>CXWK01004802.1_pt3 | contig 12178 bp, 9 predicted proteins | sample 590851 | NCBI WGS metagenome assembly CXWK01 (sample SAMEA3498364, study PRJEB10139) | wastewater metagenome | biome: wastewater treatment plant; material: activated sludge | place: Denmark | collected 2014-08-01
CGGCCGGCCTGGCCCATGCGCTCCGCCAGGGCGCGGTCTCCCAGCAGGGTGACCAGCCGGTCGGCCAGCGCCTGGACGTCGAATGGCGGCACCAGAAATCCCGTGACGGTGTCTCGCAATCCCTCGGGCGCGCCATCAAAGCGTGTGGCCACGACGGCAGTGCCGCGCATCATCGCCTCGGGGATGACATTGGCCCCGGGCTCAGGCGACCGCGACGCAAGCACCTGCACCCAGCCTGTTCCGAGAGCCTCGGCGAGCGCGGGGTGCGGAATGTGCCCGCGCCACTGCACGCGGTCGCGAAGCTTGAGCATCCCGATCAGTTCCTCGATGCGTGCCCGATCCGGACCGTCCCCCACGATGACCAGACGGGCGTCAGGCTGATGCGTGACCACGATCGCCATGGCTTGCACCAGCAGGTCGAGGCCCTTTTGCGGCACCAGGCGGCCGGCGAAGACGACTGTCGGCGGGCCGGTGAGCGACGGACGTGGGGGCACGACTCTCGTGCCGTTTGGAATCACCGTGTCCACCGGCACGCCGTTCTCGCGAAGTGTCGCGGCGATGGCGTGGCTGTTGGCCACCACACATCGGAAGACCGGGGAGTGACGCCGCCATGTACGCAATTGGAGCAGTGTGCGCCCGAGTCCAAACGTGGAGACGCATCGTTGCCGGTGGCACTCCACGCCGGCACGAACGCCACAACGCGATCCATCGGGCAGCACACGCGAGTTGAGAGGGCAGATCGTCTGATGGTTGCCGATGTGCAGCAGAGACCGATCCGGCGGCAGCCACTTGAGCACAGCCGGTGACAGCTGTGTCAGAAACATGCGGACGTGCACGATGTCGGGTTGAAACTCAGCCAGAACTTGTCGAAGGCGACTGACTGCCCATGGGTTCCAGGCCTGGAGCAGGAGCCGCCCGGTGCCATTCGAGCCGCGGCACGTGTAGTCCGCGAGGCTGGCTTGTGCCGGGGCTCCGGCGGAACTGGCCAGCAGGCGGGCATCGTGGCCACGGGCGCGCAGGCCGTCACGCAGGTCCACCGTGATGCGCTCGGCGCCACCGGCGAGTACGCCGTAGTCGTTGACCAGCAGCACTTTCATGCGCGGGTTGTCGCTCGCGCGTACCACATCGCCACGTGTCGTTGTACCGCCGGCGGGAGCACGAAGTTCGCCACATGTGACGCCACGTCGACCAATGCCGGTTGCCCCTTCAGACGTGCCTCCTTCAGCAACGGGAAGAAGCTGCGCCGGTCGCGCTGCGCCGCCGCGTTGGAGCCGACCACATGCAGCACAAACGCCGCATAGCCGCGCGGGGAGAACAGGTGCCGGTTGCGGAGGCCCCAGTCGAACGCCGTGGTCCAGTCACGCCGGTTGGTGATGCGGGGCCGGTCATGCTCGATGTGCCAGACGATCAGCGGCTCCGAGTCCGGCACAAAGGTCATGGTCACGCCTGGCGTTCGCAGCGCGCGCAGCATCCAGTCGGGATCCACCAGATGCGCCAGCCCGCTCGAAAACGGGACTTCGGTCAGCAGCGCTCGTGACGTGAAGATCGTCGACAGCGTCACCATGCCTTCACCGGTGAATGGCGTGCGGCGGCAGAAGAAGTACTCACTCCAGTCCTCGCCCGGCTCGGGAAGGCGCCTGGGCCACGTCCTGTCACCGTGGGCGTTGCGCGCAACCATGTGACACACCACAATCGGGCGGGGAGCCGAAACTGCGGTGGCGGTCGAGAGCTGCCGTTCGAGTTTCGCCGGCATCCAGACGTCGTCGTCATCCAGGAACGCCACCCACGGCGCGCGCGCGATGGCCACGCCGGCATTGCGGGCGTCAGCGTTCCCCAGGTGGCGATCAGGCACGTGGACTCGGACGCGAGCGTCGGCGATGGTCAACAGGGCATCGCACGTGGCCGCATCACGCCCGTCCACCACGACGATGACTTCGAGGTCGGCCATGGTCTGGTCGAGTGCGCTGCGCACCGCGCGCAGCACCAGATCGGGCCGGTGGTAGGTGGGAATGACAACGGAAACCGACGGAATGGCGCCCACCTCAAGCCTCGGTCGTCGTGGTCGCGCGAACCCTCTTCAACTGACGCCAGCGGAGCAACTGGACCAGCGCGCCGGCCGCGGTCGCCACTTGCGAGCATGCCAGCAGGCCCACAAGCCGCCACCGTCTGGCTCGGGTGTGATGCCGAAGCGGTGACGCCAGCAGATCGAGGTAAAACGTCAGCGGTTCGGGCACCATGCCCTGGGTGTTTCCGCGCCCACGCCTGAGCAGGCGGAACGCCAGAATGCCCCGGCCATAGTTGTAGTGTTGCCGCACGAATCCCCTGAACGACAGATGGTGGGCGTGAAACACCACGGCGTCGGGCACGTGTGCGAGCGGAAGGCCGTGCGCCCGCCAGCGGTCACAAAATTCCTTGTCCTCTGCGGTGGCGCTTGGAATCAGGCTGGTAAAGCCGCCGACGTCACGAAAGTGCTCCGCGCAGACCGCGAGGTTATTGGTCGTGAAGAATGGCTCCTGAGCGCCGATGTTGCGGTTGTACTCGTACACGAACTGGCCGATCCGTTCGCTCGCCTCGGAATACGCATTGTGCACCAGCGAATTTTCCACACGGCCGCCGAGCAGGCGGCGGCCGTCACGTTCAAACGCGGTCCCAAGCGCCGTCAGCCAATCCGGCGCAGGCCGGCAGTCGTCGTCGGTGAACGCCAGATACCGGCCGCGCGCCACGCTGGCTCCCGTGTTGCGGGCCAGGGCCGGGCCGCCGCGTGGCCGTTGGAGCAGCCGGATTGGCAGGGTCTCGCTGAATGCCTCGACCACGGGACCCACAGGTTCCGGACTTCCGTCGTCCACGACAATGACCTCGAAGTTCTCGCGTGCATTCAGCCGCGAGACCGCAGTCAGACATTCCCGCAGGATCTGCGGCCGCGCGTAAGTGGGAATGACGATCGAGAACAGTGGTGCCCTCGTGTCATCAACCCGGTCGTTTGATACGATAATTTCGTCCATGACACGCCGCGAAGTCACCGTCTGCATGGCGGCGACGCACTATCATAGGGGAAACTTCGCGAGCCGGGAGATCTGAGCGCGTGTGCGGCATTGTCGGCTTGCTGACGTTTGATGGCCCCGCCGAGGTGTTCCGCGGGGACGTAGCCAGCGCCGTGCACCGGATGTCACGCCGGGGGCCGGACGACGCCGGCCTCTGGTCCGACGACGCGTGTTGCCTGCTCGGGTTCCGGCGCCTCTCAATCCTCGATCTTTCCCCAGCCGGCCACCAACCGATGTTGACCCGCGACGGGCGCTATGCGCTCGTCTTCAACGGCGAACTCTATAATTTTCGAGAGATTCGCAAGGAACTGCAGGACCGGGGCGTCACGTTTCGCTCCACCGGCGATGCCGAAGTGGTTCTGTACGCCCTGGCAGAATTCGGCGATGCGGCGCTGGCGTCTTTCAACGGCATGTTCGCCCTGGCCTTCTACGACACGCTCACGAAGCGGTTGCTGCTGGCCCGCGACCACGCCGCCATCAAGCCGCTCTACGTCCTGCGCCACCGCGACGGGGTGCTGTTTGCGTCGCAGTATGACCAGATTCTGGCGCATCCGTGGGCTCGCGGCGGTGCGGTGACATCCGAGGGGCTCGCGCTTTATGCGCATCTCGGGTACGTGCCTCCACCCTTTGCGCTCGTGGCCGGCACCATGGCCCTGGACGCCGGCGCGTGGCTGGCGGTCGATCATACCGGGCGGTGTGAGGAGGGCCGGCACTTTACGTTCCCGCGCAGTCCCGAACCCGACCTGTTCGGCCAAGCCGCCTATGATGCTGTTGACGCCGCCGTGACCTCGGCCGTCCGTCGACAGATGGTGAGTGATGTGCCGTTGGGCGTCTTTTTGTCCGGCGGTATTGACTCGCCGTTGGTGGCGGCCAAAATGCGCGAGGCCACCACGATGAACTTTCCCGCGTTCACCCTGGGCACCAACGGCGACTCTCTTGACGAGTCTCCCGATGCGCGGCGGTATGCGGAAGCGCTGGGACTGCACCATGTCGTCAGGCAAATCGTCCCAGCCGACGCTATCGAGTTGCTCGACGAGGTGGTGGCCGCCAGCAGCGAACCGCACGACGACTACTCGCTGTTTCCCACGATGCTCATCAGCCGCGTCGCGCGTGAACAGGTCGCGGTGGTGCTGAGCGGTGACGGTGGCGACGATCTGTTCTGGGGATACCCGGGCCGCATGATCCATCCGCTGGCGCCGGCATCAAAATTGACCATGCAGGGGTGGCGCGACCTGGTGCGCGGGGCACCAGCCACGACGAGCGGGCCATCGGCTGGAGCCGAGCAACTGCGCCGGCAGCGATTTGTTGATCCGGTGCAACTGGCAGAGGTCTTTCCGGACCTGCCGCCGTTTCCGCGCGCGTGCACCTTGTTTGACTTTGGTGGATCCGGCGTGGACGCCCTCGCGCTGTGGCTTCGCTGGAACGAATACAGCGGGCATCTGGGAAGTGTCCTGCAGAAGGTCGACCGGGCCAGCATGCATCACTCACTCGAGGTCCGGGTGCCGCTGCTCGACCGTGAGGTCGTGGATGTGGCGGCCCGTATCGACTGGCGATCGGCCGTCGATCTGCGCCGCAGTGTCGGCAAACTCCCGCTGCGTGCGTCGCTCGTGAGGCATGCCGGTTTCCAGACCACGACCAAGCGCGGGTTTGAAGCGCCGATGTCGGCCTGGTTGCGCGGACCGCTTCGCCCCCTGTTCGAGGACCTGGTGTTGTCTCGGGGAGAACTGCTTGGGCTGACGATCGGCCAGGAGGCGTTGGCGCGGATCTACCGCCTGCATCTGACGCGAGTGGGAGACTACACCCGGCTGTTGTGGCGCCTGCTCAGCCTGGCCCTGTGGGAGGCGCGGCACTTTCGCGCAGCGTTTGCGCATGCCGGCAACACCGCCGGTGAGTTGACGGTCTGGACGACACGATGACCTTCCGCCTTCTGTCGCGACGGCACGTCGCGCTACTCGGACAATTGACCACCGTGCAGCACCGGCTCCTCGACCAGAGCACCGGGCTTGGGTACCTCTGGACCTTCCTGAATCCACTGTTGATGCTGCTGGTGCTGTGGGCGTTTTTCAGCCGCCAGGTTGGCGTAGCGATTCCACTGTATCCGGTCTACCTCCTGGTGGGCCTCGTGCAGTTCACGCACTTTTCGAAGAGCGCGGGCGCCGCGATGCGGGTGCTGGGCCGCATGCGGAGTCTGGCGACCAGGGTGATCTTCCCCAAGGACATCCTGGTCTACAGCGCGGTGCTGGCCAACCTGCCCGAGTTCCTCATCTCGATGGTCCTGACCACGCTCGTCGCCCTGTTGAGTGGTGCGCCCGTGTCGTGGGCGCTGGTCGCATTGCCGCTCGTCGTGCTGATGCAGGTGCTGCTGGTGCTGTGGGTCTCACTGTTGCTGTCGATGATTTACGTGTTCGTTCGCGACATCGAACATCTGTTTGATGTGGGTATGCGAATCCTGTTCTTTGGCACACCGATCATCTACAGCCTCGACGCGTTGTCGCCCACACTCCGGGTCATTGCCCTCCTCAATCCCCTGACACAGGTCATTGGATTTTCCCGGACCATCCTGCTCGCAGGGCAGTGGCCCCCCATCGGCCAGATGCTCGGGTTCCTCGCGATCAATGCGGGCGTCGTGCTCGCCGCAATCGCGGGTTTCCGTCGCGCCGAGCCGGCGCTGTTGGAGCGTCTGTGATGGCTGACAACGCGGTGGTCATCACGGTTCGGCAACTGACCCGTAACTTCAGGGCCGAGGAGGAACCGCGCACCCTGTTTCGGGTGTTGCGCGAATCCGTCACAGGCGGCCATGTCGCGCCCGAGCCACGCCGAGCCGTGCGTGAACTGAGCCTGGAGGTGTCGCACGGCGATCGCATCGCCATTGTCGGCAACAACGCTGCCGGCAAGAGTACGCTGCTCAAGATCATCGCCGGCCTGTTGCGACCGACGACGGGCAGCGTCGAGGTACGCGGCGAGATGGTGTTGCTCACCTCGCTGGGCGTCGGGATGATCGAGGAGTTGAGCGTGTCCGACAACACGCTGATGTACGGCGCCTTGTACGGCGTCGAGCCCGCGAAAATGCGCACGCTTCTGGCCGAGGTCCTGGAGTGGGCCGGCATTCCCGGCTTCGAATACACAAAGCTCAAACACCTGTCCACCGGCACCCGGGCGCGGCTCGCTTTCTCTGTGGTGCGGCATATCGCGGCCGACATTCTGCTGATCGACGAAGCTCTCGCGGCCGGTGACTTGTCGTTCCAGAAGAAGACACGTGCCTTCTTCGAAGAACCGCAGCACCACGACCGTACCTTCCTGGTGGCGACGCATGACATGGACTTCGCGCGCACGTTCTGCACGAAGGCCCTGTGGCTGGATCGCGGCACCGTGGTCGCCTTTGGTGACAGCGTGTCTGTGGTCACGCGATATGTCGAGGCACAGACCGGCGCCGTCGACGGGGCACACAGGGAGTCCCTTCCCGTCGAGGTCTCAAAATGAGCGAGGTCTCCGCCGTCGTGCTGACGGTCGGGGAGCCCTTCGCTGAACGGGCCATCAGGAGCCTCGCCACCCAGTCGGTGCCGCTGCACGAGCAGGTGGTCATTGCGCACGTGTCGCCGTTCTCCCGGGCGATCAACGAAGGCGCGCGGCGTGTCAGCACGCCGTATTTCGTCCAGGTTGACGCCGACATGATTCTGGACCCCACGTGTGTGGAAGTGCTCCTGCGACACATGCGGCCCGGCATCGGGATCGTGGCCGGCGAGCTCCGCGACCCACTGGTGGGGCAGGTGGTCGGGATCAGGATGTTCCGCACGGCCTGCTTTCGCGATGGCGGCATGCCCGACTCGATCTCCCCTGACACCGACTTTGGCGCCAGCCTGACTCGCGATGGATGGCGCACCGAGTACGTCGAGCACACTGGGGCGATGGAGGGAGCGGCGAGGCCGACGGTGGGGGAACACCGGCCCAACTACACGCCGTCCTATACGTACCGCAAGTTTGTGCTCGAAGGCGCGCGCGTCAGGTACCGCGCGGCCAGCTATGGCTTGATGTTCCAATTGGACGCGCTGAGCCACAGCACGCATCCGCTGTCACTCCTGGCGCGGGTGGCCTACCTTCACGGCCTGTTTGTGCCAATGGCACACGACGAATTGAAGGCGCCGAGGCACGATCAGGCCGCGGAGGCGCTGGCCGCACTGCTGGCAGGGCCGGGGCGCGCCGACGAGCTGGTGGCTGAGGTGTTGCCGTTCACACAGTACGCGCGCCTCGGCGAAATCTTCCGTCGATTCGTCGCGGTGGGGGCCGAGCTCGGCGATGCGGCCGCAGGGGAGACATTCCGTGAGGCCTTCAAGCGCCTGTGCGCCCCACGCGCAGACCGGCGCGCGCTTGTGGCCAGGATCGCGCTCGCCCATGGCCTGCTCATGCCGAGGGAAGACCACGCGCGGCTCTCTCAGGATGAGCGCGCGCTCCGCGACTTCATTGTCTTCAACCTCGGTTCGCGCGCCACCACCTGGGACCGCGTACGTGCGCGCACACGCCACGCGTTGTCGCCCCGCGGTGAGCGAGCGTCTGCGTCGTGGTGATCGTCGCCTGATCTAGCGGCTGCCGAACGCGAAGACCGTCTTTGATTTGTACTCGCCGCCTGGCCGCAGTTCGATGGAGGGGAACCCCTTCTGGTTCGGCGAGTCGGGGTAATGCTGGGTCTCGAGACAGAAGCCCGAGCGGAAGGGATACACACGCCCGCCCTTGCCCGTGATCGTGCCGTCGAGGAAGTTGCCCGTGTACAGCTGAACGCCCGGCTCGGTGGTGGTGATCTCCAGCGTGCGGCCTGACGTGGGTTCATAGACGCGCGCGGCGAGTTCGAGGCCGGTGCCGGCCCGGGTCAACACGTAGTTGTGGTCGTAGCCCTTGCCGTAGTCCAACTGCGTGTTCTTGTCGTTGATGCGCGCGCCGATGGCCGTGGGCGCGCGAAAGTCAAAGGGCGTGCCGGCGACCGGCGCCAGTTCTCCGGTGGGGATGAGCGTGGAGTTCACGGGTGTGTATCGGTCGGCGTTGACCATCAGCTCATGACCCAGGATGTCGGTGGTTTTGCCGCCGCCCAGGTTGAAGTAGCTGTGCTGGGTCAGGTTGATGACCGTGGGTTTGTCGGAGGTCGCATGGTAGTCCACCATGAGTGTGTTATCCGGCGTCAGGGTATACACCACGTGGGCGGTGACCTTGCCGGGATACCCCTCTTCGCCGTCGGCGCTCGTGTACTCGAGGCGAACGCCGGCTCCGGTGCGGTCCTGGAACGGGTCGGCCTTCCAGACCACCTTGTCCCACCCCTTGAGGCCGCCATGCAGGTGGTTCGGGCCGTTGTTCTTCGCGAGCGTATACACCTTGCCGTCGAGCGTGAAGGCGCCGTTCGCGATGCGGTTGCCCACCCGGCCGATCAGGCTGCCGAAATACGGCGAGTTCGCCTCGTACCCGGCCACGGAGTCGTGGCCCATCACGATGTCATCAGCCACGCCATTTCGATCCGGCGTCTTGAGCGACATGATGATGCCGCCATAGGTGAGCACCGTCATTTCGATGCCCTTGCCATTTCGAAGTGTGATGACGTCCACAGGCGTGCCATCGGCCGTGGCGCCAAAAGGCACCGAGGTGACGCGGATGTCGTCGGCAGGCATTGGCGGAGATGATTCACCACCACCGCACCCCACCGCAACCATTCCAACCATTATCGCCACCGCTGCGCGCCTCATTGCATTCTCCTTCTGGACCCTGGACCCTGGACCCTGGACCCTGGACCCGATGGAATCGTATACGATTGCCGCCGAATGACAACTGCCGGGTTGGAGTTTCGTGATGTGGCGAAGGCCTTTGGCGCCGTACAGGCGCTGCGCGGCGTCAGCTTCACGATCGCCGCCGGCGACGCACATGCGTGTGTCGGCGAAAACGGCGCCGGGAAATCCACGCTGCTCAAAATACTGGCCGGGATTCTCAAGCCCGACCGCGGAGAACTCTCGTGGGCCGGCGAACGCATCCACTTCTCCAGTCCGCGCGAGGCACTGGAACGCGGCATCGGCATGGTCTACCAGGAGATGCTCGCGTTTCCCAACCTGTCGGTCACGGCGAATATTTTTGCTGGCCGCGAGATCACCAACCGCTGGGGAATGCTGGACGAACGGGCGATGCGCGCGCGCACGCAGGAGTTGCTCACGCAACTCCACGTGCCTGTGACCCCGGACATGTCCATGGAACGTGTGTCGACAGCCTGCTCGCAACTGGTGCAGGTGGCGCGTGCGCTCGCCTTCGACTGCCGCGTCCTCGTGCTTGATGAACCCACAACCTCGCTGACCGACGCCGAAGTTGACCACTTGTTTGGCGTGGTCGGTCGCCTGCGGCAGCAGGGTGTCACCGTGCTGTTCGTCTCGCACCGGCTCCCGGAGGTGTATCGACTGTGCGACCGCATTACCGTGCTGCGCGACGGCCAGTTCGTCGGCACATTCGAACGCGCGACAACGCCCTCCGACGACATTGTGCGGGCCATGGTGGGCCGTGAGCCACCAGCGCGCGTGCCCCGAGCCCNNTCAGCGCTCGACGTGCGCGGGCTTTCGAGACGCCCCGCGTTTGACAACGTGTCCTTCCAGGTGGCACCGGGCGAAATTGTCGGCATGTTCGGCTTGGTGGGGTCCGGCCGTACCGAGATTCTCGAGACCCTCTTCGGCCTCGCCGCTGCGGACGCGGGCCAGGTGGCCGTTGATGGTCAGGCCATCCACGTGCGCTCGGCACGGGATGCCGCCCGGGCCGGACTCGCGCTGGTGCCCGAGAACCGGCAGCGGCAGGGACTGTTCTTTAATCTGTCGCTCCGCCATAACCTCGTGTTGCCGCTGGCCGCAAAGCAGGGCGTGAGCGTGATTCGCGACGCAGGTGAGGACGCCGCCGCGAGGGTCCAGGTCGAGGCGCTTGCCATCAAGACGCCCCATCTGCGCGTCACGCCCGACGCGCTCTCGGGCGGCAACCAGCAGAAGATCGTTGCCGGCAAGTGGCTGGCGACTACGCCGAAGGTGTTGTTGCTGGATGAACCCACAAAGGGTGTGGACGTCGGCGCCAAGTTCGAAATTCACAACCTGATCCGGCGTCAGGCGGATGCGGGGATGGCCTGCCTGATGGTCTCGAGCGACCTGCCTGAAGTGCTCGCCCTGGCCGATCGCATCCTTGTGATGCGCGAGGGCCACCTGCGCGGCGAACTGCCGGGGGCCGGCGCGACCGAAGAGGCCGTGATGCGGCTGGCCACGCACAATGTCGAGGCTGATCGGCCCACAGGAGGCACAGTGTGAAGAAGTTGTGGCAGGTGCGCGAAGTCAGCACCTTGATGATCCTCGTGCTGGAGGTCGCGTTTTTTACGTGGTACCTGTGGCCTTCAGATGGCGGACATCCCTTTCTGAACGTCGGCAACGCCCTCCTGATCCTCAAGTACTCGTCGATCTACGGCATCGCGGCCATCGGTGCGGCCATTGTCATCATCACCGGCGGCATCGACCTGGCCTCGGGGGCCGTGATTGGCCTGACGAGTGTGGTGACCGGGTACTTCTTTGTCCAGGCCGAATGGTCTCTCACCGCCAGCGCCGTGATGGGCCTGATGGTGGGCGTGTCGGCGGGCCTCGCTTCGTCATGGCTGATTGTCGGCATGCGGTTGCCGCCGTTCATCGCGACGCTTGGCGTGATGGGCATCTGGCGCGGCGCGGGCTACATCATCACCGAGGCGCGCTTCTACGACCTTTCCGCGAAGCTGCCGCGCAACTGGACGGTGGCGGGTGTCTCGATCGACTGGGTCCCGCCGCTCGTGATGGTGACACTGGCCGGGATCTTCCAGGTGCTGATGACGCGCTTCCAGTGGGGCCGCGCCATCTTCGCGGTGGGCGGCAACGAAACCGCCGCCTTGTTCTCCGGGCTGCGGGTGGGGTTGGTCAAGACGTCGGCCTACGTCACGGCCGGCCTCCTCGCGGCGATCTCGGGTGTGGTGCTGGCAGTGGTGCAGGGGCAGGGCAAGGCCGACCTCGCCAATGGGTACGAACTGGACATCATCGCGTCTGCGGTGGTGGGCGGCACCAGTTTGACGGGTGGCCGAGGCTCGGTGGCCGGCGCGGTGCTGGGTGCGCTGATTTTTGGCGTTCTGCGTAACGCACTGCCGCAGATTCCCGGCGCAACGTTCTATGATCGGGTCATCGTCGGATTGGCGGTCATCGTCATCGTGGTGATGGACCAGATCATGGTGCGAAGGGCGCAAGGATAGGGATCGGGGTCCAGGAGTCCCGGAGTCCAGGAGTCCAGGAGTTCGGAGCCCAGGGGCTTTAGCCCCGGGGACAAGTGGAAAAGTACGTAGCGCGCGGCTTCAGCCGCGCCGGAACAATGGAGCTCTCGATGAAGAAATTGTGGCTGGTTTTGTCTGTAGCGGTAATGGGCGTGGTGGCGTGTGGTGGTGGCGCGCCCGACGCGCCTCCGGCGCCGAAGAAACTGCGCTTCGCGCTGATTCCAAAGTCGCTCGACATCCCGGTGTTTGACTACGCGCGCATTGGCGGCGAGCGGGCGGCCGCCGAGCTGGGCGTGGAGGTCATCTATCGCGGTCCCGACCGCGCCGACGAGTTGCGCCAGAAGGAAGTGCTCGAGTCGTTCATCACCCAGAAGGTGGATGGCATTGCCATCTCGGTGTTGAATGCCTCCTTCCTGACGCCAACGATCGATCGCGCGGTTGAGGCCGGTATTCCGGTGGTCACCTGGGATTCGGATGCTCCGGCGTCAAAGCGGTTGGCGTTCTACGGCGTGGACGACTACAAGTCGGGTCTCGTGATGGGTGAGGAAACGGCAAGGATGCTGAACGGCAAGGGGACGGTGGCGTTCATCACGAGTCTCGGTGCCGACAACCTCGCACAGCGGCTCGCAGGCGCGCGTGAAGCCCTGGCGAAGCACCCCGGCATTACCATTCTCGAGACCTACGACATCAAGGAAGACAGCGTGCGGACGGGCGAGATCATCGCGACCGGCACCAACCGATACCCCAACCTCGGGGCCTGGATTTCGGTGGGCGGCTGGCCCGTGTTCAGCGCCAACGCGCTCGCTCCGGTGCCACCGACCACGAAGTTCGTGTCGTTTGATACGGTCCCGTCGGCCATTAC
>CXWK01005434.1_pt1 | contig 12177 bp, 7 predicted proteins | sample 590851 | NCBI WGS metagenome assembly CXWK01 (sample SAMEA3498364, study PRJEB10139) | wastewater metagenome | biome: wastewater treatment plant; material: activated sludge | place: Denmark | collected 2014-08-01
CCGATGCGCAGACCGCCACGCTGTGGCGGCTCGCTGCGGGCTTCTTCGAGGCGCAGAGTCAGGGTCTGCTGCAACCCGACAATTACACCAAGCGCGTCGGCTCGCGGCTGCTCGCCCAGCTGCGCATGATGGAACATGGAGAGAGCGCCGTTTCGGAGCGGCTCGCCCTGGATCTGCTCTTCTTCTGCAGCCAGTGCTCCTCGCCGGGCGACGGACGCAGCGCGCCGCGGCTGGCCGCGGTGCGCCAAGTCTACGGTCTCGCACACCGGGCGCCGGTCGACTACGAGATGACGCGGCTCGGCCGCTTCGACCCGGCGCTGATCGTCCAGGCGCGCAGGCGCGTCGCCGCCGCGAAGGATGCTTGGTCGTCGGTGGCCGGCGGCGAGATGCACCGCCTGCCCGGTTTGGCGGAGCAGTTCGCACTCGTTGCCGATTCGCTGGGGCGCCTCTACCCGTCAGGCGCACTGCTCGCCGCCGAACTGAGCGCCGCCGCGAACCAGACGGTTCAGCATGCCGACGCGCCGCCGGCAGCGCTGGCGATGGAAGTCGCGACGAGCGTTCTGTTTCTCGAAGCCTCGCTCGAGGACGTTGACCTCGACGATCCGCAACTGGGTGCGCGCGTCGAACGCCTGGCCGCGCGGATTGCCGCCGTGCGCGGGGGCGCGACACCCGATCCGCTCGAATCGTGGATGGAAGAGCTCTACCGGCGCGTGTCCGATCGGCAGACGATGGGCAGCGTGGTGCAGGAGTTGCGGCTCGCGCTGTCGGAGTCCGAGAAGCAGATCGACCAGTACTTCCGTGACCCGTCGGACGCCAGCGTGCTGATCCCCGTGCCGGGGCAGTTGTCGGCGATGCGCGGCGTGCTGTCGGTGCTCGGCATGGATCAGGCCTCGGCTGCGGTGCTGCGCATGCGCGACGATGTCGATCGCCTTGCCGCCGATCCGGCGGCGACCGGCAACGTGCCGTTCGAGCGGCTGGCCGGCAACCTGGGGGCGCTCGGCTTCCTGATCGACATGCTCAGCGTACAGCCGCAGATGGCCAAGTCGCTGTTCGTGTTTGATCCCGATGCCGGCACGCTGAGTCCCGTGATGGGTCGTCAGGCCGAATCCGCGCGGCCGGGTCACGAGGCGGCATCGATTGCTCCGGTGCAGCCGCGACTGATCGAGCAGGTGCAGTCGCTGGCCGTGACGGCGATCCGCGACGATGTGCCGGTCGGCGAAGTGACGCGCGACCTCGAACGCTTGTCGCATGAAGCGCTCGTCGCCGATCAGCCGGCATTGGCTGCGACGGTGGCTGCCGCGCAGGCCGCGCTCGAACGCGCCGAAGACGTGTTCGACGAAAGCGCTGCGCGCGAGCAGCTTGCGCTCGCCATGAACGAGTTCGTCGTCACGGCGTCGGATGCCGTCGCGCTCGAGCCGCCGCCGGCAGAGCGATCCGTGACGGCGGCGGCGGTCGCGGCCACCGGCCTCGAAGAAGACGACGAGATGCGCGAGATCTTCCTCGAGGAAGCGCGCGAGGTGGTTGACGGTGCGTGTGAAGCGCTCGCCGAACTCGATCAGGACCGTGATGATGTCGTCGGGCCGATGACGATGGTACGGAGGGCGTTCCACACCCTCAAAGGCAGCTCGCGCATGGTGGGGCTCGCCGATTTCGGCGAAGCCGCGTGGGCCTGCGAGCAGTTGTTCAACGCGCGTCTGGCCGAGACGCCGCGCGTCGACGACGCGCTGCTTGTGTTCGCCCGGCAGGCGCTCGACTACCTCGCCGACTGGACGGAGCAGATCGCGGCGGCGGCATCGAGCGGGCACAATCCGGCGGTCGTGCGCGCCGCTGCCGATGCGCTGCGGCTGGACGGTCGACTGAGCCCGCTGGTGTTGCCGGGCACCGTCGAGGCACCGACGCCGCTGGCGCTCCCGGTCGATCTGCCGTCGGCCGACGATCTGGACTTGCCGCCGAGCTTCGACTTGTTGCCCGAAGCTGCGCCTGCGACGACCGAGGCGCAGGAAGCGGCCGCCGAGATCGACTTCGCGCTCGACTTGCGCGCCCTGGAGGACAGCGGGGTTGCGCTCGAATCGCAGCGCACCGAGGGCGAGACGGTGGCAGCGCTCGAGGCCGATGAAGCGGCAGAGGAGGATCTCCAGGCGACGGTTCCGCTGCCCCTGCTCGACGACATTGCGCCTGCCGAAGTCGCCCCCGAGGCGATTGAGCGAATCGACATCGATCTCGGCGACGCGTTCACCGAGTTCGCAACACCCGAGCCGGCACCGATGCAGGAGGGCGTGGCGGCTGCCGAAGAGCAGGCTCCCTCCGATCTGGATCAGGTCAAGGTCGTCGGCCCGTTGCGCATCAGCATTCCGCTGTTCAACATCTATCTGAACGAAGCTGACGAGCTGTCGCGCCGCCTCGTTACGGAAGTCGCCGAGTGGTCGATGGAGCTCGATCGGCCGGTAGGCGAACACGCGATCTCCCTTGCGCATTCGCTCGGCGGCAGTTCGGCGACGGTCGGCTATGGCGATCTGTCGCACCTTGCGCGCGCTCTCGAGAATGCACTGATGCGGTCGCATGCCATCGGCCGGGGCACGCCCGGCGAGGCGCAGCTCTTCGCCGACACGGCCGGGGAAATCCGCCGCCTGCTGCATCAGTTCGCGGCCGGATTCCTGAAGGCGCCCGTTTCCGAACTGCTGCAGCGACTGGCGGACAACGACCTGGCGTCGCTCGATCGGCTGCGTCTGGGCAACGTTGCCGACGCCGCGGTGGGCGAAGCGCCCGAGGCGTCGTCCGAAGAACCCGCGAGCGAGGCTGCGGCGGTCGAACTCGACGTCGGCGCCCCGGAACACTCGTCACAGCCGATGCCGTTGCCGGCGGCGACCGCTGCGCCGACATCGTTCGGCGGGCTCGGCGTGGCCGAGTTGAAGCGTTTCACCGATCTGCCGACGGCGGCTGCGCATGTCGCCGCGAGCGCCGATGCCTTTGATGACGACGACATCGATGCTGTCGACGCCGTCGATGCCGAACTGTTTCCGATCTTCGAGGAGGAAGCCCAGGAACTGCTTCCGCAACTCGGCTCGCGCCTGCGCGACTGGACTCGGCGGCCGAGCGATCCTTCGCTCGCCTCGGCCTGCATGCGCACGCTGCACACGCTCAAGGGCGGCGCACGCCTGGCCGGCGCGATGCGCCTGGGCGAGATGGCGCACCGGCTCGAAACCGCCATCGAGCACTTGCTGGCGCGCCCCGAAGCGACGGCCGACGATATAGAGCGGCTGCAGGGTCGCGCCGATGCGCTGAACGCCGCGCTCGAGGGTTTGCGTGCACGCGACGCGCAAGCTTACGACGAGGCGCTGACGGCAGTGGCCGCGCCGGTCGTCGAGGCGGCGCCGTCGCCGATGGCCGTGGCCGAAGCGCAGCAAATCGTCGCCGCTCGAGTCCAGGCGCAGACAGCAGTCGTCGAGCCGGAACCTGAAGTCGAAGCGCCCCAGACGCAGCAGGCGCTGCCTGTCGTGCCGGCGGCTGCCGAGATCGACTGGTCGCGTTTCGCCGGCATATCGCCGGCGGCCGCGGGCGCTGCTCGCTCAGCCCCGCTCACGGGCCAGTCGGCGGTGCGCGTCCGCACTTCGTTGCTCGAACGCCTGGTCAACCAGTCGGGCGAGGTCAGCATCACGCGCTCGCGTATCGAGTCGGAAGTCGGGCGCATCAAGAGTTCGCTGTCGGACCTGACCGACAACCTGGAGCGCCTGCGCGGTCAGTTGCGCGACATCGAGTTCCAGGCCGAGACGCAGATGGCGTCGCGCATGGAGGCCGCGAAGGCGGCGTCGGAGACCTTCGACCCGCTCGAGTTCGACCGCTTCACGCGCTTCCAGGAACTCACGCGCATGATGGCCGAGTCGGTGAACGACGTGGCTACCGTGCAGCGCACGCTGCAGCGCACGCTGGAAGCGACGGAAGACGAACTTGTTGCGCAGGCACGGCTGACGCGCGATCTGCAGGACGACCTGCTGCGCACCCGCATGGTCGAGTTCGAAGGACTGTCGGAGCGCCTGTATCGCGTCGTGCGGCAGGCCGCGAAGGAAACCGGCAAGCAGGTGCGGCTCGACATCCTGGGCGGCAGCATCGAAGTCGACCGCGGCGTGCTCGATCGCATGACGGGCGCTTTCGAGCATTTGCTGCGCAACTGCATCACCCACGGCATCGAGGCGCCCGAGGCGCGTGCCGCAGCCGGCAAGGACGCCACCGGCACGATCATCGTGGCGCTGACGCACGAGGGCAACGAAGTCGGCGTCGAGTTCCGCGACGACGGCCAGGGCCTGGATCTGGCACGCATCCGCGAGCGCGGCATCGCGACGGGGCTGCTCGACGCGCACTCCGAGACTTCCGACGCCGACCTCGCCAACCTGATCTTCACGCCGGGCTTCTCTACCGCAGAAACGGTGACCGAACTCGCCGGCCGCGGCATCGGCATGGACGTCGTGCGCAACGAAGTCAATGCGATGGGCGGTCGCATCGAGACTGCGACGGCGCGCGGCCAAGGCACGAGCTTCAAGCTCGTGCTGCCGCTGACGACGGCCGTCACGCAGGTCGTCATGCTGCGCTGCGCCGACGCCACGATCGCCGTGCCGTCGACGCTGGTCGAGATCGTGCGCCGCGCGACGCCGGCCGAGATCGCCGACGCCTATGCGTCCGGCACGTTCGCCGTCGGCGATCGCAGCCTGCCCTTCTTCTGGTTCGGCGCGTTGCTGCAGCTGAGCGCGCGCGGTTTCGAGACCGGCCGCACCCTGCCGGTGGTCGTCGTGCGCAGCGCGCAGCAGCGCATCGTCGTGCACGTCGACCAAGTGCTCGGCAACCAGGAAGTCGTCGTCAAGCACCTCGGGCCGCAGTTGTCGCAACTGCCGGGGCTGGCGGGCATGACGCTGCTGGCCGCCGGAGTGCCGGCGCTGATCTACAACCCCGTCGCGCTCGCCACTCTGTACGGCGACGCCGCGCGAGCCGCTACGCGCGCGGCATTGGCGGCGCCGCTGGCGCAGACGACCCAGCTGAAGCACGATGCCCGGGCGACGACTGCGCCGTTGATTCTCGTCGTCGACGACTCGCTGACGGTGCGTCGCGTGACCCAGCGCCTGCTGGTGCGTGAAGGCTATCGCGTCCAACTCGCCAAGGACGGCCTCGACGCGCTCGAGAAGCTGGCCGAGGAGCGGCCGAGCATCGTGCTCAGCGACATCGAGATGCCGCGCATGGACGGCTTCGACCTGGTGCGCAACCTCCGCGGCGACGCGCGCTGGCGCGACCTGCCGGTGATCATGATCACGTCGCGCATTGCGCAGAAGCACCGCGATCACGCTGCCGAACTCGGCGTCGACCACTACCTCGGCAAGCCGTATTCCGAGGACGACCTGCTGGCGCTGATCGGTCGCTACGTCAGCGCAGAGGCCGCGGCGTGAAGCGTCGCGTCTCTCCCGTGGCCTGCTGACGCAGCAGCGTCATCGAAGTCGCGCCGCATCATGACCAAGCTCGTCGACCACCTCGTCGCGCTGACCGGATTTCGCGACCGCGATCAGCTCGACGCGACGCTGGTCTGCGCGCTGCGCGATCTGCTGCGCCCGCTGTCGGTCGCGATCTGGGGCTGCGTCGGAGAGTCCGGCGCCGAGCGCTGGTTCCGGCGCGCCGAGATCGTCGAGGACGAGATCGTCGCGACGTCGGACGCCTCGTGGACCGACTTCGAGGCACTGCCGGCGCGCGCCACCCAACCGCTGCGCGCCGAATGTCTCGTGCAGCAGCGCCCGATGCAGGCGGACGGGTCGCCTGCACAGTCGCTGTTTCCGCTGCCCAGCGAGATCGACGCAGGCGCCGTGCTCGAGATCATCTCGGAGCGGCCGCTGAGCGGCGACGCGCGCACCCTCGTCGCCAGCATTCTGCGCATCTATCACAACTTTCATTCGCTGCTCGACTACAGTGAGCGCGACACCCTGACGGGCCTGCTCAACCGCAAGACCTTCGACGAGAGCTTCCTGAAGGCTGCCGCCGGGCAGCGCCAGGCGGCGCAGGCCGACGTCGGGGGCGACGGCCGGCGCGCCGTCGGCCGAATGCACGAGGTCTATCTCGGCGTCGTCGACATCGATCACTTCAAGCTCGTCAACGACCGTCACGGACACCTGATCGGCGACGAGGTGCTGCTGCTGCTGTCGCGCCTGATGCGCAACACGTTCCGTTTCGACGACCGGCTCTACCGCTTCGGCGGCGAGGAGTTCGTCGTGATGATGCGCTGCGCCGACGCGCAGGACGCGACCAGAGCGTTCGAACGACTGCGGTGCAACACGGAACGCCACAACTTCCCGCGCGTGGGCCACATCACGGTCAGCATCGGGTTCGCCGAGGTACTGGGGAGCGACACGCCGAGCACCGCATTCCAGCGTGCCGACACCGCGGTCTACTACGCCAAGGAGCACGGCCGCAACCAGGTGTGCAGCCATGCCGTGCTTGCTGCGCAGGGCGCAGTGAGCGCCGGCGAAACGCACAGCACCGGCGACGTCGAACTGTTCTGACGGGCGTCGCGCCCGCTCAGCGCCGCGCCGTCCGGCCCTCGGCGACGGCATAGCGCTCCAGCGTGCGCCGACGCGCCGTGTCGTGTTCGACGATGGGCGGCGGATAGTCGCGGCCGATGTCGACGCCTGCGGCGGCCAGGTCGACGGCGCGAGCCTGCCACGGGGCGTGGATCAGCGCATCGGGCAACGAAGCGAGTTGCGGCAGGTAGCGCCGGATGAAGCGGCCCTGCGCATCGAACCTGCGGCTCTGCGTGACCGGGTTGAAGATGCGGAACCAGGGCTGCGCGTCGCTGCCGGTCGAAGCGGCCCACTGCCAGCCGCCGTTGTTGACCGCCAGGTCGTAGTCGTTGAGTCGCTGGGCGAACCAGCGCTCGCCCCAGCGCCAGTCGATCCCGAGATCCTTGACCAGGAAGCTCGCGGCGACCATGCGCAGCCGGTTGTGCATGTAGCCAGTGCGCTCGAGCTGCAGCATCGCCGCGTCGACCAGAGGGTAACCGGTGCGCCCTTCGCACCACGCCGCGAACAGCGCCTGCGCGTGTTTGCCGTGCTCCCAGCGGATCGCGTCGCACGCCGGTCGAAAGCTGCGCTCGGCTACGTGCGGGTGGTGATGCAGCACCTGGTGGAAGAAGTCGCGCCAAATCAACTCGCCGAGCCATGCCTGCGCGCCAGCCGAGCCTTCGGCGGCTCGCTGATGCGCTTCGCGCGCGAGTTGGCGGACCGACATCGTGCCGAACCTCAGGTGCACCGACAGGTAGCTCGGACCCTTGACGGCCGGGAAGTCGCGCGCCTCGTGATAGCGGTCGATGCGCTGCAGGAAGTCGTCGCGCAGTTCGCGCGCGCCGGTGCTGCCGGTGGTGAGGTGCAGCGCGTGCAGGGCGGTGGCCTCGAAGCCGAGCGATGCCATCGTCGGCCACGCCGCCGCTCGCTCGCCGTCGGGCAGCGGCGCGAGGCTGGCCGCGTGCTTGGCGACGGAATAGGAGCCGAGGTAGTACGCGTCGATGCGTTCGAGCCAGGCCTTGCGGTACGGCGTGTAGACACTGAACGGCGTCTCGGCTTGCGTCAGCAGCTCGTTGCGCTCGAAGACGACGTGGTCCTTGCTCGTGTGCAGCGCGATGCCGGCTTCGGCGAGGCGGCCGCGCACCCGGGCATCGCGGGCCAACGCCTGCGGGTCGTCGTCGTGGTTCGAATAGACCGCCTGCGCATGCAGCTGTGCGGCCAGTCGCGGCACCTCGTCGAGCGCGCGCGCATGGCGCACGATCAAGCCGGCGCCAGGCACGCCGTGGGCCTGGCCGAGCGCACGCAGTTGCGCGTCGAGGTCGACCAGGCTGTCGTGGATGAACTGCACACGCCGGTCAGCATGCAGGCCGGCGGCGAGCAGCGGATCGAGGATGTCGCGGTCGTAGACGAACAGCACATGCACGCGGCGCGCCGCCTTCAGCGCGTGATGGAGGGCGGCATGGTCGTCCGCGCGCAGATCGCGCCGGAACCACACCAGCGCCGTGTCCAGGGCTTTCTCCGCCGCCATGCCCGGCAGTGTGCGGCCGGATGCTCCGGCCGAGCGGCCTTGACCGTAAAATCGCTGCATGGGCGGCGCGAGCATCAACCTGACGAACCAGTTCCTGATCGCCATGCCCGGCATGGTTGACCAGACGTTCGCCGGAGCCGTCGTCTACCTGTGCGAGCACACCGACAAGGGCGCACTTGGCTTGGTGATCAACAAGCCGATCGACATCAATCTGCGCAACCTGTTCGAGAAGGTCGAGTTGACGCTCGATCGCGACGATCTCGCCGACGTTCCCGTCTTCTTCGGCGGACCGGTGCAGACGGAGCGCGGCTTCGTGCTCCACGAGCGGCTCGCCGACGACAGCGGCCACTACAACTCGTCGCTTGCCATCGCCGGCGGCGGCCTCGAGATGACGACGAGCAAGGACGTGCTCGAAGCGCTGTCGCACGGCGCCGGCCCGAAGAAGGTGCTGGTGACTCTGGGTTACAGCGGCTGGCGCGCCGGCCAGCTCGAAGAAGAGATCAGCCGCAACGGCTGGATCACGGTCGACGCGCAGGCCGACATCATCTTCGACACGCCGGTCGAGCAGCGCTACAGCAAGGCGCTGTCGCTGCTCGGTATCGACCCCGGCAGCCTGATGCAGGGAGCGGGGCACGCGTGAGCGCGCACTGCCTGCTCGCTTTCGACTACGGAACCAGGCGGGTCGGCGTCGCCGTCGGCAACAGCCTGCTCGGCAGCGGCCGGCCGCTGCGCACCGTGGCGGCCGAGGGCGACGCGCGCTTCGCGGCGATCGCCGAGCTGATCCGTGAATGGGCACCCGATGCGCTCGTCGTGGGCGTGCCGCTGCATCCGGACGGCGCGCCGCACGACAACACGGCGCGCGCCCGGCGCTTCGCGCGCCAGTTGCATGGCCGCTTCGGCCTGCCGGTGCACGAAGTCGACGAGCGCTACACCACGACCGAAGCTCTCGCGGCGGGCGCACCCGACATCGACGCCGCCAGCGCCGCGACGATCCTGACGCAATACTTCTCCGAACAAAGCTGAATGTCGACGCTGCACCTCGACGCCGAAGCCCTCTACGCCGACCTGCTCGCCGGCGTGCGGCGTCTGCTGCAGCCCGACACGGCGTTGGTCGGCATCTGGTCGGGCGGCGCCTGGCTGGCCGAGCGGCTGCACCGCGACTTGCGGCTGGCCACCGAGCCGGGCTCGATCTCGAGCGCGCTGCATCGCGACGACTACGGCTCGCGCGGCATGGCGGCGAGCGCCGACCACACGCGGCTGCCCTTCGATGTCGACGGCCGGCCGATCGTGCTGATCGACGACGTTCTCTACACCGGCCGCACGATCCGCGCCGTCATCAATGAGTTGTTCGACTTCGGTCGCCCGGCCAGTGTCACGCTGGCCGTGCTCGTCGACCGCGGCGGGCGCGAGCTGCCGATCGAGCCGGCGTTCTCGGCGGCGCGTATCGCGCTGCCGCGCGAGCAGCGGCTGCAGCTCGCGCGCGATGCCGACGGCCGGTTCAGCTTCGACATCCAGAGCGCTGCATGAGGCAGACCAATCCCCAGCTCAACGCCCACGGCGAGCTGATCCACCTGCTCTCGATCGAGGGCCTGCCGCGCAGCGTGCTGACGCACATCCTCGACACGGCAGGCACCTTCCTCTCCGTCAACGAGCGCGAGGTCAAGAAGGTGCCGCTGCTGCGCGGCAAGAGCGTGTTCAACCTGTTCTTCGAGAACAGCACGCGCACGCGCACCACGTTCGAGATTGCCGCCAAACGTCTGTCGGCCGACGTGATCAACCTCGACATCGCGCGCTCGTCGTCGGCCAAGGGCGAGAGCCTGCTCGACACGATCGCCAACCTGTCGGCGATGCATGCCGACATGTTCGTCGTGCGCCACGGCGAGAGCGGCGCGCCGTATCTGATCGCGCGGCACTGTGCGCCGCACGTGCACGTCGTCAACGCCGGCGACGGGCGCCATGCGCACCCGACGCAGGGCCTGCTCGACATGTACACGATCCGCCACTACAAGCGCGATTTCACCAACCTGACGGTGGCGATCGTCGGCGACATCGTGCACTCGCGCGTGGCGCGCTCCGACATTCACGCGCTGACGACGCTGGGCGTCCCGGAGATCCGCGCCGTCGGGCCGAAGACGCTGGTGTCGGGCGATTTGCGCGAGATGGGCGTTCGCGTGTGCCACGACTTGGCCGAGGGCATCAGGGGCGCCGACGTGATCATCATGCTGCGGCTGCAGAACGAGCGCATGAGCGGCGCGATGCTGCCGTCGGCGGGCGAGTTCTTCAAGAACTACGGCCTCACCCCCGGCAAGCTCGCCCTGGCCCGGCCCGACGCGATCGTGATGCACCCGGGACCGATCAATCGCGGCGTCGAGATCGACTCCGCCGTCGCCGACGGCGCGCAGAGCGTGATCCTGCCGCAGGTCGGCTTCGGCATCGCGGTGCGCATGGCCGTGATGTCGATCATCGCGGGCAACGTGGCATGAACGGCGCCTTGACTCAACCCCGCGGGCCGGACGCCGGGCCGCCCCCAAGCCGGCCCGCGCCGACCGCGAGACGCGATCGGCGCTCGTGGCGTCCAAGCCCGCGCAGGCGGGCTTGGAGCCGCGCCACTCTCTCCCCTCGGGGGTTGAGCCCGGACGAAGGCAGTCCTGTGGACTGGCCTCGCCTGGCGAAGGGCCGGGCCGCAAGGCACGGCGCTGCCTGCAAGGCCGGCCGACGTACCCGTCGGACGAGGGGCGGACTACTCGCATGAAGATCCTTGTCAGGAACGGCCGTGTCGTCGACCCGGCCAGCGGCTTCGACGCGCCGGCCGACGTGGCGATCGCGGCCGGACGCATCGTGGCCATCGGCAGGGTGGGGGCCGATTTCCACGCCAACCGCACGATCGATGCGGCGGGTCTTGTCGTCGCACCGGGTCTGGTCGACCTCGCGGTGCGGTTGCGGGAGCCCGGCCACGAACACGAAGGCATGCTCGAAAGCGAGATGGCCGCCGCCGTCGCCGGCGGCGTGACCAGCATCGTCTGCCTGCCCGATACCGATCCGCCGCTCGACGAGCCCGGCCTGGTCGAGATGCTCAAGCACCGCGCGCGCAACCTGAATCAGTCGCGCCTGTATCCGCTCGGCGCGCTGACGCGCGGGCTGGCCGGTGAGGTGTTGACCGAGATGGCCGAGCTTACCGAGGCCGGCTGCATCGGTTTCTCGCAGGCCGAGGTCGCCGTGCGCGACACGCTCGTACTGCAGCGCGCGCTGCAGTACGCGGCGACCTTCGGCTACACCGTCTGGCTGCGGCCGCAGGACGCCTGGCTCGGCACCGGCGTCGCCGCCAGCGGCGCGCTGGCGACGCGGCTCGGCCTCTCAGGCGTGCCGGTGGTCGCCGAGACGATCGCGCTGCACACCGTCTTCGAGCTGATGCGCATGACGGGCGCGCGCGTGCATCTGTGTCGGCTCTCCAGCGCGGCCGGTGTTGCGCTGCTGCGCGCGGCCAAGGCCGAGGGGCTGCCGGTGACCTGCGACGTGAGCATCAACAACCTGCACCTGACTGACCACGACATCGGCTTCTTCGACTCGGCGATGCGCCTGAACCCGCCGCTGCGCCAGCAGCGCGACCGCGATGCGCTTCGCGCCGCGCTCGCCGACGGAACGGTCGACGCGCTGGTCAGCGACCACACGCCGGTCGATGCCGACGCGAAGACGCTGCCGTTCGGCGAAGCCGAGCCCGGCGCTACCGGGCTCGAGTTGCTGCTCGGCCTGGCACTCGCCTGGGGAGAGCGGCAGGGGCTGGGTCTGGCCGCGACGCTGGCTCGCATCACCTGCGAGCCGGTGCGTGTGCTCGGCCCGGCGCTCGGCTCGCTGGCGGCCAGCACCGGCCGCCTCGTCGAGGGCGGCGTCGCCGACCTGTGCCTGTTCGACCCGGCCGCGCGCTGGAGCGTTACCCCCGACAAGCTCGCGAGCCACGGCAAGCACACGCCGTTCGCCTTCCACACCAGCGCGATGGAGCTGCCCGGCCGCGTCGTCGCGACGCTGGTCGCCGGCGCTGTCGCCTACGAGGCGCCCTGACAAGCTGCGAACGGACTCGGCATGCCCGATCATCCCGCGCAGACGCCCCCACTCGTCGTTGCAAAT
>CXWK01025643.1_pt1 | contig 12169 bp, 8 predicted proteins | sample 590851 | NCBI WGS metagenome assembly CXWK01 (sample SAMEA3498364, study PRJEB10139) | wastewater metagenome | biome: wastewater treatment plant; material: activated sludge | place: Denmark | collected 2014-08-01
CGAGCCATGAGCGTCTCATTGTTTTCATTCGCTTCCTTCTCCTTTGCTGCTCTTTCTTACCGTGACGCCAGGCGAGCAGCGCCTGGCTCGATCTCGACTCACCTGGGCACAACAGGCGTTCATCTTCACGATCAGGGAATCAATNNATTGCCCTGCCGATCAAGCACGAGCACGGTGGCTGTATGATCAATGAGATAACCGGTGGCCGCGGTGCCCTCATGCGCTTTGTAATAGATGCCTAAAGGCGTCGCCGCCGCGGCAATCTGCGCGGGTGAGCCGGTAATGCCAATGAATGACGGATCGAAATTCGCCACGTATTCCGCCAGGCGTGCAGGCGTATCGCGGTCGGGATCAACGGACACAAAAACTACCTGCACCTGCTGTGCGTCAGCGCCCAGGTCATGCATGGCCGCGGCCAGCTCGGCCAGCGTCGTGGGGCAGACGTCAGGGCAGTAGGTGTAGCCAAAATAGAGTGCGACCAGTTTGCCGCGAAAATCAGAGATGCGCACCGGTTTGTCGCCCGCGGCGGTCAACGAGAAATCGTTGACGGGCATGGGCGGCTCCATGAACATTCCAGCCCACGTATGGGGTGGATTCAGAAAACGGATTGCAACCACAATCGCGAGAACCAACAGGGCCAGGGCGGCGGGCCAAATCCATCGCGGCGCGACGCCTTGGCGCCGGGCCATCACGGGCTGCATAGGCAGTTCCTCTCTATCTCACTTGGCATAACACAGGAACAGGTGCGCAGCCTCATAGGCTACCTTACCTGCGCCCGTGCTGTTTTGCACTTCGCTGGCGATCAACGCCATGTCACGCATGATGCGATCAATCCCCGGCTCGGCCGTGCGATACTCCGCACGCAGGATGCCCCAGCCGTCCACCAGGAAGAAAGCAGGATCGAAAGAAAAAGAGCCATCGGCCTGGGGCGCGTAGTAGAGGCTGAAACCATCGCCGATGGCGACTTTGAGCGCCGCAGGATCGCCCGTTGCCACACGCCAAACGGCCGGGTCCGCGCGCTCGCGGTCTGCGTAGGCTGCCAGGACCGCCTGCGAGTCATGGTCGGGATCGAAGGATATCGTCACCAGTTTGACCGGGATGCTCTGCGTGTTGGCGGCGCCCAGGCGTTGTTGCACGGCGCGTAGGGTGGCGGCCGTCTGCGGACAAGGCGCCTGGCAGCCGGTGTATGTGATGTTGTAGAGTACGAGCTGGCCGCGCAGGTCTTCGCTGGTGAGCGCGGCGCCAGTCTGATCGCGCAGGGCAAAGGCAGGCGCCAGCTTGATGCGCGGCAGCACTTTGATCGGCTGCAGCGTGGCGAAGGCCAAAACCGAGGCAATCAGGAGTCCGCCAGTCAGGTAGAGCACGCGCATGAAAAGCTTCATGGTGCAACTCGCGGTTGTTGCGGCGGCCGGCTCGAACGGCTGTCCCTTGTGGCTACGGTTGGCCCCGCCGCTGACTTGCGCAGGACGCGCAGCAGGTTGGGAACCGTGGCGCGGGTGCGAGCCTGACGCTCGTGCACCACCATCGTGTTGTCAGTCAAGGTGACATAAATTACCCGGCGCGCCGCGGCGCCGACCAACAGCGGCGCCAGGTCATCCTGGCGTAACTCTGGCGCCGCATGATCTACAATCAGCGTATCTGGCTGCATGGACAACAGCAAATTTTCGGCCTCGGCCCACGTATCGGCCGCGCCGACGATGACGACCGACGGTTCGGACGCCAGCAGCCGCGCCAGCCCGTCACGAAAGAGGCCATGTCCGATCAAAAATACCTGTACGCTCATGGTAGGTTCATTGTGACACAAGCAGCTGCGTCTGTCGTCGCCCAGAGGGAGAGAGTAGAGGATAGAAAAACGGCTGCCTACTGGGTAGCCATCTGGCTAAGCCATTGGCGCTGGGCATAGTCCAAATGGGCTAATCCTGGCGTTCGCTCATGAGTCAGCGCCGCCCGCGGCGCCGCTCGAAGGAGGCTTGCCCGCGGATGCGCGCGCCGTGAGCAGGCTCGCAGACCTTGCCGAGCGAAAGGGGGGAGGAAAAGCTCACTTGTGGCTTGCCGGTGGGGTGCGAACGCCATCGCCCCTGGCAGGCGGGATAGTCGCAGACCCTGCCGGAGCAGAAACGCCAGAAAGCCCTGCGCGCACGGCCCAGGCGGCCGCCTCGGCGCGGCTGCGCAGGTGCAGCTTGTCCAGAATGCTGCCCAGGTGGGCCTTGATCGTGTGCGGCGACAGGGATAGGGCGGCCGCAATTTCTTTATTGCTCAAGCCGCGCGCCACGAACTGCAGCACCTCGCGCTCGCGCTCGGTCAATTCGTCCGGCTCCGCGGCGCCAGCAGTGGAGCGGGGGGTGGCAAACTCATTCAAGAGCTTGATCGCCATCGCAGGGCTGACCACAGCTTCGCCAGCGTACACGCGCTGAATGGCATCCACCAGTTCGGCGCTGGTGCTGTTTTTGAGCAGGTAGCCGCGCGCGCCGGCCCGAACGGCCGTGAACAGGTCTTCTTCGCGCTCGGAGACCGTCAGCATCAGGATAGGCAGGTCGGGATAGCCCTGACGCAGCCGCCGCGCCGCTTCCAGCCCGCCCATGCCCGGCATGTTGACATCCATCAATACCAGGTCGGGCGTCGCTTTCGCGACAGCAGCCAGCATCTCTTCGCCGCTGCCGGCGTTGGCGACCACATGCAGGCCGTCCATGTCATTGAGGATGCGCACAAGGCCTTCCCGAAAGAGGTGATGATCGTCGGCGATGGCAATACGTATCATGAGATGTTCACACGGGGGTGGTTAGCGGCACCGTAACGGCCAGGCGGGTGCCCTGGTCGGGGCCGGTGGCAATGGTGAGCGCGCCGCCCAGGCCTTCGGCGCGTTCGCGCATGGAGGCCAGACCATGGCTGCGGTAGATGCGGCTGGGGTCGCTCATCGTGGGAAAGCCGCGGCCGTCATCGGTGATAGCCAGGGTGCAGTGATCGCCCTCCGCGCGCAGCGCCACGGTGACCTGTCGGGCCTGCGCGTGTTTGCGCACGTTGGTCAAGGCCTCCTGGGCAATGCGCAGGAGTTGAAAACCGGTGGTGGCGTTGGTCTCGATCCCTGGCGGCTCCGCGCTAAACTGCGCGGCAATGCCGGTTTGCCGCGCAAAATCTGCCGTATAGTCGGCCAGGCAGGCAGTGATGGCGCCTGGTTTTTCGGCCGTCAGCCGCAGGCCGTCAATCGCCTCGCGCACATCCACATAGGCCCCGCGGATTGATTGACGCAGCTCGCCTAGCTCCTGCATCGCAGAGGCTTGTCGGCCGCTCTGGATGAGCTGCTCCAGGCGCTCTGCTTGTAAACCTAGATAGCCCAGGGTCTGCGCTAGGCCATCATGAATCTCGCGCGAAAGGCGGTATCGCTCCTCCAAGACGGCCATTTGGTTCACTTGTGATAGGAGCTGCGCGTGGCGAATCGCCAGGGCAATTTGATGCGCCATCGTCGTCAGGAGTTCGCTGTGCTGTTGGCTGAACGCGCGCCGGCGTCGCGCGCCCAAGAATATGGCGCCGAAGACTTGACCTTCCGTCGCCAGGGGCGCTGCGGCCGCAGAGAGCAGCCCGCCTCCCGCGCTGGCGCCCAATTCTGGCGCCATCACCGGCGCGCCCGCGGCATACGCCTGCGCTGCCATTNNCGCCCAAGTCACGTCGCGCCTGGCAGGTCCACATCTGGCGCGCCGTATCGAACAGGAACAGGCCACCCGTCTGCGCTTGCCAGCCGGCCGCGGTGATGTCGAGCACTTGGGCCGCCAATTCGCTGACCTGGTCGTGCGACACAGTCGCCGGCGATTGCGTAGCCCGGTCAAGCGCATGCAGCGCGCCGACTTGGCGCACGCGGGCGCGCAGACTTTCCAGCGTCGCCGCGATCGAAGTGCCGAGGATGTTGAGCAAACGCACATGGTCTTCTGGCGGGCCATCGGCGGAAGGAAAATAAGCCGAGATCACGCCGACGCGCTCCTGCTCGTGGTTGATGGGCAGGCAGATGAGGGAATTGATGCCCTCGTCGCGCGCCAGGTCGTGCAGGTCTACGAACAGAGGGCAGTCGCTGGAAGCTTCAGTTCTAAGCACTTGACAGGTCCGGCAGCGACCGGCCGCCACCCCGCCATCCAGGCGGCGCCGCAGCCCGCTGAGGTAGCGGTCGCTGAGACCCCAGGCCATGTCCAGGTTGAGGCGCTCGCGGTCTTCGTCGAAGGTGATGACGGTCGAGGCCCGCGCATTGGTCAGCTGCAGCGGCGCCTGCGCGGCCAGGGCCAGGACTGCCTGCTCATCGGTGGCGGCGGTCACGCGCTGCTCCAGATCGTGNNCAGATCGTGCATGGCGAGCAGCTTCTGGTGGTTGAATTCTAGCTCAGCAAAGGCCTGGCGCAGCCTCTCTTCCGTGGCAGACTGGCGCGCAATCGCGTTGGCGATCCAGGTCAATGCGAGCCAGGTCACAACCGTGCCGGAGAGGCTGAAGAGGAGAAGTTCGGCCACGCCTTGCCAGGTCGGCGTGACCAGCAGACGGATGAGCACCTGGTGGAGCGCGGCGACGGCCACGATGACCGCCGGCGCCAGCCAGCGTAATTGGCGCACTTGGGCGTAGAGCGGCGAGGGCCGCGCCCCGTTGGCGGGAGCTGTGCTGGTTGGTTGGCGTAGGGCCTGATTGAACATTCCTCATCCATCGCTTGATCACCGGTTTTTGGACCGGCGGAATTGTGAGAAACAGTGGACAGTAAGATCAGTATACCAGTTTGCGCGCAAAAAGCCAAAGGCGTTCGCCGCGCCTGGGTGCATGTCAGGATGAAGGCGGATCGGACGGTTGTCAGGCCCGATAGGGCCTTCCACCTTGTAGCCCGATCCGTTCACGGTCGGGCGGTGTTGGTTGCGCGCACTATCGGGCCAGCAACCCCGCCGGAGGCCAAAGGCCATCCGGCTACGAGGTGCAAGCCCCTCTAGGGCTACGCCCCGAAATTGAAATGCACCCCGCCGCGCCTGGGTGCGCGCGCCCGGCGCACTGGAAGTGCGCGCGCCNNGGTGCATGAAGGTCAACGACGGCGCATGACCTGTGGGATGTACACGGGCAGGCTCGTCGGCGGCGTGCCCTGGGCCATCTTGAGATCGCCGTTGGTCGTATCGTAGTACGCTGCGTATGCGTAGTTGCTTTGATCGAGCGCCAGGGAGACGTAACGACCCACATCGCCCGCGTTGTCCAGTGTGCTGATGTCCCAGCTGCCGCCCCGCAGTTGGGCCACATCGAGGCTGTGGGCGTTGTCATCGTAGAAAGCGATGAGCGGCGCATCGCGGCTGTTCAGGGCCAGATCGGTGTAGCCGACGAGGCCAGTGTTGGCAACCGTTTGCACGATCCACGTTGTACCGGCCAGCCGTGCATACTTCAGCGCGTACTGTGTCCAATCGTAGTAGGCCAGGTGAGGATTGCCCAACATATCCACCGCGAGAGACACGTAACCGCCCACGTCCCCGTCGCTGTCTACGGTCTGAATACTCCACGGATAATTGGCCTTACCTCGCGCCACTTTCACGTCGCCATTGACAGCGTCATAATAGCCCACGAGAATGATATCCGCGCGGTCAATCGCCATCGAAACGTACCCAATGGCGCCAACGCTGTCAATGGTCTGCAAATCCCACAGCGCGCCGGTCCAGCGGGCAAACTTCAGGGTTTCGCTGCCGGCGTCAACGTACGCGAANNGACCGGTCGGCGGAATCGAGAGCCAACGAAATGCCGCTGCCGATCGTGCCGCTGTGGTCAATCGTCTGCAGCTGCCAGGCCTCGCCGATACGCTGCGCCAACTTGAGCGAGCCGTTCGTGTCATCCAGGTAGGCAATCAATGGCCGATTGGCTGAATTCACCGCAATCGCGGTTTGACTGCCAACTTCCGTCCCGTTTGCGCCGTCCGCAGTTTCGATCAACCAACCGCTGCCGCCCCAGCGCGCATACTGGAGGTCGTTTGCATAACTATCACGGTAGCTGATGTGGGGTCGGCCGCTGCGATCAAGCGCCAGCGCCGTCGCTTCGCCGACATTGCCCGCGACGTCCACGACATCTATGGCCCAGGCTACGCCGGTCCACGCAGCATATTTCAAGCGATTGTTGGTCATGTCGTAGTAAGAAATGCGAGGGCGCGTGCTGTCGTCGAGTGCAATCGAGGTGTAGGCCCCGACATCATCTGGGCTATCAACCGTCTGAATCGCCCACGTGGTCGCTACGCGCTGCGCTATTTTCAGATCCCCGTTGGTCCAGTCGCGGTAGCTGATGTACGCGCGCGCCGCGCCGTCCAGCGCCAGCGACGTATGGCCGCCGACGTCGCCCACGCCGTCCACAATTTCAATTTGCCAACCTGCGCCGATCCCGCGCGCATACTTCAAGTCGCCGTTGCTGCTGTCATAGTAACTGATGTGCGGATTGCCGCTGCTGTCAAGCGCCAGGGATGTGTCGCTGCCCACCTCCCCCTCGGCGTCCACAACCTGCACCACCCAATCCGCGCCGGTCCAGCGCGCATAGCGCAGATCTGCAGTGTACACATCGTAGTAGCTGATGCGCGCGCGGTCGCTGCTGTCAAGCGCCAGCGAAATGCTGCGCATGACTCCCGACTCCGCGCCAATGCTCTGAATGTCCCACTGCATTCCAGTCCAGCGCGCATATTTGAGCTTGCGATGGGTGTCGTCGTAATACACGATGTGCGGCCGGTTGAGGCTGTCCAGGGCCAGGGCGGCGCTGGAACCAACGTCTCCCGCACCATCCACCGTCTGGATCAACCAGCTGCTGCCAGTTTTGTTCGCATACTTCAAGTGAAGATTCGCGCCATCGAAGTAGGCGATGTGCGGCCGACCGCTGCTGTCCAACGCCAGCGAGGCGTTGGCGCCAACCCGAATGGCGCTGTCTACCGTTTCTCGCTGCCAGGCCACGCCGTCGTTCCAGGCATAATAGAGATGGTCGCCGCCGTAGGCAATATGCGGTCGGCCGTTGGCATCCAGGCGCAGGCTGCGCGTGTTCAACTCATCGAAGACCTTCGGGCAGTCCACACAGCGAATGTCCCACGTGTAGCCGGCGTGCGGAGTTTCGCCCGCGGGAAGCGCCGAAGCCGCAGTCGGCGAAGGGGGCAAGCCCAGCAGACTGAAAAGCAACCACGCATTGAAAATGACGAGTTGCCAGCGACTTGCAAGCCTACGCCGCGCATGATTGGTTTGTATCCATCGCAGCCATGTCGCCCATCGCCGCCGCATGCATGGTATCACCTGTCGTGGACTTCCCGTGTTGCATCTACCGTGAGCGCGCCCCGCAGCGCGTGAAAGAGCCGATTGCATAGCCATCTCCTCTGGTAAACAAGACCATGCCCACATCTTGCGCTGATGTGGGCATGGTGAAAGCCTCGAAATTTCGTAACATTGGGTCTGCGACCGACGTCGTTGGCTCAAACGTGCCGTTTCGAGCGGTTAGACGGGGAGCGCAGAAGTCCTGAGCATGTTACTTGCGCTCGGACTGGCGACTGCCGTTGATTTCAATCAACCGCCTAGTAGTCGAAGACCATCTCGGCCGCGTCAATCTTGATATGCGCCGCAGTCCCGGCGTCACTATCGCGGGCGACGAGGCGGATTTCCGTGCTCACCAGGTCGCTCAGGGTGCTGACGCGCCAGAGATCAAACGTGTAATCGGTCTTGACATCCTTGTTCCAGAACGGGGGCACGATCGTGCCCAGGCTGACCAATTCCCCGGTGGGGAGCTTCTGGAATGCATCGAGCACGCCGCCGTTGTAGAAGGTGTTGACGCGCACGCGCACGCGGGGACGGAACACATTGATCGCAGGATCGAGGTTGCCAGGGCTCCAACGCTTCAGATAGAGCGGCCCATCCATCATCGTCAAATCAATCACATCGCCGCCGCGCCGCAGCGCGGACGTGACATCGGCGCCCCGGTAGGTGGCACTCGCGACCGCCGAGACGTTGGTCAGGCCGTAGCCAACACCCTCTCCCTTGTTCAAGGTTTCGGCCAGGGTTTTGACGCGACGATATGTCGTGTTCAACTGCGAGGCCGCGGGTTTCAGCAAGCGCTCGATTTCCGCGACCGCGCCGCCAACGGTCGTCGCCGTCGTCAGTGTGGACAGATGGATAGGTGTGCGCGCCAGCAGGCGGCCGCTCGCCACGTTGAGCTGCAGGGCCGTATACTCCTTGCGCGCCTGGCCTTCATCCCCTTGGGTTGGGCGCAGCAGCGCATCTACCAAAGGTACGATCTCCGGGAAAACCACCGAAGCCGTTTGCGCCGTCGCAATGAACGCGTTGACTTCGGCCACCGAGTAGCGTGGGCGACCTGTGCGGCGGATTTCGTTCTTCCAATCGGCCGCACGCATCGGCGCAACCACCAGCGGATCGTAATAACCGAGGTCGAGATTGGTCCTTGTCTCCCCTAGGACAAGGGTGAAGGCTAGGAGACTGGGGTCAAAGGATGGAATCCAACCGGCGGGGATCGTCAGATCATTCACACGCAGCACATAAGCGCCTCCCGCCACACTGCCCAGGGTATAGACGCCTTGGTTGTCGCTGACGCCCTGCGCGGCGACGCTCTCGCCGGGGTCAATCTGATTGTTCCCGTTGCTGTCAAGAATCAGCGCCACGGCGACATTGGGAAGCGCCCCCTCGCCATCCTCTATGATCTCGTCGCCGTCCAAATCTTTCCAGGTCTTGCCGGTCACCGAGGCGGCGCCGCTGTGAGCGGTGATCACCCCAAAGTCCAAGCGATAGACGCTCACGCCGTCCTGACCCACAATCGGAGCGGGTACTTGAGTCGGTGAGCCTACGCCGGCGGGAGGCTGGAAACGCACCACATACACGTTAGGCCAGAGACTCGGCGTCACCACGTAGACGCCCTGGGCATTGCTGACGCCTGACCCGACCAGCGGCTCACCCTCTTCGATGAGACCGTTGGTGTTCAGATCCCGGTACACGTCAACCAGGGTATTGGGGATGGGTGGTTCACCCAGGTTGCGAACTCCGTTCTGGTTGACATCGTCGAAGACCACGCCGCTGATCGTACGAAGTAAGGTGACGCCGAAATCAACTCCTGTAACCGGCGTCCCGCCCACCGCCACCTGGCGGGTGTTGGGCGTGGTGCGCGTGTAGCCGAAGGATGGAGCGTTGACTTCGGTGACCACATAGACGTTCGCATCGAGACCGCTTATCGCGTACGCACCACCAAGGCTGGTCGTCGTATTGGCAAGAAAAACTTGACCGCCAGTCGCCAAGTCGCGAATCTCAATCGTTACGTTCGCACCAGTCTCGATGCCGGTCTCGCCCGCGTTGCGTACACCGTCCCCATTTGCGTCAAAAAAGAGTGTTCCCTGGATGGCGCCGGCGCCGGTCGCATGGGTGACGCGAGGGTGTACCAATGGGAGTGCTGTTCCCATCAAGACAGCCACGATCATGACGAGCCGAAGCAAAGTTCTCATAAAAACTATTTCCCTTCTCTCCACACAGGTGGAATCTGGCTCATCTTCTCAATCATCCAGTGGAGATGGTATTCAAAGAACACCCGTAAGCTTTCGGCAATGGTCGCAGACCACTGCCGCGCTTGCTCCTGAGGGGGATGGGGGGCGAACCCAATGCCCGATTGATTGGGATGATGCAATTGGCAACGGAATTGTTATGGCAGAGACATTGTATCACGCCGTTCGGCGTGTCGCGTGTGCTTTGCAGCTTACGAATTGCTTACATTTGGGCGGCGATCGCCTGCAAACCACCGCCTGGGGGGCGAATACACGAGCGATGATGTGCGTCATTCGTGTATTCGCCCTCTCCTCGCTAACCTGGCTGATTTGGCTAGGGGAGCCTGCGCACCTGCACGGCCGAAACCATCGGATTGAGCGTTCCACCGTTTTTTGCAAACGCAATGTTGAGAACTCCATCGCTCACCGCGACGGTATACACCTTGTCGAGGGCAACCGCCTTACCGACCTGACCGTAGACGCTCAGCGCATTTTCCACGATCGTGGTTTCCAGCGTGATCTTCGTGATACGAGCGGTTGACTTCGTCGTCTCGAATTCGGCAAACTTGAGCGTCACCTCGTAGTTACCGTTGGGCACCGTGAAGCGGTATTCGCCCGGGGCATCGCGCCACTTCTGATAGAGGGCGTCGTCGGTCGTGCCAGCCACCGCCAGCGTGGTTGACTTGGCTGTGCCGCCCGTGTAGCCCCATCCATTCGTGAGATACGCCTGATCGGCCGACCAGAGCTGGCTCGCGCCGTCGGTAAAGGCCGTGCCGCCGCTGTTGACGCGCTGCGTCGTGTATGGTAAGGGTGTGGGCGTCACCGTCGGCGTGGCCGTTGGCGTGCGCGTGGCGGTTGGCGTGGCGGTGGGGCACGTCGGGCACGGCGTGTTGGTCGCAGTCGCCGTGGGTGTGGAGGTCGGCGTCGGCGTGGGCGGCGGCAGTTGTACCACGCCCACTGCATTCACCATCGGCACATTGCTGCCGCCATTCTGGACGAACATGATGTTGAGCACGCCGTCAGACACCGATGTCTGATACACCCGGTCCAGCGCGTTGTATTGGCCCACCAACGACCAGATATTCAGGGTGTTTTCGACGATCACGCCTTCGATCGTGATGCGCATGATGCGGCTTGTGGCCGACGTCGCCGTGAAGTCCGCAAAGCGCAGGGTCACTTCATAGTTGCCGTTTGGCACCGTGAACTTGTACTCGCCTGGCGATTCGCGATATTTCTGATAGAGCGCATCATCGGTCGTGTTGCCGACGGCTTTGGTGGACGACTTGGCCGTGCCGCCGGTGTAGCCCCACGAGCCGGTAACGAATGCTTTGTCAATCGCCCACAGGCGCGCCTGGCTGTCCGTGAACACGGCCGTGCCGCCGCTGTTCACGCGTTGGAGGTACGGCGGAATGGTCGGCGTCGGCGTCGGCGTCTTCGTTGGCGTAGGTGTCACGGTGGCCGTCGCCGCGGGCGTGGGCGTCTTGGTCGGCGTGGCTGTGGGCGTCGGCGTCGGCGTATTGGTGGCCGTCGGCGTCGGCGTCGGCGTATTGGTGGCCGTCGGCGTCGGCGTCGGTGTGTTCGTCACCAGCGGCGTCGGCGTGACCGTTGGGGTGGGTGTGTAGGGAACCCAGCTCGCGGCCGCGGCCATGGCCGCGCCCACATCAATACGACCGTAGCCGTAGTAGATATCGAAGCCGGGTGTGCCTTTATCGGCGGCTGTCTGCCGCATCAACGCACGCACATCGGCGGAGGAAAAGGTGGGATGGGCCGATAAGATGAGCGCCGCCAACCCACTGACGTGCGGGGCCGCCATCGAAGTGCCGCTGAAGTACTGGTAGGTATTGGGGTTAGTCGGCTCCCACAGCGTGCTCCAGACCGTGTCGCCAGGCGCGGTCACATCAATCCATGTCCCATAGTTGGAAATCGTGAACCAGTCATCGTAGTACGTGGTCGCGCCGACCGCGATCACCTCAGGGACAGACGAGGGATACTCCGGCTGATTGATGCCGCTGTTTCCGGAGGCCGCCACCATCACCACGTCACGCTCGGCCGCGTAGCGTACGGCATCCGTCATCAAGTACCCCGTGGTGGTGCCGCCCAGGGACATGTTGATCACTCTCGCGCCGTGATCGGTTGCATAGATAATTCCGTCGGCCACCCACCCCCAACTGCCATGGCCCAAGTTGTTCATCACCTTGACCGGCAAGATCTTGACTCCGGGCGCAATACCGGTTGACCCCTGGCCGTTGTTCATGGCCGCGGCAATAATGCCTGCAACGTGCGTGCCATGCCCTTCATCGTCGCTCGGATCCGAATCGTTGTTGGCAAAGTCATAGCTGGGCAAAATGCGTCCGCTGAATTCAGGATGCGTCATGGAGATCCCGGTGTCCAACACCGCCACAATCATGTTGGGACTGCCAATGGTCACATTCCAGCCTGGCTCTGCATTGATCATCTGCGGCGCATAGACTTTGCTCACGTCGCTGTAATCGGGATCGGTCGGCGTCAGATCTATCTTCGCTACGTAGTTGGGCTCCGCATAGCGCACGCCTGGCAACCGATTCAGGGCGCGGATCGCGGCTTCGGTCTGACCTGGGCGGGTTGCCAGGATATAGACATTCAACGCCGGAATGTGATGCTTGATCTGCAGATGGTATGCGCTCGCCACACTGGTCACGG
>CXWK01014678.1_pt3 | contig 12167 bp, 11 predicted proteins | sample 590851 | NCBI WGS metagenome assembly CXWK01 (sample SAMEA3498364, study PRJEB10139) | wastewater metagenome | biome: wastewater treatment plant; material: activated sludge | place: Denmark | collected 2014-08-01
CGGGGCCGGGGGGCTTGCCCCCCGGCGGCGCGAAAAATTTTCAGTCTTCGTCAGGCGGCTCGTCCCGTCCCGGCGGCAATTGGGGGCGGGGAATGGGTTGGTCGCCGAGCATCTTTTTCCGCAACCCCACCGTATTGCCATAGCGAACGTGGTTGACCCAGCCGCGCACCGAAGCCGTCATTGTCTCCATTGAGATCTCTCCGCGTTGATACTGCCCCGTCAGACGCTTGAGCTTTCGCCGGAACTGGACCCCCTTGCGGCGCTTCAGCCGCCGCCGGTCGGGAAAGATGTGGAAGCCCAGAAAGGGGATACCTTCCGTCACCGGGTGGGGTTGCGCGCCGGGGTGGATGGTCAGGCGGTAGCGGGCCATCTCTTCTTCCAGCGCTGTTTTCCACGCCCACAGGGTTGGCTTGTCGTCGGCGAAGAGCAGAAAATCGTCCACATAGCGCACGTACCCCTTGCAGCGCAGGCGGCGCTTTACGAAATGATCGAACGGATTTAAATAGACGTTGGCCCAGAACTGGCTGGTCAGATTGCCGATGGGCAGCCCGCGCGGGCGCAGCGCGGCCAGCAAGTCGTCGCCGGGGAAGTAGACCATCCCATATTGCTCGCTCAGGACGCCCTCCCCGCTGCGCAGGATTTCGTCAATCAGCCACAATGTCCGCGGGTCGGTAACCTTTCGCGTCAGTTGTGCCCGCAAGACAGCATGATCCAGACTGGGGAAGAACTGGCGCACATCGCAGGCCAGTACATAGCGGAAGCGTCGCGCGTACTCCTGGCAACGGTTTCTGGCCCGATGCGTCCCCTTGCCGACCCGATTGGCGTAGCTGTCCTCGATGAAACTGCGCTCAAACAGCGGCTCGATCACATTGCACAGCGCGTGATGCACCACCCGGTCGCGAAAAGGCGCGGCGCTGATCAGCCTTCGCTTGGGTTCGTGGATGAAGAAGCTATTGTAGCCCCCCGGTTGGTAACTTTGCGCCTGGAGTTCTTCCCGCAAGCGATAGAGGTTGTCCTCCAGTCGGTATTCAAAGGCAGCCACACTGGCTCGTCCTCGTTTGCGGCGGGCGGCGCTCTGGTAGGCCAGGAGCAGATTATCCCAACTGGTGATAGCGGAAAACATGGCTAAAAAGGGGTGGCCGCGTCTCGGGGACGAACCGGGGAGACGCGGCCGGTTGTTATTTGCCCGGCTCCCGACATGCACCGGAAGCGCGGCCGGGACAAAACCCCGCCATTTCTCACCTCGACCCGGCAGGCGTACCCGCCGGGTAATTCCGGTTGGGACACGGCCCCTGAGAGAAGTGTGGACACCGCCACCCGAAACCCGTTGTTGTCGTTGAAGTTGTTGTGCGGGTTGTTCCTGTTGCGGGCGGAGCAGCCGTTATGGGTTTTGCCCCCAACATCAGCCGCCGACATCGACGACTGGTTGCTGCGAATCTCCGGATTATAATCCATCGTGAGCAAATTGGTTATTTGCCGGTTTTCTTCTTCCATCCGCCCAACAACTGCCCGATTTCCGTCACCATCGCCGCCGCGTGTTGATATTGGCCCGGCGTGAGCCATTGCCAACGAAAAGCCAGACGCAAATATAGCCGTACTTTTGATAACGCTTCATCCGCTTCACGCAGCTTCTCCAGGCGAGCACCGCCCTGTCGCCAGTTGGCTTCTTCCAGCCGTTCCCGCAGGTCAAAGGCCGCGTCCAGCAGTCGTTGGGTGAAGGTGTGGCGGTGGGCGCGGGGGAAATGGTTGGTAGCGGGCAGCAGCCAGGTCAGGAAATCGAAAGTACGCGTGAAGATGGGCATTTCCTGATGGGACGTAGACATGGCTTGATCGTTTCCAATGTAAAAAGTGAAGCCCTGCGAGAACAGGGCTTCAAGGGGTGAGAATGACGCGGATGCGTCTAAATACAGGTTACCGATACGCTTGATAAACCGCCCGCTTTGTGGGGCGGCAACTATGCTTGTTCAGTCAGCAGGCGATCGATCTCGCCGCGGATGGCGGTCAGGTCATCCAGTCGCAGATACACGATCGCGTAGCGCACATAGGCGACGAGGTCCAGCTCCTTGAGCTTGCCGATGACCAGATCGCCGACGATGCGGCTTTTCACTTCTTCCTGGCCCATGCGCTGCAGCTCGGCTTCGATTTCGCCGGCCATGCGCTCGATATCGGCGGCCGAGATCGGCCGCTTGGCGCAGGCCACGCGGATGCCGCCCAGCAGCTTCTCACGCGAGAATTCCTCGCGCGAGCCGTCTTTCTTGATCAGCAGCGGCGTGGCCAGGATCGGCCGCTCGTAGGACGTGTAGCGCTGGCCGCACGATTCACAGACCCGGCGGCGGCGTGTGCCGCCGCGCCGGTCGTGGCTGGTATCAATGACATGTGTTTTTTCGTAGTGACAATAGGGACACCGCATGGCCCTGCCTCCGTATCCTGTCCGTGTGAATGGGTGGGTAATGACCATATACTGTACCGGTAAGCGTATGCCTACCCCAATATATGCCGTTACCTCTCCCCATTCTATCACGGAGACGGTAGAGGACAATGTCCACGTTGATGCCTACTGTCGTTTGCGCAGAAAGGCCGGTACCTCCAGATCATTGAACCGGTAGGCGTCCTGGCTGCGTCCCTGCGGCTGGTTTTGCGGCCGCGCGTTGGGCGGGTTGGCCGCCGGCGCGTTGGCTGGAACCGATTCGCGGGTCGGCGGCCGGTTGGGCATCATCCGTGCCGATTGGGCCGCGGCGACCGAGGCCATCGACCGCATGGGCGTGGTGTGCTCGAAGCCGGTGGCGATGACCGTGATGCGCAGCTTGTTCGACATCTTCTCGTCGATGACGGCGCCGAAGATCAGGTTGACGTCCGGGTGGGCCGTCTCGCGGATGATGGCCGCGGCCTGGTTGATCTCGTACAGCGTCAGATCGGGGCCGCCGGTCACGTTGAACAGGATGCCGCGCGCGCCGTCGATGGAGATGTCCAGCAGACGGCTCGACAGCGCCTGGGTGGCGGCGTCGCGGGCGCGCTCGTCGCCCGAAGCCTCGCCCACGGCCATCAGCGCCGCGCCGCCCATCGACATGATCGTCTTGACGTCGGCGAAGTCGAGGTTGATGAGGCCCGGCACGGTGATCAGCTCGCTGATGCCCTGGATGCCCTGGCGCAGGATGTCGTCGGCCATCCGGAACGAGTCGAGCAGGGACACGCGCTTGTCGGCCGTCTCCAGCAAACGATCGTTGGGGATGACGATCAACGTGTCGACATGCTCTTTCAGGGCCTCGATCCCGGCCTCGGCCGAGCGCGCCCGTTGCGATCCTTCGAAGGTGAAGGGGCGGGTGACGACGCCGATGGTCAGCGAGCCGGCCTCACGGGCCGCGCGGGCCACGATGGGCGTGCCGCCTGTCCCCGTGCCGCCGCCCATGCCCGCGGTCACGAAGACCATGTCGGAGCCTTGCAGCGTCTGGCGCAGTTCTTCGATCGATTCCTCGGCCGCGCGCGCGCCCGTCTCCGGGTCGCCGCCTGAGCCTAAGCCACGCGTTGTGCGATCGCCGATGGCGATACGGATGGGGGCATTGCTGCCGAGCAATGCCTGCTGGTCGGTGTTGACGGCGATGAACTCGACGCCCACGATATTCTCGTTGATCATGCGGTTGACGGCATTGCTGCCGCCGCCACCCACGCCAACGACCCGGATCAACGCCGAGCCTTCAGTGGCCGGCATACGCTGTGCATCTCTCCCTCTGTAATCCGCGTTCATATCTCTTAACCCCTCTAACTAAAGATTTCCAATAAGCAAGTCATTTGACAAACTGCCGGCCACTACCCCGGCAGTAAAGTCCTGAGGATGCTGCCCACCCGCCGGCCCCACTGGCCGGACTGCTGGGTGTGCGACTGATAACGATGGTGGTCCGTGATGGCCCACCGCAGCAGGCCCACGCTTGTGGCGTAGGCCGGGCTGTGCAATGAATCGACGAGACCGACCAGGTTCTTGGGTGTTGCCACCCGCGCCGGCACGTGCAGCACGCGCTCGGCCACGTCGGTGATGCCGCGCAGCAGCGCGGCCCCACCCGTCAGGACAATGCCTGCCGGGAGATACTCGTCGTAACCCGACTGTTGAATGTCTTTCAGGATCATGTGGAAGATCTCTTCCACCCGGGCCTCGATGACCTGGGCCAGGTCCTGACGGCCGACTTGAATTTTCTCGCCCCCGAACGGCTCCACGGTGAAGACGAATTCGGGGTCAATGTCGGCCGGGCGGCAATCGCCATACTGAATCTTCACCTTCTCGGCCACATCATAGGGGGCGCGCAGGCCGATGGCGATGTCGTTGGTGATGTGGTGGCCGCCGATGGGGATGACGTGGGTGTGCCAGACCGTCCCCTGCTTGTAGAGCGCCAGGTCGGTCGTGCCGCCGCCGATGTCGGCGATGAGCACGCCCATTTCCTTCTCAGCCGGCTCCAGCACGGCCTCACCCGAGGCCAGCGCGTTGAGCACCGTCTCCTCGGCGCTGATGCCCACTCGCTCGGCGCAATGCTTCAGATTCTGCAGAGCGGATGTGGCGGCGGTGACGATGTGGGCTTCGATCTCCAGCCGGTAGCCGTGCATACCCAAGGGCTGCCGCACCCCGGCATGGTCGTCGATGGTGTAGTGCCGGGGGATGAGGTGGATGATCTGGCGGTTGTTGGGAATGGGGATGGCCTGCGCCGTCTCCAGTGCGCGGTCGATATCCTGCGCCGTTACGCCGGTGTCGTTGCGATTGATGGCCACCAGCCCGCGGTTGTTGGTGGAGCTGATGTGCTCCCCGGCGATACTGACCAACGCTTGCGAGAGTTGGTAGCCCGATGTCTGCTCGGCCGCTTCAACGGCGGCGGCCACCGCGACCGAGGCCGCGGGGACGTCGACGATCATCCCCTTGCGCATGCCGGCCGATGGCTGCATGCCCAGGCCGATGATCCGCAACTCGCGATTACGTACCGCGCCGACAAGGGCGCATATCTTGGTTGTGCCGATATCCAGGCCAAATACGATGTCTTCCATAACAACCCTCTGAGCTACTGAGCCAACCGGTAATACGGCTTGTGCTGGTTGGCAACGCTGATGTACGCCGGTCGGGCGCCGCGTTCCAACAGATCAGCCACGATCGTCTCGTAGACAACCAGCTTCTGGTGCATATCCCGGCCTGTGCCGAAATAGGCGGTCCAGCCGCGGCCGTCCTGATATCCCAATCCATCGGACGGCTTGTAATAGAGCTTGTCAATATTGGGGCGCAACTCGCGCAATTGCAGCGCGCCCGCCAGCACTTCGCGCGGCACGAATGCCGCCTGGCTGTTGACGGTGTCCTCGCCCGCCTCGCCATCGACCGCTTCGGTGTCCTCTTCGGCGGTGGCGCCTTCCGCTTCCTCGGCGGCCGTAATCCGATCTCCATCCTGTAATGACGCCGGTTGCGCCTGGGCGACCGGCGGTGGGATCTCGGAGATGATGTTCAGCAGGCCGACCGTTTGGGCGCGCGCGTTGGTCAGGTGGCCGTCTGCGTCGATCCAGTAGAGCGTTTCACCTTCCTGCCATGTAGCCAACGGCGGTTTCTCCCGTATCCGAATCATGACTTCGTTGGGCCAATGGAGTGTGACCGTGGAAGTGATGACGCCACCGATCCGGCTGATCTTGTCGGCCGCTTCTTGCGGGTCGGCGGCGAAGATATGGCTGCCGGCAAGCCCGCTTTCGGCCACAATGTCATTGATCTCGATGGTCGACGAGCCTTCAACCGGGATGTAGCTCAGATAGAATCGCTCATCGCTGCCGATTAGGTACAGGGTATAGATGGCCAGGGCCACGATAACCACACTGAACCAGCGTGAGTTCAGCACGAACGCCCTGACGCTGGAGAGCGGCCGACGGATGCGCTGGGTGCTGTTGCGGAACTTGCGCTGCCTGGCTGTCTTTGGTACCGACAGGTTCGGCAGAGACGTGGACGACGCCGATTCGACTCGTCGCATGCGCGGCTGCTTTCGCAGTTGTTGTTTGCCGTCGCTCTTTCTCTGGCTCATGCCGTGCCTCTCTGACCCGATTGCAAGGCGGTGACGTCGATCGAGGTTGCCAGGTCTGCCTTTTCCTGGTGTCGTTCGAGTGCCAGATCGACCAATCGATCCAGCAATTCGCCGTAGCTCAGGCCCGTTGCCTCCCACAGCTTCGGATACATCGAAATAGTAGTGAAGCCCGGGATCGTATTAATCTCGTTCAGGTAGATCTGCCCGGTCTGGTCGTCCAGCAGCAGATCGACGCGCCCCAGGCCTGCGCAATCAATCGCTTTGTAGGCACGCACGGCCAGTTCGCGAATGGTCTCCGCCTGCCCAGGCACCAGTTCGGCCGGAATAATCAACTCCGCCTCATCCTCAGACCCCGGCTCGACCATGTACTTGGCCACATAGTTATAGAATTCATGGTGCGGCCGAACCTCGCCGACGACACTGGCCACCGGCTCGTCATTGCCCAGGACGGCCACTTCAAGCTCTCGCGCCCGGTGGATGCCCTGCTCCACGACCAGCCGCCGGTCGAAACGCGCCGCTTCGTCCAGTCCGGCCCGCAGCTCGTCGCGGTCGCGGCATTTGCTGATGCCGACGCTGGAGCCGAGATTGGCCGGCTTGGTGAAGACAGGGTAGGGCAGGGCGCTTTCCACGGCAGCGATCACCGCGTCAGGCTCGCGCCGCCATTGGTTGCGTGTGCACAGTACCCACGGTAGCACCGGCAGTCCCGCGGCTATCATCACCTGCTTAAATATGGCCTTGTCCATGCCCACGGCCGACCCGACCACACCCGCGCCCACAAATGGCACGCCGGCCAGCTCCAGCAATCCCTGTACCGTGCCGTCCTCGCCGTAAGGCCCATGCAACACGGGGAAGACGACGTCGAGCGTGGTCATGACCGAGATGCTGGACGCGGCCGGATCGCCGGGCGCGTGATCCACGGCCATCAGCGACGCGTCGGCCGGCTCAGGCAGCAGCGTGGCCGAACGTGCGTCGCCGGCGACCAGCCCCGACGCCAGCGCGTCGACGTCGGTCGCTACCCAGCGCCCCTCTTTGGTGATGCCGATGGGCACGATCTCGTAACGGTCGCGGTTGAGGGCGGCCATCACCGAGCGCGCCGAACGAAGCGACACTTCGTGCTCGCCGGAGCGCCCGCCGAAGAGGACGCCGATGCGGAGTTTGGGCTGGATGTCAGACATAAGTCAGTCGTAATATTCAGTAAACAGTTAATCCTGTTTCCAATTCGTAATTATTCAAACTTCCAGTCGCCCACAAGTTCGACTTCAAGGTCCATCTCAATGCCGAATTGCTCGCGGACGGCGTTCCAGGCTTCGGCGACCAGAGAACGGACATCCTCGGCCGTCGCCTCGCCTTCGTTGATGAAGAAATTGGCGTGTTTTTCCGAGATCGCCGCATCGCCGACGCGAAAACCTTTCAGACCGGCTGTGTCGATCAGATAGCCCGCGTAGTAATTCTCCGGGTTCTTGAACATCGAGCCGGTGCTGGCTCCGCCCGGCTGCCGCTCTTTGCGGTGGGCGTTAAACCCGTCGGCGCGGGCCGACAGGACGTCGGCCGCTTCGGGCTTCAGCTGCAATTCGGCCGACAGCACAACCCGGCGCGCCTGTCCCACGAACTGGTCGCGCTTCAGGGCACTGTCGCGGTAGGCGTATTTCATGTCCTCGCGGTTGTAGACGAATACGCCGCGCCCCGGCTCCCAGATGGTTGCTGCCAGGAACTGGCCGTCGATGTCGGCTCCGTGGGCGCCGGCATTGCCGACCACCGCGCCCCCGACGGTGCCGGGGATGCCGATGGCCCACTCCAGACCGCCCAGCCCTTTGCTGATGCACTGCCGAGCCAGCGCCGAGAGATTGGCTCCCGACTCGACGGTGCAGACCACGCCCGCGCCGCTGTGGCGGAAGCTGACGCGGCGCGCCCGGTTCAGGATAACCAGACCGCTGATGCCCGAGTCGGCGATGAGAATGTTCGACCCACCGCCCAGCACGAAGCAGGACACGCCGGCGTTGTAGGCTACTTCCGCGGCGGCCAGCAGCTCTTCCGATGTGGTCACGGCCAGGAATAACTCGGCCGAGCCGCCGACCCGCGCGGTCGTATGGCGCTGCAAAGGCTCGTTTACGCGTAATTGATCGCCAAATAGCTGGCGCAACCGTTCTACCGTCTGGACAGTTGTCATGAGTTTCATGTGGCTGGTTATCTCTTGTTCCCTTGTTGCAACTGTAATCCTTCCAATATCCATTTCCCGATCACATCCCCGTCGCCCGCGCCCAGCGTAAGCACGACGTCGTCGGGATGCAGGCGTTCCAGCAAATAATCGGCCGCGTTGCGCCGATCCGGGATGTGGATCGCGTGCGAATGGCCCATACGCTCGACCACGGCGGCCGTCGTGATGGACGGATCGACCGGCTCGCGACTGGCGTAGATATCCAGCGCGATCACCCGATCGGCCTGGGCGAAGCTGTTGGCAAATTGGTCCAGCAGCAAGCGCGTGCGGCTGAACGTGTGCGGCTGCCAAACGGCCCACAGTCGTCGCCCGGGGTAGCGCTGCCGTGCCGCGGCCAGCGTGGCCTTGATCTCCGTCGGATGATGGGCGTAATCGTCTATGACCGTCACGCCACCGACCTCACCGACCAGTTGGAACCGCCGCTGCACGCCGCCGAACCCGGCCAGCGCCCGGCAGGCCTGGGAGAAGTCGACTTGCAGGTTCGTCGCCACGGCGAGAGCGGCCAGAGCATTGCGCACGTTGTGCGCTCCCGGCAGACGAATCCGCGCCAGCCCGACCGTTTGTCCATCGATCTCGACGACGAAGTCGCTGCCGCCCATCTGGTTGGGGCGTGTGTCCAGCGCGCGCACTGTGGGCACAACGCCGGTAGTGGCCTCGCCTAATCCATAAGTCGTAAGGGCAATGCTGCCGGACTCGATCTCGGCCAGCAACTCGGCCGCCCCGGGGTCGTCGGCGCAAATAATAAGCTGCCCACCCGGCGGCAGTAATGCCGCGAAGCGGCTGAAGGCTGCCCGGTAGGAGTCGGCCGTCGGGAACAGGTCGGGATGATCGTGTTCCACGTTGGTGATGACCGCTACTTCGGGCCGTAAGCCCAGGAACATGTAGTCATATTCGTCAGCCTCGACGACGAAGTGAGGACCATCTCCAAAGCGACCGTTGCCGCCCAATTCGGCCAGCGTTCCGCCCAGGATGACCGTTGGGTCAAGTCCGCACTCCATCAGGATGTGGGCGATCATGCCGGTGGTCGTGGTTTTGCCGTGCGAGCCGGCCACGGCCACGCCGACAGCGCCCTGCATGAGCGCCCCTAACAGGTCGGCACGCTTGAGCACGGGCAGACCCCGCGCCTCGGCGGCGACCCATTCGGGATTGGTCGGCGGAACGGCCGAAGAGATGACGACCATGTCGGCCCCATCGATATGCTCGGCCGCGTGTCCGATATAAACCGTCACACCTTCGGCGGCCAGAGCGGCCGTTTGGGTATTGCTTTGTTTATCGGAGCCGGATACGCGGAAGCCACGCCCCAGCAGGACACGGGCGATGGCGGACATGCCGGCTCCGCCGATGCCCACGACGTGGATGTGTATTCCGGATGTGAGTTGAATACTCACGGCGCTCTCCATCAATGATTGCATGACGACCTATAACAGAACGATCAGCAGGAACAGAACGAACAAAATCAACAACAGCAGCAAAATATACGGCGATTGCGTCAGGAACGGGATGGGCAGGTTATCGATGATCGGTGCCAGTTCCGGCAAAGGTCGGACGATTTTCGACGGGTCAAACGGGTAGGGAATATTCGGCGAATAGCGAACCCAGGTGTTGGGAGCAGTAATTTTGTACTCCAGAAAAGACCAGAGCGAGCCGATGATAAGCCAGCCATTAACTGCGCCGACGAGGACGCCCAGGAGCTTGTCTTGCAAGTTGTCCCGGCGGTTCAGCCGGTCGCCCACCCGGCTGCGGGCCAGGGTTGGGCCTTGGTAACCAATGAAGGTCAATAGCAATAAAAAGGCCGACATCATGAAAAACTGATAGCGCCTTATGTTTTCCGGCTGATCCACATTGTTGTCCCAGCCCAGAATGCCGAAAATCGGACTCATCAACTGATTGATGGTGAACAAGGCCAAAATGACTGACGCAGTGACGACGATCTCCCGAGTCCAGCCGCGCATCATTCCGGCGATGGCGAATAAAATGACAAGACCCCAGAAAGCTGTGGTTAAACTCAGCATGATGTCTCCTCCTGTGGGAGAGATGAAGCCGCACTTGTCCCCGGCTTTGCTACCGAGAGTATCACGTGGGCCAAATCGGCCGCTGCATCCGGCTTGTCGAGCGCGACCGCGGCCGCGGCCATCCGGTCCAGTTTGTCCTGATCAAACAGCAAGTCGCGGACGGTCGGCAGAAGCGTTTCGGTTAGCGTTTCGTCGATGAGTTGCACGGCCGCCCCGCGTTCGGTCAAATAGTCGGCGTTCACCTTCTGGTAGCGCCAGGCGAAGGTCAGCGGTACCAGGATGGACGGCAAGCCGAAGGCCGGGCATTCGCCCAGCATACTGGCTCCGGCGCGCGCCAGCGCCAGATCGGCCGCCCGAAAGGCCGCGCCCATCTCCTCGTGAAGATAGGGATACGGTCGGTAGTAGGCCCGCAATTCGGCCGGCAGCGCCGCCGCGTTGCCTTCCACTTCCGGCCACGTCAGTGTGCCGCTGATGTGGATGACCTGTGCCCGTTCCAGCAACGTTGGCAGGGCGGCCATGAGGGCGCGATTGATGTTGCGCGCGCCGCGGCTGCCGCCGAAGACGAACAGCGTCGGCCGGCCGGGTTGCAGATCGAATTTTGCCAACGCCTCGGGCCGGGTGAGGGCTTTGGCGGCGCGAATGTCGGGCCGGACCGGATAACCTGTGACGATCATCTTCTCTTCGGGCACGAAGGCCGCCGATCCGGCGGTGGTGCAGGCGATCCGCCGGGCCATGGGCACGACGAAACGGATCGAGCTGCCGGGCTCCACGTCGGGCAGGTAGATGACGATGGGGACGCCGTGGCGTCGGGCGGCGATGGCCACCGGCGCGGCCATGTAGCCGCCGGTCATGAACATGACCTCCGGCCGAAAGCGGCGCACGTGACCGGACGCGACCCCGATGCCGCGGCCCAATTTGATGGCATTGCTTGCGCGAGACCGCAGGGGGACGCCGACGATCGGCCCTCCCGGAATGGTCTCTATTCGCAATCCCGCTTTTGGTACCAATGTTTCTTCCATCTCACCTTTGGTGCCGATCCACAAAATGTCGTCGTTGTCGATGCCTTGCGCTTGTAGCGCCGTCACGGCCGCCAGCGCCGGATAGATCCCGCCGCCTGTGCCGCCGGCGCACACCAATACTCGCATATCATTCTCATCAGCCGCTCTTCGGCTGCCGGCGGGTCGGCTGGCGGCCCTGGGCGGCGTCACGCGAGACGCTGAGCAAAATTCCGATGCCGACTATCGTCGTCGTCATGGACGAACCGCCATAGCTTAGAAACGGCATCGGCATGCCCGTGAACGGGATGACGGCCGTGATGACCGCGATGTTGATGAGCGCCTGATAGGAAATCCAGGCTGTGACGCCGACGGCCAGCAGGAAGCCGTAGGTATCCCGCGCGCGGGTGGCCACGCGAAAGCCGCGCCAGGCTAGGAAGGCGAGCAGGATGACGACTCCGATTGAACCCAGAAGCCCCATTTCCTCGCCGACGATAGCGAATACACCGTCGGTATGGGCCAGCGGCAGGGGGCCGAACTTCTGGTCGCCTTTGCCCAGGCCGACGCCCAGATAGCCGCCGTTGGCCAAGGCCGCTAGTGCTTGTTTTACCTGGTAGCTGGCCTGCAGCGGATCGCGGAAGGCCGCCATGTAGTCGTTGATGCGCTGCGAAGCGTGATCCAGCGCAAACATTAGGAAGAACAATATGATCATCGCGACCACACCGGCTGCCAACACCTGTTTTAGGTCGGCCCCAGCCACGAAGAAGAGCGTGAAACTGATCAGGCCGATGAGGATGGCCGTGCTGAGCGCCGGTTGCAGGACGATAAGTCCGCAGACGATGCCGGTGATGGCTGCAAAGGGGAACAGGCCGTAGTTGATCGTCTTGATGCGTTCGCCCTTCGAATCCAGCCAATG
>CXWK01017784.1_pt1 | contig 12126 bp, 12 predicted proteins | sample 590851 | NCBI WGS metagenome assembly CXWK01 (sample SAMEA3498364, study PRJEB10139) | wastewater metagenome | biome: wastewater treatment plant; material: activated sludge | place: Denmark | collected 2014-08-01
GCGGTGTCAGGATGTGGAAATTGAGTTCGGGCGGCGTGATGCGCTCCAGATTGCCGGCGTCGGCGAAGAACGCAAATACCTCATCAATCGGCCGATGCACCACGACGCGGCGACTGAGATGGTGGGATATTTCGACCATCGCGCCTCAGCGCCGCACGGCGCCAGGGCGCGTGATGAACTCCGCCACGGCGCTCACAAAAGCTGCATGCGTATCTTCGAGTTGAGCCGCGTGATCGCCACCCGGCAATTGGGTCCATTGCTTCTGGGGCGATGCGATCTTCCCAAAGAACCTGGCGGTCACGTCGGCAGGCACGCCCGGATCCCTCGACCCATGCAGCACCATCGTCGGCACCGTGAGACGCGCGGGATTGAGGGCGTTGAATTCGTCTTCGCGGATCCAGTCCACGCGCACCGGGTCGGCGGCCACGGCTTGTGCGGCGAACGCTTTCATGACGGCGGGCGGCGTCACGGCCGGAGAGATGAAATCGCTGAGCGCGTCTTCGGCGGTGGTCTTCACGAAAGCCGGACGCTCAGGCACGGGCAGCGAGGCGTACTTCAGGCCCGGATCCATGGTGAACCCAAACAGTATGAGTGCCGAGAGCGACAGCCCCGCGGTTTGTGCGGTCAGGTGGGCCACCGCCCCACCCTGCGACCAACCCAGAAGTGCGGGCGGAGGGAGCGTCGGATGTCGCGCAGCCACCCAGCGCACCACCGCGCTCACATCGGCTGCGGCGCGACGCGGGGTGAGGAAGCCGGTGGCGTCGCGGCGGGTCTCGCCGTAGCCGCGCAGGTCCACCGCGTAGGCGGCGATGCCCTGAGCGGCGAGCGAACTGAGCACGGAACGCTGCAGGCCGGGTACCTGGAGATCGAAGTCGGGGCGACTGCTCCACGTGCGGCCGTGCACAAGCACGATGGCCGCGCGCGGCGTGGCCGGACCGCGGGCCCACACGGCGAGCGGATGGCTGTCTGAGACGATTGTGTGGCGCACCGGCGGCGCCTGGGCCAGCGCAGTTGCGGGCACGGAAAGGGTGAGCAGGAGCAGGCCCGCAAGCACGATGCGCCCAGTCTACACGTTGAATTTGAAGAGCAGGACGTCGCCGTCGGCGACGACGTACTCTTTGCCTTCCATCCGGTACAGGCCCTTGTCGCGAGCGGCTGCGACCGAGCCACACGACACCAGGTCCGTATAGGCCACCGTTTCGGCTTTGATAAAACCGCGTTCAAAGTCCGAGTGGATCACGCCTGCCGCCTGCGGCGCCGTGTCTCCCGCATGGATGGTCCACGCGCGCACTTCCTTTTCACCAGCGGTGAAATACGTGCGCAACCCGAGCAGGTGGAACGTGGCGCGAATCAGGGACCCGAGACCACTTTCAGCGACGCCCAGTTCCTTGAGGAAGGCCTGCGCTTCGTCGGGCTCCAGATCGACCAGGTCGCTTTCGATCTGCGCACTGATGACCACCGCTTCGCACGCAAGGTGTGTCTTGACGTACTCGCGCACCTTGATGACGTACGGGTTGGAGTCGGCGGTGGCCAGGTCGCCTTCCTTCACGTTGCACGCGAAGATGGTCGGCTTGTCGGTCAGGAGGAACAAGGCCCGTGACAGGGCCCGTTCTTCCGGTGTGAGGTCCACCATCAACGCGGGCTTGCCGGAGTCCAGCACCGGCTCCACTTTCGCCAGCGCGATTTCTTCGGCGGCCGCGGCCTTGTCGCCGCGTTTGACGTCCTTGGCCAGACGCTCACGCCGCTTCTTGACCGAATCCAGGTCCGCGAGAATCAGCTCGGTGTTGATGATCTCGATGTCGCGTACCGGGTCCACCGTGCCGGACACGTGGTGCACGTCTTCGTCCTCAAAGCAGCGCACCACCTGCACGATGGCGTCTACTTCCCTGATGTGCGTCAGGAACTTGTTGCCCAGGCCCTCACCCGTGCTCGCGCCCTTGACCAGGCCGGCAATGTCCACGAACTCGATGGCCGCGGGAATCACCACGTTGGTCTTGGCGATCTTCTGCAGCTCGTACAGCCGCGCATCGGGCACGGTGACAATCCCCACGTTGGGATCGATGGTGCAGAACGGGTAGTTGGCCGCCTCGGCTTTCCGGGTGCGTGTGACGGCGTTAAAGAGCGTGGACTTGCCCACGTTGGGCAGTCCCACAATTCCGGCTCTGAGCATGGCGGCGCTTCAGTTCCTGGTGGCCGGAGTGGCCATACGCGCCTGACGCGCGCGCGTCAGGTGAGGGACAACGCCGACCAGGCGCTGGCAGACCATCAGCTGCGCGCGATGGTGCATCTCATGTTCCTTGGCGCCCATCAGCATTTCAAAACGCGTCTTGGAGGGCGGATCGATCGGCGCCGGGAAACCCACGCGCTCTGCCAGGTCGGCCTCGCTCAGAGAGTCGAGGAAGCTGGCAAACGCCTCGCCCTCGGTCTCAAGCGCCTGAAGCACCGCTTCGCGTGTGTTGCAGGCCTGCTCAAAGGCCTTTGAGGCGCCGATGTAGGCGCCGAAGTCCTCGAAGGTCACAAACGTCTTCTTATCTTCGCCGTGCAGCTTCAACTGCCAGGTGGTGTAGCCGGCCAGGTGCGCCAGAATTTCGTGAACGCTCATGGACTCGGGCGTGGCGCGAAAGCCCCACTGCTCGGCGGGAATGTCCTTCGCCACCAGAATCGTGTTGTTGCGCACCGTGCGGAACGCCCTTCCAAAGTCAGTACCGGAGTAGCAAGTCATAGCCGTCCATCGTACACCAGGGCGACTGGGGAACTGGGGAAGTTAGGCCTTTTCGTAGGCTTCCTTGAGCCAGGTGGTCAGGGCCTTGTCGATTTGGTCGGATGATTCCAGCCTGACGCGATGGGTGCACATGGCGTTGAACGAGCCCGATGCTTCCAAGCGGCCGGACGGGGCGACGCCCTTGAGGTTGAGGCCCACGTCGAGGCGGGTCTTGGTGGTGGGCTGGATGAGGGCGAACTGCTTGGACCTGCGGAGCGACACGTAGGTCTTTTTCGGCGAGACTTCCACATCTTTGCCAAACGCGCTGATGGCCTTGATGAGTTGGTCGTACATCGGCTTGAGCGCGGCCTTTTCCCCCGCGTACTGCGCGGCCACCAGGTCTTCGCCTGAGGCCGCGTCCTCGCCCACCAACCCGGCCGCCGAGTGCGCCACAAGGTTGGCGTATCCGTGACCCAACTGATGGGTCTCTTTGAGGAACGAGACGATCTCGCCGTGTTTCTTCGCCCCCAGTCCCTTGACGACCGCCACCCACTGGGCAAGCGTCTTTCCCGTCTTCTCTTCCAGGTTCTTGATCATCGTTGCCGTTGCGGGATCCATCAGACCTCCTCCTTCAACGCAGGACACCCCTGCTGAAGACCTATTACCCAGGTTGGGCCCCGACCATTAATTGGGAACTTGGGAAATTCGGAACTGAGGAACTGCGGGCTCCCATCTCCCCACTTCCCCACTTCCCCAGTTCCTAACTTCCCCAGTTCCTAACTTCCTCATTTGCGCTTAAAGCGGTCCTTGGCTTCGAGCACCCCAAGCCCCCCGTCGCCATCTAGCCATGCCCTGGCGGCGGCGTCCTGGCGGAGGAAGGCATCCCAGAAAGCGGTGCTCAGGGCCATGATGACTTTGTGGTGATTCGGGTTCCGCTCCACGCGATCGCCGGGCAGATCGCGATCGGTGAACGCCGAGTGCTGGCCGTCGAACAGCACGAGTTCGTACTTGTTGCCGGGCGGGAGCGCCGGAAACACCTGGAGCCGCGACTCGACCGTGGCCCCACCAATCAACGACTCATCTCGCGTGCCTGTCATCAGGAACCAGGGAATGGCGACCTTCCCGAAAGCAGCCTGTGGGTTGCCGGCCGCAGGCACACTGGGGCTCATCACGATGGCGGCCTTGATGCGAGCATCGGTCAGGCGGAGCGTCGGAACATTGCTCGACTGTCCGCTCACCGCCTGAGTGGTCACCCCACCAAACGAGTGGCCCGACATCCCGACGCGCGTCATGTCCAGCCGGCCGCGCAATGGGTGGCCGGCGTCCCCGTTCCAGCTCGTCAGTTCGTCCAGCACGGCCTTCACATCCTGGGCCCGCAGCAGGTAATTTTCGGCGTTGGCCGCGCGTCGCATGACTCCCAGGCGTCGAAGGGGCGCCACATCCTGCCAGACCGACTCGTCGCTTCCCTTGTGCTGAAGAAATACGGCGACGTATCCCCGTGCCGCCCAATGCCGTCCGAGGAACGCCGAGCCCGTTCGCGCGCCTCCCAGGCCGTGGCTGAACAGCACGACAGGCGCCGCACTCTGGCCCGGAGGCAAATACACGAGCACCGGAATATCTCTCTTGCGCCCATCGTCTCGCACGACGAGATCACGAGGCTCAGGCCGCGCCGCACCCTGGAGCGCGAGCGGATTGTAGAGTTGCGCGGCGAGTGTTGCGGATGCCGCTAGAGCGAGCCAGAAGCTTCTCAGTAGAGGGATCATCAGACAGCCTCCCCCGTAGCGTATTGGGGAACTTGGGAAATTGGGAACTTGTGAACTGAGGAAATGGTGAACTGGGGAGATGGGGAATTGGGAGTCCGCAGTTCCTCAGTTCCCCAGTTCCCCAGTTCCTAAGTTCCTAATTGACGTATGTCACCAGTATCACCAGTTCGTTGGCTTGTAGTCCTTCAAGAACTGTCCCCACACGTGAACGCCGGTGTTGATGCCCGTGATGATGGGATCGACGATGCGGGCGGCGCCGTCGACGATGTCGAGTGGGGGATGGAAGCGGTGTTCGGCGGTTTTGCGCGCCGCCACTTCCACAGGGTCCTCGTCGGTCACCCAGCCAGTGTCCACACTGTTCATGTGGATGCCGTCGGTCTGATAGTCGGCGGCGGCGGTACGCGTCATCATGTTGAGCGCCGCCTTCGCCATGTTCGTGTGGGGATGGCGGGTGGTCTTGAAGCTCCGATAAAACTGCCCTTCGACCGCCGAGACGTTCACGATGTGTTTGTCGCGGTTGTCGGTGCACAGCATCAGTGGCTTCAGACGCGCGTTGAGCACAAACGGCGCCACCGCGTTCACGAGATGCACTTCGAGCAGTTCCACTGCCGGCACTTCGTCCATCAGCAACCGCCACGAGTTGCGATCGCGCAGGTCAACCTGTTGCAGGTCCTGGTCGAGCCGGCCCTGCGGGAAGAGACTCTTCTGGGCCTGCAGTTCCTCTGGCAACAGCGCGACCTGCGACAGGGCGGCCGCGTGTGTGAGACCCGCAACATCAGAGAGGCTCGTCGCCAACGCCCCCTGGGGCGCTTCGGGCAACAGGTGATACCCGCGCAGTCCCTCATACGCGCCCACGAGCCTGCGAACATGCTCGGGCATCGTGTGCAGCGCAGCGTTTTCGCCTTCCATCATGTGCGCGTAGAACTCGGGCGGCCGGCGCACGGTCTGGCACGCGTTGTTGACGATGAAGTCGAGGCGCGTGCGGGTGGAGAGCATCTCGCGGCAGAACGCTTCCACCGACGGCGTGTGGCGAAGATCGAGGCCAAACACTTCCAGTCGATGGCCCCATTGCTCAAAGTCAGGCTCGCTCGCGTAGCGCATGGCCGAGTCACGCGGGAACCGGGTGGTGACAATCAGGTGCGCGCCGGCGCGCAGCAACTTGAGGCCGGCCTGGTAGCCGATCTTGACGCGGCCACCGGTCAGTAGAGCCACGCGTCCAGTCAGGTCGGCCAGCTCCGTGCGCTTCCGGAAGTTGAACTCGGCGCACGGCGGGCAAAGCTGATCGTAGAAGTGGTGGACCTCGGTGAAGTGGGTCTTGCAGGCGTAACAATGACGCTCGTCCGCCAGATGCGTTTTGGCTTCTGCGCCTGACCCGTCGATGGGCTCGCCCTGTTCAGTGGCTGGCGGCGGGAAGAAGTTCGGCGTGGTGAACACCGGTTTGCGCCGCAGTTCACGGATACCCGTGACTTCGCGCACGTGTTCGTCGCGCTGCGTCCGTTCCACCTTTCGCAGGCGCACCACAGCCTTCACCATGCGGCGGCGTGCGGCCTGATCGGGAATGTAGACCGCACCTACGGCGATGAGGAGCCGCTTGCGTTCGTCCGGCGTCAATGCCGCCAGCAGGCGGCGGTCGGCGGCAATCGACTCGAGGGTCTCGACCGTGGCCCGCAGGCGGGCAAGCAACGCCGCATCGATTGCGTCTTCAATCATGCGCCTACCGCCTGAACTGGTACGCCAGCTTCACAAAGAACCCGTCGGAGGTGCGTCGCAACGCCTCGGTACCAAATCGATTGGGATCACGTTCCTGGCTGGCACCATACCCAAGGAAGACCACGGTGCCTGGCGTCGGCTCAAAGGACAGCAGCCAGTCGGTGCGTAGTCCCTTGAACTGTTCCCCGGCGCGCACTTCCGACCGATACTCCGCAATCACGCGGAAGAACAACGATCGTCGCGGCTGGTACTCGGCCTTGAGCCGCGGAATGGTGGACCTGGCAAACTCCGTGTCGTCCAGTGCCCGGTGGATGCGCGACGTCACAAAGCTCGCTTCGATGCGAGCCGACTGCGTGGGACGCAGTCCCAGCGAGGTGGTCACACGGGTTTCGCGGCCATCGGCGCTCTCGGCGAAGATCGCAGTGCCGCCCGTTCGCACTTCCACCTTGGCGTTGAACTTCTCGAAGACGGGCGTTGTGACCGAGAACGTGCCGCTGAAATTAGTCACGGCCTCGTCCTGCCCACTCGGATCAAAGTGCACGAAGTCGCGTGCAGGCCGTGCACTGAGCGACCACCCGCCGCGCATCGTCGCCGTGACGCTCAAGGACTCGCCGCCTTCGATGGCGTGCTCCTTGCCAAAATCGGCGTATCGCCAGATGCGCGTGGGACCGGCGAACGCCGTGATGCCCTCTACAAGCGAACCGCGCTTGCCGTAGTAGCTCAGCCGGTTGAAGGCCTGGAACTCCACGATGTTGTTGCGCGGCACAAAACCAGACGCGGCCTCGAACCCTTCACCGATACCACCCAGCTCATAGTGGAATCCCCAGGTCCTGGCCGTGCGGTCGGCCTCAATGCTCCACATCGGCGCCGAGACGGCGCCGTTGCCGTTGTCCGTCCACGATCCACCCACCTGACCGAGCACGTAGTAGAGCTGTTTGAAGACGATGCGCGCGTCGGCGGCCAGTACCCGATTAGACCCGCCATCGGCGGTGCGATCGGTGTAGGTCACGCCTGCCAGCGAGTCACGGCCCACATCGCGACGGATGCGCGCCAGATTGACCCAAGTCCAGTCGGGTCCGGCTTCGTCCATGGCCGAGAGGAATGCGAGCCCCGTGCGGCCCACCTTGCCGGTGAATTTGGCGCCCGCAATCGGGTCGGCAATGCGCCGCGTGTAGACCAACTGCCCTGGCGTAGCGAACAGTTCAATCCCTTCGAGGAAGAATGGGCGCTTCTCGGCGAAGAACAATGCGAAGCGTTCGTTGACCGTCACCTGGGCGGCATCTGACTCCACCTGGCTGAAGTCTGGATTGACGGTGGCGTCCAGAGAGAGGTTCGTGAACCCCAGGCGCACGTTGACGCCCGGTTCGATATCCACGCCACTTCGCGAGAAGCGGCCGTCGGCCTGACGCGTGCCGTTGGTGGCGCCGGTGACGAAGGGCTGCACTTCAGTCACGACACCACGCTTCATCTCGTACAGCCCGGTCATCGTGCCGGTCTGGCCCAGGAAACTGGCCACGCGCTTCGCGTCCGTCCACGTGTCTTCACGACCCGTGCGCTGCGTCTTGCGGAGCACGTTGATGCCCCATTTCACCTGGTCGGCCGAAGGGTACCTGAGGCTCTTGAACGGGATGCGCACTTCCACGACGTATCCCTCAGGCGTCAACTGGCCGCGTGAGTCGAACTGATAGTCGGGGCTGAGGTCCACGACCCCGCCAAAGGTGCGGCCGGCGCTGAAGGCGCCTTCGGTCTGCACACCGTCTTCCTGCGCGCCCAGGGGATTCACACCGAAGACAAACGCCCGCCGCCGATCGTTGAACGTGTCGAGGTAGATGCGGACGGAGTCTTCGCGATCGAGGTTGTCGCGATCGGCCTGCGTGGCCCGCACTGATGATGGATCCGAGTCGTGGGCGATGATGCCGAAATGCAGCGCCTCGGGTGAATACCACACCAGCACTTCGGTGCGTTCACTGGCCCGCTGGCTGTCTACAGGACGGTATTCGGAGAAACCCGTGAGCCTGGCGGCCTTCGACCAAGCCGGCTCATCCAGCCGGCCGTCGATGACCACGGTCTCTTCAACACGGGGAATGGAAAACGTAGGAGACCCGGCGCCATCCACGGTGGCCGGGGTCTGTGGAGGTATGGCCGCCTGGGCCAACGCGAGCATGAGCAGGTATGGCAGTGTCATCTACAGCCATACAGCATATCGCTGACCGCGACCGCTCACTTGATTGGGGTGCGTTCCGAGCGCATGAACGCGAGATACAAGACGAAGCTCAACGCAAAGGCGACAAACCACGCGTAGGTATACAAGCCGTCCAGGAAGCCGGGGTTGGGCACCTGTCCGCCTGGGGTCATGGCCGCGCGAACGAACCCCGGAGCCACCGGCAGGATCGCCAGCACCAGCGCGGCCACAGCCTTCCAGTTGGTGCCATTCGAATAGTGGTATCTGCCACCGACCTTGAACAGGTCGGGCACTGAAAGTTGCTGGCGCCGCAGCACCCAGTAGTCGGCGATCAGCACGCCGCCGATGGCGCCCATCAGGCTTGAGTAGCCGATGAGCCACGTGAAGATGTAGGCCGACGCGTCTGCATAGAGCTTCCACGGCATCATGGCGATGCCGATGAACGCCGTGATCAGGCCGCCTGTGACATAGGTGATGCGTCTGGGCGCCAGGCTGGAAAAATCATTGGCTGGCGACACCACGTTGGCAGCCATATTCGTCGTCAACTGCGCGACCAGCACGATCAGCGCGCCGACGATGATGACGCTCGGGTTGCCGATGCGCGTGAGCAGCACCACGGGATCCCAGATGGCCTCGCCGAATACCACGACCGTTGCGCTGGTCACCGCGACGCCGATGAACGCAAACAGGGTCATGGTGGTGGGCAGGCCTATCGCCTGGCCGAGCACCTGGGAGCGCTGGCTCTTTGCGTACCGCGTGAAGTCGGGGATGTTGAGGCTCAGTGTGGCCCAGTAGCCCACGTTGGCCGTGAGCGCTGCGGGAAACAGCACCCAGAATGACGTCTGGCCCTGCTGGAGCCGGACCGATCCGTCCAGGGCCGCACGCAGGCCACCGGTTTCTCCGACGGCCCACCACAACAACGCCACGCCGCCGCCGAGCAGCAGGGGCGCGGACCAGCTCTCCAGCCGGCGAATGCCTTCCAGGCCGCGCATGATGATCCACACCTGCACGAGCCAGAAGGCGGCGAACGCGATCCACTCACTGCCGGCGAGATTCCGCCAGGCAGGCCAGGCCGCCGTGAGCAAAGCGTCAAGGGCCAGGCCCCCAATCCATGTCTGAATGCCGAACCAGCCGCACGCCACAAGCGCGCGGAGCATGGCGGGCAGATTCGCGCCAGTGGTGCCGAAGCTCGCCCGACACAACACGGGGAACGACACGCCATACCTGGTGCCGGCGTGGGCGTTGAGCACCATGGGAATGAGCACGATGACGTTGCCCAGCAGAATCGTGAACAGCGCCTGTGCCCATGTCATGCCCTGCTGCATCAGGCCCGAGGCGAGCGTGTAGGTGGTGATGACCACGCTCATGCCGATCCACAACGCGGCGATGTTGTAGGTGGTCCAAGTGCGTGCCGACAGCGGCGTGGGCGCCAGGTCGGGGTTCCAGAGCGGACTGCCGGACAGGTCTTCAGTGGCCATCAGTGTTTGTCTGACGTCGGTACAGCGTAGCCTTCCGCCTCATGTCCGCCGTGATAGGCCTTGTCGTCAGGCCGGCGGATGTGCGAGTGGGTGACCACACGATCGCGGCGCAGGCCGCGGAAGTCCTCGAGTGTGGCGTAGCCGCGCTTCTCCATGAATGCCAGCATGTCGCGGGTGAGCGACGCAATCACGTTCGGCCCGATCGCATGATCGAGCATTGCGGCCGTGCACACCTGAACGGTGCCGCAACCGAGCAGGAAGTAGTTCAGCGCGTGGGCGAACTCGGCGATGCCGCCAATTCCGGAGAACGACCCGTCGGGAAACGCCTGTGTGAGCTGCGCCATCTTGGCCAGCGACTGCGGAAGAATCGCGGGCCCGCCCAGACCCCCGCTCGAGGTGTAACCGTCCACGTTCATCTCGAACTCGAGTGTCTCCGGATCGATCAGCGTGATGGACGGGAACGTGTTCGACGACACCACGGCATCGGCGCCGCCGAGAAACGCGCCGCGCGCTTCAACGACGATGTCGGTGGTGGAGGGCGTGAGTTTCGCCCACACCGGCACCGTGGCCACTTCCTTGACAACCTTGGTGACGATGGAAATCTGGGCCTGATCCTTGCCGATGTTCGAGCCCATATCCAGGCGGTCCATGTGGGGGCACGACAAGTTGAGTTCGAGTGCGTCGGCGCCTTCGTTCTGGCACGTCCTGGCCAATGTCTGCCAGTGACGCAGTTCCTCGTCTGAGCCGGAGCCCGCCATGATCGAGGCCACCAGGATGCGTGTGGGATGCGCCTGCTTGATGCGCGCGATGCGCGGCGCCCACCAGTCGAGCGGCTTGTCGGAGATGAGCTCCCAGTTCCACGACGAGTGCAGCGCCATGCCCGGCCGCCGCTTCATCGAGAGATGTGGCGACTCGGGCATCGCGCGCAGAAATTTCGTCTTGGGGCCGTCCACATTGACCACCGGGTGCAGTCCGATGGTCTTGGTCACCACCCCGCCCCACCCCGCATCAAACGCGCGCAGGATGTTGCTCTCTGATTCCGTGGGCGGCGCCGAGGACAGCAGGAATGGGTTCTCGAACCGCAGGCCGGTAAACGTGACGCCGAGCGAGGCAGCCATGGGTCTCTCCTCTCCGCCGGAAAGACGCCACTATAGCGCAGGCCGATTGCACTACAACCCGCCGGCCGGGTCGAACACGTCCTCGATGCGGCGGCCAAACAGCTGGGCGATCTTGAATGCCAGCGGCAGGCTGGGATCGTATTTGCCTCGCTCGAGCGCGTTGACGGTTTGGCGCGACACGCCGAGTTTGTCCGCCAGGTCCTGCTGCGACCAGCCGGCCTCGGCTCGTAGTACGGGGAGCGTGTTCTTCACTGGTACCGCCGTTTCGCGAACGCGATGCCAATCGCCACAAGCAGCGCGGGCGCCATCAGGAGGTCGGGCGGATCCAGGCGCGGGGTCCACACCCCGGCGGTGCGCAGGTTCACATACAGCGCTGCGAGAGGAATGTAGACCACCAGGGCGAACGCCAGGCCTTCAAGGACGATGCGTTGCAGCATTGGGTCGAGGTCACGCCGCAAGAGGCGCCAGAAGAGCGCCGCGGCAATCACCAGGGGCACCACGGAAAGCACGGCCAGAGTGGCCTGGCCCCATGCGGGCAGTACGGCCGCTTTGGCGCCCATCCGAATCAGCAAGTTCCCGACCAGGGCGGCAACCAGCGCGAAGTAATACGAGCCGAACAACGAGGCTCCGGGGTTGGTGGTCATCGGTTCTCCTTTGAGCGGGCTGAACGATTTGCCCACGACCGGGAGTGTAAAGCACGCTTGTCATTGTGTCAAGTGCCCTTTACACGTCCTGCTCCGAAAGTAGCGCGGCCTGGTTCTCAAGGCCGCGGCTCTTAGAATGGTCGCGCCATGAAACCCAAGCAGGCCGTTCCGACCACCATCGACGAATACATCGCGGGCTTCCCACCAAATGTGCGGCGCCTGCTAAGACAGGTCCGGGCCACGATCCGCAAGGCGGCGCCGAAGGCCGAAGAGAAGATCAGCTACCAGATCCCGACGCTCTTTCTGCACGGCAACCTGGTCCACTTTGGCGCGTTCAAGGAACACATCGGGTTCTACCCCGCGCCGATGGGGTTGAAGGAATTCGAAAAGGAATTGTCGAAGTACGCGGGCTCGAAAGGCTCGGTGCGGTTCCCTCTCGACCAGCCGATGCCGCTCGGGCTGATCACCCGCATCGTGAAGTTCAGGGTGAAGAAGAACCTGGAACGGGCGGCCGGCAAGAAGTGAACGCG
>CXWK01012656.1_pt2 | contig 12124 bp, 10 predicted proteins | sample 590851 | NCBI WGS metagenome assembly CXWK01 (sample SAMEA3498364, study PRJEB10139) | wastewater metagenome | biome: wastewater treatment plant; material: activated sludge | place: Denmark | collected 2014-08-01
GCCTCGAGGCCCCCGTCGATCGTCATCGGCAGGCGCCCGCCCGCGGAGAACCAGGGCTGGTCGTCGGGGACGCTGCGCCCGTAGGCCATGTCGGGCAGGAGCGGTGTCCACGCCGCCTTGAAGTAGCGGTCGGCGGGCTTCGCGGCGTTGAACGCCTCGACCCACGGCGGGTGCTCGCGCAGGTAGTAGGTGGTGGAGGCGAAGGCGCCGGATGCGCGCATGAACACATAGGCCGCACCCGCGCGCCCGGCGAGCAGTATCGCGCCGCGGTCCTTGCCGGAGACGGCGACCACCTTCGAGCGGGAATCCGCCGCGACCAGCACTTCGCCCAGGGTCTCGGCGCGCAGGTTGCGCGGGCTGGTCCCCTCGTGGGCCGCGGTGGGGTGGCCGAGGTAGCGGTGCGCGGGGTCTTCCGCGCAGTACACGATCGCGCCCGTGGCGGGGTCGCGCCAGTCGTTGCCGATGATCCCCGTGGCCCGCGGGTGGGCGCCGGTGAGGATGGTCGCGTGGCCCGGCCCGGTGAGCGTGTTCGCATAGCCGAAGTGGGCGTTGGCGAACCACGCGCCGCGCTCGAGGAACCGGTTCAGGCCGTCGGTACCGAGCTGGTCGCGATAGCCCGTGACCTGGCGCTGCGGCAGCCCGTCGGCCACGAGGAGCACCACGAGACGAGGCGCCTCCACGGGCGCGGGCGGCGGCGCGGCGCAGCCCGCGGCGAGGACGAGGGCCGCGAAGGCGGCGGGTGCGCTTCGCGCGCGCTGGAGCGCTCTCATGCGAGCGAGTCTATTAGAATTCATGGGCCCATGCCCTTCGCCTACTTCGACCGGCTCTCGCCCGCCCGGCAGCGCCTGTATCTCCGCAGCGACGCTATCCGCCGCGTGGCCCTTCCCGATCCCGCCGCCCTCGTCGACCTCGCGAAGGCCATCGAGCCCGCGCTCGCCACGGGCGAGCCGCGCGCGGCGCAGGATGCCTGCCAGGGGCTGGTGGACGCGCTCAACGCGCAACTGGGTACGCCGCCGGTCCGGGCGCGGATTCTCGCGCGCCGGCCGAGCGACGCGGGCGGCGAGCTGCACGGCCTCTACGAGCCGGACAACGACGGCAAGGTCGCCCGGGCGAGCGTCTGGATGCGCACCGCGGCGCGCGACGACGTGGTGAAGTTCCGCACCTTCCTGCGCACGCTGGTGCACGAGATGTGCCACCACTTCGACTACGAGCTCTACCGGTTCGCGGAGACCTTTCACACCGAGGGGTTCTACGCACGGGAATCCGCGCTGGTGCGCGAGATCCTGGGCGAGCCGCCCGCGGGCGCCGCCCCCTAGCGGGTTCGCGAGCGCCGGCGGCTGGCGCGGGGGTCGTTTTCCTGCTGGAACTTCTCCCGGAACTCGTCCTCCTTCGCCTTCTGGTCCTGGGACACCTGCGCCTGGATCGCAGCCTCGCGCTCCTTCAGCTCGCGCTCGTACTTCTCCGCGGAGAAAGGCTCGGCAGGCGCGGCTGGTGCCGCGGCAGCGGCCTTGCGGGGATCCGGCCGGGGCTTGCCGTTCTCGGCCTCGTACTCGGCCGCGTAGGTGGCCTCCTCCATGCGCTTCTGCGCGGCCACGCGGTTGCTCTGGTTCCAAGCCGCCGAGAGCGCGAGGAAGCCCACGAAGAGCAGCACGAACACGAGCTTGCGGTAGCGCTCCCAGTTCTCCGCGAGGACGTGCCGGGGCTTGAGCAGCTCGCTCGCGAGGGAAGCGGTCGCGAGCTCCGCCTCGGCGGCGGCGCGCTGGCGGTCGGCTGCCGGCGCGGCGGGGGCGTTCGCGATCGAGGCGTCGTAGCCCGCGCGAAGCTTGTCGTCGCCGAGGATCGACCAGGCCTCGCGCACGGCGTAGATGCCCGCGCGCGCCTCCTCGGTGTCCTCGCGCTCGAACTTCGCGATGCTGCGGCGGCAGGCGGCGGCGATCATCTCGCGGGGCGCGACGGGCGGCACGCCTACCAGGTCGTAGAGGCTTTTTTTCATGGGTGCGCGATCAGACGGGGGCGACTTTCAAGACTTCCTCGATGGTGGTCACGCCCTGGGCCACCTTCATCAGGCCCGAGAGGCGCAGCGGACGCATGCCGGCGCGGTAGGCCGCGTCGGTGAGCCGGGAGATGTCCGGCTCGGAAACAAGCAGGCGCTTGATGTCCACCGTCAGCGTGAGGATCTCGTAGATGCCGACGCGGCCCAGGTAGCCGGTGTTGCGGCACTCGAGGCAGCCCACCGGCCGCCACACTTCCGCGGGCGGCGGCGCCTTGAAGGGCGCGCAGATCGCATTCCAGGTCGCGTGGTCGTCCTCGCGCTGGAACGACACTTTCTGCTTGCAGTGCGGGCAGAGCGTGCGCACGAGACGCTGCGCCATGACGCCCAGCAGGGCCGCGTTGAGCAGGTAGGGCGCGGCGCCCAGGTCCAGCAGCCGCGTGACGGCTGACGGCGCGTCGTTGGTGTGCAGCGTCGACAGGACGAGGTGCCCGGTGAGTGCGGCCTGCACGGCCATGTCGGCGGTCTCCAGGTCGCGGATCTCGCCCACCATGATGATGTCGGGGTCCTGGCGCATGAGCGCGCGCACGCCCGTGGAGAACGTGAGCTCGATGTCGGCGTTGACCTGCATCTGGTTCAGGCGCGCATCCACCATCTCGATCGGGTCCTCGATCGTGCAGACGTTCACCTCAGGCGTGGCGAGGAGCTTGAGGGTGGTGTAGAGCGTGGTGGTCTTGCCCGAGCCGGTCGGCCCCGTCACCAGCAGGATCCCTCCCGTCTGGCGGGTGAGGTGGGTCCAGGTCTCGGTCTCGTCCTTCGTGAACCCGAGGTCGGTGAAGTCGCGGGTGAGCACCTCGGGGTCGAAGATGCGCATCACCACCTTCTCTCCGTGGGCCGTGGGCAGGGTCGACAGGCGCAGCTCGATCTCCTCGCCGTCGGGCATGCGCGTCTTGATGCGCCCGTCCTGCGGACGGCGCTTCTCCATGACGTCCATGCGCCCGAGGATCTTGATGCGCGCGGTCATCGCGACCAGCACCGGGTAGGGGATCTGGTAGACCTCGTGCAGCACCCCGTCGATGCGGAAGCGGATGACGTCCGCTTCGCGCCGCGGCTCCAGGTGGATGTCGCTCGCGCGCTGGTCGAAGGCGTACTGCCAGAGCCAGTCGACGAGGTGGACGATGTGGTGGTCGTTCGCGTCGAGCTGGCGGCCGGCCTTGCCCAGCTCCACGAGCTGCTCGAAATTCGAGAGCCCGGTGGTCTGCACGCCGGCCTTCTCGGCGCGCTTGACGCTCTTGGCGAGGTTGTAGAACTCGCCCTGGTAGCGCTCGATGTCCACCGGATTGGCGATCACCCGCTTCACCGTGACGCGCAGCATCTCGGCGAGTTCCTTCTCCCAGGCGCGCATGAAGGGTTCGCACGTGGCGATGGTCACTTCCTTGCCGCCCGCCTCCACCGGGAGGATGGAGCGGCGCTGCGCGTACTCCGAGGACATCACGTCGGTGACCGCCCGCAGGTCGATCTTGAGCGGATCGATGTGATAGAACGGGATCTGCAGCCGCGCGCCGAGCCACGCGGCGAGCATCTCCGCGTTGAGCGGCGTGTTGGGCGGCACCGGGGAGCGCAGGCGCGCCTCGCTGATGATCGTGATCGGGTGCTTCCCGGCGCGCGAGCGCGTGTGGTCCTGGGCGAGCTTCGCGGCGTCCTCGCGGGCCACGCGGCCGTCCTGCACCAGCCACTCGAGCAGCTCCTTGAGGGTGAGCTTGCGGTCTACGCCCGGCGCGGGCGTCTGGCTGGATGCGGGAGTGGCGGTCGCCATGGCGGGATTCTATTACTTCCCTCTGGGCGCGACCATCATCGCGTTGAACCGGCGCTGCGCCCGCGGCGTCACCACGAAGTCGCGTTTCGCGGCGAAGTCGAAGATCGGATAGAAGACCGGGATCAGGGGCTGGTCGGCCATCGCGAAGTTGATCGCCCGGGTGAGTTTCTCGCCGCGCACCTCGGCGTCCATGCTCTGGTTCGATTCCGTCAGGAGCGAGTCGACGATGGGGTTCGAGTAGCGCGTGCGGTTGGCCGTGCCGAATCCCTTGTCCTTGTTGTAGCTCGCCACCAGCGCGCGCAGGCTGTTGGCGGCTTCCTCGGCCCCGTACTGGGCCGCGAAGGCGCTGAATTCCTGCTTCGAGGCGCGGGTGAAGAAAACGCTCCCCGGCATCGTCTCCACTTCCGCCTTGAGTCCCACGCGCGACCACATCTGGGCGATGGCCTGCGCCACGGACGCGTCGTTCGGATAGCGCTCGGCCGTGGCGTGCAGGACGATCCGGAAACCCTCGCCCCATCCCGCCTCCTTCAGGAGTGCTGCCGCCCGGGCCGGGTCGAACGGGTCGGGCTTCAGGGTCTTGCTCGCACCCGGGAACTCGGCCGACAGCAACTGGCTCGCCGGGAGTGCGCTGCCCTCCATCATGCGTTTCACGATCAGGTCGCGGTTGATGGCGAGAGAAAGCGCCTTCCTCACGCGCGGATCCTTCAGGGGATTCGCGCCCAGGGGCTTGCCGTCCTTCGCGGTCACGAAAGGAGAGGCGTCGCGGGCGGAGTCGAGCGCCACGTAGTGCACGAGGGCGGCCGCGCCGCGGTAGAGCGCGAAGCGGCCTTCCTTGCGCAGGCGCTCGAGGTCCTGGATCGGCACTGCGTCGATCGCGTCCACCTCGCCGCTCAACAGCGCCGCGAGCCGCGTCGGATCCCTGGCGATGACGCGCTCCGTCACCTTCGCCCAGTGCGGCTTCGCACCCCAGTAGCGGTCATTGCGTTCGACCACGAGCCGCTCCCCGTTCACCCATTCCACGAGCTTGTAGGGCCCGGTGCCGATCGCGGCCTTGCCGGCGTTGAAATCGGCGGTGGTCGCGCCTTTCGCGGCGCTCGCGGAGACGATCCAGACGTTCGCGAGGTCGTTCGGAAGCTGGGGATTGGGCGCCTTGGTGCGGATGACGACCGTGTGGTCGTCCAGTTTCGTCAAACTCTCGATGCCGCGCGTGAACTGCGCGAACGAATTGGGCGAGTTGGGCACGTTGGGCACCCGGTCGATGGTGAAGAGCACATCGTCGGCCGTGAAGGGCGAGCCGTCGTGGAAGGTGACGCCCTTGCGCAGCCGGAACTCCCAGGTGAGGTCGTCGACGAGCTTCCACGACTGGGCGAGCGACGGCGTCACCCGGAGCTTCTCGTCCAGGACCGCGAGCTTGTCGTAGAGGTACTCGTGCGAGGACCCGGTGGGAAAGGCCGCGAAGAAATGCGGATCGAGCGTGTTCAGTTCCAGCTTCGTGCCCAGGATGAGGTTCTGCGCCTGGGCGGCGGGCAGCAGCAGGACGGCGGCAACGGCGAAAAGGTGGCGCAGCATCTTGGGCCTCGCGGACTGGTCGGGAATGGGATCACGACGGATTATGCGGTCAGATCGCGGCGATGCCTACGCTTGGGCGTTATCTGACACCATGCCGGGATCGACACTCCCTGCCCGCCTCCGACCATGCCCGCACCCCGCATCGCCCTCGCCGCCTTCATGCTGGAATCGAACGCCCACTCGCCCGTCGCCACGCGCGCGGAGTTCGCCGCCAACTACCTGTGCTGGGGCGGCGACATGATGGCCGACCTGCGCAGCGCGCACCCAGTGGGTCCGGTGACCCTCTCCGGCTTCGTCGACGGCATGGACGCCTCGGGGGACTGGACCCCGCTGCCGCTGATGGGAACGGCCGTCGGCGCGAGCGGGCCCGTCGACCACGCCTTTTTCCTCGAGGTGGCCGATGGCATCGCCTCCCGGCTGGAGGCGGCGATGCCGGTCGATGGCGTGTTCATCGCCCTGCACGGCGCGGCCATCGGCACCGGCCAGGTGGACCCGGACGGCGTGATACTCGAACGGGTGCGCCGGCTGGTCGGCCCCGGCGTGCCCGTGCTCGCCACGCTCGACCTGCACGCCAACGTGTCGCGCCGGATGGTCGCCAACGCGAGCGTGCTCGTGGCCTACCGCACCAACCCGCATGTGGACATGGCCGAGCGCGGCGAGGAATGCGCCCGCCTCCTGCGCGAGATCCTCGCCGGCGCCAGGCCCGAGGCCGCCTTCGTGAAGCTGCCGATGATTCCGCCCTCGGTCACGCAGAACACCAAGAGCGGCCCCTACGCGGACATCATCGCGTACGGCCAGTCGAAGGCGGACGAACGGGTGATGAACGTCTCGGTCGCGAGCGGATTCTCGCTGGGCGACACCCCGAAGAACGGCATGAGCGTCGTCGTCACCACGCGGGGCGACGCGGCTCTCGCCGAGACGCTCGCGAAAGACATCGCGAGCCGCTGCTGGGCAGACCGCCACCGCTACGTGCCGAACCTCACCGGCCTCGAGGAGGCGACGCGTATGGCCCTCGAATGCGGGCGCGATCGCGCGAAGCCCGCGCTCCTCTTCGCCGACGTGGCCGACAATCCCGGCGGCGGCGGGCGCGGCAACACGGTGTGGATCCTGGAGGCTTTTCACCAGGCAGGCGTCGAAGGCGCGCTTCTCGGCATCTTCTTCGACCCGGCGCTTGCGGCCGAGGCCCACGCCCTGGGCGCGGGCGCGGCGTTTCACGCCAGGTTCAATCGCGACGAGGCGCATCCGCTCTCCGGCCGCTTCGAGGCAGGGGCGGTCGTCGAGGGGCTGCACGACGGCAACGTCGTGGGCCGGCGCGGCATCGCGGCAGGGCACACGATTGTCCTGGGCCCGATGGCGCTGCTTCGCGTCGGCGGCGTCCGCGTGGTCGTGGTGAGCGTGCGCCAGCAGTGCAAGGACACGGCGATGTTCGAGGTCTTCGGCGTCGACATCGCCGCGGCCCGCTCGGTGGTCGTGAAGTCCCGCGGGCATTTCCGCGCCGCGTTCGACCTCCTGTTTCCCGACGACCGGATCGTCGAGGTGGACGTGCCCGGCCTCACGACGCCGGTGCTCTCGCGCGTGCCCTATCGCGACGTGCCGCGGCCCGTCTTTCCGCTGGACGCCGATTTCGCCTGGTCGCCCTGAAGCGCCTCGCGGCCCGTGAAGCGCGCCGACGATCCGAGTTCCGCCTCGATCCGCAGGCATTCGTTCCACTTGGCCATGCGCTCGGAGCGCGCGAAGGAGCCGACCTTCAGCTGGCCGGCATTCCATCCCACCGCGAGGTGGGCGATCGCCACGTCCTCCGTCTCGCCCGAGCGCGCCGAGACGACGGTGGTCCACCCGGCCTCGCGCGCGGCGGCGAGCGCCTCGACCGTTTCCGTGATCGTGCCCGCCTGGTTGGGCTTCAGCAGCACCGCGTTGCACTGGCCTTCCCGCGCGGCGTCCGCAATGCGCGCCGCACTGGTGACCAGGAAGTCGTCGCCGATCACCTGGACCTTGTCGCCCACGGCGGCGGTGAAGGCGCGCATGCCCTCCGGGTCGTCCTCGGCGACGGGATCCTCCACGGAGACGATCGGGTAGGCCCGCGTCCAGCCGAGCACGACCTCGATCCACGCCGCGGTGTCGAACTCGCGATTCTCGAGGCCGAGCCGGTAGCGCCCGTCGGCGCGGAACTCGGAGGCCGCGATGTCGAGCGCCATCACCACTTCGCCCTTCCGGAAGCCTGCCCGCTCGATCGATCTTGCGACCATGTCGAGCGCTTCCTCGTTGGCCTTGAAGTCGGGCCACCAGCCGCCCTCGTCGGCCACGCCGCAGAGCCTTCCCGCCGCACGCATGAGTTCCCCGGCGGCGCGGTAGACCTCCGCCACCATGACCATCGCCTCGTCGAAGCTCCTCGCGCCCACGGGCATCACGAGGAAATCCTGGATGTCGACGCGTCGCCCGGCGTGGGCACCGCCGCCGAAGATCTGCACCTGGGGCAAGGGAAGCCTCACCGGCGCCTCGCCGGCCAGGTGCCGCCAGAGGGGAAGCCCACGGGCGGTCGCCGCCGCGTGCAGGACCGCCATCGACGTGGCGATGAGTGCGTTGCCGCCGAGGCGCGATTTCTGCGGCGTGCCGTCGAGCGCGACCAGGCGCTCGTCGACCGCCCTCTGATCCGCGCCGTCCATTTCCGCGAGGGCCGTGGCGATCTCGCCGTTCACGTTCGCCACCGCCGCGGACACGTCGAATCCGCCGAGGCGACCGCCGTCGTCGCGCAGGTCGATCGCCTCGTGGCTTCCCCGGGACGCGCCCGCCGGCGCGATCCCGCGCCCTTTTGCGCCGCCTTCGAACTCGACATCGACTTCGACCGTGGGCCTTCCCCGCGAATCCCAGATGCGCCGGCCGGTCACGCGCACGATCTTCGTGGTCATGGATGGTGCTCCTTGCTCCAGCGATTGCGGATACCTGCGAGGCCCTCGGTGCCATCGAGCAGCAGCGAGCGGGCGAAGCCGCGCACGAATTCGCGTGCAGCCGCGTCGGTGAGGTATTCGACCGGGGACTTCCCGTCGACGCGCGCGAGGAGCATCGCGGCGAGCAGGCGGCTCGCGCGCGCCTCCAGGCGCCCCGCCGGTTCCCAGTCCACGCCTTCGAGGTAGGCCGCGGCGAACGCGTCGTAGCAGGCCAGGTAGCCCGCGGCGGCATCGGGCCGGAAGGCGCACTTGAGCAGCAGGTGGTTGAGGCAGAAGGCGGTGTCGAACGCGGGGTCGCCGTACCACGCGCACTCCGCATCGAGCAGCACCGGGCCGCCCTGCCCCGCCAGGATGTTCTTCGGGCTCACGTCGCCGTGCACCAGTGCCAGCCGCGTGCTCGCGGTCTCGTCGATGATCTCCTGCAGGACGGCCGCGCGATCGGGATGCGCAATGGCGGCCGCGCCGAAGTAGGGATCCAGGCGCAGGGCGTGGAAGTTCGCGTCGTTCGCGAAGTCCCGCGCGCAGGCCTCGTCCCGCGCCGTGGCGTGGTGAATGCTCGCGAGCGCGCGGGCGACCGCGCCGGCCATCGCCGGATCCGCGTGCCCCGCGAGGAGCTGCGCCTTCCACACCGGGTTGGCGGCCGGCTCGAGGTAGGCCATCGCGAAGGTCCACGCCCCGGGATCCTCGCCGAGGATGGCGGGAACCAGGCCCGGCACCACGCGATCGGCAAGCCGCATCCAGGCGACCTCGGCGCGGTTGCGCTCCAGGGGCGCCAGCCACTCGGCGGCGACCTTCAGCTGCGCGAGCGCCTTCTTCAGGCACAGCGTCCCGCCCGCGGTGTCGACGCGCACGATGCGCGAGGAGACGCCTCCGGCGAGCGGCGTGAACACGGGCGTCTCGCCATCGGCCACGAGCCCCATCCTCGCGAGCGACGCCGAAAGCGCGCGCACCTCGTCGGGCGGAAGCGTCTCGGCCGCGGGGCCGGGCTTTGCCGTCACGGTGCCGGCCCTTCGCTTTCCTCCCAGCTGCGCGGGTCCTCGATGGCCTCGAGGTGGGTGAGCACCTCGACGTGCGGCAGCGCCTTCTCTATTTCCTGCTCGAGGCGGTGGGCGAGGTCGTGGCCGTCGTGCACGCTCATGGAGCCCGGGACGAGGATGTGCACGTCGACGAAGCTCTTCGGGCCCGCGGCGCGCGTGCGCAGGCGATGGAAATGCCCGCCCAGGGGCTTCAGCTGCTCCAGCACGGCGACGATGATCTCGCGCTCGGACTCGGGAATCGCGCGGTCCATGAGCCCGTGGAAGGAGCGGTAGATGAGCTTGCCCCCCGTCCACAGGATGTGCAGCGCCACGGCGATGGCGATCACGGGGTCGAGGATGAGCCAGCCCGAGAAATGCACGACCGCGACGCCGACGATCACGCCGGCGGTGGTCCACACGTCGGTGAGGAGATGGTGCGCGTCCGCCTCCAGCGTGATCGAGCGGTGCTCGCGCGCGCCCTTGAGCAGGAACCAGCCGCAAAGGAGGTTCGCGCCGGCCGCCAGCACCGACAGGGCGAGTCCCAGCCCCACCTGCTCGAGGGGCCGGGGCGCCATGAGCCGCGGCACCGCGCTCCAGATGATCGCCGCAGCGGCCACGAAGATGAGCGCGCCCTCGATCCCGCTCGAGAAGTATTCCGCCTTCTGGTGGCCGAAGTTGTGGTCCTCGTCCTCGCCGACCTGCGCGTAGGACAGCGCCACCAGCGCCACCAGCGCCGCCGCGAGGTTGACACCCGATTCGAGGGCGTCGGAGAGCAGGCCCACGGAGCCCGTGAGGAGCCACGCGCCGGTCTTCAACGCCATGGTGACGAGCGAGGTCGCCACCGAGAACAGGATGTAGAAGATCGGCGAGCGGGCGCTCATCGCGCGCTCCGGGCCCGGGCGGGCTTCACGGCATCGCGCCCGATCAACGCCTCGCCGTGTTCCAGCACGAAGCGCTCGAAAGCCTGCGCGATCCGGGGCAGGCGCCGGTCGCGCCGGCGCACCACGTACCACTGGCGCATCACGGGGAATCCCTCCACGTCCACGATCACGAGGCTACCGAGTGCCACCTCCTGGCGCAATGCGTGCGCCGAAAGGAACCCCACGCCGAGCCCGGCCGCCGACGCCTGCTTGATGGTCTCGTTGCTCGCGATCTCCATCTCGATCCGCGGGACGAGCCCGGCTTCCGCGAAGGCCTGGTCCATCGCGAGGCGCGTGGCCGAGCCCGGTTCGCGGGTGAGGAGCGGCTCCGCGGCGATTCGCGCGAGGGCGACGCGGCGCTTGCCGGCCAGGGGATGGTCCGGGGCGGCGGCGATGACGTGCGGGTGAGGGGCGAAGGCCGTGGCCTCGTGCCCCGGCTCGGTCGGCGGATGGCTCATCACCGCGAGGTCGATCTCGTGGGCCGCGAGGCGCGCGAGGAGCTCGTCGCGGTTCTGCACCGTGAGCCGCACGCGGATGCCGGGGTGATCGCGCCGGAACGCGGCCACGATCCACGGGAAGAAATGGTCGCCTGCATTGATGACGGCCACGTCCAGGCGCCCCCGCGCGAGGGAATCGAGTTCCGCGATGGCTTCCTCGGCGCCGCGGATGTGGCCGAGGATGCCGCGTGCGTGCAGGAGCACTTCCTCGCCTTCCGGCGTGAGCTTCAGGCGCCGGCCGGCGCGCTCGAAGAGCGCCGCCCCGGCGTGGCCCTCGAGCTGCTTCACCTGGATCGACACGGCCGGCGGCGTGAGGTGCAGCTCCTCCGCCGCGCGGGTGAGCGAGAGGTGGCGGGCGGCGCTTTCGAAGACGCGCAGCTGGCGCAGGGTGGCGTTCCGCATTAAGTGATCACTTAATCAAAACCAAAGTTCATTTTACTTTTACTTAAGTCTTTCCGCGAGTACCGTGGATCCCGACGACCATACGGAGGGAATTGCCATGGACCTGAGCCAGCCTGCGCGCACCGCGCCCACCGGCCGGGAGGCGCTGAACGCGGCCTTCTGGGACCTGGGCCTGCGCTTCGAGTGGGACGAGGCCACCTGGGGCGTGCTGGTCGAGATGGAGGACCTCCCGTCGCAGATCGCCTATTACCTCGAGCATTGGCAGCCGCATCTCCTCGCCGTCTACGAGCCCGCGTTCCTCGCGAGCCTCGTGGAAAGCCGGCTCGCCGTCCCGACCGGATCGCGCATGGGGATGGAGGCGATGTCGCGCGCCTGAAGCCTCGCGCCCGCCCCGCCTACGCGGCGAGCTCGGGGCGATCGCGGAACTGCTCGAGGGCTTCGGGATTGGCGAGCGCCTCCGCGTTTCGCACCGGCTGGCCGTGCACCACGGCGCGCACGGCGAGTTCCACGATCTTGTTCGACTTGGTGCGCGGAATGTCCGTCACCTGCGCCACGACCGCCGGCACGTGCCGCGGCGTCGCGTTGTTGCGGATCGTCTCGCGGATGCGTTTCACGAGCACGGCGTCGAGCGCGAGCCCCTCGCGCAGCTTCACGAAGAGCACGACGCGCACGTCGCCCTGCCAGTCCTGGCCGATGACGATGGATTCCACGACCTCGTCCAGGCGCTCGACCTGCCGGTAGATCTCCGCGGTGCCGATGCGCACGCCGCCGGGATTCAACACCGTGTCCGAGCGCCCGTAGATCACCATCCCGCCGTGGGGTGTGACTTCGCTCCAGTCGCCGTGGCACCAGACGTCCGGGTACTTCTCGAAATAGGCGGCGCGGTACTTGCCGTCGCCCGGATCGTTCCAGAAGGCAAGCGGCATGGTCGGGAAGGGCGCCGTGCAGACGAGCTCTCCCTTCTCGCCC
>CXWK01000659.1_pt1 | contig 12122 bp, 15 predicted proteins | sample 590851 | NCBI WGS metagenome assembly CXWK01 (sample SAMEA3498364, study PRJEB10139) | wastewater metagenome | biome: wastewater treatment plant; material: activated sludge | place: Denmark | collected 2014-08-01
CAGCTTCGGCGCGCCGGCCACGGTGGTGGAGATCAACCAGGGGCCGACGATCACTCAGTTCGGTGTGGAACCGAACTACGTCGTGCTGCGCGGCGGCAAGCGGACGAAGGTCAAGGTGGGCAAGATCGCCGGCCTGGCCGACGACCTCGCCCTGGCCCTGGCGGCGCGCTCCATCCGCATCCAGGCCCCCGTGCCCGGCAAGGGGTACGTGGGCATCGAAGTGCCTAATAGCGCCAAGGCGCTGGTGTCGCTGCGCGACGTGATGGAGTCGGACGAGTACGGCAAGATGAAGTCGCCGCTGCGTGTCGGGCTGGGGCAGAACGTGGCCGGGCAGCCCATTGGAGCCGACCTGGCGGCCATGCCCCACCTGCTCATTGCCGGCACGACCGGCTCCGGCAAGTCGGTCTGCGTTAACGGGCTGATCGCCTGCCTGCTGCTGCAAAACACGCCCGACGATTTGCGGCTGGTGATGGTTGACCCCAAGCGCGTCGAGCTGACCGGCTACAACGGCGTGCCCCACCTGGCCGCGCCGGTCGTGGTGGACATGGATCGGGTCATCGGCACGCTGCAATGGGCGCTGCGCGAGATGGACAACCGCTACAAGCTGTTCTCCGGCGTCGGCGCGCGCAACATTGTCGAGTACAACAAGAAGCGGCTGCGCGACGCGACGACCCACAAACTGCCCTACATCGTCATCGTCATTGACGAGCTGGCCGACCTGATGATGCTGGCCCCGGAAGACACCGAGCGCAGCATCACCCGGCTGGCGCAGATGGCCCGCGCCACGGGCATCCACATGGTCATCGCCACCCAGCGGCCGTCGGTAGACGTGGTGACCGGCCTGATCAAGGCCAACTTCCCGGCGCGCATCGCCTTCGCCGTGGCCAGCAGCACCGACAGCCGCGTCATTCTGGACACGACCGGGGCGGAACGGCTGCTGGGCCAGGGGGACATGCTGTTCCAAAGCCCCGACGCCGCCGCGCCGGTGCGCCTGCAAGGCTGCTTCGTCAGCGACGGCGAGTTGCAGAAGCTGATCAGCTATTGGCAGACGGCGCGGCGCACGCAGTTCATTGGCGCGCCGGGCAGTGGCATAGCCGGTGGCGAGGGGCGGGTGGCGAGTTCAGCGGGACAAGTCGTGTTGCCCACGCCCGATCTGGCGAGCGCGCCGACGACGGTTTCACCCACCAACCGCACGCGGCCAGGGCGGGCGGCCGAGAGCGTGCCGCCGCCGGTGTCGCATCTGAACCCACCGGAGCCGACCGACGCGCCACCGCCGCCACAACGGCGCGCGCCACGCATCCCCACCGCGCCAGTGACGAATCACGAATTAGGAATTACGAATTCAGAGAAGACGGGCGACCAACGACCGCCGACCGCCGACCGCCGACCGCCCACGCCCACCAATGACTACCAGCCGACGCCCCACCCGGCCGACGGCATCACCCAGCAGCCGCTGTGGGAGGCGTTGCAGGCGATGGAGGACGAGGCCGACAACGGCAACGGCGAGGATGACGATCTGCTGCCGGAAGCCATCGCCCTGGTGCGCTCGCTCAACAAAGCGTCCACGTCGCTGTTGCAGCGCCGCTTCCGCATCGGCTACACCCGCGCCGCCCGGCTGATGGACGCGCTGGAAGACGCCGGCATCATCGGCCCGCCAACGGGGACGAGCAAGGCGCGGGAGGTGTTTGGGGCGGGGGGCGCGGCGGCGGCCGACCAGCCGGCGGCAAGCAATGATGAGTCGTTGTCCGATGATGACGATAGCCAGGAGGCTTAGTCCCGCAGTTCCGAGAACCGTCGAATCGGCGAACGATAGCCCTCGGCAATCAGCGCGGCCAGGTACTCCTCGACCTGTCGCACCGGCAGGTGATCGCCGTCAACGAGTAGCTTCAAGATGCCTGCCGGGCCGGACAGCCTGACATGGCGCTCCCTGGCTTGTCATCGGGCGCCGCGCTCATCGGTAACTAAAGTCCCAGCGCGGTTGATGGCCACGGCCAGACAGGTCGCCTCACCCAAATCAACATATGCTCCCAGCTGCCCGGCCAAAGTCTGCTCCAGTTCGGTTAGGACGGTAATGGGCATCCAACTCCAGTCACAACGAGGCACGCTCCCTCGCGCTTCGCCGACTGATAACTCTTGCCGGACGGCTTCGGTCATGATGGTGTTTGAGCCAAGCGCTTCGATCACTTTGCGCGTGTTCCTGGCTAACTCCGTGCGACTAATCAAAATAGTCATATGGCGATCTCCTATCGTCTAGCGTCACTTCGCTTTACGCGCTTTACGCAAACTGCCAGTAATCTTTCCCACAAAATCGGTCACCAATTGTCGGGCAGAACCACCACAATTGGACTAACCTGCCTATAGATTAAGGAAGTCAGACGATGAGTTCGCTGGAGAGACTGAACGAGGCGTTGGCCTACATCGAAGAGAACCTGGCTGAGGAGATTGACTTCCGGCAGGTGGAGCGGCTGGCGCTATGCTCGGAGTACCATTTCCGGCGGCTGTTCTCCTTCCTGGCGGGCATCACCCTGTCGGAGTACGTTCGTCGCCGGCGGCTGACGCTGGCCGCTTTCGAGCTGGCCCACGGCGGCGCGCGGGTCATGGACACGGCGCTCAAGTACGGCTACAGCTCGCCCGACTCTTTCGCCCGCGCCTTCTTCGCCCTGCACGGCGTGACGCCGACCGAAGCCCGCCAGGCAGGGCCGTCGCTAAAAGCATTCCCGCGTCTGACGTTCCAGATGACGATCAAAGGAGTCAGTGAAATGAACTACCGGCTTGTGGAAAAGGAGCCTTTTCGGATCGTGGGCCTGATGCGGCGCGTGCCGCTGATCTATGAAGGCGTCAATCCCCATATCGCGGCGATGTGGGCCGAACTGAACGAGCCGCTGATTACCACGCTCAAGGCACTGTCCAACGTCGAGCCGCGGGGGATGATCAGCGCTTCGACCAACTTCTCCGAGGGGCGGCACGAGGGTGGCGAGCTGGATCACGTCATCGGCGTGGCCACAACCCACGATGCGCCGGCAGGGCTGGCCCGGCTGGACGTGCCGGCCCTGACCTGGGCCATATTCGAGGCGGTCGGCCCTTTCCCGCAGACGCTGCAAACCGTCTGGGGGCGCATCTATGCGGAGTGGTTCCCCTCGTCAGGCTACAGCCTGGTGCCCGGGCCGGAGCTGCTGTGGAACGAGAGCAAGGACGTAGACGCGCCGGCGTTTCGCAGCGAGATATGGATACCGGTTGCGAAAAATCGTTGATAGAAACTGGATTTCTCCGAAGAAACCCGGTTTCTATGCTCACTGGCTTTTCCGATCAATCCGGCCTAGAATCGCCTCATATCCATAGTTCGTCATTCGTAGTTCACAACTCACATGGCTCACCTTCAAGGACAAGACCGCGCCGACTACGTGCAGGACATGTTCGCCCGCATCGCCGGGCGCTATGACACTATGAACCGGCTGATGACCTTTGGCCAGGACGTGCGCTGGCGGCAGTACGTCATCCGCCAGGCCAACCTGCCGGCCGGCGGTCGTCTGCTCGACATCGCCACCGGCACGGGCGACATCGCTGAAGAGGGGCAGCAGCAAGTGCCCGGCCTGCGCGCCGTGGGCGGCGACTTCACCATCGAAATGATGCGCGCCGGCAAGCGGCTGCCGGGGCGGGAAGCGATCCGCTGGGTGGCGGCCGACACGCTGGCTCTGCCCTTCCCCGACGCCACCTTCGACGCCGTCACCTCCGGCTTCCTGATGCGCAACGTCATTGACGTGGCCGGGGCGTTTCGCGAGCAGTGGCGCGTGACGCGGCCCGGTGGGCGCGTCGTCGTGCTGGAGAGCAGCCCGCCCAAGGACAACGTGCTCAAGCCGTTCATCAAGATTCACCTCAACACAGTGATCCCGACGCTCGGCCGCCTCATCACCGGCGAGGCCGACGCCTATCGCTACCTGCCCGACAGCACGCAGGGCTTCCAGGGGCCGGACGAGCTGGCGGCGACGATGCGCGCCGCGGGCTTCGTAGACGTGGCGTATCGGTTGTTCATGTTCGGGACGATTGCCATTCACGTCGGGACGAAGCTGGCAGAGTAAGAAGTCCACAGATTACACCGATTCCTCTGAAGAAATCTGTGTAATCTGTGAAACCTGTGGGCTTCTTTTGCCGTGTCGGAATACCATGCAGGCTATGAAAGTATTCGCGCTACTTCTGTTCCTTTTGGTGGTGGCCTGCGCCCCGGCGGCTGAAGAGGGGCCGACAGCGGCCACGGCTGACCTGGAGACGACCGCGCCCGCCCCGCCACCCACGGTGACTGGCGAACCGGCGGCGACGGCAGCCATCGCCACCCCTGGGCCGACCGCCCCACCCCAGACCGAAGCGACGGCTACCCAGGCGTTACCCGACGACCAACGACCAACGACCAACGACCCATTGCCTGTGGCCGGGCGCAATGACAACGGCACGTTCTTCTTCGGCGCGGCCGACGCCCCGCTGACGCTGACCGACTACTCCGACTTCCTCTGAAGCACCTGCCGCGCCCACGTGCTGGGCGCCGAGCGGGAGATCATCGCCAACGAGGTCGCCGCCGGGCAGGTGCGTCTTGTCTTCTGGCCCATTCTCGACCTGGGGCCGAACAGCATCAACGCCGCCGCCACCGCCTTCTGCGCCGGCGAGCAAGACCCGACCGCATTCTGGGCCGCCCACGACACGCTCTTCGCCAACCAGCGCGACGTCTACGGGGCCGACCGGCAGTACTTCCTGGACACGGCCGCCGGGCTGGGCTTGGACGCGGCGGCGTTCGCGGCGTGCTACGACGGCGAGGCGACGCGCACGCTGCTGGACGACCTCAACACCGCCCGCCGCGCCCAGGGTATCGCCCAGCGGCCGACGTTCGAGCTGGTCACGGCCGAGGGCACCCAGCGCCTCATCGGCGCGCAGCCCTACGACACCTTCGCCACCGCCATCGCCGCCCTGCTGCCGTAAGAAGCGCTTCTTTGCGCGCGATCCCTCTTCCGCTATCATCGCTCCATGAGCACACCCGATCTCTCCGGCCAGGTCGCCATTGTCACCGGCGCGGGGCAGGCGGCGGGCGCGGCGGTGGCCCGTGCCCTGGCCGCGGCCGGCGCGCATGTGGCCGTCAATGACCTGAACCCTGACCGCCTGGCGCGGCTGGCGGCCGAGTTGCGTGCCGCCGGCGGCCAGGCCCTGGCCGTTGCCGCCGACGCGGCCAACAAGTTCCAGTGCGTCAACCTGATCGAGACCACCCGCGCCGAGTGGGAGCGGGTTGATATTCTGGTCAACGCCGCCTTCGTCCGCCCCAGCGCCGCCATCCTGAAGATGGATGAGTGGGAGTGGACGCGCTGCCTCGACGTGAATCTGAAGGGCGTCTTCTTCATGTGCCAGCTCGTCGGCCGGGTGATGGACGACCAGAACCGCGCCGGGCTGGGCGGGCGCGGCGGCCGGATCATCACCCTGGCCTGGCCGGAGCCGGAGGAGGACGGCCGCGCCGCCTTCGCCGCCGGACAGGGGGCGCTGCTGGCTTTCGGCCGCGCCTGTGCCCGCGAATTCGCGCCGCTGGGCATTGGCGTGCACACGCTCGTGGCCGACGCGGGCGCACCGGAGAGGACGGCAGCGGCGGTCATGCGCTTGATCGCCGGCCTCTAATGGTCATCGAACTGGGTCGGGAAACTTGAACGAGGGTACCCTCCCACCTCTCCCCCTCCTGACCATCGCCGGCTCCGACTCCGGTGGCGCGGCCGGGCTTCAGGCCGATCTGAAGACCTGGGCCGCGCTGGGCGTCTATGGCATGAGCGCCATCACTGCCGTCACGGCCCAGAACAGCGCGCGCGTGACCGCTGTCTACTTCCTGCCGCCGGAGTTGATCGCGGCGCAGATCGACGCCGTGCTGTCGGACTACGGCGCGGCGGCCATTAAGACCGGTTTTCTGGGGCGGGTGGACATTGTTAAGGTGGTGGCCGAGCGGCTGGCTTACTGGAGCGCAGGCGGGTTGGCAACCCGCCCTACAGTGGTGATCGATCCTGTCCTGGTCAACCACCGCGGCGAGGCGATGTTCGGGCCGGAGGTGGCCGCGGCCTATCGCGAGCACCTCTTCCCGCTGGCTGACTTGATTACGCCCAATCAGGCGGAAGCCGCGTTGCTGGGTCTGGTCAGACCTGGGTTCCCGCCAGACCTGTCAGGTTTCAGAAGACCTGACAGGTCTACAACAGGGGGCGCAGCGCGGGTCCTTCTGAAGGGCGTAGAGCGGGGCAACGAGAGGGTCGACCTATACCTGGACGGGCAAATCGTGACCGAACTGTCTAAGCCATACATCGACACCATCAACACCCACGGCAGCGGCGACACGCTCTCGGCCGCCGTCTGTGCCTTCGTTGCCCTGGGCCACGACTGGCCCGACGCCATCCGCCGCGCCCAGGCCTACACCCACGCCGCCATCGCCAGTGGCGCGTCCTGGCGCATGGGCGCGGGGCATGGGCCGCTTGGACATGGGAGTGACGAGGGACGAGCGACGAGTTCGGACCGCCGACTGCCGGCCGCCGGCGACAGACCACAAGCAGACAGGCGATGAGTCACAGGCGCGGCGTTTCCGGCCGTCGTCCGTGGTCTGTCGCCCGTCGTCCCCTGACCTGCTGACCTATTGAATACCGCTCACTGAATACTGCTTGCCTCGTCCTCTCCTTGACTCCTCCTCCTTCCTTTGGTATTCTCAGTACATTCAAAACATTTTGAACGCAGATGCTTATGCACCAAACACTTGTCGCCGTCAACGAAAGCACCGTTTCCGGTCTGGGTCGCCTGGCCCGCTTCTTCGGTTTTAGCGATGTTATGGGCCGGCTTTACGGCACGTTGCTGCTCAGCCCGGATCCGCTGTCGCTGGACGAACTGGCCGACACGCTCCAGATCAGCAAAGGCTCGGTCAGCATGAACATGCGTGACCTGGAGCGCTGGGGCATGGCCAAAGAAGTGTGGGTGCGCGGCGAGCGGCGCAAGTTCTATAAGGCTGAGTCAGACATGTGGCAGGTGCTGCGCAATGTGCTGGGCAGCCGCGAGCAGCGCGAAGTGCAGTTAGCCCTGCACGTGTTGGGGGAGAGCATCGAGAAGCTCCAGGCGGCCGAGTGCCAGCTTTCACCCGACGAGCAGCAGCTCGGCCGCTACTACCTCGACCGCGTCGCCGACTTGCAGGCGTTCTTCCAGTTCGCCCAACTGGCCCTCCACGCCGTGCTGGGCAGCGATAAGGTGCTGGATTTCGACGCGATTACAAGAATTGAGATCGAGTGAAGTCAGTCTGGCAATCAGATTGTGATCGCGGTAAATATCTAACCACGCACAGCACGATTAACCCTACATAGCCGGCAATAACCGTCCAGAGATGGTAGGCGTCCCGCCAGACACCTTCCAGCAACACTTGCCCCATCAGCACCAACACGATATAGCCCACGCCATAGGCGAAGATGCTCCGCCTGACCGGCCGCAGCCGCGGCTCCGGCTCGATGGCGATCTGCGGCACGACGACCAGGCAGGCCCAGTAGGCGGCCATGCCGATCTGGCTAGCGTCAGGGTTGCCCCAGGGTGAGTTGCCAATGGCGAACCACTCCACCAACAGCCCGGCCAGGGCGGCCAACCCTACGCACGCCAGAAAGGCCACCCGGCGGCGTGGGATGAGGCGGAAGAGCAGGCGCGTCACCACGAACGCCCCGGTCAGATAGAGGGCATTGAAGACCATGGACCCGAAGAGGTTGGCCCAATCACCACCAGTCCGCCCCGAGCTGAAGCCATGGGGCAAGACACTAACAGCGCCGTGAACGGACCTAAGAAGGCAAGCGATCCGCTCTGAAGCCGGCCTCGGCCGGCGTTGCTGCAAGGCTCACGCTTCAGAACAACTCCCGATTAGCCGCCACCCACTCATACAACCGCCTTACCCCCTCGGCCGGCGAGACCTGCGGCCGCCAGCCCAGCGCCTGCTCCGCGCGGCGGATGTCGGCCACGAACACGCGCTGGTCGCCCGGCCGCCACGGCCCGCGCTCCACGGCAATCGGCCGTCCGGCCAGGTCTTCCAGAAGCGGCCCGAACTCACTCCAGATCGACAGCGTGTTCGCCGGCCCGCCGCCCAGATTGAGCACCTCGCCGCGCAGGTCGTCGATGCGGTCGATGCCCGCCTGATAGGCCGCCACCAGATCGTCGATGTGGAGCACGTCGCGCACTTGCAACCCGTCGCCATAGATAGCGATGGGCCGGCCCAGCACTGTGGCGATGACGAAGTGGGCCACCCAACCCTGGTCTTCCACGCCGAACTGTCGCCGGCCATAGATGCACGACTGGCGCAGCACCAGCGTGCGCAGGCCATAGATGCGGGCGTAATCGCGCGTGTACTGGTCGCCCGCGCCTTTGGAGCAGCCGTAGGGCGAGTGGAAGTCGAGCGGGAAGCTCTCCGGGATGCCATAGGGGTAGTCGGCGTAGGCGTAGCGGTCGCCGGTGCGCACGATGCCCACGTCTTCCATGCCGCCGTAGACCTTGTTGGTGCTGGCGTAGAGCACGGCCGCGCCGGGCGCGCCAAGGCGCACGGCCTCCAGCAGGTTGAACGTACCCAGGGCGTTGCTCTCGAAATCCTCGCGCGGGTCGATCACCGACGTGGTGACGGCTACCTGACCGGCCAGGTGGAGCACCACGTCTGGCGCGGCCTGGGTCACGGCCACGCTGAGCCGGGCGGCGTCGCGGACGTCGCCCTCGACCACGCGGAGCCGCTCGCCGCCGTGGCTGGCATGGAGCCAGGCCAGATTGGCCCGGCCGCCGCGGCGCGAAAGGTTGTCGTAGATGGTGATGCTGTCGCCGCGCAACAGGAAGTGGTCGGCGCTGTTGCAGCCGATGAACCCGGCCCCGCCGGTGATGAATACGTGTTGTCCACTCACGTTTTGCTCCTCAGAATAGGAAACCACAGATTACACGCGGCTGTCCTCAGCCGCGTGTAATCTGTGGTTTATACACCCTCAAGCCCAGCAAACCGCAGACCATCGCGGCGGGCGGCCAGCCAGGCGCAGTAATCGGGCTGGGTGGCCAGGTCGACGGTCATCAGCAGCGCGTCTTCGCCGGTGTCGCGGTAGTAGCGGCGGCGCAGGCCGACTTCCTCGAAGCGATACTTGGCATAGAGCGCCTGGGCCGTTGTGTTGCTGCGGCGCACTTCCAGCGTTACCAGCAGCGGATCGAGGGCGCAGGCCAGCAGCAGCAGGTTGAGCAGCAACCACTCGCCCCGACCGCGGCCGCGCTCGGCCGGGGCCACGGCGATGGTGCTGACGTGGATTTCCCCGGCGATGAGCCAGAAGCCGGCGAAGCCAATGATTTCCTCGCCGTCCTCGGTCGCGCGGGCCAGCACCTGGTAGTGGGCCAGTTGGTTGTCGGTCAGCTCATTGCGAAAGAGCTGTTCGGTGGTTGGCGTGGGGAACGAGGCACGGTCGACGACCAGCACGGCCGGAATGTCGGCGACGGTCATCGGCCGCAACCGGTAGGGCGGGGGCAGAGGCAGCATGGCGCGCTCAGCCCGGCTCGCGCAGATAGAGCGGGGCCAGCGTCTCGTCGTCCAGTTGCTTGCGCTTCAGCCGCCACCAGCCGATTTCGGCCAGCGTGGCGGCGCGGCGCACTGACTCGGCCGGCGGGGCGATGACCGCCGAGCGGTTGGCGCGACGGATGAGCTTGGCCGCGGCGCCGACCTCGCCGGCAAAGGCCACCGGAACCTGGAGCCGGGCGAGCAGCTCGTCCCAGTTGGTCAGCATTGGCTCACCGATGCGCTCCCAGCCGCGCTTGGCCGCCCACTGGTACTGCCCGGCCCACAGACGCGAGCGGCCCGCTTCGGCCACGGCCACCAGGTCGGTCTCCAGCCGGCAGACCGCCGCGGCGACGATGTCGAGCGTGGGCACACCGATGAGCGGCAGCTTGTGGGCCAGGGCGATGCCCTTGGCCAGCGAGAGGCCGACGCGCAGGCCGGTATAGGAGCCGGGGCCGATGGCCACGGCTACCGCGCCCAGGTCGGCCGGGCCGACGCCGGTGCGGCTCCACAGTTGGGCCACGGCCGGGGCCAGTTCAACCGTCTGTGTGCGCCGGCTGCGCCAGCCGAACTCGGCCAGCACGACCGCGCCGTCGTGCAGCGCCAGGCCGATCCAGTTTGTTGCGGTGTCGATGGCTAGAATCATAGTCACTCAAAGAAGAAGCATCCACAGATTACGCAGATTTTTAAGAGGCTTATCGGCGATAATTTGTGGCACCTGTCAGAGTCTTGTGCATCAGACGCCAAAGGCGTTTTTGCGAAAGTCGCCCAGGAGAATGGTCGAACGTGGCCCGCCCGCGGTGATGCGCAGCCGGCGGCGCGTCGGGCTGTCATAGGTCAGCGTGACCCATAGCCGGTCGGCCGGCAGCAGGTCGAGGATCCGCTCCGGCCATTCAACTATCACCGCCGCGTCGCTGTCGATGATATCTTCCAGGCCCACGGTGGCGATCTCGGCCGCGCTCTCCAGCCGGTAGCCGTCGATGTGGTAGAGCGTCTGGCCGTCGCTGGGCCGCGGGTATTCGTTGACCAGCACGAACGTTGGACTCGTGGCGCGCAGGGGCGACCCCCAGCCGCGGCCGATGCCCCGCGCCAGCGCCGTCTTGCCCGCGCCCAGTTCACCTGACAGGCAGACAACGTCGCGCGGCTCCAGCAGTTCGCCCAGCCGGATGCCCAGCCGCTCCGTCTGCGCTACGCTGGTGCTGATGAAATCGAGAGTGCGGTCGTCTAGGATGGCCACGGGTCAGTTAAAAGTAAGCAGTGAACAGTAAGCAGTATTCAGTGTTCAGTATTCAGTATACAGTAATCGCTTCCGACTGAATACTGTATACTGAATACTGAATACTGCTTATTGTCCATTGCTTACTGAACATGCAAACCCTCCTCCTCTCCGACATCCACGCCAATTATGTCGCTCTGGAAGCGGTGCTGGCCGACGCGGCCGGGCGGTGGGACCGCGTGTGGTTCCTGGGCGATCTGGTGGGCTATGGGCCGCAGCCGAACGAGTGCGTGGAGCGCCTACGCGCGCTGGAGCCGTTGGCCCTGTCCGGCAACCACGATTGGGCCGTGCTGGGCAAGCTCAACACCGAGGACTTCAACACCGAAGCGCGCATGGTCGTGCGTTGGACCGGCCGCAAGCTGACGACCGAGAACCGGCTCTATCTGGACACACTGCCGCCACTGCACGTCGAGCCGCCGTTCACCCTGGCCCACGCCAGCCCGCGCCACCCGGTCTGGGAGTACATCCTCGACCTGGAGACGGCGCTGGAAAACTTCGACCACTTCGCCACGCCCTGCTGCCTGATCGGCCACTCCCACATTCCGCTGATCTTCGCCCTCGACGAGGCGGCGGCCGAGTTAAACTTCTCTCTGGCCGCCCACGGCGACATGATCGACCTGAGCCGCCACCGGGTCATCGCCAACCCCGGCAGCGTCGGCCAGCCGCGCGACGGCGACCCTCGCGCGGCCTATGCCCTGCTCGACGACGAGGCTATGACGCTTGAGTTTCGTCGCGTGCCCTACGACATCGCCGCCACCCAGGCGCTCATGCGCCATCACAAGATGCCGCGGCGGTTGATCAAGCGGCTGGAACATGGGATGTGAATTAGGAATTACGAATGAAGAGACAGAGTGCGCAGCCTCAGATGCGCACGGCGCGAGGGGAACCTTGCGTGCGGGCCTGGCGTCATAAGGGTATGGGCATAAGCCTGTAGAACCTATTGCCAGAGATCGAACAGGAAGGTTGAGATGAAACGCCGAATTGTGATACTTGTGGGACTGATGCTGGTGGTGCTGCTGGCGGCCTGCGCCGGCCGGATGGCGCAGTCAACGGCCGAGGAATCCATAGCCGTCAGCGAAGATGCCTACTACCGCGCCGAGGCGGAGATGGGCGCGGCCCCGGCGGCGCCGATGGAGGCGCCGGCCGCGGTGGTGGGTGACTTTGACACGTCCAACACCGCTACGCAAGCCCAACTGCCCCCCGGCCAGCAGCGGTTGATCATCCGCACGGCCGATATGACCATCATTGCCGCCGACACCGAGGCGGCGCTGGCCCGGATCGCCGAGATGGCTGCCAATGGCGGCGGCTGGG
>CXWK01013492.1_pt2 | contig 12116 bp, 10 predicted proteins | sample 590851 | NCBI WGS metagenome assembly CXWK01 (sample SAMEA3498364, study PRJEB10139) | wastewater metagenome | biome: wastewater treatment plant; material: activated sludge | place: Denmark | collected 2014-08-01
CGAGGCCCTGTGTCCCGAAGGCGCGCAGTTCGATGCCGAGCCCGGGACGACGCTCTGCGACAACCTGCTCGCCCACGGCATCGAGATCGAGCACGCGTGCGAGAAATCCTGCGCCTGCACCACGTGCCACGTGATCGTCCGCGAGGGCATCGACTCGCTCGAGCCCGCCTCGGAGAAGGAGGACGATCTCCTCGACAAGGCATGGGGCCTGGAATTCACCTCGCGCCTGTCCTGCCAGGCGAAGGTGGGAGACAAGCCGCTCAAGGTCGAGATCCCCAAGTACACGATCAACCAGGTATCGGAGGCCAAGCGATGAAATGGACCGACTCGCGCGAGATCGCGATCGCGCTCGCCGACCGCTACCCCGACGTCGACCCGAAGTCGGTCCGGTTCACGGACCTGCGCGGGTGGGTGATGGGGCTGGAAGGATTCTCGGATGCGCCCGATCGCTCGGGCGAGAAGATCCTCGAGGCGATCCAGATGGCCTGGATCGAGGAAGCGGATTGATCGCCTGAAAAGCGAAGGGGGCGGGTTTCCCCGCCCCCTCGAGCAATGCGCCGCTGGTCAGTTGGGGCTGACCGTGACCTTGCCTGCCTTGTCGATGTCGACCTCGGCATTCACGAAGGCCGCGTTGTAGCCCTTGTCCTTCAGCTTGTGAAAGGCCATTTCCGCGCGAACGCCCGTCGAGCAGTGCGCGACGATGCGCTTGTCCTTCGGGATTTCCGCCATGCGCGCGAGGAGATCCTCGTCGGGAATGAGCTTCGCGCCCTTGATCATGCCGGCGTTGGCCTCGTCGGTATTGCGCACGTCGAGGATCAACGTGTCGGCCGGGGTGTTGGCCACGAGCTTGCGGAAAGCCTCCATCCCGATGTCGCCGGCGCGCGGCTTGGGCACGTAGGCGACCGACGTCGCGAGGGCGCCGGTGGCGACCGGGTAGCCCGCGGACTTCCAGCCGTTGAAGCCGCCGGGAATCACGGTCACGTTCACGTAGCCTGCGCGGGTGATCGCGGAAGCCACTTCCATGGCCGCCTTCCCGTTGTCGGCGTCATAGACCATGATCGGGGGCTTCAGCTTCTTGCGGGGGAACTTGGCGACCGCGGCCTTCACCTGCGCCGGGGAGATGGCGGCCGCTCCCGGAATGAAGCCCGCCTTGGATTCGGCCGCCGGGCGCGCGTCGACCAGGACGTGCGGGATGGCCTTGTCGATCCACGCCTCTTTCAGGTGCGTCGCCGCGAGGACGCCGACGCTCTTCTGTGTCCACTCCGGCCACCCCTCCCGGTAGACCCGCACGTTCGTGTAACCCATCGCCTCGGCGCGCAGGAGCGAGTTCGGGCTCAGCATGCAGGTAATGCCCTGGCAGAAGAAGACGATGCGCTTCGCCTTGTCGGCGGGGAGTTTCTGCGCGGCGAGCGCATCGAAGCCCTTGGTCGTGAAGGGCAGGTTGATCGCGGTGGGAATGGTGCCTTCCTGCACGCGCGGCACGGGGCGCGAGTCCACCAGCACGTAGTTGCCGGCATCCGGGCCCTTCGCNNATCCGGGCCCTTCGCCACGAGCGCGGCGACGTCTTCATAGTGCGCGAGCTTCTCGGGGGCGATCTTGATCGGGCCCTTGAACCAGATCTTCGTGGCCGTCTTGACCCCGTCCTTCTCGACGTAGGCGATCTTCGCCTCGTGGCCCTTGCGCATGTCGCGCATCGCCTCCGCGGGCTTGGGATCCCCGCCTTCGACCACCTGGATGGCCTTGGGGTCGAACTTCACGATCTCGGTCGCCGCGTCGATCTTCAACTGGATCGACTGGGACTTGAAGGCGACGTTCTCGAAATTGCCGAAAGTCTCTCCTGCCCCGGCCTTGTGGCAGTTGGTGCAGAACTTCGGGATGTTGGCCTTGGCGGCCGGTGCCTCGGCGAGTGCGGCGGGAGCGAGTCCCATCGCGATCACGGCGGCAAGGGTGCGAAGCTTCATGGCGCGTACTCCTTTTCTGACAGGGTGGTATGACGTCGGGACGGACGCCCACGAGCCCTGCGAGAAGGAATTGCGCGAGCGTGCCTCCCTTTCGCCACCATTAGGCGCCCGGGACGGCAGGGACCGGCTGACTTATATCAACGCGCCCTTATATACCCCCGGCCATTGGTCCGAAGTGCCTGAAAAAAAGGCAAAAAAAAGGGGCAGGAAACCTGCCCCACAAGGCGCACTCTTGAAAACGGAGGAAGAACCAGCCGGCCTTTCACCGACCCGGAGCCGAGGAGGCTCTGGCATGACGTTTCGCATGGATTATCTAGCAATCGCAGTGCCAAGTCCATGTTTCCTTGAAAAATCAGTCTCTTACCTAAACCCCTGCCTGGGCGATGGTGGGACAGGGCAGCGGATGTCGTCGCCAACCGGCGACATCCAAAACGCGTTACAAACGTAACCCCTTGATTTTCGGCTGCGCAGGCTGTCTCCGGGTGGAGACGGCCCGCGTCACTTCGAGCCGGTTTTGAAGATCGCCGCCTCGATGCCGTGGCGTTGCAGGAGCTTGTAGAACTCCGTCCGGTTGCGCCGGGCGAGGCGCGCGGCCTGCGACACGCTGCCCTGGGTGAGCTTCATCAGTCGCGTGAGGTAGTCGCGCTCGAAGCGCTTCCGGGCATCCTCGAAGGAAGTCATCTCGTGCATCTCGACCTGGATCGCCTGTTCGACGAACACGGTCGGGATCACTTCGGTCGGGCACAGCGCGACCGATTGCTCCACCACGTTGTAGAGCTGCCGGACGTTCCCCGGCCATTTCGCCTTGCCCAGCATCTCCAGCGCCGCGGGGGCGAAGGAAGCCTTGTCGCGCCCGTAGCGGTGCGCCATCGATTCGAGGAAGTGCCGCGCGAGGAGCGCGATGTCCTCGGGGCGCTCGGCCAGGCTGGGCAGGCGCAGGCCGACCACGTTCAGGCGGTAGTAGAGATCCTCGCGAAAGCCACCGGTTTCCTTTTCCTTCGCGAGGTCGCGGTGGGTCGCGGAAATGATGCGCACGTCGATGGGGACCGTGCGCGAGGCGCCGATCGGGCGCACCTCGCGGGCCTCGATCACGCGCAGCAGCTTCACCTGCAGCGGCAGCGGCATGTCGCCGATCTCGTCCAGGAACAGCGTTCCCCGGTCGGCGGTGATGAAGAGGCCGCGATGGTCAGCGATGGCGCCGGTGAACGAGCCCTTCGTGTGCCCGAAGAGTTCGCTCTCCAGCAGCGTTTCCGGAATCGCGCCGCAGTTGATCGCGACAAAGGGCTCGCCGGCGCGCGGGCTGGCGCGGTGGATGGCGCGGGCGAGGAGTTCCTTGCCCGTTCCGCTCTCGCCCTGTATCAGGACGCTCGCGTCGCTCGAGGCCACGCGCTGCGCCCGCGACAGGAGATCCTCCATGAGGGAAGAGCGCGTGACGATCTCCTCGCGCCACGCCTGCCCCTCTCCCGTGCGCCCCTTGTGCCCGCCGTGCAGCGCGAGGGCGCGCGCGATCTGCGCCAGCAGCTCGTCCGCGTCGTAGGGCTTGGTGAGATACCCGAACACGCCGCGCTTCACCGCCGCCACGGCGTCGGGAATCGTGCCGTGCGCGGTGAGGATGATGACCGGCAGTCCCGGGTAGGACGCCTGGATCTCCTGGAACAGCGCCATGCCGTCCATCCCGCTCATGCGCAGGTCGGAGAGCACGACATCGGGACGGAAGGCGGCGATGGCCGCGAGGGCTCGGGGCCCGCTGTCGACCGCGTTCACGGCGTATCCGTTGGCCTTGAGCCGGATCGCGAGGAGCCGGAGGAGATCCGGATCGTCGTCAACCAGCAACAGCGAGGCGCGGCCTTGCGAGGTCATGGCGGGAGGTGGGGTCCTTGCGGGTGCTGCAATGGGGGTCATCAGCATGGTGGCGATCGAAGCAGGTCGTTTCGGGAGGGGGCGCCGGCCCGTATTCCGCCGGCGGACGGTTGTCGCCAACCGGCAGCAAGAACCCTGCCATCAGGGGCCGACGGGCCCGGGAATTTCGGTGCGCGCGCCTCATGCGGCCGCTTCGTGCTGGTCCCGCTTGCGGGGAATGCGGATCCGGAAGTGGGCGCCGGGCCCGTCGAGGATCTCCACGCGGCCCTTGTGGAGGCTCACGTACTCCTTGACGATCGACAGCCCCAGGCCGCTGCCCTTGATCGCCGCAATGGGGGCGTCGGTTCCCCGGTAGAAGGCCTCGAAAACCTTCTCGCGCTCCGGTGCGGGGATTCCGGGCCCCTCGTCGGCCACCTCGAAGACGGCGTCCCTGCGGTCCTTGTAGAGCTTCACCGTGACGAGGCCACGCTCCGGCGAGAACTTCACCGCGTTGGACAGCAGGTTGTCGAGCATCGCGCGGATCTTCTCCTCGTCGCAGTAGGCGGTGACGTTCTCCGCGTTGAAGTCGACGCGGATGCTTCTCGCCACCATGGCGAGCTTGCGGTCGTTCACGACGCGCTTCACGACGTCGCGAAGCTGCACGATCCTCGCGTCGAGGAAGGAGGCCTGGGCGTGCACCGCGCTGTAGTTGAGGAGCCCCTCGATCAACTTCCGCAGTTCGATCGAGTTCTCGCGCAGGATGCCTGCGATCTCGTGCTGCTCGGCGTTGAGGTTTCCCACGACGCCGGAGGACAGGAGGTCGGATCCCTCGCGCAGCGCCGTGAGGGGCGTCTTCAGCTCGTGGGAGATGTGCTGCAGGAACCGGGTCTTCTGCTCCTCCAGCGTGACCAGGCGCCGGCGCAGCCAGTCGAGCTGCTCGCCCAGGCGGACCATGTCGCCGGGGCCCTCGATCTCGACCGGGCGCGCGAACTCGCCGTCGCCCAGGCGCCGGATGGCGGAACTCACCTGGTTGATGGGGCGCGAGATCAGGAAGGTGAAGCTCGCGATGAGGAGCACGGCGGTGGGGATCAGCGCGACCAGCAGCCAGAAGACGCCGCTGCGCGCGCGCACGGCCTGCGCCCGAAGGCGCTCGATGGCCTCAGCGATCACGCCCTCTCCCAGGGAGACCAGGGACCGCGCACGCGACGAGAGGAGGCGGAAGTCGGCCGTGAGGCGCATCGAGAGCTCCGGCGAGGACGGCATCCGCGACAGGCGAGCGTGGATCTCCTCCTCGATGCCCGCGATCGCCGTGGTTTCCACGCGCTGCGCTTCCGACAGCGACATCTCCTCGAGCGTCCGCAGCGCCGCGGCGAAGTCAGCGCGGTCGGCGCGATAGGCGTCGAGGAAGGGCGCCTCTCCGGCCACGGCATACTGTCGCGCCGCGCGTTCGAGGGGGGCGACCTGCGAGGCGAGGGCGCGGCTCGCCTGCGTCACGCGCACGGCGGCGAGCACCGCCTGCTCGGAGAGCGCGGCGAGCTTGTCGAACGCCACCGCGTTGGCGAAGAGCGCGAACACCAGCGGCGCGGCGACGATCGTGAAGCCGATGAGCAGCAGCGACAGGAACGAGCGCGGGTAGGAGATGCGCATCGCGGAAGAGCCTGGGTTGGGTCGTGGATTATCCTCCGTGGCGCGCGCGTGGCGCAATCGGTCGCCGGGAGACGCGTGCTATGATCGCCGCCGTTTCCCTGTCACCGGCGTCGCACCTTCCCATGGCCTACCGTTCCGAAGCCACGCGGTTTCTCGACCAGCTCCTCGACCAGCACCCGGAGCTTCGCGAGCTGCGCAGCCGCAACCGCGCGACGTGGTGGGACCGGCCGCAGGAACCCGAAGCAGGCGCGGAGCGCGAGGCCGCGCGGGTCGCGCAGGGCGATTACGTGTATTTCCCCCGCCCGCGACCGGCGCGCAGTCCCTCCGGCAGCTAGGCCGGAAAAAGCCCGAGCACCCCTTCGAGCCCCACGTGCGAGAGCGCGAAGGTGGCGCGGTCGCGCACGATCGGCTTGGCGTGGAAGGCGATGCTCGTTCCCGCCTCCTCCATCATCGCGAGGTCGTTCGCGCCGTCGCCGATGACGAGGACGCGCTCCTTCGGCAGCCCGAGCGACCGGCGCAATCGCGCCACGTGCCGCGCCTTGCCCGCAGCGTCCACGAGAGGGCCGCTCACGCGCCCTGCAAGGCGGCCATCCTCGACGACGAGCACGTTGGCATGGGCCTCGCCGATGCCAAGCCGGTCGCGCAGGAGGTCCGTGAAGCACGTGAACCCGCCGGAGACGAGCAATGTCCTGGTCCCGCAACGGTGCGCGGCGTCCAGCAGCTCGCGTGCGCCGGCCGTGAGTTCGAGCCGCTCCCGGTAGACCCGATCGAGCACGCCGGCTTCGAGGCCCGCAAGCGCGGCCACTCGCCGATGCAGGCTCTGGGCCCAGTCGATCTCGCCTCGCATCGCGGCGGCGGTGATCGCGGAGACCTCCGCCTTGCGCCCGGCGAAGTCCGCGATCTCGTCGATGCACTCCACGGTGATGAGGGTCGAGTCCATGTCTAGGGCGAGCAGGCCGAAGTCCGCGAGGCGGCTGCCCCGGGCGACGAATCCCCAGTCGAGACGGGCCGTCGCGCAGCGCTCGGCGACGTTCGCGCGCGCGGCAGGGTCCGCACCGAGGATCCGGAATTCCCCGCCGGAGCCGCGCTCGACCGCGCTTGCCCGGGAAAGGGAGCGCAGCGCCTCGAGATCGGGCGCCCCGACCCGGGATCCCTGGACCACGAGGTCGAAGGTGCTCACGGAGCCACCAGGCGCTTCATGAATCCGCGCACCTCGGCGGCGCGCTCGCGAAGGTCTTCGATGGCGGCCTCGATGCGCACGCGGTCGGGACCGGGCATGCGGTAGCGCCCGCCGGACTGCACGAGCGAGATGATGCGCCGGCCGTCGACCGGGGGGTCGGGAACGAACTGCACGACGATGGCGGCCGGGCTCGCGTCGATGCGCGCCACGCCGAGCGGGGCGCCCTGGATGCGCAGCCGGTGGCACTCGAGCAGCACGCGTGCCGGTTCCGGAAGCGACCCGAAGCGATCGACGAGTTCCTCGGTGAGCCGCTGCAGGTCGTCCTCGCTCGCGCAGTTGGCGAGCCGCTTGTAGATCACGAGCCGCTCGTGCACGTCGCCGCAATAGGCCTCGGGAAGCAGTGCCGGGGCGTGGAGATTCACCTCGGCGGCCACCGCCAGGGGGCGCGAGAGATCGGGCTCCTTCCCGGCCCGCAGGGATTTCACGGCGTGCTCGAGCATCTCCGTGTAGAGCGCGAACCCCACGTCGTGGATGCCGCCGGACTGGCTCTCGCCCAGCACCTCGCCTGCGCCGCGGATCTCCAGGTCGTGCATCGCGAGGTAGAAGCCCGCGCCCAGGTCCTCCATCGCCTGGATGGCCTCCAGGCGCTTCTTCGCGTTGGCGCCCAGCGCGTCCTCCGGCGGGGTGAGGAGGTACGCGTAGGCCTGGTGGTGCGACCGGCCCACCCGCCCGCGCAACTGGTGCAACTGGGCGAGCCCGAAGCGGTCGGCGCGGTCGATCAGGATCGTGTTGGCCGAGGGCACGTCGATGCCGGTTTCGATGATGGTCGAGCACAGCAGNNCGGTCGAGCACAGCAGCACGTTGGACCGCTGGTGGTAGAAGTCGCGCATGACGCGCTCGAGATCGCGCTCGCGCATCTGGCCATGGGCCACGCTGATGCGCGCCTCCGGCAGCAGCTTCTCCAGCGCCTCGCGGCGGTTCTCGATCGTCTCCACCTCGTTCCAGAGGTAGTAGGCCTGGCCGCCGCGCTTCAACTCCCGCAGCACCGCCTCGCGCACGATGCCGGCGGAGTGGCGGGCCACGAAGGTCTTGATGGCGAGGCGGCGCTGTGGCGCGGTCGCGATCACGGAGAAGTCGCGCAAGCCCTCGAGCGACATCGCGAGGGTGCGCGGGATCGGCGTGGCCGTGAGCGTGAGCACGTCGACCTGGGAGCGCAGGCCTTTCAGGCTCTCCTTCTGGCGCACCCCGAAGCGGTGCTCCTCGTCGATGATGACGAGGCCGAGGTTCCGGAACGCCACGTCCTTCTGGATGAGCTTGTGCGTGCCTATCGCGATGTCGACCGTGCCGTCGGCGAGGCCCGCGATCGCCCCCGCCGTCTCCTTCGCGCTGCGGAAGCGCGAGAGCTCCGCGAGCTTCACGGGCCAGGGGGCGAAACGGTCGCTGAAATTCGTGAAGTGCTGTTCCGCGAGCAGCGTCGTCGGCACGAGGATCGCCACCTGCCGGCCTGCCGCGACGGCGACGAATGCCGCGCGCATCGCGACCTCGGTCTTCCCGAAGCCCACGTCCCCGCACACGAGCCGGTCCATGGGCTTGCCCCCGGTCATGTCCGCGATGACCGCGCGGATCGCGCTCGCCTGGTCGGGCGTCTCCTCGAACTCGAAGGCCGCGGAGAAGGCCTCGTAGTCCTGCTCCTTCAGGGGAAAGGCGAAGCCCTGCCGGGCCGCGCGCCGGGCGTACAGGTCGAGGAGTTCGGCGGCGGCGTCGCGCACCTGCTGGGCGGCCTTGCGCCGCGCCTTCTCCCACTGGCCGCTGCCGAGACGGTGCACGGGCGCGTCCTCGGGCGAGGCGCCGGCGTAGCGGCTGATCACGTGCAGTTGCGAGACGGGCAGGTAGAGCTTGTCGCCTCCGTCGTACTCGAGATGCAGGAACTCCGTCGGTCCCTCGCCCAGGTCCATGGTCACGAGCCCCTGGTAGCGCCCGATCCCGTGCTGGCTGTGGACGACCGGGTCGCCCTCCTTCACCTCGGCCAGGTCGCGCAGCATCGCTTCCGCGCTGGTGCGCCCGTGCGCGTCCCTGCGACGGCTCTGGCGGACCTGCGAGGGGTAGAGCTCCGCCTCGGTCACGATCGCCAGCCGCTCGCCGGGCAGCGAGAACCCCGCGGCGAGCGGGCCGTGGGTGAGGGCGAGGGGCGAGGCGGATTGCGCGAACAGCGCCCAGTCGTCGACGAGCGCGGGGTGCAGGCCGTGTTCGCCGAGCATCTGCGCGAGGGTCTCCCGGCGTCCGGGGCCGTCGGCGACGATGAGCACTCGCCCGTCGAACGTGCCGACCAGCCGCTCGAGCGCATGCAGCGGCTCCGCGGAGCGCCGGTCCACGCCGACGTCGGGCACGCCTTCCGCGACGAATGACTGCGCGTTCGCAGGGGGCGGGCCGGCCGCACCGCGCTTCACGTCGATGCGGGGAAACGCCTGCAGCCCGACGAAGAACGCCTCGGCCGGAAGGTAGAGATCGCCCGGCGCCAGGAGCGGCCGGTCGGCGTCGCCGCGCAGCAGGTCCCAGCGGCCCTTCAGGTCGCGCCAGAACGCCTCCGCCCCCGCGGGCACGTCCTCCTGCAGGACGCAGGTCGCCCCGGGCGGCAGGTAGTCGAAGAGCGTCGCCGTCGACTCGTGGAACAGCGGCAGGTAGCATTCGACGCCCGCCGGGGCGATGCCGTTGGAGACATCCTTGTAGGCGCGCCGTTTCGTGGGGTCGCCCTCGAAGCGCTCGCGGAAGTTGGCCCTGAAGCGCGCGCGCGCCTCGTCGTCCATGGGGAACTCCCGCGCGGGCAGCAGGCGCACCTCGGTCACCGGGTAGATGGAGCGCTGCGTGTCCACGTCGAAGCTGCGGATGGACTCGATCTCCTCTCCGAGGAGGTCGATGCGGTAGGGAACCGCGCTGCCCGTCGGGAAGAGGTCGACGAGGCCACCGCGGACGCAGAACTCCCCGGGCGCCATCACCTGCTGGACGGCGGCGTAGCCCGCCAGTGCCAGCTGCGCCTTGAGCGCCTCGAGGTCCAGGCGGGACTTCTGCTTGAGGAAAAAGGTCCGCGCGGCGAGGTAGCTGCGCGGCGCCAGGCGCTGCAGCGCGGTGGAGACGGGGACGAGCCCGACATCGCAGGCGCCCTGCGAGAACTGGTGCAGGGTCGCCAGCCGCTCCGAGACGAGGTCGGGGTGCGGCGAGAACTGGTCGTAGGGCAGGATCTCCCAGTCCGGAAGCCGGTTGACCGCAAGGGTGGGGTCGAACCACGCGATCTCGTCGCGAAGCCGCTCCGCGTCCTGCGCCGACTCCGTGATCACGAAGACGGGCTTCGCACTCCTCGCGAGGCGCGCGAGCCAGAGCGCGTCGGAGGAGCCCGAGCGGGCGACCGCTGGCCTTGCCAAATCGCCTACGCGACGACGACCGGGATCTTGCCGATCTTCGCGCGCCACTGCGCGGGGCCGGCCTTGTGCACGGCGTTGCCGCCCGCGTCGACGGCGACCGTCACCGGCATGTCCTTCACCTCGAATTCGTGGATCGCCTCCATGCCGAGCTCCTCGAAGGCGAGGACACGCGCCTTCTTGATCGACTTGGACACGAGATAGGCCGCGCCGCCCACGGCGATGCAGTAGGCCGCGCCGTGCTTCTTGATGGACTCGATCGCGACCGGGCCGCGCTCGCTCTTGCCCACCATGCCGATCAGGCCGGACTTGGCGAGCATGGGCTCGACGAACTTGTCCATCCGCGAGCTGGTCGTCGGGCCCGCGGGGCCCACCGCCTCCTCGCGCACGGCGTCGACGGGGCCCACGTAGTAGATGAAACGATTGGTGAAGTCGACGGGGAGCTTCTCGCCCTTGGCCATCATTTCCACCAGGCGCTTGTGCGCGGCGTCGCGGCCGGTGAGGAGCTTGCCGGAGAGCAGCAGCGTCTCGCCGGCCTTCCAGTTCGCGAGGTCGGCCCGGGTGAGCGAGTCGAGATTCACGCGCCGGCTCTTGGCGAAGTCGAGGGCGAGCTTCGGCCAGTCCTCGAGATCGGGAGGCGCGAAGGTGGCGGGGCCGGTGCCGTCGAGGACGAAGTGCTGGTGGCGCGTGGCTGCACAGTTGGGCAGGAGTGCCACGGGCTTGGAGGCGGCGTGCGTGGGATAGTCGTTCACCTTCACGTCGAGCACCGTGGTGAGGCCTCCCAGGCCCTGCGCGCCGATGCCCAGCGCGTTCACCTTGTCGTAGAGCTCGAGGCGCAGTTCCTCGGCGCGGTTCCTGGCCCCGCGCGCGAGCAGGTCCTGGATGTCGATCGGATCCATCATGCCCCACTTGGCCATGAGCATCGCCTTCTCGGGCGTGCCGCCGATGCCGAGGGACAGGATGCCGGGCGGGCACCAGTCCGCGCCCATCGTGGGCACGACCGAGAGCACCCAGTCGACCACGGAGTCCGAGGGAAGCAGCATCGCGAACTTGCTCTTGTTCTCCGAGCCGCCGCCCTTGGCCGCGACGATCACCTCGACCTTGTTGCCGGGGACCAGCTCCACATGCACCACGGCGGGCGTGTTGTCGCCGGTGCTCTTGCGCTTGCCGTCCGGGTCGGCGAGGACGGAGGCCCGCAGCGGGTTGTCCTTGTCGGTGTAGGCGCGGCGCACGCCCTCGTCGACCATCTGCTGCAGCGTCATCTTCACGTCCCAGCGCACGTCCATGCCGACGCGGATGAAGGCGATGGCGATGCCCGTGTCCTGGCACATGGGGCGGTGGCCCTCCGCAGACATGCGCGAGTTGATGAGGATCTGCGCCATCGCGTCGCGGGCCGCGGGCGACTCCTCGCGCTCGTAGGCCTTGGCGAGGGCGCGAATGTAGTCGACCGGATGGTAGTAGCTGATGTACTGGAAGGCGTCGGCGACGCTCTGGATCAGGTCTTCCTGGCGGATCGTGGTCATGGCGGTGGAGGCCCGGCGGGAAGGGCCGGACTTCGGGAGTGGGAGACGGTCATTTTAGACCAAAGTGCAGGGCGCTCCGCAGGGGCGAAAGGTCCCACGCGGCCGCGTGAGGCGCGATTGCGCCAGGTCAAGGCCCGGCGGGGCGCGCCGGGCTAGTGCGGGGCGGTCGCCGGCCGCGGCATGATGCGGTCGCAGGCCGCGATCGCCATGGCCGAGAAGAGGAACGCGATGTGGATCGCGGTCTGGGCGACGAGCACCTTCTCGGTGTAGTTGTCGGCGTTGATGAAGGTCTTCAGCAGGTGGATGGAGGAAATGCCGATGATCGCGGTGGCGAGCTTCACCTTGAGCACGGACGCGTTCACGTGGGAGAGCCACTCGGGCTGGTCGGGATGGCCCTCGAGATCGAGGCGCGAGACGAAGGTCTCGTAGCCGCCGACGATCACCATGATCAGGAGGTTCGAGATCATCACCACGTCGATCAGCGCGAGCACCACCAGCATGATCACCGTTTCGTTGAACTTGGGCGCCGCGTGGCCGATCACCGTTCCCGCGG
>CXWK01029302.1_pt1 | contig 12111 bp, 9 predicted proteins | sample 590851 | NCBI WGS metagenome assembly CXWK01 (sample SAMEA3498364, study PRJEB10139) | wastewater metagenome | biome: wastewater treatment plant; material: activated sludge | place: Denmark | collected 2014-08-01
ATGTTGGTATTGGTTACTTAACTTTAGATCGTTACAGCAACACACTATCTGGCGGGGAAACACAAAGAATAAATCTTGCCACATCACTTGGCTCTGCTTTAGTTGGTACCCTTTATGTTTTAGATGAACCAAGTATTGGGTTACATCCACGCGATAATGCAAAATTGATAAATATTTTAAAAAATCTTAGAGACATTGGTAACTCTGTTTTAGTTGTTGAGCACGATGCAGAAATGATGAAAGAAGCTGATTTGATTTTTGATATGGGCCCAAAAGCTGGGATTGAGGGTGGTGAACTTGTTTCAATAGGAAATTATGCTGATATAATTAAAGATAAAAACTCGTTAACAGGTAAATATCTTTCTGGTGAACTAAGCATCCCATTGCCTGAAAAAAGAAATGAAAAGAAAAATAAATTAATAAAAATTGTTGGGGCAAGAGAAAATAATCTTAAAAATCTCACGGTAGAAATTCCTTTAAACAAATTTGTTGTAATAACCGGTGTCAGCGGATCAGGTAAAAGTACACTTATACATGATGTTTTTTATGCAGGACTTGCAAAGTATCTTGGCAATGCTCCTTCATTTATCGGTAAATATGATGATATAAAAGGTGGAGAATATCTTGATGATGTTGTGATTGTTGATCAATCTCCAATTGGGAAATCTCCGAGATCAAACCCTATCAGTTATATTAAAGCATTTGAACTGATACGTGAATTATTTGCGTCAACACATCAGGCAAGAACGCGTGGTTATAAGCCTGGATTCTTTTCTTTCAATGTTCCCGGTGGAAGATGCGAAACCTGCCAGGGTGATGGATATATAAAAGTTGAAATGCAATTTCTTGCTGATCTTTATCTTGAATGTGATGATTGTAATGGAACAAGATATAAAAAAGAAATTCGTGAGATAACATATAAAGGTAAAAATCTTGTTAATGTTCTTGAATTGACTGTTGATGAAGCAATAGTCTTTTTTGAGGGTAACGATCGTATTACAAGATTGCTGGAAATGTTAGCCGAAGTTGGATTAGGTTATATTAAACTTGGCCAGCCATCAAATACATTATCCGGTGGTGAAGCACAGCGAATTAAACTTGCTTCATATCTTACTGCCCAGCGAGATAGAAGACATATACTTTTTATTTTTGACGAACCAACAACTGGATTGCACTTTCATGATATTTCTAAATTGCTCAAATGCTTTCAACTGCTTCTTGAAAGAAATAATTCTGTTGTAATTATTGAACATAATTTAGATGTTATAAAGTGTGCTGATTATATTATCGATTTAGGACCTGAAGCTGGAGAAATGGGTGGAGAAATTGTAGCAACCGGAACTCCTGAAGAAATTGCTGAAGTGGAAAACTCCTGGACTGGCAAATATTTGAAAGAATATTTGTAGCTAGTCAGAATTTCTCCCCTTGGTGAACGGGGAGAACACAAAAGCATTTTAATTAATCTAACTGTTTATTTCTTATCTCTTTTAACAGTTGGTTCAAAATTTATAGGTCTTCCCATTTTATCCAATCCTAAAATTTCTCTTGTTCGATCTAATGCATCATCAATGTTTCCTAAAACATTTTGTACACCAACAACTTTTAAAAAACCTGATTGCTCTAATGCCATAAGCGGTTGAGTGTGAACACCTGATAGAACTAATTGTGTTCCTTTTTTAACAGACTCATGATATACTTCCTCCAATGCATGGATTCCGGTACCATCAATTGCTGGTACATTACGCATTCTTATAATTAAAACTTTCGGTGGATTTTCAATAAATCTAATTGCATCTCTAAATTTAGAAACTGCACCAAAGAAAAATGGTCCGTTAATTTCAAACACTTCAACGTCATCAGGAACTTTTTTGTTTGAAATCGAATTCACATCAACTGCTTCATCATCATCATCTTTTAACTCACGAGTAATAATACCAACATTTGTAACCATCGCCATTGATCTCATGAACAAAAATACAGCCAGCACCATTCCAACTTGAATTGCAATTGTTAAATCAAAGACTACAGTTAAACCAAAAGTTGTAAGTAAAACTATGATATCACTTTTGGGACTTTTAAATATTTCAACAAATGATCTCCACTCGCTCATATTGTATGCAACAACAATTAGTATTGCTGCAAGAGTTGCCATCGGAATTAGTTTTGCAAATTGTCCGAAGAATAGTGTAATAAGTAATAGAACTATTGCGTGAATAATTCCAGCTACCGGAGTTCTTCCACCATTTTTAATATTTGTTGCTGTTCTAGCAATTGCACCAGTTGCGGGAATTCCTCCAAACAACGGAGTTACAATATTTGCAACACCTTGTGCAACTAATTCCATATTTGATCTGTGTTTGCTTCCAATCATACCATCGGCAACAACTGCAGAAAGTAAAGACTCTATTGCTGCTAAAATTGCTATTGTAGTTGCAGGTCCTATTAAACTTTTTATTGTTGCAAAATCTACTTGAGGAAAAATCGGAGATGGAAGTGCTGATGGAAGTTCTCCAAATTTTGATCCAATAGTCTCTAAGGGGAAATTAAATACTTGAGCAATTGCTGTTGTAACAACTAAAGCAATGATTGATCCCGGAACTTTGTGAGTAATTTTGGGAAAGATTAAAATTATAAAAAGTGCAAGAGCGGCTGTACCAAACGCGTAATAATTAATTGTTGTAAAGTTAAACGAATACTCAATCCATTTATCAAAAAATTCTGATGGAACCTTATCAATTGCTAATCCAAAAAAATCTTTTATTTGTGTAGAAAAAATTAGAAGAGCAATACCACTTGTAAATCCAACTACAACAGGATGAGGAATAAATTTTATTACCGAACCAAATCTTGCAAAACCCATAACAACAAGTATAACTCCCGCCATAATTGTTGCAATAATTAATCCGTTTACGCCAAACTGCTGAACAATTCCGTAAACAATAACAATAAATGCACCTGTTGGACCACCAATTTGTACGCGACTTCCACCGAGGAATGAAATAATAAATCCTGCAATAATTGCTGTGATCAATCCTTTTTCTGGGGTTACACCTGAGGCAATTCCAAATGCTATTGCAAGTGGTAATGCAACAATTCCGACGATAGTTCCAGCTGATAAATCAGCAATAAATTGTTTTGAAGTATAACCTTTTAATGTCGTAAATAATTTTGGTTTTAACATTTCATTCAGATATTGTTATCAAAAAAAGTCGACACAAGATAATAATTATCAATTTCAATCACGGCATACTTTAAGGTATTGATTAAGTGCATTATTAAATAAAAATAATGCTGATTGAAGGCATCATTTTTGAATAAGTAATTTGCTCAAAAAAGAATATCTTTGAATCGAAAATAAAATATAAAATGATGATAAAATTACTTTTTACGTTTACTTTACTAACTCAGGTTTTGCTTGCTCAAAATTTTGGATCAATGCGTTTTACAAATTATGCTGATGACAGAAAGGGAGCATTTAGTCTAACCTTTGATGACGGATTATTAACTCATACCGAAAACGCTGCACCAATTTTAAATCAATACGGATTTAAAGGAACATTTTATGTTATTCCGCCTTATCTATCAGAAACTTTACCAGGAATTTGGCGATACGGAACCTGGCCGGATTTTCAATTACTGGCAAATCAAGGACACGAAATTGGTTCACATACGATGAGACATTATGATCTCACATCACTTCAGTGGGGAAGTATTGATGATGATAGTACTTTGCTATATGAACTTTATCAATCAAAAATATTTATCGAACAAAAAGTTCCATCTGAAAAATGCATATCATTAAATTATCCATACACACTTCACAATCCATTTGTTGATTCCGCAGCAAGTTTGTTTTATGAAAATGCCAGAACACTTGGCCAGGTAGCTAATGATTCTTCATTATCCGAAAATGAATGGTACGGTTTAAAAGCAAAGGTTGTTGAATTTGATTTGCCAAGAAATTCTGTTGATGATGATCTTGAGGAACTCTTTACTTTTTTAGAGTGGACACAAAATTCAATTAATAATCATCAATGGGGAATGATAATTGTTCATGATGTTATTCCATTTAGTGTCCTAGATTCTTTAATAAACGATATTTATGAACCTGTAACAAATGAGTGGTTAACATCTTTATGCGATTTTCTTTGGGCAAGATCATCAACAAAAGATGTTTGGGTAGAAACTGTTGGGAATATTACCAGATATATTAAAGAAAGAGATGCCGCTTCATATCAAATTATTTCTTCATCAAACCAACTAATTGAAATAAATATAACTGATGATTTAGAAAATGGAATTTATAATTACCCATTAAGTGCTTATGTTAAAATTCCTGATAACTGGAATTATGTTCGATCTGAACAAAACGGAATTGTTGATACTTTAATTACAACACTTTCAGATTCTGGTAAATTAGTTTTGGTAAATGTCATTCCAGATAACGGAGTGTTAAAACTATCTCCGGTTACATCAACCGATGTTGAAAATGAAATTATTTTTCTTAGTGAATTTAAATTGTATCAGAATTATCCAAACCCATTTAATCCTTCTACAGTCATTAGCTACCAATTACCTGTTGGCAGTAATGTAACTTTAAAAGTTTTTGATATTTTGGGAAATGAGGTTGCTGTTTTAGTTAATGAATATGTGCAAGCTGGAACTTACAATGAGTATTTCACGATTTACAATGAACTATTAAGTTCAGGTTTATACTTTTATCAATTGAAGGCGGGTGATTATTTAGAAACTAAAAAAATGTTATTCTTAAAGTAAAAATTAAAAATCAAATCTTTGCGTTCTTTTTGTTCTGGGGAATCTGCTTTTTAAACCATCATTTGTCATAACAGCAGTACCTAAAACCCAGTTGTTATATTTAATCACATACTGTCCGACAGGTATTTCAATATCTTTTATCTTCCATCCGGTAAGATAATTTAACAATTCTTCCACGTTTTTTAATTCGTAAATAAATTTTGTAATAAATCTTTCTAAAACCTGTGCGCCTTGTGAATTAAAAGTTATTCTCTCTTTCTTATCAAGTGTTCCTAACTTTAATCCGATACGATTAAACAAACCAATATTTTCATCATCCCAGTCTTTTATCACAAAGTATATATCTTTACCTCTAAAAATATATTTGTAGTCATCCAAAATATTTTTGTCAACGCCAAAATGATCAGAAATATAATCTAAGTAAGGTTTTATTTCTTTATGATTATTTTTTACAACTCTATTTTCAGTTTGTCTTATTTCTTCTTTTTCTGGTGATTCAGTTTCATCAATCTTTCTCATTTTAACTAAAAAGAAACCATCGGAATCAATTTCCCAAGGAAGAATCCGAATTGCTTTTTTAATTTCTGGATTTAATAGTCTCCCTTCATATTCTGTAAAAGCTGGTCTTGTTGGGATCGGAAGTTCAACTTCTAATAATTCTACAGGATATTTTTCAAGGATCTTGTCGATAACAAGTTCATTTTCTTCAATTGAAAGAGTGCAAGTCGAATAAACAATTTCTGCTCCAACTTTTGCCATTTTAATTGCAGCGATTAGTAATCTTAATTGTAAATGTTGTAATCTATCTACATGATCTAACGACCACCAATTACTTACTTCACCTTTTTTCTGGATAATTCCAAGTCCGCTGCAAGGCGCATCAACAAGCACTTTGGTAAAATGATCATCATAAATTTTACTAAGCACTTCACCTTTTGAATGAATCACTGATGCATTAATCACGTTCATTCGTTCTAGATTAAACACAAGGGACTTTATTCGCTCGTTATCTACTTCATTTACAAGTAGAGTTCCACGGTTATTCATTATCTCCGCAAGTTGAGTTGTTTTCGAACCAGGTGCACCGCACAAATCCATTACCGTATCTTGACTTGTTGGATTAAGAACCAAGGGCGGTAACATTGATGAAAGCGATTGTATGTAATAAAATCCTAAAACATGTTCAATGGTTTTCCCAATTCTATCATTCCCCGCGGTAATTTTTAAAACTTTTTCAAAATGATCTATTGGTTGGGTTTTAATCTGATATTTTTCTAAGAGTATTCTGGATAGATCCTCTTTAGAAATTTTGGCTGTGTTTACTCTAATGTATTGTGTGGAATCAGTTTCAATAAATTCAAGATATTTATCGGCAGAATCTTTACCGTATAATGACGTAAAATAATCGTATATCTTTTGCGATACTTCAGTAGCCAATTTTAATACCTGATCAGATTTAATTTTTGAAAAATCTCGTTTGATACATTAAGAAAATTTTTTCCATCTGAAAAAAGTTTTTTGTAATCGTACCTTATTGATTCGATAAGCTCATCAAGATACTTGTTATATTCACTAACAATCTTACTAATGATTGATTTATCTTTAGGTATGTAAGCTTTTCCGTTACGCTGCTTCGAACTGTATACAATAAACTTTGCTTCATCAATTGTAGATGCCTGAAATACTTGCTCGCCGCTTGTTGTAATTATTTCGTAAGCACCAAAAAATTCCTGCCCAATTACTAGTGTTTTAATAGGAATTGAAATGATATCGAGTTGTGATTCATCTATAAAATAAAATGGAAATTGTTTAACACCATCAGATTGGATTTTATTAACCCATTTTTCAATGAATAATTTTTCGCTCAATTGCCGCCGTTTTCACTAATAAAATTTTTAATAATGCTTGCAAGATCATCCATATTAAAATACTTTTTTACAGTAAGCTTTTTATCATTACAACCTGAAACCATAGATGAAATTTGCCCAGCTTGTTCATGATGAACTGCTAAAACGGGTATCTTTTTATGAAATAGAGCATATGCAACTTCAAATCCTACTCCTAAACTTGGCCCGGAAACTTCAGCAATCATCAATTTACTGCCATCAAGCCATTTTAAATCTCGCGCATAAATTTGTTTTGCGTTTAACGGAATAGAGGAATGGAATTTAGTACTCATTTCAGATAAAGCCATGTGCCCTAATGATTCTACTATCTGAACTAACTGAGAGTAACTCTCCTGATATGTTGTATTGCCCTTAATTGGGCCTGCACAATAAATAATCATTTTATGAATTTAGAATTTTTAAGTAATGATCTTCATACATTGGAACTACGATTGATTTATCAAAATGTATTAATGTTCTTTGTCTGGCATTTCGAGAAAAAATTTCATACTTCTTTTCGTTAGTTAAAAGGTCAAGAGTATATTTTGCCATCCGTTCAACGTCACCAATCTCTGCAATAAAACCGCACTCATTGTGTCTAACTAACTCTGGAAGTCCGCCAACACTAGAACTAATAACAGGCAAACCGCATGCCATTGCCTCAAGTGCTGCTAAACCAAAGCTTTCTGATTGAGAAGGTATTAAAAATATATCCGATGAGCTTAAAATTTCCACCAAACCATCCTGTTTGCCAAGAAATTTTACACTTTCGGTAAGGTTTAGCTCTCGTACAAGTCTTTCACACTCAGATCTGTCAGGTCCATCGCCAACTAACAATAATTTAGATGGAACTTCTTTTTGTACAATATCAAAAACTCTTATTGCATCGGTTACTCTTTTTACAGGTCTGAAGTTTGATGTATGTACTAAAACCTTTTCTCCATTTGGAGCGATGTGCTTTCTAAATGCGCAATCATTTATCGATACTCTTTTAAATAATTCTGTATCTACAAAATTTGGAATTACTTCAATTTCTTTTTCTATTGAATAATTGGTTAAGGTTTTTTCTTTTAAAAATCTTGATACTGCAGTAACTCCATCACTTTCTTCAATACTAAATTTAACTAGCGGAAGGAATGATGGTTCTAATCCAACAAGAGTGATATCTGTTCCGTGAAGTGTAGTTGTAATTTTTAATTTCTTATTCTTTATTATTTGTTTTGCAAGATAAGCCGAGGTTGCGTGTGGAATTGCATAATGTACATGAAGCAAATCAAGTTTCTCAAATTCTGCAACTTCAATCATTTTACTGGCAAGAGCTAAACTATATAGTGGAAATTCAAACAACGGATAAGTGCTTGTTTCAACTTCGTGAAAAAATATATTTTCGATATATTTTGTGAGTCTAAATGGAAGCGAATAGCTTATAAAGTGAACTTCATGACCGCGAAGTGCAAGAGCTTTACCTAATTCAGTTGCAATTACACCGCTTCCGCCATAAGTTGGATAACAAGTAATACCAATTTTCATATCAACATTTCATTTTTAAATTGCGCTCAAATATATATGATTTTAAGCGAATTATGAAGATAAGAAGTTACTTAATTCTTGTTTTGTGATTTAGATAGTTGCAAAATCAATATTAACTTTGAAAAGTAAAATGCAAATGAAATGAAACTACTTGTAATCGGACATTCAGTTTTAGATTTCATCAACGATGGAAGCAGCGTTAAGCAGAAAGCTGGTGGAATACATTATTCAATTTCTGCGCTTAATAGACTTAGTTCTAATGAGGACGAAATTTATTTGTGCTCGCAGTTTGATGATGAAACGTATAAATATTTCTCAAGCGAATTTGAAAAGATTGATAGATCTTTTCTTAACAAAGTTGATAGAATACCTCGTGTTCATCTAAATCTTTTTAAGGATAAAGAAAGACACGAAAAGTATGAGAACATTTCAAATAATCTTTCAATTGAGATAAACAATTTTAATCAGTTTGATGGAATTTTTATCAATATGATTACAGGCTTTGATATTACTCTTGATCAACTTCAAAACATTCGAAAAAATTTCTCTGGTTTGATTTACATTGATGTTCATACTCTTTCACGAGGATTAGATGAAAATTTTAAAAGAAAGTTTAGATTGATACCAAATTTTAGCCAGTGGGCAAAATGTATAGATATCATTCAGGTAAATGAACTTGAGTTTTACACATTATTTAAACTAACTTCTGAAAAAGAAATAGTTGAAAAACTGTTCAACTATGGTGTTAAGGTTGTTTGTATAACTAAAGGTGAATTGGGCGCAAAAGTTTTTTCTAATCAATCAAATGAAATTATTTCTAAATTTATTGCTGCAAAAAAAATTATAAGTCCAAATATTATTGGCTGCGGTGATATCTTTGGTGCAACTTTCTTTTATAATTATATTATAAATAGAAATGCTTTTGAGTCGTTATCATTTGCTGTAAGTAATGCTGAACTTTTTGTTGAAAATAAATTTTTATAGATAAAATGAATCCTAATGAATTAATTAAAAAAAGAATTCTTGTTGTTGGTGCAAATGGAATGCTCGGTCAAAGAGTATTAGAATTTTACTCAACTTTAAGGGATTTTGAACTGCTTGCAACTTCGGTTGAAGATAAACTTGTACTTGAAAACATTGATTATATTCAGTCTGATATATCTGATAGGAATCAAATAAAAAAAGTTATTTATGATTTCTGTCCAGATTATATCATTAATGCAGCGGCATATACAAATGTTGATAAAAGTGAAACCGAAAGAGAACTTGCCTGGAAAATAAACGTTAAAGGTGTTGAGTATCTTTCAGAATCTGCAAGAGTTTTAGATTCGCATCTAATTCACATTTCTACAGATTATCTGTTTGATGGAAAGAATGGACCTTACACTGAAAACGATATTCCAAATCCACTTGGGTACTATGCACGTACCAAACTTGCAAGTGAAAATGTCTTAAAAATAAGTGGTTCTAAAAACACAATTTTAAGAACAAACGTTTTGTACGGCACAGCAAAATACAGTCGTCCTGATTTTGTTAAATGGGTTGTTGATTCACTCCGTGCAAAAAAAGAAATTAAAATTGTTGATGATCAAATCAATAACCCAACCTTTATCGATGATCTTGTGCAGGCAATAAATAAAGTTGTTGAGCAGCGAAAAGAAGGAATTTATAATATTGGCGGAGACGAGTTTATTAATCGTTATGATTTTACAATTATAATTGCAGAATTTTTTAATCTTGATAAATCTTTAATCAAGAGAATTAAAACAGAAGACCTAAATCAACCTGCGAGAAGGCCCCTAAAATCAGGATTGATAACAATAAAAGCTCAAAGCGAACTTGGTTATAAACCACACACAATTCTTCAATCACTAGAATTATTGAGATCTGAATTAGGATTATGAAAACAAAAATATTTTTTATCTTATTTTTATTTGTTTCAACATCCTTTACGCAAAACAAATTACCTTTATGGGCAAAGGGTGTTGTGTGGTATCAAATATTTCCGGAAAGATTTGCTAATGGTGATCAATCAAATGATCCTGAAGCAGAAAAAGTTTTTGTAAATAGTAGAAAAATTCCTGAAGGATGGAAGGTCTCTGATTGGACATCAAACTGGTTTGCACAAAGCGATTGGGAGAAAAAACTTGGCGGTGAAGTTCGCAATCATCTTTACGAAAGAAGATATGGCGGAGATTTGCAAGGCATAATCAACAAACTTGATTACAATAAAGAACTTGGTGTTGGAGCAATTTATCTTAACCCCGTTTTTGAAGCTGTCTCACTGCACAAATATGATGGATCTTCATATCATCATATTGATGTGAATTTTGGACCTGATCCTGTTGGCGATAGAAAAATTATGGAATCTGAAATTCCGGACAAACCCGATACCTGGAAGTGGACAACCGCAGACAAATTATTTTTAAAACTAATTGATGAAGTTCATAAACGAGGAATGAAAATAATTATTGATGGAGTTTTTAATCATACCGGTGTGCAGTTTTGGGCTTTTAAAGATATTGTAAATTATCAAGAACAATCAGCATATAAAGATTGGTTTATCATTGATTCGTTCGATGATCCGGTTACTGCAACTGATGAGTTTGAATATAAGGGTTGGTGGAATATTAAATCATTACCGGAATTTAATCGCACAAAAGATGATTTAGCTGCAGGACCAAAAAAATATATTTTCAATTCAACAAGAAGATGGATGGACCCGAATGGAGATGGCGATCCTTCTGATGGAATTGATGGCTGGCGTTTAGATGTTGCTCGTGAAGTGCCAATTGGATTCTGGAAGCAATGGAATGAAGTTGTAAAGTCAACTAATAATCAATCAATCATTGTTGGTGAGTTGTGGGAGTTTTCTCCGGAGTTTGTATCTGTAAATGGTCCTTTTGATGCTTTAATGAATTACAATTTTGCTTATGCAGTTAATGATTTATTTATTGCTGAAAAAAATAAAATATCTGTTGACGAATTTATCGATAGATTGAAACAGATTGATGAAACTTATGATTATGAAAATTTATATGTACTTCAAAATCTTTTATCAAGCCACGATACTGAACGACTTTCGTCATTGATAAAAAATCCCGATCGTAAATATGAGCATGATGCAAATGAAAATAATTCAAGTTATAAGCCAGGTAAACCAACTGGTGAAGACATTGAAAAACAGAAATTAGTTGCAGCGTTTCAATTCTTATATCGTGGTGCGCCAATGATTTATTACGGTGATGAAGTTGGTATGTGGGGCGCAGATGATCCACACGATAGAAAACCAATGATCTGGGATGATTTAGTTTATGAAAATGAAGTGATTGATGAGAACTCAGGTTTTAAAACAGGTTTTGGAAATTACACTGTTGAACAGAATAAACATTTATTAAATTTTTATAAACAGATTATTGAAATCCGAAATAATAATGAGCAGTTAAAAACAGGAACAATTAAATTCATTTATTCTGATAACGAAAAAAAATCATTTGCTTTTGAAAGTGTAATTGCTGAAAAGAAAACAGTTTGCGTATTTAATCTTGGAAACACTGAATTATCAATTAAATTTGATTTCCCTTTAGCAGAATTATATTTATTAAATAAGAATGATGATTCTGAGAACTTTAGCAAGAATAATTATAAACCAAATGAGGAAATCCTAATTCAGGCTAAATCTTTTGGAGTTTTTAATACAAAGTAATTTATGATTAATAAATACAACTCATTTATATTTGATTTAGATGGCACAGTTTATCGTGGAGAGAGCATAATCCCAAATGCTGATAAAACAATCAATCATATAAAGCAACTTGGTAAAAAAGTACTTTTTATTTCTAACAAAACAACAGGGACAATTAAAGATTATTATTTATTCCTAAGAAATTTTGGTTTAAATATTGAAGAAAGTGAAATT
>CXWK01001817.1_pt1 | contig 12109 bp, 11 predicted proteins | sample 590851 | NCBI WGS metagenome assembly CXWK01 (sample SAMEA3498364, study PRJEB10139) | wastewater metagenome | biome: wastewater treatment plant; material: activated sludge | place: Denmark | collected 2014-08-01
CCTGCGATGGTGGCCGCCATGGAATACAGCTTCATCGGCGGCAGCATGGGCGTGGTGGTGGGCGAGAAGATCACGCGCGCCATCGAACTCGCCATCACCCGCCGCGTCCCGGTCATCGTCATCTGCTGCTCTGGCGGCGCGCGCATGATGGAAGGCACGCTGTCGCTGATGCAGATGGCAAAGATCAGCGCGGCGCTGGGCCGGCTCGACCGCGCCAGTCTGCCGTTCATCTCGGTGATGACCGATCCCACCACCGGTGGCGTGACCGCCAGCTTCGCCATGCTCGGCGACCTCAACATCGCGGAGCCAAAGGCGCTGATCGGTTTTGCCGGCCCGCGAGTGATCGAGCAGACCATTCGCCAGAAACTGCCGGAAGGCTTCCAGCGCAGCGAGTTCCTCCTCGAAAAAGGCATGATCGACGTCATCGTCGATCGGCGCGACTTGAAAGCGGTGCTCGGGAATGCCCTCCGCATCATGTCGGGCATGGCACCGGGCGCCGAGCCCGCACCGGCGCAACTCGACGCCTGATTTGGCTGGTACCGTCCGCCACTGGCTGTTCGGCCTCGAGGCCGCTGGCACCATCACCCTGGGGTTGGCGCCGATTCGATCGCTCCTTGCCAGCCTGGGACATCCCGAACAGTCGTTCACGGCCATCACCATCGCCGGCACAAACGGCAAAGGTTCCGTGTCGGCCATGGTCGAACGTGGGCTTCGCGCCGCGGGCTGCCGAACCGGGCGCTACACATCGCCGCATCTCGTGGATGTGACCGAGCGGGTGGTCGTGGACGGGCGGCCCGTCTCCGACCAGGCGTTCGACCATGCCACGGCGATGGTGCGCGCGGCCGCGGCTTTAGAGCGCACGCCGCCAACCTTCTTCGAAGCCACCACCGCCATCGCGTTTGTCGCGTTCCGTGATGCCGGCGTTGATGTGGCGGTGCTCGAGGTGGGTCTGGGGGGCCGCCTTGACGCCACAAACGCCGTTGACGCGCCCCTTGTGGCCATCACCAACATCGGCCTTGATCATCAGGAGTATCTGGGGCACACCATCGAAGCCATTGCCGCAGAAAAGGCGGGGGTGATCAAGCCCGGCGCGTCGGCCATCCTGGGCCGCACCGGCCAGGCGGCGATCGACGTGCTGTCGCGCGCTGCCGAACGGGTTCATGCCTCCGTGACGTTGGCGCCGGACGGGGTCGTGGCGCACGCAGTCATCGGTCTGCGCGAAACCACATTGGACCTCACCACTCCGGCACGCGCATACGGACCGCTACGGCTCTCACTGCTGGGCCGGCATCAGGTGGACAACGCCGTGACGGCGGTCCGCACGCTGGAGGCGGCGCAGGCGCTTGGTATTGCGCCTGTGGGCGTTGACGCGGTGCGCGCGGCGCTGTCGGATGCGCGCTGGCCGGGACGGCTCGACTGGCGCACGTGGCGGGGCCACGACGTGCTGGTGGATGGCGCACACAATGCGGACGGTGCGCGCGCACTGGCCGCGTTCCTACGCGAAACCGTCCAAAGGCCCGTCCCCATCGTCATTGGCATCATGCGGGACAAAGCGATCGCGGACGTCATCGGCGCGCTGGCGCCGTCGGCGTCGGTGTTTGTGTGCACGACCTGTGCGGCTCCGCGCGCGGCAACGCCCGAACAACTCGCCGACGAAGCGGCTCGGGTGGCGCCGGGTGTGCCACGAGTGGTGGCCGCCAGGCCACTGGAAGCGCTTGCCGAAGCCGCCCGGCACACAGAGCCGATCGTGGTGGCCGGATCACTGTTTCTGGCAGGAGAGGTCCTGCCGTTGCTCGCGTGATATTCTGGCCCACCGCATGTTTCGAGCCCTCACTGTTTCGTGTCTGTTGGGTGCGGCGTTGGCGTGGTCAGCGCCCGCGGCCGCGCAGGTCACGATCGGTGGGTGCGTGCTGGTGTTCACGAGTGCTGATGAGGTGCAAGGCCGCCGGGAACTGCGCGGCCGGCCGGGCAATCCGGTGGAAATTACCTGTGGCGACCTCCTGCTGATTGCCGCCGAAGTTGACCATGTCGTTGCTGAAGACCGCCTCATCGCCCGGGGCAACGTCGTCTTTCAACAGGAAGGCACACGGATTGCCGCTGACCGCGGTGAAATGAACCTCAAGACGCGAACGGGCTTCTTCGAGAATGCCAACGGCACCCTGCAACTGACCGACCGGAAGATCGACAAGACACTCTTCGGGACGCAGGAACCCGAGGCAATTTTTTCGGCCAACCGCATCGAAAAGACCGGCCCCCGGACGTACAAACTGACCGGCGCCGTGTTTTCTGCGTGTGTGCAGCCCAACCGCCGCTGGGAACTGACGGCGAGCCACCTGACTTTCACCGTGGACAAGTACGCGATCCTGCGCGGCGCGGTGCTGAAGGTCAAGGAAGTGCCGATCCTGTACCTGCCGATTTTTTATTACCCGATCCAGGAAGACAATCGCGCCACGGGGTTCCTGATGCCTTCGTACGGTTCGTCGTCGTTCCGGGGCTTCACGTTGAGCAACGCGTTTTTCTGGGCGATCAACCGCAGCCACGACGCGACGATTTACCACGACTGGTTTGCCAGCAGCGGACAGCAGTTCGGCGCGGACTACCGGTACGTGGCCGGCGCCAACTCGCGGGGCGATGCGAGCGTGTCCACGATTCGCGAGAAAGAGCAGGTGGGGGTCAACGGCACGGTGACGTCTGCCGCGCGGCAGTCGTTTGCGGTGCGCGGCAACATTTCGCAGACACTGCCAGGCCGCATCCGGTTCCAGGCACGCGCCGACTACTTCACCGACGTGACCGCGCAGCAGTTGTACCAGGTGGACCTGGCCGCGTTCTCGAGGCGGTCGCGGTACTTCGGTGCTGACGCCAGCGGCAACTGGGGCCGCATCAGGTTTTATGCCCAGGCGGAACGCAGCGATGTGTTCTACGGCTCCTCAGCGGCCAGTAACCGCTTCAAGCCGCGGGCCAGCCTGAGCCTGTCCGAGGCGCCCATTGCGGGCACGCGGATCACGTTGGGCGGTTCGCTCGACACCATCAACGCCGAGCGGTTCGACGACCTGGACCGGCCCGAGACCCGGGTGGCGGTCAAACGCCATGACGGGCAGATGACGCTGCGCATCCCGCTGGCGATCGGATCGGCGCTGTCGTTCAACGGCAGCGTCATGGTGCGCCGCACGGAATGGAACACCTCGCGCGACCCGGTGACGGGCAAGTTCGTGGACATCCCATTGCGGCGCAACCTCGTCGAGATGCGGGCCCGGATGACGGGACCGAAGTTCACGCGGGTGTTCAACACGCCTGGGAACGGATACTCCGATCGTTTCAAACACGTCATTGAACCGTCGGTGACCGTCACGCGGACGTCGGCCTTCGATCAATTCAGCCAGGTGGTGCAGTTCGACCACGTGGACACGATCCTGGGTGGCGACACCAAGGTGACCTACGGCATCGTCAACCGCCTGTATGCCCGTGTGCGACAGGGTGAAGGACCGCGCGCGGCACACGAGATGATGAACGTCGAAGTCAGCCAGACGTACTACAGCAACTCGCTCGCGGCGTCGTACGATCAGAACTACCAGTCGAGCTTCGGGAATCTGTATTCCTACCAGCCGCCGCCCAGCAAGTTGTCTCCCCTGAGAGGCACCATCAACGTCATGCCGACCGCCGCCATGGGCGGAAAATTCACTGTGGAGTACGACACGCAGTATCGCGCGGTCCGCAATTACAGTGCGTCGGTGAATACGTCAGGTTCGGCCCTTGATCTGAACGCCAACTGGACGAAGCGGCAGGTCATCCCCGGGCTGGCGGGATACAGCAACCCGCTGAACGCCGACCACTTCATCTCGGTCTCCACGCGCGCGAGGAAGCCCAGTGGCGGCGCGTCGTTCGGCTACAGCATGACCTACGATGTCCTGCGCGAACGCATGCTGCAGCAGCGCATCGGCGTGGTCTACAACGCGCAATGCTGCGGCGTGGCGGTGGATTATGCCGTGACGAACCTGAAGCACCTGGGTCTGCGGAATGATCGGAAGTTCAGCTTGTCGCTGACGCTGGCCGGTGTCGGGTCGTTTTCGAACCTGCTGGGCGCGTTCGGGAATAATGAGATGGAGCGATGATTCGAGTGCTTGTCACCGGCGGCGCCGGTTTTATCGGTTCCAACTTTGTGCGATGGGCTCACAACGCCCACCCCGACTGGCACATCACGACGCTCGACAAACTGACGTATGCCGGCCGGCTCGAGAACCTCGCGGACGTCATCGATAGTCCCCGGCATCAGTTCGTGCACGGCGACATTGCCGACGCCGCTGTGGCCGCTCCTCTGGTCCGCGAGTCGGAACTTGTGGTGCACTTCGCCGCGGAAACGCACGTGGACCGCTCCATCCAGTCGGCGGCCGACTTCATTACGACCGATGTCATCGGCACGTTCGTGCTTCTCGAAGCCGCGCGGCAGGCGTCGGGGCTGCGCCGATTCATCCAAATCTCCACCGATGAGGTGTATGGCAGCGTGCCGGAAGGCGCCAGCACGGAAACCGACGAGCTCCGGCCGCGCAATCCGTATTCGGCCAGCAAGGCCGGTGCCGATCGGCTGGCGTACAGCTACTGGGCCACGTACGACGTGCCGGTCATTGTGACGCGCGCGTCGAACAACTACGGTCCCAACCAGTTTCCCGAAAAGGTCATCCCGCTCTTTGTGACCAACGCCATCGACAACATCGCCCTGCCCCTGTACGGCGATGGCCTGAACGTGCGCGACTGGCTCCACGTCGACGACCATTGCCGCGCCATCGACCTGGTGATGGCACAAGGCACCAACGGCGAGGTCTACAACATCGGTGGCGGCAATGAGGTCAGGAATGTGGATCTGACCAAACGCATCCTCGACCTGACGGGCCGACCCGGCTCGCTGATTCGGCCGGTGGCCGATCGTCCGGGTCACGACCGCCGCTATGCGCTCGACACCACAAAACTGCGCCGCCTCGGATGGGCTCCGGCGGTGGAGTTCGAAGAAGGCCTGGCCGCCACCGTGGATTGGTACCGCCGGAACGAATCGTGGTGGCGGCCAATCAAAGAGAAGGACCAGGCCTTCCGCGACTACTACAAGACCCAGTACGGCAACCGCGCAGGCGCCTGATTGGCGATGACGGGCCGGCCGACACTGGTGACCGGTGCCGCGGGATTTGCCGGGCGGCATCTGATCGCCCACCTCAACGTATCCACCCCCGAACGGCCGCTGCTCGCGTGGGGCCGTCGCCAGGTGGACATCACCGACAGAGATGCGGTGCGGAACGCCGTGGCCGACGCGCGGCCAGACCGCATCGTGCACCTGGCCGGCGCGCCGCACGTGGGCGACTCGTGGCGCAGTTCCCTGCTGCCTCTGCAGACCAACGTGCTTGGCACCCACTACCTCCTGGAGGCGGTGCGCCAGCACTGCCCCGATTGCCGAATCGTTGTTGTCACATCAGCCATGATCTACCGCACCTCAGATGCGGCGATTGACGAAGACGCCCCGCTCGAGCCGTCGAGCCCGTACGGGCTGTCGAAGCTGGCACAGGACCAGCTCGCGCTCATCGCGGCCCGGAATGACGGCCTGAATGTGGTGGTGGCGCGGCCGTTTAATCACATCGGGCCGTACCAGAATTCCAGCTTCGCGCTCTCGAGCTTTGCCCGTCAGATCGCACTCATCGAAGCCGGCCTGGTACCGCCGGAGATTCATGTGGGCAATCTCGACGCCGAGCGCGACTTCACCGATGTGCGCGACGTGGCGGATGCGTATGCGCGGCTCCTTGATGCCGGCCAGCCCGGACGCGTCTACAACATCTGCTCGGACACGCCCCATCGCATTGCGGATTTGCTCAACCGGCTGATTGCCATCGCCCACGTGCCGGTCACCCTGGCGACCGACCCCGCGCGGCTGCGCCCGAGTGACCAGCCGCGCATGGTGGGCAACAGCGCGCGGATTCGCACCGAACTGGGCTGGCGGCCACAATGGTCGATCGACGACACGCTGACCGATCTCCTGCAGTGGTGGCGCGGCGAAGTGGCGGCCGGCCGCGCCACGGCCTGACACAGCCACCGCATGGAAGTCAGCCGCCAGCTGGTGCACATCGGCGTCGGAGCGTTCGCGCTGCTGTTGCGCGACCTCACATGGCCCCAGGCCGTGGCACTGGCCTCGATCGCCATCCTGTTCAACGCCTTCGTGCTCCCCAGCCTGGCGCCGGGCGTCTTTCGCGACACCGACCGCGGCCGTCGCTGGACCTCGGGCATCGTTTTGTACCCAGTGGCCGTGCTGACATTGCTGCTGGCGTTTCCGGCCCGCCTTGATCTGGTGGCCACCACATGGGCGATTCTGGCGGCGGGAGACGGCATGGCGACGCTTGTCGGCGCGCACGTACGCACCCGCGCGCTGCCGTGGAATCGCGAGAAGTCGGTGGGCGGACTGGTGGCGTTCATTGTCTTTGGCAGCGCGGCCGCTGTGGGAATCACGTGGTGGTCGGCGTCGTCGGCCCCTGACGGCTGGCTCTTCGTGGCGCCAATTGCCGCGGCAGTCCTCGCCGGTTTCGCCGAGACCACGCCCATCACGCTTGATGACAACATCACGGTGCCGGCCGTGGCATCCGTGGTGCTCTGGAGCATGAGTGACATGACGCCCGAGGCGCTGCGCGATCACATGGCGGCGCACGGACCTGCGACGGTGGCCCTGGTGACGTTAAACGTAGCGGTCGCCGCCGCAGGCTGGGCCGCGCGCACCGTCACGGTCACGGGCGCAGTCACCGGCGCCTGCATCGGCGCAGTCATGATCCTGGGCAGCGGCGTTGCGGGATGGACCATGCTCATCGCGACGTTCGTGGCGGCATCGCTCGCCACGCGCGTGGGGCATGGCCGAAAGGTCCGTGCGGGTATCGCCGAAGATCGCGGGGGACGCCGCGGTCCAGGCAATGCCATCGCCAACACCGGCGTGGCGGCATGGGCCGCCGTTATCGCCGCCGGGTCGGCCAATCCCGCACTCGCGCACCTGGCACTGGTCGCCGCTCTGGCGACGGCCGGCAGTGACACCGTGGCGAGCGAGGTGGGCAAAGCGTGGGGACGCACCACGTGGCTGCTGACCTCACTGAAACGCGTGGCCCCGGGCACCACCGGCGCCATTTCCCTGGAAGGCACCGTCGCCGGCATCTTGTCTTCGGCGCTGCTTGCGGGGATTGGCGCCTGGGCCGGCCTCATCTCCGCCAGCGCCGTGCTGCCCGTGATTGTGGCGGCCAACGCGGCGTCGATCGTGGAAGGCGTGATCGGCGCCACGATGGAGGCTCGGGGTATGCTCACCAACGACGTCGTCAACTTCGTGAACTCCGCGATGGGCGCGGGCGTGGCGATGCTGATCTGGTCAAGTCTCTAACCTGCGATGGCGGATTGGCGCACCTATTCGGATCTGGCCCGGCCCTTCACGCTGGTGGCGCCCGCGCTGGGTTTTTTTTCTGGCGCGGTCACGGCAATCGGCGCCGCGCCCCAGGACGCGTGGAGCCTTGAAATACTGGTGCCGGCGATCACCGGTGCCGTCATGGCCGCGGTCTTCAACGCGGGCAGCAACGCGCTGAACCAGATCTACGACCTGGAGATCGATCGCGTCAACAAGCCCCGGCGCCCACTGACCTCGGGTCGCATGACCATGCGACAGGCGTGGTGGTTTACGGGAATCGCCTACGCCCTGACGCTGCTGCTGGCCTGGCTTGTGGCGCCTGGTGGACGCCACGAATGTTTCTGGATCGTGGCGGTCGCCGTGGTGGCGACGATCATTTACTCGGTGCCGCCCCTCCGCACCAAGCAGCGCGGCATGTGGGCCAACGTGACGATCGCCATTCCGCGCGGCGTCCTGCTCAAAGTGGCCGGCTGGACCGCCGTGAAGTCGGCCATGGGCCTGGAGCCGTGGTTTATCGGCGGCATTTTTGGACTGTTCCTGCTCGGCGCATCCACGACCAAGGACTTTGCCGACATGGCCGGCGACGCACGGGGCGGCTGCCGCACGTTGCCCATCATCCACGGCGCCAAAAAGGCCGCATGGCTGATCTCACCATCCTTCGTGCTGCCGTTTCTGATGATCAACCTTGGCACATGGATGGGCATCCTGACCGGCGAGGCCGTGTTGTTGCACGCCCTGGGGGCCGGAATGACGCTCTACGGCGCGTACGTCTTGTACCTCATGCTGCGACGGCCCGAAGAGCTCGCCACCGACGAAAACCACGTCTCGTGGGCGCACATGTATCGGATGATGTTCGCGCTCCAGATCGGCTTTGCGCTGGCCTATGTGCTCTGACAGGGTGCACATCATCCCAGCCATGCACATCGAGATTCGTCCCTACCGTTCCGACGACGATATCGACGAACTCACCGGCGTCATTCATCGCGCCTACGCAGCGCACTTGTCTACAGGCCTCCGCTACTGGGCGACACACCAGCCGGCCTCTGACACGGAAAAACGCCTTCGCGCGGGGCAAGGCCTGGTCCTCCTTGTCGATGGCGTCTACGCGGGCACCGCCACGGTTCGCCCTCCAATGCCGCACTCCCGTGTACCGATCTACCGCGAGTACCACGTCCGTGCGCTCTCACAGTTCTGTGTCGCGCCTGAGCACAGGGGCAAGGGCCTCGGCCTGCAGCTTCACCACCACGCGCTTCAGGTGGCGCGGCAGTCCGGTGCGGCGGTCATGGCGCTCGACACGGCGAAGCCAGCCACTGGCCTGATTCGGCTCTACGAAGCCTGGGGCTACAAGGTCGTGGGCGAGTGCGACTGGAGGCCAGATACCAACTACGAGAGTGTCGTCATGGCGAGGTCGCTTGCCGGGGGGCACCACGGAGGCACACCGTTTGAGAGTTGAGTTCTACCTGGTGGACGCGATGGAAGTGGCCAATTTCGCTCCCATCCTTCAGGCGCTCCGCGCAAAGGGCGTGGATGCGCGGATGGTGGCGGCGGACGCCGACATCAATACCGCGTCTTCTGGCTGGTTCGACGTGCAGAACGCGCGGGATCTTCTTGCAGGGCAGGGTCTGCCGTTTTCAACAGCGCCTGACTACGGTTCCGAGGCTGCCGTCACCACCCAGCGGTCCGTCCATCTTCGTGGGTACCGGGGCCGCAAGGTGCGGCTGATGTATACGATCGGGCCCTATGACAGCGAAAACCTGCAGGCATCGAGGGCGCAGGGCTTCGATGCTGTCTTGCTGCAGGGACCCTATGCCCGTCCGTTTCTCTCCCGCTGGCTCGATCCGTCTCGCGTGATCGTGACGGGCTTTCCCAAGTACGACGACTTCTTCGCGCACCGTGTCGACGCGTCTGCCGTCAGGCACGCCCTGAGGTTGAACCAGACGGATCAGGTCGTCGCCTACGTCCCAACCTGGGAGTCGAGATCGTCGATAGACCTCTTCTTTCAGTCGATCGAGGCACTGGCGGGAACGGACGGCATCCAGGTGTTGGTCAAGCCCCACCATTGCACGCCGCGCTTTGAGCCGGAGCGCTACGAGCGGCTGCAGCAGGCCGCCAACGCCCGGCTGCTGCCCGCCGGCTTTCCGAGTGCGGAACTGTTCAGCATCTGCGATCTGGCCATAGTCGACGCTCTCAGCGGCGCGCTCGGCGAGGCCATTCTGACGAATCCGGAACGCGCCCTGATCTGTCTCTGTCCGGATTCTGATCTGCTCAGATCCCAGCCGACCCCTCTCCCACAGGAGATCGGCCCCATGATGACGCACCCGCAGGAGCTGCCTGGTGCGGCGCGAGCGGTATTGGCAGGCGGTCGCTCACGCGCGGCACAGATCAGCGCCCGGCGCGCCCTGAGGGATCAGCTCTTTGCGCACACCGACGGCACGGCCGCCGCCCGGGCGGCGTCCGCGATCATCGATCTGATCACCGGCGACGCGTAGGCACCGCGCAGCCCCTCAGGACAGGAACATCGCCTCGGCTCTGGCGAGGTCGTCCGGGGTGTCGATCTCGGCCCATTTCCTGCCGGTGACATCAACAGCCGTCACGCGGACAGCGCCGGCGTGAATGCAGCGGCCGAGCGCGTCTTCGTAGAAGTGATTGAGTGCGCCCGCCTCGATGTATTCGCGCATGGCCGGCTCGAAGTGCTCGCACCACGTGGACCGCGAAAAGGAGGAGAGATTCACCGTCTTTCGCAGACTCGTTCGATCCTCGCCCGCCATGTGCGCCCCCAGGACAAGGCGCGTGACCTCGCCGTGGGCGGAGACCTCGACCCCCGTGCCGTTCATCTCTCCGGTGTAGGCGGACACAATCAACCGATCGGGCTCGACGAGTGGTTCCAGGACGGCGCGTTCCACGAACAGATCGCTCTCCAGCAGCATGAACGGCGGTGCGATCAGCTCACGGGCGAGCCAGAGCGAGTAGATGTTGTTGGTGGTCCGGTAGTCCGGGTTTTCGACGAAGCGAAACACCAGGCGCCGGTTCATGCGCCGAAGGTGATTGACCAGGACATCGTGAAGATGGCCGGTGACGACCACGAGCTCTTCGACGCCGATCGACTCCAGGATCTCGCACAGGTTATCCACGATCGGAGTCCCGGCAACCTCAGCCAGGCACTTGGGTCTGGAGTCCATGCGCCGGCCGAGCCGCCTGCCCGCGCCCGCCGCCAGCAGAACGGCCTGCCGGCACGTCATCGTGGGCGCGGCGCCCACGGACTCGCCGGCGAAATTCACTGAAACTGCAAGCGCATGAGCGCGTCGACGCGCGCCTGGGTGGGCGGGTGGGTGGAGAACAGCGAACTGAACCCCTTGCCCGTCAGCGGCGACACGATGAACATGTGCGCTGTGGCCTGGTTGGCGTCCATCGGAATCTGCTTCGACCCGGCTTCGAGGCGCTTGAGGGCCTGGGCGAGGCCGACGGGCGACCCGGCGATTTGCGCGCCCGTGCGATCGGCCACAAACTCCCGCGACCTGGAGACAGCCATCTGAATCAGTGACGCGGCAATCGGCGCCAGCAGCATGGTGGCGATCAGTGCGATCGGGCTCGGCCCGTTCTCGCGGTCGCGGCCACCGCCGCCAAAAAACATCGCAAACTGCGCCAGCATGGTGATCGCAGCGCCGATTGTGGCCGCCACACTGCTGATCAGGATGTCGCGGTTCTTCACGTGGGCCAGTTCGTGGGCCATGACACCTTCGAGCTCGCTGTCAGACAGAAGCCGCATGATGCCTTCGGTGGCCGCGACGGCCGCGTGCTGCGGATTGCGGCCGGTGGCAAACGCGTTCGGAGACATGTCGGGGATCACGTAGACCTTGGGCATCGGCAGTTCCGCGCGGCGGGCCAGGCGGGCGGTCATGTCATACAACCGGTGACCGGCCTGCACTTCCTGCGCGCGATACATCTTCAGCACGATCTTGTCGGAAAACCAGTAGCTGCCGATGTTCATCACCACCGCAATGCCAAACGCAATCACCAGGCCGGACTGTCCACCCAGCACCGTACCCACGGTCAGGAACAAGCCACTCAATGCGCCCAGCAACACGACCGTCTTCAAACCACTCATGTGTGCCACTCTCCAAGTTGGTGTAGAGCCTCAATTATGCCACGCGGACCAAACCGGTCCGAATGGCGTCTTGTTATACTGACGACTAATGCGGATGACACGTTTCATCGCCTGGGGTTGCGCGACTGTGTGTGTCGTGGCGGGCGAAGCGCGCATGGGCGCGCAGGTGCCGGTCCCGTTCCCGGGCGCCGGCCGTGGCGCCGCGCCGGTACAGACCGCTCCGGATCTGTCTGCGGGGGTGCCGCTCTATCCAGCCGCGCAGTTCCTTGAGACGTTTGATGCCGGCAAGGGCCAGCAATACCACCTGTATGGCACCGACGCGCCGTTCGCGGAGATCGTCACTTATTACAAGACCACGCTCAAGAATAGCGGCCGCGTGATCTTCCAGGGGCCGCTCATGCACCAGTTCGACCTCGGCCGCTACCAGGAGGACGCGATGGCGTATCCGCCGAGCGTAGTGGTGAAGGACTACACCTGGAACGGGCAGGCGGGCTACCTGCACGTATCAGGCACGACCAGCACCCGATACAAAACGATCATCCAGATCGTCAAGCCGCCCGAGCGCTGACGCGGTTTTTGTTGGAGGTCGCGGGGGGCTG
>CXWK01028983.1_pt1 | contig 12101 bp, 13 predicted proteins | sample 590851 | NCBI WGS metagenome assembly CXWK01 (sample SAMEA3498364, study PRJEB10139) | wastewater metagenome | biome: wastewater treatment plant; material: activated sludge | place: Denmark | collected 2014-08-01
CGGATTGTGGTCATCAGCGAAGATTTGATAGCCATTTATTACGGTGATAATTACATGAAACTGCTCCAACTCAAAGATAATGATGTCAGGCTACATCAATTTTTAGGCTCGCAATAAAATCCATACAAAAAAAGGGAGCAACATTTTTAGATGTTGCTCCCTTTTTCGTAAAAAATACTAAACGAAAATTGTTTAATTTTTTATAAAAATATGCTTGGCTGCTGCTTTGCCATTTTGAACGATTTCAAGGCAATATACACCTTTTGGCAAATGTGCCACCTCTATTGTTCCCTGTGGCTCGTAGCTGCTGCCTGCACTGCATACCTGCCCCAAAGTATTGGTGATGCGCAAAATGCTTTCGCCGCCTGCAAGTGCGTTTTCCAGCGACCAGTATAAATACCCGTCACTCACCGGATTGGGGGCGATGCTGCTGTGCAATGTCATCGCTTCTTCTACGCCTACGGCATCATCTGTATTCACTGCCACCGAACTGCCCAAACTTTCGCAGCCCAAAGACATATTTACGGCAGTTACCGTAATCATTACAACCTGATTGGGCAGCAGATTATCAACTGTATAGTTAGTTCCCATCACCATTGTCATTTGTCCGGGTTCTGTGCCGTTGTCTATATACAAATGATACATATCCACTCCCTGCACCGGCTCCCACGAAAGCGTCACGCTGTTTGATGTAATCACAATATCATCTGTATTCAACATAGGCGCGGGCAGTGCATACTGCTGCAAAAAGGTTTCGGGCAAAACATCATCGTATAAATGTGTAGTTACAAAATCCAATGCGCTGAAAAAGTCGGTTTCGTTATAACTCCAAGGCACGTGGTCGGCTCCTTCATACACTTTGAGCCACGAAGGCACTCCCTGTGCCATTGCCCGCTCGTGGATAGGTNNCACTGCCGCATACATCTACCAAATCCAGCGTACCCAAAAGCCCCGTATCGCCCCAATATACATCTTGACAATCAAAAGGAACGGTACCGTCCATATCGCCATGGCAACTAATAACAGGCACTTCGCCGCTATCCAAAAAATTAATACCGTTCAATCCGCCCGCCAGATTAATTACGCCTGCCACTGCCGAAGAATAGCCCTGATTCGCTCCCGACTCCAAACCGCCCCAATACGTCACCAAACTGTCCAATTTGGCAGAAGCATCGCCGTTGAGGTCGCTTTCGTCCATATAGGCAACATGCAACGACAAAATCGCACCGGCGGAGTTGCCCCCTACAAAAATCAAATCATTGTCAATGTTGTACGGATTACCGTTTTCTATACTTTTACGAAAATAACGAACCGCACTTTTACCGTCCTGAATGGCGCGGGTCACATAGCTCATCATCTTTACGGAGTCGGCTAATTCCAAAGCAAAATTCGCCAACTGATAATTGTAAGAAGCTGCCACATAGCCGCGTTTGGCAAATTCGGTACAAAATGCCGCTATATCGGCATCTTCTTTAGAGCCGCCCACAAAACTGCCGCCGTGTGCCATCACTATCAAAGGACGGGCAATGCTGCTGTTGTCGTTTTTCGGATAATACACATCTAACAAACGCCCGTTGAGGTCATTATATACAATGGAAGTATCCACCTGCACATCACTGAAAACCGCCGCACGATAACGATCGCATTGCGCTTCTGTCTGTTGTTGGCTTCCACACAGCCACAATAAGCAACTTACCAGTAAAAATTTATAATTCATAAATGTTGTTGTTGAAAAATATTTTTAATAAAAAAGAATATTGACAGTAAATGTAAGTGTTTTTTTAAAAATCTGTCATAAACACAGCCCGTTTTTTTAAAATACAACCTTAATTTATATCTTTTTAGAGGTTTTTAAAACAAGTTTCTGTAAAATCTTTCTAACTTCGCCGTGCGAAATTTCAAAGCAACTTAATTTTTTTAATATTCTATCTGTAAAATTCATTATAATCCATGTCTTATTTATTCACTTCAGAGTCGGTATCGGAAGGACACCCCGATAAAGTTGCCGACCAAATATCCGATGCTTTAGTAGATCATTTTTTAGCATTTGACCCCGATTCAAAAGTAGCCTGCGAAACTTTAGTAACAACCGGACAAGTGGTGCTGGCAGGTGAAGTGAAGTCTGCTACTTATTTAGATGTGCAGGAAATTGCACGCAATGTTATTCGCAAAATAGGATATACCAAAAGCGAATATATGTTTGAAGCTAACTCCTGCGGTGTATTGAGTGCCATACACGAACAATCGCCCGACATTAATCAGGGGGTGGATAAAAAGAAAAAAGAAGAACAAGGTGCAGGCGACCAAGGTATGATGTTTGGCTATGCCACCAACGAAAGCGATAATTATATGCCGCTTCCTTTGTCTTTGTCGCATTTGTTGCTGGAAGAGTTGGCGGATATTCGCCGCGAAGGTAAGCGTATGAAATATCTGCGCCCCGATGCCAAAAGTCAGGTGACGATTGAATACGACAACCGCCACCGCCCTTTGCGTGTTGATACGATTGTGGTATCTACCCAACACGATGATTTTGCGGCAGAAGCAAAAATGTTAGAACAAATCAGCAATGATGTTCAAAAAGTGCTGATACCGCGCGTAAAAGCCAAATTGCCCAAACGCCTCCAAAAATTATTCGGCAACGATATTAAATACTTCGCCAATCCTACCGGAAAATTTGTTATTGGTGGTCCGCACGGCGACACCGGACTCACCGGTCGCAAAATTATCGTGGACACTTACGGCGGCAAAGGCGCACACGGCGGCGGTGCTTTCAGCGGCAAAGACCCCAGTAAAGTGGATCGCTCTGCAGCTTATGCCACTCGCCACATTGCCAAAAACATGGTGGCGGCTGGTTTGTGCGATCAGGTATTGGTGCAGGTGGCTTATGCTATTGGCGTTGCCCAACCGGTGGGTTTGTATGTAAATACCTACGGAACAGCAAAAGTAAAAGGAACTGATGGCGAAATCGCCGAAAAAATCAGCAAAATTTTTGATATGCGTCCCTACGCTATCGAACAACGCCTCAAATTGCGCAGCCCGATGTATTCTGAAACAGCGGCTTACGGGCACATGGGACGCGCCCACCAAACCGTGAAAAAAATATTCACCGATGGCTCGCGCAACAAAAAAACAATGGAAGTAGAATTATTTACTTGGGAAAAATTAGATTATGTAGATGCTATCAAAAAAGCATTTTCATTATAGAATAAAGTCCATTTTTTGTTATTTCTGATAAAGCGACAGAGGAGTTCCAAACTTACTGTCGCTTTTTTTATTCGATTTAAATCAATCGGCACCAACCTTGCTTTTTAGTTCTTCTTCTTTTATATTTTTTTATACTTAATTCTTGTTAATAATAGCTTGCTTTGGTGGTGTTTTACAATTGGTGGTAAAGGGCACAACGTATTGCCGAAGGCGGGGACTTTTATCACCGAACTTCAATGGAAATACTGCTGTTGAACCTTGTACAAACGTTTCATAGAAGCACTTCAGCCGCCATATTGCCAAACCGATGTTAGTGGCTTTATTCTATCGTCTTTATTCTTTTCGCTTTTTTATTCCAAAGTATTATTCTTTGTTCCAAACTTGATGTAATAATTTTGTTTCCTTTTTCATTCCAAGAAACTCCCCATAAATAGTCTTTTGAATTACCTTTTGAAATAAGGTTTCCATTTGTGTCCCAAATTCTTAATGCGTCACTTGCTGATGCAAGTCTGTCACCTTTTGGATTCCAAGCCAAATTTCTATATTCTCCTTTGCTGATGTCTATGGTTTTTAAAAGTTCGCCTTTTTCATTCCAATATTGAAGTAATGATTTGTCTTTTTCGCCTCCATAATCTCCTGTAACAAAAAAATCACCTGATTTGTGCCAAGCAATACTTAACAACATAACTTCTTCTTGTCTATGCTTTATTGATTTTAATAAATTTCCTTCAATGTCAAAAAAGCAAATTTTGTCAGTTACGGTTGTAAGAATATTTTTTTTAGGATGCCAATCAAGAGCGGTAATTCCTTTGGTTGAGTTAACTTGATTTACAAATTTTCTGATTAATTTACCCTTAATATCATAAATCAATATTTGTCCGTCATTGTCTGCAACTGCTAAATATTCACCTGTATAGTTCCAATCTACTCCTCTTGCTCCTTCTGGCGAGATGTCATTTAATTCAATTTTCTCATTTGTTTTTAGATTGAGAATAAAAGATTTTTCTTCTGACATTTGTGTTGTTACGGCAATGATGTTAAGTGAAGGATGCCATTTTATTCGAGTAATTGTATTCTTTACTGGGAAAGATTTGTACGGTTGTAAATTTCCTTTGCTATAAATTTTTAGCGTATCAATGTTTCCACCAATAGCTATGTACTTTCCATTCGGACTCCAATCTGTTGTCCAAAGAATTTCCTTTGTTAAAGTATTTTGTCCAAAAATCTGATTAGATAAAACTATAATCAGAAAATTTAGGATTGCTAATATTTTATTTCCTTTCGTCATTTTGTACGTTGTCTTTTAGGGTTGCCACTAACGTTTTGCCGCTTTGCGAAGGCGGGGACTTTTAGAACCTAACTTCAATGGAAATACCAATGTAAAAGGTTCAATGAGATTACTTCTGCCCCGTTTTTGTCAATAGCTTGTTAGCTGCTGTAGATTGATTGGCTTTAATAATTGTTTGCATAATTTTTTGATGCCTAAAAATTTCCTTTTGTCCAAACCCAGATGAATGTTTTGGGTCGTAAATATGTGTTGGTTCGCTTTTGGCACCATTGAGTTCAATTATTGAAAAATTAATACCTTGCTCTAATTCTTCTAAAGTATTGTATCGTATGTCTAATCTTCCGAAGTAAAATCCTGGTATCGATTTCAAAATAGTGTCAAAAGTTTGCTCTAATTTTTCTGTAATAAATTCTTTTCCGTCCAAAAATTCTGTCCCTCTATTGTGGTTTCCAAAAGGCACTAAACATCGTTTTTCGCCAATTGATAAAATTTCGGTTAGGTTTATAGCATCTTTAAGTTTCGAAATTTGCATAGCGTGGCGAGGATTCTTCAATAGAATTTGCTCTATACTTTCAATTCCATTTCCTTCAATGGTTAGGAAATTCTTCAATGTAAGTCCTGTTATTTTTCCATTGTTTTCATTCGGCATTCTGCAATAAAACAAGCCTATTTCATTGGGTAAGTCAATCAATTCTTGAATTAAAAAGTTAGTTTTTTTTGAATGAAAATAGTTTTCAATTTCTACTATTGTATTCACTTTTACAACATCAATACCTCTTAATCCAATGTCTGGCTTCAAAATAAGTGGAAAACTAAGTAGGTTTTTTTCAATTAATTCTATAAAATCATAACTTCTGTCTTTCTGAATTAAAATGGTTTTTGGATAGAGATGGTTAGGTAATAGATTATAAATATCCATCTTGGAATCACCATAAAGCCCTCCATTTTTAATTCCTGGATTGGCATATTTGTAAAATGAAAAAGATCTGAATTTCACCATTAACCAAAGCCAATAAAAAAATGTTGGCATATAGATAATGTTTGCAGACCAATATTCCCAGTGTTTTACTTTATGCCACCAAATTTTCATGAAATTGTACTTCAGTTAATGAATTATTATTTGTAAGTAAATCATGATGTTCTAAAATAAAACGATTGGTAAACAATACAACCTGCGTTACATTTTTGGTCATCATTTCATGGTTTCTGTTGATTATTAAGCCATTGTGTTTATCCTCTTTTTTTGTGTTGGTGTGAAAACGCAATAAATCATTGGCAGAAACATTGTTATCTTTGCTTGTTAAATAATCAAAAAACCACTTTTTTCTATTGGCAATGGTTTCTTCGGCATAAAGTGTTGTCGATGACCAAATATATGGTTTGCTGTTTTCCAATTCAATTTGCGATTTTTCATTACCATTCCATTGAAATTGAAACAGCCTATTGCTTTCAAAAACGACCAAAGTGAAATTTTCAATCTGGTTTAAATCTAAGTTGTTCCATTTTTCTATATAATCCCCACAACCGACCATTTCTAAAACAATCAAACCTCTGCTTTTTTTGTAGGGAGGCATTGGTATGTGTTTTTGGTCTGCACCATTGAGCAATACAAACACTCCTCCGCTTTGGTTTACGGCAAACCAAGTACCGTTGCGAAGTGGGTCAATAGGACAATAGACAGCTGTATTTTCTAACATTATCTTCTGAGGTGCCAAAGCATTGGGCCTATTGATATGCTCATCACGGTTAGAGGTGATTATTACTTGGTCTTTATTCTTATAATAACTTACTGTACACATTCTTTTCTATATTTAATGGTTGATTTGGCTACCCCAAAATTTTCTGCAAATTCTTGTTTGCCTAAAAATAGAAATGCTATCTTTATTATAGCTTGATGATGAATGCAATGTTCTATATTATACATTAACTCTCTATAATAATTGGTTTCAATAACCGACTCTTTGTTATTCACTTCTGTATGAAGATTTAAAACCTTATTCTCTTTACCCAATTCACTTATTACTTTGGCAATGGATTCTATTGCAAAGTCAATATTTACCTGAATTTCATAATCTCTTTTTCTATTATCATAATCAATATTACTGCATTCATATCCGTTCAATAGCTGCTGAAACAACTCGATGATATGTCGAGTATGCTCTCCGATAGTACCGTTACTTAACAAACTAATTTTCTGGGTGTAATTATCGTAAGTCAAGGTATTAATAGACTCCAATAATTGCATCAATACATTTTTTGCTTCTATTATAATTGCTTGCTCTTTCATTTTGCTTTCAATTTATCGGTAAATATTTTATGAAGCTTGTCCATTTTAGGTTGAATGACGGCTTTGCAATACGGTTGCTCCTTGTTGAGCTCGTAATACTCCTGATGATAGTTTTCTGCAAGATAAAAGTTTTTAATCGATTGAACTTCTGTTATAATAGGGTTTTCAAAAGCATTATTGCTATTTAGTGTGGCAATTACTTTCTCAGCACTAATTTTTTGTTCTTCATTTAGATAATAAATGCCAGAACGATACTGCGTACCCACATCTGCACCTTGCCTGTTCAAAGTTGTAGGGTCGTGCAAGGTAAAAAACACTTCGAGCAATTCTTCTAAAGAAATTAATGATTTATCATAAGTAATCTGCACTGCTTCAGCATATCCTGTGCTTCCTGTACAAACTTGTTTGTAGGTAGGCTTTTCTATATTGCCATTTGCATAACCCGATTCTACTTTGGAAACACCTTTTAATTCTTCAAATATAGCTTCGATACACCAAAAACATCCTCCTGCAAGTATTACTATTTCTAAATTGTTATTCGCAACATTTGCTTTTTGAGGCTCAAAAGATAGCGAACCTGAATTTACACAATAGCGTTTGCCTGTTTCAGTGGGACCATCATCAAAAATATGTCCTAAATGACCTCCACATTTTGCACAAGTAATTTCTGTTCTTAGCATTCCGTGTGAGTTGTCTTCGGTCTGAATGATTTTTCCACCTGCTATTTCTTTATCAAAACTTGGCCAACCACAATGAGATTCAAATTTCATATCATCAGTAAACAAGGGCTCACCACATCCAGCACATTTGTATATACCTTTATCTTTAGTAAATACAAACTCGCCACTGAATGGCTTTTCTGTTCCTTTTTCCCTAAGTATAAAATATTGCTCAGGGCTAAGTTTAGCTTTCCATTCTTGTTCGCTCATATTTATTTCTGATTGATTTGATGTTAAACTCATTTGTTTTGAATTTTTTTGAGCACAACACATTAAACTCAAAATCATAATGCTTAAAAAAGTTATCATTTTCATTTTCTAAAATTTTTAATTAATGAAAAAACTTCTGACTTATGGATAACTAAAAATATTGATGAGGAAACCAAAACTACTATTGCTAAAGCGAATAAACCACCACCGTCATTGGATACGTTTATACCTAAAACTAAGATATGAGAAAAAACAGCTCCTACAATAATCCCTAAACTACTTACCATTCCAATTATTTTGGTTTTGGGCAATAGGATTAATATAGCTGTAATCAGTTCAACAATGCCAAGCCCGATTCTTCCCCAAGGTTCAACACCAAGAGCTGAAAAAATATGCACTGAATCGGGATGTCCAGTAAATTTAAAATACAGCGTTTGTAGGAGAATTACAGCAACTGTAAGTCTTAGTACCCAAGAGATAATGTTTTTTGAATTCATTTTATTTTTTATTTTATAATGTTGGACCAATTTTTGTCTGCTTTTGCTTTAAGGTTTCTTTCATCCTTATTCCAGCTTTTTAAAGTATTATTAAAATATGCATTGTAAAAAAGATACAATTTGCCATCAAGTATTTTAAAAGTTTCGGGATCTATTTCCACCTTTTCGCCAGAATTGCCCATTGCAAAAGCACACCAACCGCCATATTGCGGTTCGTATTTTGATGGATTAGATTGAAATAATTTCTTATTTTCAGAAGTAGAAAAATAATAAACTACGCCTTGAAAGCTTTCAGAAATATAGGATTTTCCTTTTACGGCTTTATTGCTAAAGTACGCAACAGGATCAAAGCCTTGAATGGCAATACCCTTTTCTAAATTATAATGTTTGCTTCGCTCAATGGCTGTGTTTTGTGCAAATATTTGTACGGTTGTAGCTAAAAGAAAAATTAAAATAAAATGTCTCATAATGTTTTGTTTTAAACAATTAATGAGACAAAAATAGTGGGTATCGAAAAGGCAAAAAGTAAACTATTTTACATTTTCCGCAATGTTTTTTATTTTTTGAATGTTCTGAATGATAATTTCTTTTTGAGAATAGTGCAAAATACCATCTTGTTCCAATTCTTTAAGGAGAGAAATGACCGTTTGCCGGGTGGTGCATATCAGCTGTGCAATGTCTTTTTGGGTTAAATAATTAGGTAAAATAAATGAAGTATTTTGAGGGTTTTCCTTTTCAATAATCATATTTAATAGCAATAATAGTCGGGTTTTTGCATCTTTAAATAAAATATTTTTATAACTATTCTGAATTTTCTTAAAGTTAAACCCGATAAATTTGATGTAATTAAGAGCAAAATCTGGTTTTTTTTGCATTATTTCTTCCAGGTTTTCTCTAAAAAAAGTACAGATAATGGCCTCGTCTGATACTACCTTGAAAAATTCATTATTGTCTATATTTTTCTCAAAATTCAAATCGCCAAAAATATCGCCCTTTTGCAGAATATCTAATAGTATTTCTTCTCCTTCGTTATCAATTTTAATAAGCTTAATTGAGCCGTGTTTCAAGAAATATATTCTTTCTTTTTCACTGTAGGGTAGGTCAATAATTTCATTTTTCTTCGATTTTTTAAATCGACTCAAAATACATAGAGCGTCTATTTCAGAAAAGCTTAGATTTCTGAAAAGTTTATGCTCATGCAAATACCAATATTTTAAGTCCGATGTCATATTTTAGGTTGGAGGTCGTTTTGTATAGCAGCTAACGGTCTCGGGCTTTGCGTTCGGGCGGGGTTCGGAGCACAAAGCTCCAAGTTTGCACATCACCCCGCCTGACGAAAAACCCCGTGTTAGCGGTAGTTAAAATTTTACTCTGTATTCTAAGTTTGCTATAAAACTTCTTGTCAAACCGTCTGGTCTTGCGTCTCTAACTATAAATGGCATTCCTACATTTAACTGAATAATATTTTTACTGTTTATTTCATAATCTAAGTAAGCGTTTCCATTAAGTGTAAGTCCTTGCGAACCTTTTATCTCTTGTTTAACATTAAATTCATCTGTGTATTTGTCGTTTGTCAAGTGATAGATTGGTAAAATACTCGGCGTTAATTTAAGTTTTGAGTTTATATTTATTGGATAGGATGCACGTAGTAAAACATCGCCACTTCTTTCAAATTTATTGGTTGTTTGAAATGTTCTCAATTCAGAATTAATAGGATAATTCGTTGCAATGAATTGATTGTCATTTTGTGTTAATGGTTGTTGAATGGCAGCTATGAATTGGATTTTCTTAATCTCATATCCAATTCCGAATATAAGGTCAAATGTTCCCAAACTTGCTTGATAGTCCATCGGTAGAGGAAGATTGTTATAGGTTTTACTTGCGTTAGATAATGGGATTTTTGCACCTAATGTAAGTTTTAACTTTTCACTTGCTTTAAAATTAACATTTACAAAAATGTCTGAAAGTCCGAAAGTAGATATTCCATTTCCGTTTTGGACAATGGTTGTCAATTTAGCATCGAGCCCAAATTTCTTGCTCAATTGTCGGTTATACTCTAAATAATTACCGTAAACAGAAATAGAGTTGTCTGCCTTACCATAGAAGGCACCAATTTTAATTTGGTTGTTTAAAACCTCCATGCTGTTCGTACTGTTGGGCTTAAGACTATTCATTGTACAAAAGCCTGCGTCACTACAACCTTGTCCAAAGGAATAGCTTGCTCCGAAAGTGAACAAGATTGTTGCGATTAGAATAAATTTAAATTTTGTCATATTTTTTTGTTATTGTTAAGTTTGTCTTAATTGCCACTAACGGTTTGCTGCTTTGCGAAGTCGTTCGGGGGGGAAGCCCCAACTCTCCGCGATTTTGCAAAACCCGTGATATGCGAAGTTCGCCACATCGTTTTGGGTATTGCCGAAGGCAGGGATTTTTAGCACCAAACTTCAATAGAAATGCCACAGTTTGAATATAGCAAAAAGTTGATTAGAATACCTTGTTAGTTGTTGTTTTTTATTTCGTTTCAATGTTAATTATTTTTTGTCCGTTGTCTCCTAAATAATGTTTTAGCAAAGTTTCGTAAACGCTTCCGCCTGTGTCTGAATTGCTGAAGATGACAAGTCCTTGCTTTGTTTTTGGCAAAATAAATACAATGGTTTGAACACCATTGTCTGAACCGCCGTGAGACAATGCTATTTCTTCATTTCCTAAATCATAAATTTCAAAACCCAAACCAAAATGCTTTCCTTTTGTGCTTGCTACTTGGTTTTTAGTCATTTCTGCAAATACATTTTTTGATAAACCATCACCATTCATTACACTTACCAAAAACTTGCCGTAATCTTCAACCGTTGTCAATAAATCGTCTGCTGCATTGGGTGTTTTATTCTTTAACGTTTCGTATGCATTTCCGTTTTTGTCGTAGCCAATTGCTAATCTTGTGGTGTCCACATTTTTGTCCCAAACATATTTTGTATCGGTCATTTTCAATGGTTCAAAAATAAGTTCATTTGCTAATTGTTGCAACGATTTATTAAACTTCTTTTCTAATGCTTTTCGCAAATACTCCATTCCTTCGCCCGAATATTGATATTTTGTTTCTGGGTCAAATTGAAAATTGAGTTTTTTTGTTTCATTCATCCAACGCCAATTCGGGAAACCCGTTTGATGGCTCAAAATAATTCTCGTTGTAAGTTTCTTATTTCGTGGGTCGTTGGCAATATCTGGGTCTGTCCAATACTTGTAAACGGGTTCGTCTAAATTCCATTTTCCTAAACTCATCAACTTTAACGCAACCATTGCTGTAACAGGTTTTGTCAAAGAAGCTACATTGAAAATAGTGTTGTAAGGTGCTGAAATACCTTCTGAAATTTCGCCAAAAACCTTTACTTGTTGCAGTTTACCGTTTTCAATGATTCCAATTCCCAGTGTTGGAACTTTATTTTCTTTCAACCATTTTTCAATTTCAGTTTGGTTGTCAAAAATTGATTTTTCTTCTTTTCTATTTTCGTCAGCTTGATGGTCAAAACTAAATGAGCTTGTTAGTTTCCATTCGCCATTTTCTAATTGCCAAACATTGGTAAACTTTGCAATTCCTCCTTGACTTTCTCTTTTTTCTGAAAATTTATGCTCACCATTCTGAACCGCACCATAAAGAATGTTATTCTTATAAAGCGGAAATATTTCGGTGCTTTCTTTTACCAAAAATCGCTGAACTTGGCGGTTGGTTTGGTTATTGCAAATTCCATTTTTCAAGTCAGTCAGAAATTTTGTTTTGCCAGAAATTCCGTCCTTATCGTGGTAAAATGTAAGGTTATCGCTTAACAAATTTTCAAACTGTTTGATGTCGCAATGGTTAAAACCAACGTCAAAAAGTAAACTGTCTTTTGAAAGAATGG
>CXWK01007607.1_pt1 | contig 12099 bp, 9 predicted proteins | sample 590851 | NCBI WGS metagenome assembly CXWK01 (sample SAMEA3498364, study PRJEB10139) | wastewater metagenome | biome: wastewater treatment plant; material: activated sludge | place: Denmark | collected 2014-08-01
CTGGAAGAGACGGATATTGTTTGGTAGTCAGGTTGTATGCATCCTCACGTTGGAAGATCTTATTTTGATGAAGATGATCGCAGGACGATTGCAAGATCAGGCTGATCTCGAAAAGATTGCACAGGCAGAGCTACCGGTCGACCAGGTCTATATCGAAGAGTGGAAAGACAAGCTTGGTCTGGACAAGCGGTAACCGGCGCAAAATCCTGTCAAGCAAGATAAGTAGCTCGCCGCTGCAGAGCAGGTAACACCTGCTGGCACTCGATTCAAGAACCACATCATTGATCCCATGCATCCTCCCGCATACCCATGGACTGGTTTGCACTGGTGAATGTACCGGTGTCCCATCAAGTAAGATCAAGGGTATTTACCAGTAGTAGTACTGCCGTCATCCACCACTCCTGCTCTGAGTGAGAGCAATAATACGAACGGCATTTCTCGTGACGTATCACATTCGATACAGCTCCTGAATCTAATTGGATCCAGGCAGCTACCCGCTAGCTGCCTGTCGAACGACTGCCAAGTGACTCCGTAATCCCTGGAAGCCTCAAATTCAGCAATTTCAGAGCCTTTGCTGTTGGTGTGATGTTCACTGGCACCAAGTTTGCTGCTACAGCATATGGCACCACGAGGAGGTCGTATCGCGAACGACTGCTGAAGTGGAAGTATTAGGTAAACCGTCGAGATAACAACAAAGGTGCATGCTTGAGCTGTCGAATCCTCGCTGCTCGATTGCTCAAACTATAACCAAAAGAGGAGAGCACACATGGATGACTATATTCTGTATTGGAACGAAGTTGCACTGGAGGCGAATCGACGTGATTTTAGTAATGTTCCAGGCACAGACAAACCGAGTCCCGAGCAAGGCGGTCCGACATTGAGCTCTCGTGCACTAGCGATCGTGCATCTCGCGATGTATGACGCGCATGCTGGGGTCGTCAACAACCCTGGGTCACTTCCTCGGTATCTCGCTTCGCCTCCCACACCGGCAGGTGGAGCGAACGTGGCGGCTGCCGTAGCCGCCGCCGCACACGCCTGCTTGAGTGCCCTCTATCCACGTCAGAAACCGCACTTCGATGCTGCTCATCAGGCAGCTGGTCTGGGCGGTGCTGGCCTTGCTGAAGGGCATGCCTTTGGTTTGGCTGTGGCAGCGGCGATGCTTACTGATCGCGCAGCAGACCCGAGTCCCAGTGACAACGGTTATGCTGCTTCGATGCATCTGGGTGGCCACCGTCCAGATCCCGTTAACTCAGGGCAGGGCTATCATGCGCCGTTCTATGGCGCGCGTTCGAAAGGCTTTGCGATTACGGATCGTCATGAGCTGGATGATCCACCGGTACATGGCAGTACTGAATACAATGCTGCGCTGAGACAAGTACGCGGCAAGGGCATCGCGCCGGAGTTGATGGGTACGGTACCTACTGGTTTCAGCAAGCGCACGGTGGACGAGACCCTCATCGGTCTCTATTGGGCGTACGATGGCCCACGCGAAATTGGTACGCCGCCACGACTCTATAATCAGATTGTCCGAGAAGTTGCGAAGAGCGTCGCTAATCCCCTGACAGGAGCGGTCAATACAGTGGATGACAATGCCCGTCTGTTCGCTTTCGTCAATGCGGCAATGGGCGATGCGGGTATTCTGGCATGGGATCAGAAGTATATTCATGATTTATGGAGGCCTGTAGTCGGCATTCGTGAGCATGATGCATCCATGGGGCCAGCAGCCCCAACGCCGACAGCCAACATTAATAACAATTGCGACCCTGAATGGCTGCCACTTGGTGCTCCCGCCAGTAATAGTTATGCTCCTGGCGCTGATGACAAGCCGGAACGGTCGGATCGCAATTTCACGCCTCCATTCCCAGCATACCCATCGGGACACGCAACGTTTGGTGCAGCAGCATTTCACATCCTGCGGTTGTTTTATGGCATCTCGCCAGGGAATCGCAGCGACGACACTATATTTACCGGAACGTTCGTTTCGGATGAGCTGAATGGAGTGACACAGAACAACGGCGGCAATGTTCGACCGCGGCATGTACGGCGATTTCCGCGCGGCCTCTGGCAGATGATCGAAGAAAACGGTTTTTCGCGGGTTTATCTAGGGGTGCATTGGTCGTTCGATGCTTTTGCACTCGACAGTTCTGGCGATCCAGATCTCACACGAAATATCGGTGGTGTTCCGCTAGGGATCACGATCGCCGAGGATATTTTTGCTGAAGGGATGGGTAAAGCGCCCAAGAAATCTACAGTACCTCCGCGGTCATAAGTAGGGTCAGGGACAGTCAAGGCGACGATAAGTAGGGCTGTCCGTTCTCACATCGGACGCCAGGACTGAGCGCTTCATGAGCGGTTATTAGGGGAAGAGAACAACTCTGCAGAGTCTCATGTTCAGTCTGAGTTACTGCAGCAACAAATCAATATTAATAAAAGGAAGACACTATGCTAACGGCAAAAGAGTTTCTCAAAGATGCTCGACTGAATCCTGAGTTTAAGCGTCCGTTAATTGATGCGTTGAAACCATGGAAGCTGAATACCTACGTTGATATTTTGGTCGTTGTGGATACGGAAATATCAACAACTCCAGCAGATGATTTTGGTATTGCCAGTGTAATCGAACTGATTCGCAATTCTGCGGTAGGCTGTATGCGTTTTCGGGTGGATATTGCATTACGCAATGGAGAGGTTCCTGCGGTTGTTGCGGCTCCAACGATCCATCAACCCAAATATCGAGGATTCCGTTTTAATATGATGAACGGCGCAACGCCGGTGATTGATAAGTACGAACAGATCTGGTGCTTCGGATTCAAACCCAGTAACTCTGGAAATCCGAGTGATGCCGAGATTGATCAACCCGGAGCATTTCCCGCAAGCGATGCAGAACTCCTAAAATTGAGTCAGTGGATGAAGGAGAAGAAGGGCGGCTTGTTCGGGACCGGTGATCACCATTTCTTAGGGGCCTCAATGTGCCGTCGTATCCCGCGATTGGGTACGATGCGACGTTGGACAAATGCCGATGGTGTTCCGCCAATTGGCACATCGGCTCGGATTGACACTCTACGCCCACCGTCACCCGCGCACCAACCTGGAGCCCCTGGTGGACCACTTGACATGAACAACACTCCTCATCAGGGAGATTTGACCCCGCAACCGATCCAGTGGGTGACATGGCAAAGTTCTTTCTGGCCGTTTGGGATTCGTAAGAGGCCACATCCTGTGCTGTGTCATCCAACCTTAGGGCCAATCGATGTGATGCCTGATCATGCGCATGAAGGCTTATGCGTGGACACTGCAGCGGTCTCCCTTGGAAACAATTACAATTTTGGAGGTGGTTCTCAGCCTGAGTACCCAGATGCGATCGATGGTGGCCCAAGACCAACGCCTGTAGTGATTGCGTACGGAAGCAATCTCGGCGATCCACCGTATAATTTTGGTAAAGGGCCACAGCCGGCTCGTTCGTCAAACCCGATGATTTCCGTGTATGACGGACATCGGGCTGGCGTGGGACGTGTCGCAACCGATTCGACCTGGCACCATTGGATGGACGTGAATATCGATAATATGAAAGCGGCTGACAACGATGACTGGAAGAAAATTAGTCGATACTTCATCAATCTGGCCGTCTGGCTGAATCCGCCTGGTTTTTCTACGCACTGTCTATATCTCTCCGCGGTTGTGAGTCATTTTGAATTTCCTGGTTTTCAAGAATTTGTGCCGGGCCTGTCTACCCGGGAGTTGGGCCGTGGCTTACGTACGCATCTGATCAAGTACTACGGACCCTGTTGGGTGACTGAGCACATTTGGGATATTATTTGGCAACGTAAACTGCTGCCTTTTGAAATCCTCACCAAATTGAAAGCACAGGCCGATCAACCTGACATCGATCCGGATATTTTTGAAGAGACTGTCTTGGGTACGCTGGTGGAAGCTACGATGAAACAGGCGGAAGCCATCAAGAGATTGGCTTCAGATGGCAAGGCGCAAGTCGATATCACCATACCGGAACCTGACGAATTGTTTGCTGAGCCTCTGCGTAAATCAATTGGTGCATTGACTCAGGATTTTCAGAAGCGATTTGAAGGAGGCGTCAAGATCTTCAAGGATATGCGGAACTGAGCGTGTTGTGGAAGCCGGGAATGGCCCTATAAATTTGTGCAGGGCCATTCCTCTGGTCAGCTTGGATGACAACCCCAATCGAGCCTGATTCGCCTATCAACGGGTTGCCCGAATAGGATTCATTGAGCCAGTAGGTCAGGGGAAGTGTGGGCACAAACCGATCTCAGTGCCCCTGACAGAAACCGCCCTGTATGTGATCCAACTACTGTTGCGACCTGTTCTGGGCGGCCTTCGGCGATAATCTGTCCTCCCGCGGCGCCGCCTTCAGGGCCGAGATCGATGATCCAGTCCGCGGATTTGATGACATCGAGATTGTGTTCAACGACGACCACTGTGTTCCCGGCGTTCACGAGTTTGTGGAGGACGGCGAGGAGTTTCTTGATATCCTCAAAATGCAGACCGGTGGTGGGCTCATCCATGATATAGAGGATGTCTTTGGCTGAGGCACCTTTGAGTTCGGCGGCGATCTTCAATCGCTGGGCTTCTCCGCCTGATAATGTGGTCGCGGATTGGCCTAGGCGAAGATAGCCAAGCCCGATTGAGGAGAGCAGATGGAGCTTATCTTGTAGCTTCGGCGCTCCGGTGAAGAATGAAGCGGCTTCTTCCACGGTCATATTGAGGACTTCAGCGATATTCTTACCGCGGTAATGAATCTTGAGGACTTCTGCGTTGAAGCGCTTGCCGTCACAGGTCTCACAGGGCGCGTAGATATCTTCGAAGAAGTACATCTCCAACTTCTCTACGCCGCTGCCTTCACAGCGTTCACAGCGGCCACCGGCGGCGTTGAACGAAAAGTGTCCTGGTGTCAGTCCCTGCCGTTGAGCCTCCCGTTCCGCGGCAAACAGCTGACGGATTTCGTCGAAGCCTTTCAGGTACGTGATGGGGTTAGATCGTGGCGTACGCCCGATCGGCTGTTGATCGATCAGACGGATGCCCCTGAGGTGCTCGATACCTTTGATTGCTGTAAACCGTCCCATGGGCAGGGATGCCACACGAAAGGCCCTGGCCACGGCTCGATAGAGCGTCTCTTCAACTAGCGTACTTTTTCCGGAACCAGACACGCCGGTCACACAGATCAACATGCCGAGGGGGATACGGAAGGAGAGATCCTTGAGGTTGTGTTCCGTGGCCCCGGCGAGCACCAGCGCCTTGCCGTTCCCGGTTCGTCTCGACTGAGGTTGGGGGATCTCTTCTTCACCGCGCAAGTATCGCGCAGTTGTGGCCCGACGATCTTGGATGAACTCTTTCGTTGGTGCTGCACAGACGATCTCACCACCCTTTTCACCGGATTGGGGGCCCAGTTCGACAAGGAAATCGGCAGACTCAATCATGCGGCGGTCATGCTCGACGACCACGACGGTATTTCCGGTCGCTGCGAGGTCACGGAGGATGCCGGCCAATAGATCGGTATCCCTAGCATGGAGCCCAATGGTCGGTTCGTCGAGTACGTAGAGCGTACCGACCAGTCGCGAACCGAGCTGATTCGCCAACGCCACTCGCTGGGCTTCGCCGCCGGACAGCGTCTTGGTTTGGCGATTGAGGGTTAGGTACCCAAGGCCGACGCGTATCAGAAAACTGAGCTTTGCCTTGAGTTGCCGGAGAATATCCGAGGAGATCTCCTGTTCGGACTGACGGAGCGGCAGGGAGTCCACCCACCCTGCCAGACCCTCCACCGTTCGTTCCGTCGTCTCGTGAATATCGCTTCCGGCGAGCTTGACGAAGCGCGCGTCCGGTTTCAGGCGGCTGCCGTGGCAACTGGGGCAATCGAAAGGCGTGCGGTAGCGGCTGAGAAAGACGCGCACGTGCAGCTTGTACCGCTTGCCTTCGAGGTACTCAAAGAAGTCATTAATGCCGTCAAACGATTTGGCTCCTTCCCAGAGCAACTGCTGCTGATCTGCCGGCAGTGACTTGAACGGAGTCTCGACGTCAACACCATGTTTTTTCATCGCGGTCAACATTTGCTTCTGCCACCAGGCCGAGCTGGGCTTACTCCAGGGTTCGATCGCTCCTTGGGCGAGAGACTTGGTCTGATCAGGGATCACCAGCTCAGGATCGTATCGCAGCACATTGCCGAATCCTTTGCATTCGGGGCAGGCGCCGAGCGGATGATTGAACGAAAAGAGAATCGGCCTCAGGGGTTCAAAAGTTCTTCCGCAGCCTTGGCAGAGAAACTGTGTGCTGTAAGACTGACGTTCATGGTTGATGATGTCGATGGAACAGTGGCCCTCTCCTTCACGAAAGGCTGTTTCTACACTTTCGACTAGTCGTGTGCGATTGTCTTCCCGGATGACGAGACGATCGAGAACGATGTGGAGCGATTGAGACTTGTGAAGTTTTACCTGTCCAGCCTCGTGGAGGTCGATCACATCATCCTGAGTTTTGACCCTGGTGAACCCGCGCGTGAGGAGGGATTGGATAAATGCGGCTTCTTCTTTTGGCTTGGGAGCGGCAAGAGGGAATAGAATCATAGCTCTGGCATCAGGCCATCGAGTGAGTAGGTCGTCTACGACGGAGTCTGGTTGAAACGAACGGCCTTCTTGTTTGCAGTCTGGGCAGGTGGGCTTGCCGATTTTGGCGAAGAGCAGGCGTAGGAGATCGGCGATCTCCGTTGTCGTGCCGACCGTCGAACGAGCCGTGCGTACCTGATTCTTCTGTTCAATGGCAATGGCCGGGCGGACATTGATCAGTCGATCGACATCCGGGCGAGCCACCTTGTCGAGAAACATCCGGGCGTAAGTTGAGAGCGATTCCACATACCGCCACTGGCCTTCGGCAAAGATCGTGTCGAACGCGAGCGAAGATTTTCCTGACCCTGACACGCCGGTAATGGCCGTGACCTGATTGTGGGGAATCTGCAGCGAGATGTTCTTGAGGTTATTTTGCCTCGCACCTTCGATGATGAGATTGATAGACTGCTTGGGAAGCAGAGGATTAGGTTTCACGGTCTGGTCCTAAGTATGATAAGTGAATGATGCTAGCAGTCCTATCACAGGGCTTCAATGGGGTTGAGGGAGGATCTGCTGATTAGCCAGTTGGATGAGAGAATGCCGAATATCTAACCAGGAGGGCACATGATTCTGTCGACGACCAACAATCTTGAAGGCAAGAAAACGGTGAAGTATCTGGGACTAGTTTCCGGCGACGCGATTCTCGGTGCGAATATCTTTCGCGATTTCTTCGCGTCGATCCGAGATATCGTCGGTGGACGATCGGCTGGGTATGAAAAGGAGCTGAGAAAGGCCAAGACCATTGCACTCGAAGAAATGGAGGAACAAGCCAAGAACTTGGGGGCCAATGCGATCGTCGGGATCGATATCGACTATGAGACAATCGGCACGAACAGCAGCATGCTGATGGTCAGTGCGAACGGGACAGCAGTGGTAGTGGAATAGCACGAGGCTGAAAGTGTCTGCCAGCTTTATTCTTGCATCCTTCATGGCTTCACCATACCCCTGAAGATATCCCCTGGATTCTGCGACTCTGCACTCCTTTCATTTTCGCCAGGAGGTAGACCTGATCTCTTCAACTTCCTTATAATATTCCTGAACGGGTCTCCTGAGCGCGAATCGGCCATGGACGTTCAGGCTTATTTTAATCGAATCAACTATCGTGGTGATTTCACCTCCACTTCTGAAACCCTGCGCGCACTCCATTTCGCCCATGTGCTGGCCGTGCCGTTCGAAAATTTAGACAATTTCCTCGGTCGCTCGATCTCTCTTGAACCGGCTGATCTGTTTGCCAAGGTCGTCACCGCACGGCGCGGGGGATACTGTTATGAGCTGAATGGGCTATTCAGTCTTTTACTGGAGGCACTGGGGTTTTCCGTCACTCGATTGCTCGCGCGGGTATGGTACGGCTCACGACCGCCCTATCCCCGCAGCCATCAAGTCCTCCTTGTTGACCTCGGGGACGAGTCGTGGGTAGTTGATGTGGGTTTTGGTGGAAATGGTTTGCTGGAACCGTTTCCGTTCGTCGCAGGACATGTCGCCACACAGGGTGGTGAGCAGTTTCGCCTCAGGTTGGTGGAACGAGAGGAGTACTTGCTCCAATGCTTTGTCCGTCATCAGTGGGAAAGCCTCTATTCCTTCTCGGTACATCCGTGCCAGCCGGAGGACTATCAGTATGCCAATTATTTCCATTCTCATTCGCCGGCTTCGATCTTTATGCAGCGACGGATCTGCACGATACCAACGAAGGATGGGCGCAAAACCTTGGTTGATCACTCGTTGCGTGTCAGGCGAAATGGAACGAATGACAACGTGGTAGCCGGGAGTGACTCAGATGTCACCAAGATCCTTCTCGAACATTTCGGAATCACTCTTTGTTGAGAGCTGAGCTTAGCGGATGACAAGCCGGACCAATCCCACGCACCCCAAATAGAGAACAAGGGATCCGGCCATCGCCGGCCAGAAGCCCAGGCGCGGAATACCCATGATCATGGCGGTGACGTAGACGATCCAGGGTGGGACAAACCACATGAGGCTCTTGGCGTAGTCGATGGTGGGTGCGCCACCGCCATTCATGTACAGCAGGATGAAGGTGGCGGCGGTGATGGCGGGGAAGGTACTGGCCATGGCAGCGAGGAAAGAATTGCCTTTAGCCCCAAGGTAGGTGGACAGGCTGACGATTGTGCCACCCAACAGAAAGTAAACAACATACTTTGCGAGATCACCCACCGACAATCCTCCTTCCTATATTTTAGACTCTCTGAAACACCTTCAGAGTTTTCTTTCCAGGAGGCTTTCCTCTGGTCCGCCTATTATGGTGAAAAATACAAGACTGTGAGTTCGCGAATCCGAGTCGGTCGAGCCATGAGTCCGGGTTACCTCGTCGTTAGATGATAGCGGCCTTTGGCCGTTTCTGCACCATAATCCCCATAGAAGAATTTGCACCAGCAGACTTTATTCTAGGGCGGTTCTGACGGCACTATACATGATGATGACCTCCACGGCGTGGGCGACGACGGTGATCCAGAGATTGCGCGTCCTGAGCCAGATCGTTCCCCAGACAAGTCCGTCCCACAGGGCAATCCAATGGAGATGCTGAAAGGTATTCACCATGAAGGGGTCGAATGTAAACACCAGCGTTGTTGCCAGCAGTGCAAGGGGAGTGAGCGGTCGACCGAGGTGATCCCCTCTCCACTTCCGTTCAAATTCAGCCAAGCGGCCCAAGAGGAACCCCCGAAAGTTGATCTCTACGAAGAACGCGATGCAGCAGATGAACCAGGGTACCATCAGCAAAGCAGGCAGCCGGCCGTGGGGGGTCTGTTTCAAAAAGGTGATGTCGTAACCGAGCGATGGGTAGAGCGACAGAATCATAAAGGTATTGAGGCAACCTAGGATCAGTCCTGTCAGCAGCCCCCACTTCATTCCATTGATGAACTTCGTCCGCTCCAGCCCTAGATGTTTGGCGATTTCAGATGTGCCTGAAGCCCAGATGCCCATTGCCAGATAGGACAGCAACTGCGGGGTACATTGAACCAGCAGTTGAGCTTGGAGAGAAGGAGGAAGAGCGTAATAGCCGAGCGTGGCTCCGATGGGGAGCAGTGCCAGGGCTGTTCCCATGTGAACAGCGTACCCGTGAACGAGCCGATGGGGCTCGGGTGTCATGAGCGTGCTATGAAAGTTCGAGGTGATAGCGGTCCAAGGTGGTCGCCTTGTGTCGGGACAAGTTGGACAACGACTTGTTGTAATCGACGATCGCCCGTAACTCGTTGCCCTGCGCGGTCGCGAGGTCGCGCTGGAACTCGAGTACGAAGCGTGTCGTGCTGAGTCCTACTTTCAGCCGTTCCTGCTCGGCCTGGAGTTGTTTCTCCGCCATGATGCGTGCGGAGCGGGTCGTTTCGATCCGCTTAAAATCCGTCTGAACTCGGCGCACCGCTTCACGAATGCCGACGATGATCTGCTGGCGCACATTCGCGAGGGCCACCTCCGCGTTTTGTGCCTCAAGCTTGCGCTTGCTATACGTATTGACGGCGGCTCGGTTCCCGAGCGGATAGCTGAGCACCAGCCCTGCCCCATAGTTGTAGAAGTCGCCGCTGAAATTTCTGGTGAAGGATTCACCGTAGTCCCCGCCCAGGCCGGCGAGTCCGATCGTGCCTTGAAGGGAGAGCGTCGGGAGCAACTGGTTACGCGCAAACTGCTTATTGAGTTCACCGGTTTCGACATTTTTCTTGGCCTGTGTGATTTCAGGCCGTTGTTCGATGGCGGTGTCGATGGCCTCTTGCAGGCTCAGAGGTTCAAGGACGGTGACTGGAGGATCAACCGGTGTGAGGCGGACATCTTGCCGCAGATCCTCTTCGCCGGGATTCAAGAGCCGCCGCAGTTGATCTTCCTGGTCGCGGATGGCTTTCTCGGCCACTAGCACTTGCTCCACTCGTGAGGCCATCGCGGCCTCGGCTTGTAGGACATCGACGATCGACATGACCCCAGCCTTGGTCTTCGCTCGGTTGGCAGCCAAGAGCTCTTCGGCGGCTTTCAGGGCCGCCTGGGCAACCTTCAGGTTTTCGTTGGCAAAGACAACTTCCCAATAGGTTTGTTCTACCGAAGTGATGACGCTCATGACTCGATCTCGAAAGACATGCTGTTCGACGATCGCATTGTTTTGAGCGACCTTGATAAAGGTCTTGTTGATGGCAATTCCTGCGTTCCTGAGCAGCGGTTGGGTGAACGTGAATGCCAGTCCTCCCGTCCAGGCCGGGTTGAATAGAAATCCGCGTGCGACGTTTTGATTGACGCTGTTTCTAGCCGGGCTATAGTTGACGTCCAAGTTGCCGCCTGTGATCAGGTTGGTCTGTGCATCAACCGTCAGCGAATGGTTCCGTTGATCGAAGGTCGTGATCTGACCAAGTAAGTCTCCAGTTCCTCCGAAGACGGGACGATTGAGCGGATTCACGGTTCGATTGTATTGGCCGTTGATGCTCAGGTTCGGGTCGAACTTCGATTGCTCAATGATGATGTCAGCCAGTCGACTTTCGCGATTTTGTCGGCTGATGCTGATATCGAGATTGTTCTGTAATGCCCGCACTGCAGCATCAGCCAGTGACACAGTTTCACGTCGTTCTGGTGAAAGCGGCTGAGTCACGTCCAAACACCAGGCCGTGTGTGGCAGGGACATGCATGCCCATCCTGCGATCACCATGATCGTGAGACGATAGATGCGAGCCGAGGAAGTGCCATTCATTCGTGCCTCCTTGATCAACGAGCGATACAAGAGCATACTACAAAGTGTTGTATGGTTCACGTCATGGATATTCACAGACACTCTGTCCGACGCGCATGGGCTCGGATGACTCGGATCAATTCATTAGGCGTGTTTCTGTGTCTGCTTACCGCCGTTACCTTCTGCGTCGAAGTGTCAGCGTGGGCCCAGAGTGCCTCGGGGGTGCGGTCGTTCGCGGGCGGGGTCTCGCCTCTGCTGAAGCTCCCGGGGGGAAGTTTGTATATCGATAACCAGGGAACGCAGGGGTTTCTCTACGCACCAGGACAGCACTTCCAGTCGCACAACTTTCGAAACCCGACGACGGGTCAGGCCTGGAGCGGAGCCGTGATGACCTTTGGTCCACAACTGTCCATCGGGCTTATACAGGGAGCGAATCAGGCCGGGAGTCCAACCGTTCTGCCTCCTCCACCGCGCCAGACGGATTTGTTGCCGCCGATTGAGTCGGAGTTGCTAGAACCGTTTCCCTAATCGGCCCTTGAGTACGTTTCGCGGTTTCTTGCTTGCTGTTGGGCATGCGGCGCCTCACTGCGTGTGCTGCGGGAGCGGAGACATGGTGCTGGACTCGCCTTCTGTATCCGTTGATCCATAGGCCAGGTGCCACGTCAAGGCCAAGACGAATTGCGATGCGGCCTTGAGGATCTTAGGGTCGATCGTGTCGGCTGTGTCGGTTGGTTGATGGAAGTGTGGGTGAATGCCGCTGCTGACGACGGTGATGGTCGGGACGCCTGCTTCTTTAAACGGGACATGATCGCCACCAGGGAA
>CXWK01000536.1_pt1 | contig 12098 bp, 8 predicted proteins | sample 590851 | NCBI WGS metagenome assembly CXWK01 (sample SAMEA3498364, study PRJEB10139) | wastewater metagenome | biome: wastewater treatment plant; material: activated sludge | place: Denmark | collected 2014-08-01
TGGCCCTGGCCGAGCGACGGCAAACGCGCCGGAAAGCACCAGCCGACAGCAGCGGCCGCGGGTCGAACGGATGAAAGACGTGGCCGACTACCCCTTTTCCGCTCTTGACAGGTTCTGCTGTCCTCTATAATACGGCGATGAAGCGACTTCTGATCCTCACCTGCCTGCTAGTGCTCCTGGCCGCCTGCCGTCCAGAGCCGGCCGACGTCTCGTTTATGGTCTTTGGCGACCCGGCTGAGTTCACAGCCTATCAATCCCTCGTTGACGCCTTCACCGCCGCCCATTCCGACGTCAGCGTGACGTTGACCCACATCCCGTCCCAGGCCGACTATCGAGCCCGCCTGGCGACCGACTTCGCCGCCGGCACACCGCCCGACGTGTCGCTCATCAACTTTCGCCGCATGGGCGCTTTCGCCGCTGCCGGGCAACTGGAGCCGCTCGGCCCCTACCTCGACCAGAGCGCGGTGGTGGGCCGCGATGACTTCTACCCCGTCACGCTGGAGGCGTTCACCTGGCAGGAGCAGTTGATGTGCATCCCCCAGAACATCTCCAGCCTTGTCGTCTACTACAACCGCGATTTGTTTACGGCCGCGGGCGTGGCCGAGCCGGCCGACGACTGGAACTGGGCCGACTTTCTGGCCGCGGCCCAGGCGCTGACAATGGACACCGACGGCGACGGCCAGACCGACCAGTATGGCGCGGGCATCGAGGCGTCCCTCTTCCGTCTGGCCCCGTTCATCTGGCAGAACGGCGGCCAACTGGTCGATGACCCCGACTTCCCGCTGCAACTGGCCCTGACGCGCGTGCCCGCCCAGGCGGCGCTGACCTGGTTCACCGAGCTACAGACCCTCCACCACGTCGTGCCCGACCGTGTGGCCGAGGAGTCGCTCGACAGTGAGAGCCGTTTCATCGAAGGCACGACGGCCATGTACTTTAACAGCCGCCGCGGCACGCCGACCTATCGTGAGATCACCAGCTTTGACTGGGACGTGGCCCCGTTGCCGCGCGGCGAACAGACAGCCGGGGTGCTCCACAGCGACGCCTATTGCCTCGCGGCCGCCGCCGCCGACAAGGACGCCGCCTGGCGCTTCATCGAGTTCGCCAACTCGACCGAAGGACAGACGATCATCGCCGGCAGCGGCCGCACCGTGCCGTCGCTCATGTCCGTGGCCGAATCGCCCGCCTTCCTCGACCCGGCTACCCGCCCGACCCGCGCCCGCGTCTTTCTCGATACCATCGACGAGCTGCGCCTTGTGCCCATCATTAGCACCTGGGATGAGATCGAAATCACAGCCGGCAAAGAGATCGAGCGTGCCTTCTATGGCGACATTTCCCCGCAAGAGGCCGCGCTGCTGGCCCGAACGCGAACCGAAGAGTACTTCCAGTTGGCCGTGCGGCCCTGACGTTCGTAGTCGAGCGCTTTAGCGCTCTTAGCGTCTGGAAGAACGCGCTAAAGCGCTCGACTACGAACGAAGATTCAGAAACCATGCGCGACCTTGAACAGACACTGGCCCGCCTGAGCGCCGTCCGCGCCGACCCCCTTGCCCCGGGCGCGGCCGACGAACTGCGCGCCGCCCTCGGCGCACGCTCCAACCTCGTGGTCGCCCGCGCGGCCGAGATCGTCGCCGAATGGGAGTTGCGCGACTACGCCGCCGATCTCGCCCGCGCCTTCGANNCTGCGGGCCACCTGCGCCCTGGGGCTGGCCCGCGCCAACCCACCCGACGTGCTACTCCAACTGGCCGGCCTGTTGGCCGACCCAGAGACGGATGCCCGCGTCGGCGCGGCGCGGGCCATCGCCACCGCCGGGCGGCCGGGCGCGGCACCGCTGCTGTGGTACAAGACGCTGGTGGGGGATGCCGAAGTCGCGCCGCTCTACGCCTGCTTCGGCGGCCTGCTGGCGCTGGAGCCGGAGCGCGCCCCGGCCCACGTCGGTCGCTACCTGCGCGCCGCCAACCCCGCTCTGGCCGAGGCGGCAGCGCTGGCCCTGGGCGAATCGCGCCTGCCCGACGCCGCGCCAGTGCTGCGCGAGGCCTGGGCCGCGGCCGACGACCCCGCCCTGCGCGCTACCTGCCTCGACGCATTGGCCCGGCTGGGCGACGAAGCGGCGTTCGACTTCCTGCTCGACCTGCTGGCCAACGGCCCCGCCCACGACGCCCACAACGCCCGCCGGGCGCTGCTGTCGGCCACTGGCGACGACGCCCGTCGTCGACGCAAGGTGGAACGCGCTGCCGCCCGCCGCGACGACCTGGATTAGTCCGTCACCCTTACCAGCAGAGCAAACGTCTCCACGGCCTCCACCGCCGTCTCTGCCGGGCGGGCGTTGATGAGCTGCAACGACACCTCGCCCGCGGCGACGGCGGTAAAGTAGAAGGTTACCCGCCCGCCCGCACCGGGCAGCGGCTCCCCCTCGATGGCGTAGCTCGGCTCGTCGGTCGGCCGCAACACCGCCTCGTCGTTGGTGACAATGCTCCAGATGTAGCCCGTGCTGCGGTTCTCCGGCAGGCTGATTTGCAGCGCGTCGCCCGCGCCCATCATCACCGTCTGGCCGTTGTCGTTCTCGTCGGCGATGTAGACGTTCTCCGGCCCGGCCGCCCCGCCGCAGGCCGAGAGCAATGCCGCTACTATTGAAAGGCCCAGGAGATTGAGTACCATCCTTGCTATGCGAAAAATCATGATTGCCCTTTAACATTCGGCAATTCGGCTTAAGGTGCGAATCGCCCCGATCTCACGCAGAGAGGCCGCCTGCCCCCAGCAGAATCAAGCCCGTTGCGCCCCAACTTCTTTGGGCCGTAGTGTTGAAATCAAAGCCCCGGCCAACACCTGCGCCGGGTGCACCGCCACCCGCCCGCTGCCATGAGCGATCTGCTCGCGGCAGCTCAGCCCCGCGGCAACGATGATCGTGTCCGCCTCGGCCGCGCGCACTGCCGGCAGCAGCCGCCGCTCGGCCATCTGCATCGACACGGCGTAGTGCTCGGCCTCATAGCCGAACGAGCCGGCCATGCCGCAACAGCCGGCGTCCACCTCTTCGACCGCCGCCCCCGGCAGCAGCGCCAGCGCCGCCCGCGCCGGTCCCATGCCAACCAGCGCCTTCTGGTGGCAGTGGCCGTGCAGCAAGATGCGCCGCGGTCGGTCGTCAAAGCGCATCGCCAGCCCACCCGCCGCCCGCTCGGCCACGAACTCCTCGAACGTCCGCGCCGCCGCGGCCAGCGCCGCCGCGCGCTCGTCGCCCGGCAACAGGTAGAGGTACTCATCGCGCAACGTCAGCAGACTGCTCGGCTCCAGCCCGACGACCGGTAGCCCCGCCGCCACCGCCGACCACAGCGCGCCCACCGCCCGCTCGGCCGCCCGCCGCGCCTCGGCCAGCAGCCCCTTGGAGAGGAACGGCCGCCCGTCGTCGGCCCACACCGGCTGCACGCCCAGCCCGGCCGCCCGGAAGAACGCGACCGCGGCCACGGCCACCTCCGGCTGGATCGTGTCAGTGAAGGGATCGATGAGCAGCGCCAGCGCCGGCGCGCCGCTCTCGGTTGCCTGCCCTTCGCGCCGCCACCAGGCCGCGAACGACCGCCGCGCCGGAACGGGCAGCGGCCGCGCCGTCGTAATGCCCAGCCGCCGCCGGGCCACGCCCGAACCGAGCAGCGCCCGCGCCAGCGGCGCGCGCCACCCCACGCCCAGGCGGTTCAGCGTCCCGGCGTAGGCGAAGAGGCGCGCGCGGAGCGGCACGCCGTGGGACTCATGGTAGCGGGCCAGGAACTCCAACTTCAGCCGGGCCATGTCGACGCCCGACGGGCACTCCGCCTTGCACGCCTTGCAACTGATGCACAGGTCCATGACGCCATAGAGGCGCGATCCGGTCAGCGCCTCGGCCGGCAGCACGCCGCTCATCACTGCGCGCAGGGCGTTGGCCCGACCGCGCGTACTGTCGCCCTCCTCGCGCGTCACCATAAAGCTGGGGCACATCGTCCCGCCCGTGCGCCGGACACAGACGCCCGCCCCGTTGCACATCTCCACAGCGCGAATGAGACCGGGGGCGGTTGCGTCCGGCGTCGGCCGCGGCGCAAAGGGCAACGGCAGCGGCGTGTCACGTTCATAGTCGCGGAAGTCCAGGCGCGGCGCGTCGGGCAACGTTGGGACGCGCCGCAGGTTGTCGGTCATCGGGCCGACATCGACGATGACGCCGGGATTGAGCAAGTTGTGCGGGTCGAAAGCACGCTTCACCTGCCGGAACAGGTCGTAAAGGGCGGGGCCATAGAAGCGCTCGTTCAGCCAGCCGCGCGTGCGACCGTCGCCGTGCTCGCTCGACAGCGCCCCGCCAAAGCTTTTGACCAGTTCGGCCGCGTGATTGGCGATGTCGGGCAGTCGCGCCAGGTGAGCCGCGCTACGCGTGTTGATGAGCGGGCGGATGTGGAGGCAGCCGGCGCTGGCGTGGGCGTAGTAACTGATGGGCGTGTCCAGACCGGCGCAGTACGCTTCGATGGCGCGCACGTAGGCCGGCAGGTCGGCCACCGGCACGGCGGCGTCTTCGATGAACGGGATGGGCTTCATGTCCCCCTTCATCGACGACAGCAGCCCCAGGCTGACCTTGCGCACGCGCCATACGGCCGACTGCTGGGCCGCGCCCAGTGCCGGCGTCACCGCGCCGACACCCGGCAATCGCGCCGCCCGCCGTCCCAGACGCTCGGCCGCTGCCCGCACCTCGGCTTCGCTCTCACCGCTGTACTCGACCACCAGCAGCCCGTTCGGCCGCCCCGGCACAACCGACTCGAGCAGCCGGGCGTACTCCGGCACGCCGTGGCACAGCGTCAGGCTCAGCGTATCCAGCAGTTCGACGGCCGTCGGCCCCGTTTCCAGAATGTCGGGCACGGCTGCCAGCGCAGCGTAGAGGTCGTCGAAGTGCAGCAGCACCAGGCCGGTGCAGCTCGGCCGGGGCACAAGGTTGACGGTGATCTCGGTCATAACCGCCAGCGTGCCCTCGGAGCCGCAGACGAGTCGATGTAGGGCGGGATGCCTTCCCGCGCCTTCTTCCGCCGCACCCGGCAGCAGCCGGTCCAGCGCATACCCCCCGCAACGCCGCCAGTGGCGCGGCGTGCCCTCGCGGATGACGCGCTGGTTGGCATCATCGGCCAGCAGGGCGGTTATCTGGTGTTCAATGTGCTCTGTTAGAAGGGCGGGAAGGCATTCCGCCCTGTGGGGGAAGTCGGCTGTTGAGCCATCGGCCAGCACCACGCGCATGCCCAGCACGTGGTCGGCGGTCATGCCGTAGACGATGGAGTGGCTGCCGGTGGCGTTGTTGGCCACCGCCCCACCCACTGTTGAGCGGTCGCTGCTGGCCGGGTCGGGGCCGAATTGCAGGGCGTACGGCCGCAGCGCCGCGTTCAGATCGTCCAGCACAACGCCCGGCTGCACCGTCGCCCGCCGCGCCGCGGGGTCGATGGCGATGATGCGGTCGAGGTGGCGGGTGAAGTCAATGACCAGCGCCTCGTTGACCGCCTGCCCGGCCAGACTGGTGCCGGCGGCGCGGGCCAACACGGGAATGCCGTGCGCGGCGGCCAGGGCTACGGCCGCGATTACGTCGTCGGCCGTGCGCGGAATGAGCACGGCGTGGGGCAGGAGCTGGTACAGGCTGGCGTCGGTGCTGTAGAGCACGCGGCTGAGCTTGTCCGTCCGCAACTCCCCAGCCACCTCACGCCGGCAGGCGGCGGCGAACGCGGCCAGCTTCTCGTCGGTCATCATGACCGGCGATCTTAGTCCACTCTGGCCGCCCGTCAACCACGGGATTATTTATCAATTTGTTCTGCTTATTGACAAAAGCCAATCAGTGAGTATACTTATCAATGGCTCCCCCCCCAGAGGTGGACAGTAAGACGCCCGTCTTACTGCCACCTCATTTTTATTGTAGAGCGATTGGCCAAATCGCCTTACACTTGCCCTATGCAACCAAACGCCACCCCCCAACTTGTCCAATCCGGGCCGGAGTTCTACGAAGCCGGTCTCGCCTATCGCTACACCATGCCCGACGGTCCCGGCCCCTACCCGACGGCCGTCCTGCTCCACGGCCGGCTGGGCAACGAGGACGTCATGTGGCTCTTCCGGCGCGTCGTGCCCCGACCGTGGCTGATCGTCGCGCCGCGCGCCATTCTACCGGAGGGCACGCGCGGCTTCTCCTGGCACGCCCAGCCGCACGGGCAGTGGCCGGCGCTGGCGGCGTTCGACGCGGCGGTAGACGCCCTCAGCCGCTTTCTGCGCGCCCTGCCCAGCCTCTACAACGCCGACGCCGACCGCCTCTATCTGATCGGCTTCAGCCAGGGCGCGGCCGTCGCCTTCGCCGCCGCGCTGCGCGAACCGACCCTCGCCCGCGGCATCGCCGGGCTGGTGGGCTTCGTGCCGCGCGTTGCGCCGGAGGCGGTGGTCGGGCGGCTGGCCGGGCTGCCGGTGTTCATGGCCGCCGGCGAGCAAGACCCGACCGTGCCGCCCGACGAGTCGCGCCGGGCCGCGGCCGTGCTGCGTGCCGCCGGGGCCGACCTCNNNTGGCTGCAAGCGCGAACGTAAGAGAGACACCACATCAGTGCCCCCCACAGTAGGTTGTGGCACAATCGGGCCATGTCTCGCTGGGCGCGGTGGTCAGACCGGCTGCAACTGGCGCTTCTGGGTAATGCGGAGGCGCGCATTGATCTGCGGCTACGACTGCCTCTCTTCTGGCTGGCGGCGCTGCTCGTCGCGGCCCTGGTGCTGCCCGACCGCATCTGGACGACACTGCTCATTGGGCTGGCCGGGCTGCTGCTGGTGGCCTTCCTCTGGGCACGAGCGCTGGCCCGTGGTCTGTCGGCCGAGCGCCGGCTGCGCTTCGGCTGGGTCTCCGTCGGCGACCGGCTGGAGGAAGAGTTCTCCCTGAACAACCACTCCGGCCTGCCCGCCCTGTGGGTAGAGATTCGCGACGAGACGAACGTGCCCGGCTATCAGTCCGGCGCGGTGCGCGCCGTGGGCGCCGATGACCACACACACTGGCGGCAAGGGTCAGTCTGCACCCGGCGCGGCCAGTACCACCTCGGCCCATGGGCCATCGAGAGCGGCGACCCGTTCGGCCTCTTCCGCGTCCGCCGCCACTACAACAGCCGCGAAGAGATCATCATCCACCCGCCCATCCACACCTCTCTGCCCATCCCTCTGCCGCCGGGGCGCAGCGACGGCCGCGCCCGCACCCGCGAGCGCAGTTGGCAAGTAGCCAGCAGCGCCGCCGGCATCCGCGAATACCACAGCCAAGACCCGTACCACTGGATCCACTGGCCAACCAGCGCCCGCCGCGACAGCCTCTACGTGCGCCAGTTCGACCGCGACGCCGCCGGCGACATCTGGCTGGTCATCGACGCCCAAGCCGCCGCGCAACTGGGCGAGGGGGCCCAGAGCACCGAAGAGCACGCCGTGCTGCTGGCCGCCGCCCTGGCCGCGCGCGCCCTCGACGCGACGCGCGGCGTCGGCCTGGCCGCCTTTGCCCGACAGCCGCAACTGGTGCCGCCGGCGCTGGGCGCGGGGCAGCAGTGGGCCATGCTGCGGGGGCTGGCCCTCTTGCGCGCCGACGGCGAGATCGACCTCGGCCGCGTCCTGCAAGAACTGGGCGACGTGGCCCGCCGCGGCTCGGCGGCCATCATCATCACCCCGACGGCCGACGCCGGCTGGCTACCGCAGCTGACGCAGCTATCGCGCCGCGGGCTGGATAGCCACGTCCTGCTACTCGATCGGCCCAGCTTCGGCGGCGCGGGCAGCAGCGAGGCGTTGCGCGCCACCATCACCCTGCTCGGCTACCGCTGTCAGGTCGTCCGGCGCGGCGAGGTTGGCCGGCCGCTCGTCGAAACAGAACACCAGGGCTTCTGGGAGTTTAAGGTCACGGGCACGGGCCGCGCCGTGGCCGTGCGCCGCCCATCCGAGCGCTGACCGATGGCCGAGTCGCTGCTGGCCCACGTCGCCCAACGCTACCGCCCCCGCCACGGCTGGCTGCCGTTCGTGCTGCTGGCCGCGGCGCTGGCTTGCCTCGTTCTGGCCGTGCTCGACGTGGCCTGGGTGCCGGAGGATAGCGTCGTCGTCTGGACGGTGGCGCTGGGCTATCTGCTCGGCGCGCTGTTGGCCCAGCGCCGGCAGCGCGCTCTGCCCGCCTGGGCGCTGCTGACCGTGGCCGGCGTGGCGTTGTCGATCTTCCTGGTGGCGGAGCTGTGGCCGCCGCCGTTCGTCGTGCGCGGCGGCGCGACCGAGATCGCCGCCTACGGGGCGCGCCAACTAGCCCTGCTGGCCGACCGGGCCGCGGGCTGGGCCGCGGCCGTGGCCGCCGGGGGGCGCAGCACGGAGACGGCCGTCTTCACGCTTGGTCTGGCCCTGGCCGGCTGGTTCGTGGCCGCCTTTCTGGCCTGGAGCAGCTTCCGCCTCGGCCATCCCTACTGGGGCCTGATGCTGGCCGGCTTTGCCCTGGCGGTCAACACCTTCTACGGTCAGGCTCCGCTCTACTGGGCCGTCCTCTTCTTCGGCCTGGCCGTCACCGCCGCCACCTTCCTCAACTACCTCCATCGGGAAGACGCCTGGGAACGGGCGGGCGTGGACTACTCGTCCGAAGTGCGCCTCGACCTGTTCTTCTACGCCGCCGGGCTAAGTTTGGGCATCATGTCGCTGGCGATGGCCCTGCCAGCGATCAACTTCCGGGCGATTGCCGACGCCTTCCAGCGCCAGGAGGCCGTCGTGGCCGCCGAGCGGACGCTGGAGCGAGCCTTCGCCGGCGTTCAGCAGCCGCGCACCGACGAGGGGGCGCTCGGTGCCGGGGGGCTGCCGCGCTCCTTCCTGCTGGGCGGCGACCCGCAACTGACGATGACCGTCGTCATGACCGCCAGCGTGGCCCTGCCGGTCGGCGCGCCGCCCAACGCGCTTCTCGCCGCCCGCAACTGGCGCTCGGTCAGCTACGACGTCTACACCGGCCGCGGCTGGGCGCGATCGTCGGAGCGGGACGAGCCGGTGGACGCGGGACAGCCCATTGCCGCCGGCGAGGCACCGGCAACTGTCGTGACCCTGACGCAGGAAGTTGACTGGCTTCACGACCGCCGGGCGACGCGCTACACCGTCGGCCGCCCGGCTGTCTTCAGCCACGACGTGACCNNGTGACCGTCAGCTGGCGCGGCACGGACGACCTCGTCGGCGCGCGCGGCCGGAACCTGGCCCCCTTCCGCTATCGCGCCGAGTCGACGACCGCGCTGCTCGACCCGACTGGGCTGGCCGCGGCCGGCCTGGAAGACGTGCCGCCGGAGATTCGCGCCCGCTACACCGCCCTGCCGCGCGGCATCCCCGACCGCGTCTACGAACTGGCCCGTGTGGCCGCCGGCCTAGCCCCGGATGTGGCTGCCCCAACCCCGCCGCCGTCCCCCTATGCCCAGGCGCGGGCCATCGAGGCCTTCCTGCACCAGTACCCCTACACCCTCGACCTGTCCCTGCCTCCCGGCGACGTGGACATCGTCGACTACTTCCTGTTCGACCTGCAACGCGGCTTCTGCGACTACTTTGCCTCGGCCATGGTCGTCATGGCCCGCGCCGTCGGGTTGCCGGCGCGGCTGGCCGCCGGCTTTCGCCAGCAGTCGCCCGACGCGCGCGGCGTGCAGACGGTGCGGCAGATCGACGCCCACTCGTGGGCCGAGGTCTACTTCGCCGGTTACGGCTGGGTGGAGTTCGAGCCGACGCCCCCCTTCGCCGTCCCATCCGCCCCAACCGCGCCGGCCGCCGTCGGCGACACCGCGCCACCGACGTTTGAGCCGCCACAGCCGTTGGCCATCGTGCCACCGCGCGCGCCGCAGCGACAGACGCCGTGGGGGCTGTGGCTGGGGTTGGCGGCGTTGGGGCTTGTGGCATGGCTGCTATGGGGGCGGCGGGCGCTGGCCGCGTGGCGCATGCCGCGGCCGTCGCTCGACGAAGTGCAGGCGACGTTCGCCGGGCTGCAAGACAGCGCCGCGGCCGTGGGTTTCCCCTATCAGCCGGGCCAGACGCCGGCCGAGTTTGCCACGGCGCTGCTGGCCAACCTGCCCGCCGACGCGGAGACGGCTGCACTGGGCCCCGCCGTCGAACAACTGGCCGGTGTGTTCGCCGCGCGGCAGTATGGAGGCCGGCGGCTGTCGGTCGATACCGCCCACGAGGNNCTGGGCCACGGCCCGCGCGCCCTTACGCCGCCTCGCCTGGCGGCGTCGCTTGGGCCAAGAAAAGCCCTCACGCCAAGATCGCTAAGCGACGTTTTTTTGGCGCTCTTGGCGCGAGCGTTCTTTCCGCCTTAACGTGCGCCTCTGATATCTGCCTAATCGGCTTAATCTGCGGATAATATCTCTTGATAGGCAGAAGGTGCGACGCAGTTGGGAAAGTGCGACGCACCGGGAAGAGACATGAAACAAGACGACTTCGACATCCCGGAAGTATTCCGGCGGGCGATGGAAGAGGCGGGCTGGCGCGGCGAACAGGAAGAGGGCGGCGGCGGCCAACGCCCCCCTCGCCGTCCGTTCCCGCCCCCGGCCCGTTCACCGCGCGTCAACCGGCTTATCCTGCTAAGCATCCTCATTCTGCTGTTCCTGTTCAGCCTGGGCAGCATCGCTTCCTTCTACACCGACTTCCTGTGGTTCGACCACCTCGGCTTCCGCGATATGTTCGTCAAGCGGCTGACGGTGCGGTTGGGGGTCTTCGCCCTTACGTTTGTGATCGCTCTGGTCGTACTGCTGGGTAACTGGCTGCTGGCGCGGCGGCGGGCGTCCGGCGAGGCGACGCCGCTGACGGCCAACGCCCTGCGCTCCGGCGGCCTGCGGGCGCTCATCATCGGCGCGGCGCTGCTGCTGGCCTTCCTGTTCGCCTCAGCCGCCGCCGGCCAGTGGGAGGAGCTACTACTGCTGAGCAACGCGCAGAGCTTCGGCGTGGCCGAGCCGATCTTCGGCCGCGACGTGGGCTTCTACGTCTTCCAACTGCCTGTCTACGAGTTCTTCCAGGGTTGGCTGGTTACCTTACTCATTCTGACCACTCTGGGGCTGCTGCCCATCTACGCCGGCTCGAACCTGCTAGAGGTTCAGCGCGGCGCGTGGCGTCCGCTGCAATCGGGCGGGTTGCGCCGCCATCTGGCTGTGCTGCTGGGGGTGCTGGCGCTGGTCTGGGCCGCCGGCTACGCGCTGGACGTTTACCGCCTACTGTTCTCCACCCGTGGCGTGGCCTATGGCGCCAGCTACGTTGACTTGCGCGCCGGGCTGTGGGCGTTGCGGCTGCAAGCGGCGTTTGCCCTGCTGACCGCGCTGGCCCTGTTCTACAACGTCGTGCGGCCCAACGTGCGCCTGCCGCTGCTGACCGGGGCGCTGTGGCTGCTGAGTGGCTTCATCGTCGGCGGCGCGCTGCCCAGCCTGCTGCAACGCTACGTCGTCGAGCCGAACGAGCTGTCGCTGGAAACGCCCTACATCGAGCACAACATCGCCTTCACGCGCGCCGCCTTTGGCCTCGACCGGATCGAATCGATCCCGTTCGGCACAGTCGAAGACCTGTCGCCAGAAGACCTGCTGGAAAACGAGGACGTGCTGCGCAACGTGCGGCTGTGGGACTATCGGCCGCTACAACAGACCTACCAGCAACTCCAGGGGCTGCGCCCCTACTACGCCATCGGCGAGATCGACATCGACCGCTACGAGATCGACGGTGAACAGCGCCAGGTGATGCTGGCCGCGCGCGAGCTGGACAAGACGCGCCTGCCCGCGCCGTCGTGGGTCAACCGCAACCTGGAGTTCACCCACGGCTACGGTATCATTATGAACCCGGTCAACGAGGTAACGGCCGAGGGGCAGCCCAACTTCTTCATCAAAGACCTGCCGCCGCAGAGCCGTGTGCCATCGATTGAGGTCACCCGACCGGAGATCTACTTCGGCGAATTGACCACCGACACCATCTACGTCGGCAGTGCCCGCGAGGAGTTCAGTTACCCGAGCGGCGATGAGAATGTCTACACGAATTACGAGGGTACGGGCGGCATCGTCCTCGACTCGTTCCTCAAGCGGTTGGCCTTCGCCATGCGCCAGAGCGACCCCAACGTACTGCTCAGCAACGACATCACCGAGACAAC
>CXWK01013679.1_pt2 | contig 12094 bp, 11 predicted proteins | sample 590851 | NCBI WGS metagenome assembly CXWK01 (sample SAMEA3498364, study PRJEB10139) | wastewater metagenome | biome: wastewater treatment plant; material: activated sludge | place: Denmark | collected 2014-08-01
GCCTGATGTGGGGCACGCCGGGCGTGGCCGTGCGCGCCGCCGATTCGCCGGAGGCCATCGCCCGCTATCTGGCCCGCAACCCCGGGCTGAGTCTGGTGACGGAGAGTGACGGCGAAGTGATCGCCTGCGTCTTCGCCGGCCACGACGGGCGGCGAGGCTCGTTGCGCCACGTGGTCGTCGCCACGGCGTGGCGTGGGCGCGGCGTGGGCCGGGCGCTGGTGGCGCGGGCGCTCGACGGGCTGGCCGCCGAGGGCATCCACAAGACCCACATTGACGTCTTCGCCGACAACGCTCCGGCCATTGCCTTCTGGCAAGCCATTGGCTGGCAGCGTCGCGATGACATCGCGCGTTTTTCATTCAACCGCTCGACCGATGCCAACGTCTAGCCGGCTATCGCTATTAAGGATGAGGGCGGAAGGCTGAAGGATGAACACCAGAAGTGCTTTCATCCTTCAGCCTTCCGCCTTCATCCTTGTTTTAGCGAATAATGAGTAGTTGCCAATGAAACGAAAACAAGGTGTTTGCATTTTCTATTATGTCGTGTATACTGCTGATTGGTTTTGTCGTCCGGGCCGGAGCGGTAAGGACCAGCTAGCGGCCCGATATTAGTTTGTAGAGAGAGTTTCAAGTTGACGAAGAAAGTTTACGTAGGTAATTTGTCGTTCGGCGCCACTGAAGACCAGGTCCGTGACCTGTTCTCCGAGTTTGGCGACATCCAGTCGATTGCTATGATTAATGACCGGGACACCGGCCGTTTTCGTGGCTTCGCGTTTGTTGAGATGGAAGATTCGGCCGCCAATGCGGCCATCAAGGCGCTGAACGGCAAGGAAGTCGACGGTCGCGAGCTGAGTGTCAACGAAGCCCGTCCGCGCGAAGAGCGTTCTGGCGGCGGCGGTGGCTACGGTGGCGGGAATCGCAGCGGCGGCAGCGGCTACGGCGGCGGGAATCGCAGCGGTGGCGGCGGCTACGGCGGCGGGAATCGCAGCGGTGGCGGTGGCGATCGCGATCGCAATCGCAGCCGTAATAGCTGGTAAGCGACGCCCCTTCGGGGGACTAGTTTGAGTCGGACGGCCGTCTCGTTGACCGCAAGGTTGGCGAGGCGGCCTTTTTGTTTGGCGTAGCGCGATTCCCCCGAACCGCGCTTCTGGTATTTGCCGGCCGGGGCGCGATTCGGGGGAATCGCACTACGTTTCGCAGGAGGACAGTATGACCGATACGACGATTGGAACAACGCCGTTGACGGCCGAACAGATCCGCGAGTTCGTCATCGCCGGGCACGGCAATCTGGAGGCGGTGCGGACGCTGCTGACGGCCGAGCCGCGGCTGCTGAACGCGGCCAACGAATGGGGGCCAGGCGACACGGAGACAGCCATCCAGGGCGCGGCCCACGTTGGTAGCCGGGACATCGCTGAGTACCTGCTGGCGCAAGGCGCGCCGCTGGAGCTGCCGACGGCGGCCATGCTCGGCCGGCGCGACGTGGTTGAGCAGCAGTTGGCGGCCGACCCGGCGGCCATCCACAGCCGCGGCGCGCACGGTATCCCCTTGCTGTGCCACGCCGCTTTCAGCGGCGACGCCGAGCTGGTGGCCATGCTCTATGAGGCCGGCGCGCGCCAGGGGGCCACAATGGCCCTGGTCAACGCCGTGGCCGTCGGGGCGCGGGCCGTCGCCACCTGGCTGTTGGCGAACGCCGGCCCCGACCTGGCCTGGACGAATTGGCAGGGGCAGACAGCGCTGGACGTGGCCACGGCCCGCAGCGACGAGGGCATGGCCGACCTGTTGCGCGGCTATGGCGCGGCGATGAGCCAATAGAGGAGGGGTTGCCATGTTGCGCGTGGACGAGATGATCACCCAAATGGCCCGGCAGGCGGAGCGCATCCGTGTGCTGGTCGAGGGCGTGGCCGACGAGCAGGCGCGTTGGAAGCCCGACGCCGAATCGTGGTCCCTTCTCGAAGTGGTCAACCACCTCTATGACGAGGAGCGCGAGGACTTCCGCGTCCGGCTCGACTACCTGCTCCATCAGCCGGACGTGGTGGCTCCGCCCATTGATCCGCAGGGCTGGGTGACAGCGCGGGCTTACAATGAGCGCGACCTGACCGAGTCGCTCAACAACTTCCTGGCTGAGCGGCAGCGGTCACTGGAGTGGCTGCGCGGGTTGGCAGCACCCGATTTCGCGGCCGAGGTCATCATGCCCTGGGGCGCGGTCTATCACCCCGGCGACATGGCCGCGGCCTGGCTGGCCCACGACATCCTGCACCTGCGGCAACTGGTGGAGCTGCATTGGGCGTGGACACAGCGGGCGGTCGCGCCGTTTTCGGGTGAGTATGCGGGAACGTGGTAACAGTGGCTGTGGCACAGGAGACAGCCGGAACATTGCCGCCCTCAGATTCGTCTTGGTGGTAACTATGGACGACAAACCTCGTTCTCGTCGTGATCCGCTGTACATTGGGCTGGCCCTGCTGGTGGGTCTCAGCCTGCTCTTTGCTGCCGGCATGTTGGCCCGCGTGGCCGGGCGCGAGACGACGGCCGTCGCCCCGCCGCTCGACCTGACGCCGGAGGTGGGCGAGGAGACGCCCGACCCCCAGCAGCCCGATGAGCCGATACTCGACATCTCCACCGACGACCTGCGCGAACTGGCCTTGGCCCTGGCCGCGGTCATCACCGCCCTGACCGGCCTGCTGGGCCTGGTGGCGACGCAGATCTGGCGCGGCCGCGAAGAGGGGCGCGCCGAGCAGAAGCACATCGTCGCCCTGGAGCGCGAGCGGCTGGCGCTGGAGAAGGAGCGGCTGGCATTGGAGAAGGAGCGCCTGGCGCTGGAGCGGCAGCGCGACAAGCTGCGTCCCAAGTGAGGTTAGTTGCGTCGGTTGTGGAGATCGAACGCGGCTGTCACGACGCGACAATCGTCCCATGACACGGCCGCCGCCGCCGGCTAAACTCAGCGGCCATGAGCGACGAACCGGCCGAGAGCGACCTCCCCATCACCGACCCCCTGGAAGCGGCGCGGGCCATCGGCCTGCGCTACGTCAGTGACGCCGAGCCGGGCCTGCGGCGCGAGCCGGCGGCCGAGGGCGGNNGTGGCCCGCATCGAGGCGCTGCGCATCCCGCCCGCCTGGGTCGAGGTGTGGATCTGCCCCCGCGCCGATGGCCACTTGCAGGCTACCGGCCGCGACGCGCGGGGGCGCAAGCAGTACCGCTACCACTCCGACTGGAGCGCCACGCGCAACCAGACCAAGTACCACCGCCTGGCCCAGTTCGGCGCGGCGCTGCCGGGGCTGCGCCAACGCATGGACGCCGACCTGGCGCGCCGCGGCCTGCCGCGCGACAAGGTGCTGGCCACAGTGCTGCGGCTGATGGAGCTGACCTACATCCGCGTCGGCAACGTCGAATACGCCCGCGCCAATCGCTCCTATGGCCTGACGACGCTGCGCGACAAGCACGTGCAGGTCGAGGGCGAATCCATCCGCTTCCAGTTCGTCGGCAAGAGCGGCCAGAAGCACGCCATTGACGTGCGCGACCGCCGTCTGGCGCGCATCGTCCGCCAGTGCCGCGACATCCCCGGCTATGAGCTGTTCCAGTACTACGACGAGAATGGCCAGCGGCAGCGCGTCGGCTCCGGCGACGTGAACGACTATCTGCGCGCGGCCACGGGGGTCGAGTACTCAGCCAAAGACCTGCGCACCTGGGGCGGGTCGGTGATGGCCGCGGCGGCGCTGGCGGCGCTGGGCCTGGCGGAGAGCGAGGCGGCCGCCCGGGGCAACGTGGTGCAGGTGATCAAGGACGTGGCCGGGGCGCTGGGCAATCGCCCGGCCACCTGTCGCAAGTATTACGTTCATCCGGCTGTGCTGGACGCCTACGCCAGTGGCGAGCTGGCCGCGGTGTGGGACGAGAGCGTGGCCGCGGCCCGGGCCACGCCGACGCCCGGCCTGTCGGCCGAGGAGGCGGCGTTCCTGGCCCTGCTGCGCCGCGCGGCCGAAACGGGCGGCTGAGAGAGAGATTGGTCGGGTTTTCCCCCGTTACGCGCTTCTCTGGGGCAGAGTATACTGCTCTAAAAGGCGAGTAGTGAAGGGAAACCAAGAGGAACACAGAGGCACGCGGAGGCGCACGGAGTTAGATCGGAGGAAGAGATTTCCTCCGTGTGCCTCTGTGCTCCTTTGTGTCCCTCCGTGTTCCTCTTAAGCAAAGGAGAGTTTTGTCAATGGAGAACGTCATTATCATCGGCTCCGGCCTGGCCGGATTGAGCACCGCCATTGAGTTGCTCGACATGGGCCGGGGAGTCACCATCCTGGAGCGGTATAAGGTCGTCGGCGGCCGTTGCGCCGACTGGGTAGATGACGGCATGCGCGTCGAGTCGGGCCTGCATCGCTGGCTGGGCTTCTACAAGGCCCTGCCGCGCCTGTTCGAGCACGCCGGGCTAGACCCCGACGACGCGGTCATCTGGGAAGATGAGCTGGAGATTCGCCTGCCCGACGGCGGGCCGCGGGGCGTGCTGGGCCTGGCTCCGCTCCACCGCCCGGTGCAGACCGTGGCCGGGCTGTTGGGCAACAACGACCTCATCTCGCCGGCCGAGAAGGCCCAGTTGACCTACATGTTCACCGCCGGACTGCTGGACTATAGCCTCAGCAAGAAGGAGCTTGACCAGAACACGGTCTATGACTATGCCGTCAAGCGCGGCGTCAGCGAGGAAGCGATCACCAACATGCTCATCCCGGTCACGGAGGGTATCTTCTTCCTGCCGCCGCAGCGCTATTCGGCCATGGTGTTGATGGGGCTGTTGATGCCGGCGGTGAAGCGGCCGCACACCATCCGCGTCGGCGGCTTCTCCGGCGGCATGACGGAGGTGATGTGCGGGCCGATCGCCGAAGCCATCGTGCGGCGCGGCGGCGGGCTGCAACTGGACACGACCGTCGAGCGGCTGGCGGTGGAAGATGGCCGGGTGCGCGGCGTCTACGTGGACGGCGCGCTCATTGAGGCCGACCACGTGGTGCTGGCTACGTCGCTAGGCGCGGCGCAGAACCTCATCCGCGACGGGCTGGGCGACCACCCCTGGTTCCAGAAGATGCTGTCGCTGCCGACGATGCCGGCGGTGACGCTGCAAATCGAGCTGGATGAGCCTTCGCTGCCCGAAGACCACGTCGTCTTCAGCCCCAAGACGGTGCTGGCCTCCTACTCGGAGCAGAGCCGGACGACGTTCCGCGACGTGCCCGGCCGCCTGTCCATTGACATGGGCCAGCCGGAGAAGTTCATTAACGAATCACCGGAAACGATCTTCGCCGCGGCCCTGGCCGACCTGAAGCGGGTCGGGATTGACATCGAGGGCAAGGTGCGGCGCTACCGGGTGATCAGTCATCCGCAAGACTTCTACTTGCTGACGACGGGGGCCGAGTCGTTGCGGCCGCCGCAGGCCACCCCCGTCCCCGGCCTGACGCTGGCCGGCGACTATACCAAGCAGGCGCTCTTCTGTAGCATGGAAGGCGCGGTTATTTCTGGCCAACGCGCCGCCCGCGCCGTAGACCGCGCTCTGGCGCGGGGATGAGCGGAACCGCAGGCGACGTAGATTAGGCGTACAGGATTCTTTTAGAGAAAGCATCCACAGATGACACAGATTTCACCGATTCACCTCTGGGAATCGGCGTAATCTGTGAAATCTGTGGATGATTCTTCTATTTGCCTGCGTCGGCATTTATGGCCTGAGACACAGGCTAAGAATCCTGTGCCACAGGCTAGCGGCCGAGCAGCGAATTGAGCGCCCCCTGGACGACGGCCTGGGTATGACCGTCGGGGTCGAGCGCCGGCTCCCAGAGCGAGACAGACACGGCAACAACGCGGTCGGTGGCGGCCAGGGCGCGCAATACGTCGCGCACCGTCTCGGCCGGCGGGCCGCCCGGAGCAGGGTAGTTCATGGCCGCAGCCTCCTGGGGGTCAATCACGTCGGCGTCAAAGTGGACGACGAGCGGCCCATCGGGTAGCGCGCCCGGTTGCAGCAGCGCTTCCACGTTGGTCACGTGGCCGATGCCGGCGGCGATGACGTTGTCGCGCTCGCCGGGGTCCAGGTCGCGGCCGTCGCTCAGCACCACCCGCGCCGCCGGCCACGGCCGCAGCCCGGTCGCTGCCAGCAGCGTTTGCTCGCCCAACCCCACGGCCATTGCCAGGGGCATCCCGCCGAGGAATCCACTGGGCGTCGTCGCCCAGGTGTTGAAATCCCCGTGCGCATCCAGCCACAGTAGCGTCGCCTCCAGCCCGGCGCGTTGCAGCCCGGCCAGCACGCCGATAGCGGCGCAGCAGTCGCCGGCGATGGACACCGGGCGTTCGCCGGCGGCCAGCGCCTCGGCCACTTCGGCGGCCAGCGCGTCGTAGAGCCGGCCCATGCGTACCATCCGTTCGCCGGGCGGCAGCTCTGGCTGGACAATGCGCCAGTCAGAAGCGGCCATGTCGGCGATGGCCGGGCGCGGTTCGTCGAGGAAGTAGGGGGTCAAGATGTGGCGATCAAGCATTGCCATAGCTCCTTGGCCGTCGCTCATGAGGGAAGCGGCCGGCTTAACGCAAAAGGGGCAGGCCCGCCGGCGCGAGCCTACCCCTAGATCATAGACGAAAGTTGTTCGCCGGTCGAATCGGCGCTATCTGGCCGCCGTCGAGAGCGACGTGACGGGCACACCGGTGCTGACGTACTGGGCACTCACCCAGCCTGTCTGGCCGTTAGGCACGATCACCTGAACCCACTGGTTATCGGTGCTGCGGAAGCCGGTCAACTGCACGGTGGTGCAGGGCTGGAGCTGAGTCAACACTTCGAACTGCGTGCTGGGGCCGCGGCGAACGTTCAGCACAGCGCCGGATGTGACTTGCGCTTGCAGGTTTACCGGCGCGGTTGTGCAGGTGCCGGTCGGGGGCAGCACAGATGGGCCACCGAGGGGGATCAGATCCACTTGCAGGAAGGCTGGGCCGAAGTTGTCGTAGTACTCGACGACGACGTTGGCTACGCTGCCGTTGGTGGTGATCTCGGCCGAGCGGGTCGTCGTCTGGTCAATCCAGTTGTCAATGACCAACTGGTTGTTCACCCACACCCGCGAGCCGTCGTCGCTGGTGGCCACGACGCGATAGCGGCCGGGCTGCACGGCCACCTGGCGCGTCCAGCGGGCCGACCACAGATCGCTGTTGACGCCGGGGCCGGGCGCGCCTTCGCCCCAGTTCTGGTTCAGGTAGCGGTCGTCACGCACCAGCACCGGCGCGCCGGTCAGATTGACCGTGTTGAAGTAGACGCCCCGCCAGTTGGGGAACTGTGGGCCGGCGATTTCGGGAGTAATCAGTTGCCAGTTGAAGATGGCCGTGGCCTGGCCTCCGGCCTCAAAGTGCTCCACGCGGAAGCTGTGAGTGCCAGCGGGAATGAAGCGGTCAACGGAGACGGTGTGCTCCTGGCTGGGCGTCCAACTGTCAATGATCAGTTGGTTGTTGATCCAGACGCGCATGCCGTCGTCCATCGTGGCGTTGAAGCGGTAGTTGCCGGCGGCGAAGGGGATGTCGCGCGTCCAGCGGACGGAGAAGTTGTCGTCGCCTACCAGACTATGCGGCGCGCCACCCCACCAACGGAAGTCAATCGTGCGGTCCCAACGGGTCATGATGGGCGTGCCGCGTAGTTCCTGGTTCGTCCAGAATTCGGCATACCACAGATCGGGGTTGTCGCTCTGGGCTGCGGCCGGGCGTCCACCCAGGGCCAGCAGTCCGAAGATCGCCAGCGCCAGGGCGGCGAGGAGCCATACAGTTCGACGAGATGGGAAGTGCATTGGTTCGTTGCTCCTTGTGTCGCGCGCGCGCCGGGTTAAATGGGCAGACAGCGGCGCGCACATTTTCGGTTGATCAACTAATTACTATAAACTACTCAGAGGGAGTCTGTCAAGAGCGGGAGGGAAGTAGGTCAAATGATCGGGCCGATCGTGGGCGGATCGGCCCGGCCGAGGAAGAGCGATCTAGCCCACGCCTGAGGCAGCGTCGTCAACGGTCAGCAAGTACTGGCTAAGCACCCAACCGATGTTGCCGCTGTTGCTGAGCAGTTCCACCCACAGGCCGTCGGCGCTGCGGTTGCCGGTTAGCAAGGGTTGGGCGCACGACGGCAGTTGGTCAACGATGGCGAACCCCAGCCCCGCGCCGGCGCGCACGTTCAACGGGCGGGCGCTGATGACAACGCCATTCGATGCCGTCGGCGCAATGGGGCAAGTGACCAGGCCATCGGGGNNNNCCGCTGACGGGGATGATGTCCAGGCGTACGGCGGCCACGCCTGTGACCTCGAAGTACTCGACGCGCAGTTCGGCCGGCCCGCTGAACCAGTAGTCGACCGAGCGGGTCTTGGCCGCCTGCACCCCCCAGTTGTCGAGCACAGGCTGGCCGTTGACGTAGAGGCGCGCGCCGTCGTCGCTGGTCAGGCTGAGGCGATACTGGCCGGGGATGCCGTTGAAGGTGCGCGTCCAGCGAGCCGAGAAGTTGTCGGCTGTCAGCCGCAGATCGGGCGCGCCAAAGCCCCAAGAGAAGTCGAGATAGCGATCGTCGCGGACGACGACCGGCGCGCCGGCCAGCAACGGGTTGTTGAAGTACTCTGCTTGCCAGTTGGGGTAGGTGTTGCCGCCGCTGACGGGCGCCCAGTTGAAGCGGGCTACGGCTGTGCCGCCGCGCTCCTGATAGTCCACGCGAATGTTGTGCCAGCCCTCGGCCACGGCCACGTCAGTGGAGACGGTGTGTTCGGCGCTCGCGCCCCAGGCGTCCATGATCGGCGCGCCGTCAAGCCAAACGCGCATCCCATCGTCCATCGTGGCCACAAAGCGATAGACGCCGGCCGGAAAGTAGGCGCGGCGCGTCCAGCGGACGGAAAAGGTGTTCTGGCCGTCGAGGGCTTCGGGATAGCCCAGACCCCAGTTGAACTCTATATCCTGGCCGAAGCGAGTGGCGTGGGCCGGGCCGGCCAGATCCACGTTTTCCCAGTACTGGACGAACCAGGCGTCACTGGGGTATTGGTCTTGGGCATTGGCCCGCGCCGTGGCCAGCCCCAGCGCTACGAGGACGGTAACCAACACACCCAGGTACAAGTGTCGTATATGGTGAGGCATCCTTCTCTCCTTTACCAAGCGATGTAACCGGAGGCGGCTGGCCAAACCAACCGCCTGCAACCATAACCTTCCACCGATCATGGTACTCGGAACGGGTTGGCTGCGTCAATAGACCGCGGGCACACCGCAGGGCTTTTCAGTAGTCAGTTCAGCGGTCGGAGTTGTAGGGCGGGATGGTATCCCGCCTCTGGCCGTTTGCAGAGGCGGGATACCATCCCGCCCTACAAGGGTCGTTTCGGCCGATTACTGAAAAGCCCGGGCACAGCGCACGCCTAGCCGGCAGCGTTGACTGTGGTATCATGCGGCATGGTTCCCATTGCCGTCCCCGCCATTGCTCAATGCGCCCTGTTCGCCGGGCTATCGGCCGCGGAATTGCAGGACGTCATTGCCTCCGGGCGGGTGTATGAAGTGGCGCAGGGCGACTTTTTCTTCCACCAGGGGGAAGAGTCCACCATGCTCTACGTCATCGCCAGCGGGCGGGTCAAGCTGTCGCAGGTGACGGCCGACGGCCAGCAAGTGATCGTCGCCTACTTTGGGCCGGGCGAGGGGCTGGGCATTATTATGGCCCTCAACGAGCAGCCCTACCCACTGTCGGCCGAGGCGATTGAGCCGTGCGTGGCCGTCGGTTGGCGGCGCGACGTGATGATGGAACTCATGGCCGGCAACGCCCAACTGGCCCTCAATGGCATGCGCATGGTCGGCCAGCGCTTCACCCAGATGCAGAGCCGCTTCCAGGAGCTGGCCACGCAGCGCGTCGAGCAGCGGGTGGCCCGGGCGCTGCTGCGGCTGGTGCGCCAGTTCGGCCGCCGCGTGGACGAGGGCGTGCTCATTGACATCGCCATCAGCCGCGAAGAGCTGGCCCAGATGACCGGAACCAACCTCTACAACGTCAGCCGCATCCTCAGCAAGTGGGAGCACGCCGGCTGGATCGTCTCCGCGCGCAAGCGCGTGATCCTCAAAAAGAGCCACGAACTGGTCGCCCTGGCCGAGGACCTGCCCCCGGCGGGTAGTTGAAGAAGGGGCCAGGTTCCAGGGGCCAGGGAGGGTTGCTCCTCCCTGGCCCCTGGAACCTGGCCCCTTTCTCTTTGCACTTTTGCAACGTGCGCGCTCGCGCTTTCCCGTATTCTGTCCCTAACGTGGCTTAATCTAGCCCGGCGTTCGCCTGTTGGCGCGCCGGCATAGGGAGAATCGAGGAATGAAGCTTACCCGCTCAACGAACCGACCGTTCCTTTTCATCACATTGTTGTTACTGTTCGGATTGGTGGCTGTGCTGGCTGTGGCCTGCCAGAACCAGGCCGAGCAGAACGCCCAACCCGAGATCGCCGGTGCGACCGAGGACATCAACGCCATCGCCGAGGCGCGCGGCCTGACTCCGGCCGACATCGCCGCCGCCGTGAAGACCTTTATGCCCAGCGGCAAGCACGACGAGTACTATGAGTTCGCGTCGGGCGGCCAGTCGGGCCAGGTCTACGTCATCGGCCTGCCGTCCATGCGCATCCTGAAGCAGATCGCCGTCTTCACTCCGGAGCCGTGGCAGGGTTTCGGCTATGGTGAACTGGGCACGCACGAGGTGCTGGCCCAGGGTGGCCTGACGCCCGCCGGCACGCCCCTGACCTGGGCCGACACCCATCACCCCGCCCTCAGCGAGACCGATGGCGACTACGACGGTGACTGGCTGTTCATCAACGACAAGGCCAACGCCCGCGTGGCCGTCATTGACCTGCGCGACTTTGACGTCAAGCAGATCGTCAAGAACCCCATCACCCTCAGCGACCACGGCGGCACGTTCGTGACGCCCGACACCGACTACATCGTCGAGGGTGGCCAGTACGCCATGCCGCTGGGCTTCGAATATAGCTCCATTGAGAACTACGAAGAAGATTACCGCGGCATGATCACCTTCTGGAAGTTCGACCGCGCGGCGGGCCGGATTGACATGGCCCAGTCGTTTGCCATCGAACTGCCGCCCTACTGGCAAGACCTGTGCGACAGCGGCAAGCTGGTCAGCGAAGGTTGGGTGTTCTGCAACTCGATCAACACCGAGATGGCCACCGGCGGCGTTGAACTGGGCAATCCGCCTTTCGAATCCGGAGCCAGCCAGCGCGACATGGACTACCTCCACGTCTTCAACCTGGAGAAGGCCAAGGAAGTCTTCGCCGCCGGCAACTTCGACATGATCAACGACTTCCCGGTCATCTCCTTGCAGACGGCCATTGACGAGGGCCTGATCCACTTCGTGCCGGAGCCGAAAAGCCCCCACGGCGTGGACGTGACCCCCGACGGCGAGTTCATGGTCGTGGCCGGCAAGCTGGACCCGCACGTGACCATCTTCAGCTTCGACAAGCTCATGGCGGCCATTGAGGCCGGCACGAGCGAGACCGACGCCTTCGGCGTGCCGGTGCTCGACTTCGACGCTGTGATGGAAGCGCAGGTGGAGCTTGGCCTCGGCCCGCTGCACACGCAGTTTGACGACAAGGGCTACGCCTACACCAGCCTGTTCCTCGACTCGGCCGTCGCCCGTTGGACGCTGGGCGGCCCGGCCGGTGAGAAGAACGAAGAGCCGGACTGGACGCTTGTCCAGAAGACGCCGGTGCAGTATAACATCGGCCACATCACCGCCGCCGAGGGCGACACCGTCAGCCCCGATGGCCAGTACCTGGTGGCCATGAACAAGTGGGCCGTGGATCGCTTCCTGCCCGTCGGCCCGCTGCTGCCGCAGAACTTCCAGTTGGTGGACATCGGCGGCACCGGCACCGACATGCCCGTTATCTACGACATGCCGCTGCCCGATGGCGAGCCGCACTACGGCCAGATCATCAAGGCCGACAAGATCGAAGCCTGGGAAGTCTATCCCGAGGTTGGCTGGGACCCGCACACGCAGGCCGTCAACCCCGACGCGCCGTTGCCGGGCGAGGAGCGCGTCGAGCGCGAGGGCAACGAGGTTCACGTCTACATGACGGCCATCCGCAGCCACTTCACGCCGGAGCGGGTGGAGATCAAGAAGGGC
>CXWK01005035.1_pt3 | contig 12085 bp, 10 predicted proteins | sample 590851 | NCBI WGS metagenome assembly CXWK01 (sample SAMEA3498364, study PRJEB10139) | wastewater metagenome | biome: wastewater treatment plant; material: activated sludge | place: Denmark | collected 2014-08-01
GCCCATTCTGGTCTCGCTCTTTCTGGGCCTGATGCGGCTGTACGGGGATGAGCAGTTGGACAACGCCACCCCCCTGTCGCCGGAAGAGGTCACACAGGCCGTCGGCCACATTCTGTTTCAAGGCATCCTGGCCCCCACCGCGGCCGGGGCCTGACCGTTTTGTCGTTCAACTGCTCAAGAGGTAACTCCCATGAACATCACCACCCCGATCAAACAACTCCCCGGCCCGCGCAACTTCTACGGCCTCAAGAACCTGCGCGATATGGGCCAACAGGGGATGCTCGATTTCATCTGCGACCAGTGGCAGACGCATGGCGACATCTTCCAGGTGCAGGTCGGCCCGCAGAAGCTGGTCATTGTCATCCATCCCGACCACGTCCGCCATATCACCCTGACCAACGCCCCCAACTACGAAAAGCTCAAGAGCTACGACCCCGTACGCAAGTACATCGTCGGCGACGGCATCGTGACCAGCACCGGCGAGCTATGGAAGCGGCAGCGCCGGCTGATGGCCCCCTTCTACACGCCGCGCGGCGTGCAGGAGTTCGCCGGCATCATGCTGCGCGATACGGTGACGCTGGTCGAGCGCTGGGAGCGGCTGGCTGCTGAGCGGGCGCAAGTGGAGATGTTCGACGAGATGGCCCTGGTCACGGCGTCCATCGTCCTCAAGGCGATCTTCAGCACCGAATCGAGCCAGGACATTCTCCAGGTGAAAGCGGACGTCGAGACGATGATCGGCTACGTGGGCGGCAAGCGGGCCAACCCGTTCCAGTTTCCCGACTGGCTGCCGACGCCGAGCAACACCCAATTCCGCCAGGCGCAGAGCCGGATTTATCGCTACATTGACACCGTCCTGGATGCCCGACTGGCGATGGACGAAGCCGAATACCCGGACGATCTGCTGTCGAAGCTGATCACCGCCGAAGACCCCGACACCGGCCAACGCATGTCCCGCCAGCTGTTGCGCGACGAAGCGCTGACCAACTTCTTCGCCGGCTACGAGACGTCGGCCCGCTCTATGAGCTACGCCTGGTACGCGCTGGCCTCCAATCCCGATGCCCGGGCCAGGCTCCACGAAGAGCTTGACCGCGAACTGGGCGACGCCATTCCGACGCTGGATACGCTCAGGAACCTGCCCTACACTCTGCGCGTGCTCAAAGAGACGCTACGCCTCTACCCGCCGGCGCCGATGTATGCCAAGGACGTGATTGACGACGACGTGATGGACGGCTACCACATCGAGAAGGGGTCGGTGATGCTTCTCTTCCCCTACTACACCCACCGCCACCCCCACTTCTGGGACGAGCCGCTGCGCTTTGAGCCGAACCGCCACGCGCCCGAGGCCGAGAAGGGGCGCCACCCACAGGCCTACCACCCCTTCGCCTCAGGGCAGCGCGTCTGCCTGGGCAATCACTTCTCCCTGCTGGAAACCCACATCATGCTGGCCATTCTGGCGCGGCGGTTCGACCCGCAGCTCCCACCCACCTACAAGGCGGAGTTCACCGGCGAGGCGCTGCTCGACATCAGCAATGGGCTGCCGATGGTGTTGACGCGACGGCCCCTTTTGTAGGGCGGGTTGGCAACCCGCCTCTTCCCGCCGCTGCTAGACGCGGGATGCCATCCCGCTCTACAAAAAGAGAGCTTGCGGCTCCAGGAGGAAGTACTCTTCCAACGGCTCCCGGAAGTTGCGCGGGTGGTACTCGCCCGTGTGGCGGTCAAGGACGTAGTCGCCCTGGTACTCCCCACGGCTAATCCGACCCAACATCTCGACCAGGCGATCCACGTCATCGCTGTTGTTGTAGCAACCGAAGCTGGCCCGCACCATGCCCGGCATGTCGCTCTTGTCGCCGGCCAACAGGTGTTCGCGCCAGCGGGCCGACGCGACCTCATCCAGTTGCAGCAGGTGGACGACGTAGGGGTGGGCGCAAAAGCAGCCGCTGCGCACGCCAATGCCCGCTTCGTAGCCCAGAATGGCGGCCACCAGGAAGTGGGACACCCCCTCGACGTTGAACGGGATGACGCCCACCTTCTCCGCCGCCCGCGCCGGGTCGGTCTCGCCATAGAGGCGGATGCCCGGCAGGCGGCCCAGCCGCTCCAGCGTGTAGGCCACCAGCTCGGCCTCGTGGGCGGCGATGGCATCCATGCCGATCGCCATCAGCGTCCGCGCCGCCACGGCCATGGCCACCGCGCCGACGACGTTGGGGCTGCCCGCCTCGTCGCGGTCGGGCGCGCCGGCCCAATGCACGTCGTCGAGGGTGACGATGTCCACCGTGCCGCCGCCGCGGTACTCCGGCGGCTGGCGCAGGAAAAGCTCGCGCGGGCCGATGAGCGCCCCGGTGCCGAACGGCGCGTACATCTTGTGGGCCGAGAGGGCCACGAAGTCGAGGTGCTCCGGGTCGTCGTCGGGGCGCATGTCCACCCGGCGGTGGGGCGCAAGCTGGGCGGCGTCCACCAGGATGAGCGCTCCGGCGGCGTGGGCCTTGCCCGCCAGGCGATGGATAGGCTGGATGAAGCCGCTGACGTTCGACGCGCCGCTGACAGCCACCAGCGCCACCCGCCCGGCGTGGGCGGCCAGTTGCCGGTCGAAGTCGTCCTCATCCAGCCGGCCGTCGGGCAGGGTGCGCACGTGGACGACGTGGGCGCGCGGCCGCCAGGGCAGGTCGTTGCTGTGGTGCTCCAGTTGGGTGGTGATGACCACCGCGTCCGGCTCCAGCGGCAGTCGCCAGGCCAGCTTGTTGATCGCCTCGGTCGTGTTCTTGCCGAAGATGACCGTGTTGGTGCGCGGGTCGGCGCCGACGAAGCGGCCGATGATGGCGTGGGCCTGGTCATAGGCCACCGTGCTCAGGCGCGACTTGAAGCCCGTGCCGCGGTGGACGCTGGAGTAGAAGGGCATGAACTCGTCCACGGCCCGCGCCACGTCCACCAGGGGCGGCGTGCTGGCGGCGTTGTCGAGGTTGACGTAGGGCACGCGCCGGCCGTCGAGCAGCGGCACTTCGCGCTCTAGCCCCACAATCCGGTCGCGCAGGTCGAGGGTGGCCATCATGGGTTGCTCCTAAGGAGATAAGAACCTCACGCAAAGATCGCAAAGAGCGCCAAGGACGCCAAGAAAGAATTCTTCTTTGCGCTCTTTGCGTCCTTTGCGATCTTTGCGTGAGGTCGTCTAAACGTCCTGCCGCCCCTCGAAGGCGCGGCCGAGGGTGATCTCGTCGGTATACTCCAGGTCGCCGCCGACGGACAGACCGCGGGCCAGGCGCGTCAGGCGCAGATTCTGGCCCGTCAGGCGGCGTTGCAGGTAGAGCGCCGTTGATTCCCCTTCCAGCGTCGGATTCGTCGCCAGAATCAACTCGCGAAAGCCGCCGCCGGCCACCCGTTGCACCAACTCGGCCAGGCGTATGTCCTCCGGACCGATGCCCTCGACGGGCGAGATGGCCCCGTGGAGGACGTGGTAGCGGCCGTTGAAGGCCCGCGAGCGCTCGATGGCCAGCACGTCGAGCGGCTCTTCGACGACGCACAGCAGCCCGGCGTCGCGCGCGTCGTCGTCGCAGATGGGGCAGGGGTCGTCCTCGGTGATGTTGAAGCAGACCGAGCACAGCCGCGTGCGCTCCTTCAGTTCGTGCAGCGCCGCCGACAGGTCGAGGGCCTGGTTGTCGGTGGCCCGCAACAGGTAGAACGTCAGGCGCGAGGCCGACTTGGGGCCGATGCCCGGCAGGCGGGCGAACTCGTCAATAAGCTTTTGGACGGAACGGGGTAGAACGGATTGAGCCACGTGCTTACCCCATCAGGCCGCCCAGCAGCCCATCCATCCCGCCCACGCCGCCGGTAATGCCTTCCATACGCTGCGCCGCCAGCGCCTGCGACTGCTCAATGGCGGCGTTGACGCCGGCCACGAGCATGTCTTGCAGGAACTCGACCTCGTCGGCCACCAGCACCTCTTTATCAATGGTGATGGCCCGCACGCGCTGGTGGCCGGTGATGGTGATGGTGATGACCCCGCCACCGGCGCTGACGGTCAGCGTCTCGTTCTCCAGCGCCGTCTGCGCCGCGGCCATGTCGGCCTGCATCTTTTGCACCTGGGCCAGCATGTCGTTGGGGTTGCCGGCCGCTTTCTTCTTCGGTTTGCCGTGGAAATTACGTTTCGTCATGTGTCCCTCTAGGAAAGAAGAACCTCACGCAAAGATCGCAAAGGACGCCAAGAGCGCAAAAAGAGATTTCTTCTTGGCGTTCTTTGCGTCCTTTGCGATCTTTGCGTGAGGTTCTTTACTCTTACTCATCATCGCGTACTACGCCGCCCAGTTCGGCGGCCAGGGCCTGGAACTCGTCCTTGTGGATGGGCACGGGGTAGTCGGCCGTGGTCACGGTGCGGATCAGGCACTCCGTGCCGCTGAGGGCGCGCAGGGCGGTCACAACGGCGTCGGCCGCGCCGGCCGTCTTGTCGAACTTGTCCTTCAGCAGCGGGTAGTCAAAGCCCAGGATGACCGTCCGCCCTTCGATGGCCAGCGGCTTGCACATCGTCAGCAGCGCCGGCAGGTTCTTGTTGTGCTGCCCCACGCGCCGCGCCATCTCCGGCCACAGGGCCGATACCGCGGGGACGGTGAGGGTGGCGGGTGGCGTAGCGGGTGGCGCGTGGCGGGTGGCGCGTGGCGCGTTGGGCGTGGGCGTTGGTTGTTGATCGTTGATCGTTGGTTGGTAGTTGGCGACAGGCGCGCGGCGCTCTTCACTCGCCACCCGCCCCTCGCCACTGGCCACCCGCCCCGCATCTGAGGCTGCGGACTCCGCTCTCACCGAGGACGACTCGCCACTCGCCACGCGCCACTCGCCACCCACCATCGGCGCATCGGGCAATAGTTCAATGAACGCCAACTCCAGCGGCAACTGCGGCTGCCAGCTGCCGGCCGGTTGCAGCGCCGCCTCCTGGAAGCGGCGCACGGCGTCAATGAGCGCCCGGCGCGGGGCGCGGGCAGCCTGGGCCAGCATGTCGCGCTTGCGCTCCACCGGCCCCTCTACGTCCAGTTGCGCCCCGGCGGCCTGCATCAGCAGCAGTTGGCGCAGGTGGCCCACCATCTGGCGGCAGAACTGGCGCGCGTCGGCCCCGGAGGCCAGCGCGTCGTGGATGACGCCCAGGCCGCGGGCGCTGTCGGCGTCGAGCCAGGCGTCCACCACGGCCAGCACGGCCGCGTCGGGGGCCGTGCCCAACACCAGTTGCGCCCGCTCCAGGGTGATGCGGTCGTCGGGCGAGACGACGAGCTGGTCGAGCAGGCTCTCGGCATCGCGCACGCTGCCCGCCGCCTGCCGCGCCAGCAGCTCCACCGCCCCCGGCTCGATGGCCAGCGCCTCTTGCTCGGTCAGCCAGTTGAGCCGCGCGGCGATCTCCGGCGTGGTCAGCAGCCGGAAGTTAAACTGCTGGCAGCGCGACTTGATGGTGACGGGGACTTTGTGCTCTTCGGTCGTGGCCAGCACGAAGATGGTGTGGGCCGGCGGCTCCTCCAGCGTCTTCAACAGGGCATTGAAGGCGGCGATGGAGAGCATGTGGACTTCGTCAATGATGTAGACCTTGTAGTGCCCCTGGCTGGGGGCGAAGTTGACCTTCTCGCGCAGGGTGCGGATGTCGTCCACACCGGTGTTGCTGGCGGCGTCAATCTCGATCAGATCGAGGAAGCGGGCCTCGTTGACGGCGTGGCAGAGGGGGCAGGTGTCGTCAGGGCGCTGCGCCGGGTCGGCCGCCTGGCAGTTGACCGCCTTGGCCAGCAGGCGGGCCATCGTCGTCTTGCCCGTGCCGCGCGGGCCGCAGAAGAGGTAGGCGTGGCCGACGCGGTCAGCCGCCACCGCCGCCTGCAGCGTGCGCGTGACGTGCTCCTGGCCAATGACCTGGTCGAAGCGGGCCGGACGCCATTTGCGGGAGAGGGCTAGTGACATGAGCTTCCCTGAGACCTGACAGGTGTTGGGCGTTGGCGGCCAACGCCCAACACCTGTCAGGTCTTCGTAGCCTAAGTTTACCACTGAAGGGAGGGGGGAACAAACCGCGGCGCGCCGGTCTACGGCCGCCGTATGACTGCCCACCGCTACCGCCACGGCTCTTGTGAACAGCATCAACGCTATGCTATGATGTTGGTAGTCAGTCCCGCGGTATTGCCCGGAGCGAGGTGAGCCATGACGATCAGCCAAGGGCCGGCCCGCACTCTATTCCTCTTGTCGTTGCTGTTGGCGCTGTCGTTGCTAGCTGCGTGCGCGCCCGCGACGATGGAGCCAGCGGCACAAGAAGCGGGCACGATGCTGCCTACGGAGCCGCCAGCCCTGGCCGTGGTTACGCCCGCGGCCGGCTCCCCGGAGACGCTGCCCGCGCCCAGCCCAACCGTCCTGATCTACGCCTATCCCGGCGCGCTGGGCCACACGCCCACGCCGGACGTTTACCCCTGGCCCACCCAAACCCCCGGCCCGACCGACCCGCCGGAGCCGACTGAGGAGCCGGAACCGACCGAAGAGCCGTTCCCCACCCTGCCGCCGACGCCGGTGGTGACGGTCATTCCGACCGCCGCGCCGCCGCTCATCCCCTTCCCGGCAGGCACGACCGCCCAGCCCTTCACCATCTACTATCGCCAGGGGGACGCGATCTACAGCCTGAGCAGCGTCGAAGGGGCCGCGCCGCAGCTCTTCCTCGATCCATTGGCCGAGTTCGGTCATATGCTGCCGCCGTCGGCCAGGCTCGTCTCGGACTGGGGCGCGTTCTCGCCCGATGGACAGTCGCTGGCATTGGTGCTGACCGACGATCCCACAATCCAGGCCATGCCCAACAGCGATGACGCCTTTTGGCCCGCGCCGCACCCGATGGACATCTACCTCTTCGACGTGGCCAGCCGCGAGTTGCGCCTGCTGGCCGCGGATGGCTTTCTGCCCCTCTGGTCGCCCGACGGCCGGCAGGTGGCCTACCGCTCCACCGACACGCTGGGCCTGTGGGTCGTGGACGTGGCCAGCGGCGCGGCCGAAGAGGTGTACGCTGTTCCGCCACGGGGCGACGGCGAGTACGCTCATTTCGCAATGTGGTTCAACTGGGCTTATGACAGCCGTCGCCTGATCGTTCTTGACACCGACATCTACCAGTCACGCGACTGGCTGATCGTCGCTGCCGGCGGGGCGACGCCGCGTTCAATCTATGAAGATCCTATGAGCCCTATCAGCCTGCCCCGATGGTCGCCCGTGGCTGACCGGCTGGTCTTGGTGAAACCGGGGTCGGGGCCGGCGCATCACCCAACCTTTGACCTGTGGATTATGAACGGCGATCTGACCAGACAGACGCAACTGACCGACAATGTGAGCTTCTCTGGCATTGGAGCGCGTTGGTCGCCCGACGGCCGTTGGATCGCCATGAGTGGCCTGCCCGTCTACGAGTCCGAGTATGCCTATTACGAACTGTGGCTTATTGAGCCGGGCAGCGCGGCGGTCTTCCGCCTGACCTATACCCCACCAGCCGCCAGCTACGAAGCGTTCGGCGAAGTTGATGACGACGGGCCCGTGCTGTGGTCGCCCGATGGAACACAACTCGTCTACAGCAAGGGTTCGCAGCAACTGTGGCTGATGTCGCTGCTCGACGGTCGCTGGCGACAACTGTTGCAGAGCGAAGAGAGCCTGTATGACAGCGGGATTATCGTTGGGCCTTGATACATCTTGACTGACAGACCTGACAGGTGGGCGGCCAACGGTCTCTCAATGGCCGCGAACTTCGTAGCCGCCCACCTGTCAGGTCTTGACCAGCCGACGAATCACTTGTCTGGGAGGCAGTCATGAACAGACAAACACGTCTGCATCGCTTCAAGCCACTTCACGTGGGTATCGCTCTCGCCGGCCTGCTCCTGGCCGCCGGTTGCGCCACGCCCGAGACGGGCGAGAGCACCATCACAGTAACCGCGCCAACGGCCATCGCCGCCGTTGAGGACACGCCTGCGCCGCCGACGGCCACGGCGACGGCTGCCCCGCCCACGGCCTCGTCCACAGCCACCCCAACACCAACCCGCCCCACTCCCACCCCCGCGCCAATCATCACCGCCACTCCGCCACCAACCCCCGTTCTGGTCGGCCTCGACAACACCCTCGTCCTCTACACCGCCCTGACCGCCATCCGGCCCAACGTCGACCCCAACACCTACTGGGATCCGCACTACGGCTTCAAGACCTGGCCGCCGCTGCCCTTTGTCCATCCGGCCGTCTTTGACCCGCTCTACGGCAAGCGCGAGAACATGGGTGGCGACATCAGCATGTTCTTCTTTGATCGCCGCGCTCAGGCCTCGCCCGACGGTCGCACCGTGCTCGTCCCCGGCCTGCACAGCTACCCCGAGTACGGCGTCGCGGGCACAGGCACGTGGCTGCTCGATCTGGCCGCCGGGGAGGCGCGCCAACTGTTGCCCGATGGCGTCGTCGCCACCTGGAGTCCAGCCAGCGACGCTATCACCTACATTGACCACGGTGTGCTCTGGACACTGAGCGTCGCCCCAAGGGCCACACCCCGGCCGCGGCTGGAAGATGACAATCTCTGGTCGCTCTTCGCCAAGTGGTCGCCCGCCGGGGACACCATCGCCACACTCATCATTACCGAGCCGGACACGACCGACCCCGACCAACCGCGCTACTTCGCCGATCTGTGGCTGGTACCCATCGACGGCGGAGAGCCGCGGCAACTGGCGACGCTGGAGGTGTTCGGCATGGAGTACGTCAGCGATCAGGTGGCCTGGTCGCCCGATGGGCAGTACCTGCTGGCCATGAACGAGGTCTACGATCTGGATGGCAACCGCGTTTCGCCGGAGTATGGCGGCGGCGTTAGCTGGCTGCCGCAGGGCGACCGGCTGCTGAGGCGCGGCCGGAACAGGCTAGACGTCATCACCATCGCCGGCGAAGTGGTGGCCCACATTGAGGACAGCTTCAGCAACGACTGGGCCTTCTCCCACGACGGGCGGCGATTGGCCTACGACCGTGACGAGGGGCCGGACGGGCTGCGGGGCGTGGCCGTTTATGACCTGGAGAGCGGCGAACGCTGGGACGCGCGCGCCGGGTCGGCCTCGCCCATCCGCTGGAGCGCCGACGACAGCCGGCTGATCCTGGGTGTCTACGAACTGCAAAACGGGGAACGGCCGCAGATCGTCACCGTCAGCGCCGTGCCGGGCGGGGCGGGCGAGCAACTGCTGTTAGACTATGCGCAACTGATCGAGGTGGTGGCATACCCGCCGCAGCGGTAGCCCCGGCGCTGACTGGTACCAGAGCCATTTCACAGGTGGACAAGAACTACACGCCAAGAGCGCCAGGGACACCACGCTCAAGGAGATGATGGAGGACAAGGTCGATCTGGCGGCTTAGAAGAGTGGCACGCAATTGTCTGGAGAGAAAAGTATGTAATACCCATTTGTAGGGGTGAACCGAGCACTTAGGGCCGAATGTAGGCTTATCTTTTGCTTTTTATAGCTCATGTGTGCTACACTGTCGCGCTATGACCCTGGAATATGAGCGCCTGGGGCCGGAACTGCAACAGATGGCCGTCGCCGCTGCCCGCTTGCGGGCGGCGCAGGCCGAGCGCGCCGCCCAACTGCGCGACGTGCTAGGGCGGCGCGCCGCCGATTGGGACGCGATTGAGGCCGGGCTGGAGCGCGCCCAGGCCGCCCACGGCGCCGACCCCAAGTACTTCCGCGCTGCCCGCCCCCTCGGTCGCGACGAACCGCTGGATACGCCCATCCCCGCCCCGCCGCCGCCGCCGCGGGCCACGCTCATCGCCACCGACGGCTCGCAAATCCTGCCCGACCGCCACGCCTCCTTCCTCTACTACCTGATCAACATCGGCGCGATCATCTACGACCACGGCCAACCGAACGCGCCCAGCGTCGTCTCCTTGCCGTCCATCTTCTACCCCACCATCGAAGACGACATGACCGACGACGCCCCTGGCTTCGACAAGAGCGAAGTGACCATCGCCCGCGACCGGCGCGAGATCGAGACGCTGGCCGCCCTGGCCCTCAGCACGCAGGGCAGCGCCGCCCGCACCCTGGCCATCCTCGACCAACGGCTGCTCTACTGGCCCTTCGTCGGCGAACGGGAGAAGACCGAAGAGGCCGTCTTCGCCTGGACGGCGGCCATGACCCAAATCTACGAGACCGGCGCGCTGCTGGCCGGCTACATTGACCGGCCGGGCAAAGCCTCGGTCGTCACCCTGTTGCAAACGCTGCTGGACGACCCGACCATCAACCTGCGCGAACTCGGCCGCCGCCCCGGCCCCGGCGAACTGACCGACGCCGACCTCTACGCCACGCTGCTCGGCCCCGGCCAGCGCAGCCCCGTCTTCGTAGACGTCTCGCCGGCCAACAGCCGCTTTGCCGAGGAGCACCCGCTGATCGAGGTCTGCTTCTTCTATCTGAATCCAGGGGCCAGGGGCCAGGTTCCAGGGGCCAGGGAAGAAGGCGGGGGCGCGGGAGAACAGGCGAGCGGGGGCGAGGAAGCTTCCCCTGGAACCTGGAACCTGGAACCTGGAACCTTTCCCCTCGACCTTGGCCCCCGCCCACCAGCCCCCGCCCCCGCGCGGGCCATCGCCCGCGTGGACATCCCGCGCTGGGTGGCCGAAGACCCGGCGGCGGTGGCCTTCGTCCACGGCCTGATCTATGACCAGTGCAAGCTGATGGGCGACTACCCCTACGTGCTGGCGCGGGCCGACGAACTAGCCGTGGTCGGCCGCCACGACGAGATCAACCTGAACATGCTGATTGACGGCCACATGCAGCGGCTGGGCGTGCCCGACAGCCTGAGCGCGGCCAAGGCCGGCAGCAAAGACATCGCCCGCGCCGGCCGCACGCGACACGAGTTTCGGCCAGGTATATGAGAAAGAACCTCACGCAAAGATCGCTAAGAGCGCAAAGAGCGCAAAGAGAAAATTCTTCTTTGCGTCCTTAGCGTCCTTGGCGATCTTGGCGTGAGGTCTTCTTCTGTGAGGCAGATATGGAGCTATTCGCAGCGGAGGACAAGAGCAGCGTCGGCCGGGTGTTGCGGGCGGGGACACAGGGCTTCACCATCGGCTGCCAGGTGCGCCAGCTCTCCGGCCCATCGTTCGGCTGCCTGGTCAAGGCCCAGCCGGTTGACGCCCGCGAGGCCATCTTCGGCCTCATCTACAACATGAACGTGGACGATGACCCGCTCGTCCGCCGCCTCATTCTAGCCGATAACCAGCCCGAGGCGGTCATCAACGACCAGCGCCAGAACCGGCTGCTGCCCATCGAGATGAGCGTGCTGGCCGTCGGCTACTGCCGCGACGGCCGCTTCTACCACGGCCTGCCCCCCCGCCCGCCGCTCAACCTCGACCCGGTGCTGCTGTGCCTCGACAAAGCCGAGATCGTCCGCTTCACCGACCGGCTGGGCTATCTGCGGCTCATCCTGCGCAGCATGGAGCTGGGCGTGCCCGTTGACCAGTTGCTCGTGGCCCATTTGCAGGACGTTTACCACCTGCGCGGTTACGACGCCGACTGGGCCGTGGCCGTCATCGCCGAGGTCATCCAACTGCTGCGCAACGACTACGAGACGCTCGTGCCCGTGCTAGAGGCCATCGCCGAGGCCCTGCCCGAACTCGACACCGCCGGCGCGATGGGAGGCTTCTAATGTTCGACTTCCCCGCCCCCCTGCCCCCCGGCTCCCCCGCGCCCACAGTCTCCTCCGCGCCCCTCGGCTACATCGTCGGCGGCGGCCTCAAGGAAGGCTTCCGCATCCGTCTGACCGTCCCGGCCGACACGGTGCAGGAGGGCAGCTTTGTCGTCTGCGAGAGCGGACGCTTCCGCTACTACGGCCTGGTCACCGACCTGCAACTGGGCAGCACCGACCCGCGCTTCGCCGACGAGCAATCCGACCGGCTGCCGGCGGTCATGCGCCGCGCCCTCTACGGCCAGACGCTCTACACCACGCTGGCCGTCTACCCCACGCTGATGCTCGACCTGGGGCCGGACCTGACCGCGCCGGAGCGGGTCGAGTGGCAGGCGCGCGTGGATCGCGGCGAGGAGAACCCCGGGCCGAAGCCGGTCAAGACCGTGCCCGCCCACCACGCGCCCACCCGCCCGGCCGACGCCGCCGACGT
>CXWK01000336.1_pt2 | contig 12084 bp, 13 predicted proteins | sample 590851 | NCBI WGS metagenome assembly CXWK01 (sample SAMEA3498364, study PRJEB10139) | wastewater metagenome | biome: wastewater treatment plant; material: activated sludge | place: Denmark | collected 2014-08-01
TATCCGGAAAACGTAAGTGACTTTCGGAACGGAAATTTACGAGCGGGAAAGTCGCGGCTGATTGAATGGCGGCAAGGCGCGCCTGCGTTGCGTTGGCCCACACCCGGTTTTCAGGCATGAAACACGTTCTCAGGATCGCGGTGGTGGCTTCGGCCGTAGCCCTGGTCGGCATTCACTACTTTCCCGATCGTCGCGCCGCGCCGCCGCCGCCGCCGCCGCCGTCGGCGGCCGTCGCGAAGCCGGCCGTCGTCGTCGCGCCTCGGCCGGAAGTCCGGAAAGCGGCGCCGCAGGCGCCCGTCGCCGTTCCGGCGGCAGCCCAGGTCGATACCCCGCAGGACGGTTCCGACCCGAGCCGCCTCTACACCCTTCAGGCCTCGCAGTCCTGGCGCGCTCCCGGTCGTCACGGACCGACGCCCGCCCGCCCCCTGCCGGTCGAGTGAGCGATCCGGCCGCCCCCGGCGGCGCGTCGACCCTTGCGAGGCGCCGGCAAACATGGCTTCCTTGAACTCGACAAGATCGAGCGGGAGGAACGATGGGCGAGGCTGGTGCGGAAGCCGCGGGTGAAATGGCGCAGGAAGCGCCGGCCCGTCCGGTCGTGAACCGGCTGAAACCCGACGACATCGTGCGCTGCCTCATGCAGGGCTGGCGCGACTTCGTGGCGGCGCCGCTGTACGGACTGTTTTTCGGCGGCATCTACGCGCTCGGCGGCCTTCTTCTCGTGGCGCTCTTCTTCGCGGTCCGCCTGCCGTATGTCGGCTATCCGCTGACGATGGGATTCGCGCTCATCGTGCCGTTCGTGGCGATGGGAACCTACGAAGTCTCGCGAAGGCTCGAGCGCGGCGAACCACTGGGCTGGAACGCGGTGCTCGGCGCCGTCTGGCGGCGATCGGGCAAGGATCTCGGCTGGATGGCGCTCGTCACCGTGTTCGCGCTCATCATCTGGATCGATTTCGCGATCTTCCTGTTCCTGATGTTCTACGGCCTGCATATCCCGACGCCGCAGGAACTGATCGTCGAGATATTGTCGACGAGCAAAGGGCTGACCTTCGCGCTCGTCGGCAACGCCGTCGGCGCCGTCGTCGCCATGCTGGTGTTCTCGATCACCGCCGTGTCGTTTCCGATGCTCGCGGACCGCGACGTCGATTTCGTGACGGCGATGATCACCAGCGTCCGCTGCGTGCTCGCCAATCCCGCCCAGATGATCGCCTGGGCGGTGGTGATCGGCCTGCTGCTCGGAATATCGCTGCTCGCCGGCTTCCTCGGCCTGTTTCTCACATTGCCGGTGCTCGGCCATGCGAGCTGGCATCTGTATCGCAAGCTCGTCGCCTGACGGCGCTTCCCGCCTCAGGCGAGATTGGCGAAGCGCGCGGCCGGCAGATGGATCGGCTGGCCGTAGCCTGCGCCGATGTCGCGCATGATCGTGTGCGCGACGTAGGCCTTGGCGCGCAGCAACGAGGCGCGCGGAACGGCGACGCCTTCCGCCCGCATCACCGCGAACGCCCATTGCTCGGCCTCGTATTCCTGAACATGCACGGGCCGGTCGTGGAAATGCTCGAGCACGACATGGGCGACTTCGTGCAGATAGACGTGCAGCGCGCGCCGGGTCGTCGGGCGGGGCGCGGCGATCCGGCGGCTTCTCGCCCAGGCGCACCCGGTCAGCCGCTTGCGGAATTCGACCTGGACGTCGGAGGGGGTGTGCCGCATCGCGATCGCCAGATAGCGAACCGCGGCTTCCTTGCGGGCTTGCTGCAGAGCTTGCGGTGAGAGGCGCGTCATTGTCGCGTATACGTTTGCGGCCGGGCCGCCGACCTTGCGTCATGTCAAGGTTTGCAGCGGAGACAGCCGGCGCGGTTTTTGACCTCGCCGGCCCGATCCTCTAATCCCGCGCCCATGAACATTTTCGCCGATTTTCACGCCCGTATCGTCGCCATTCTCGACCGTTTCGTGACGGCGGGGCGTCTGCCGGCCGGGCTGGACTTGAGCCGTTTCGTCGTCGAGCCGCCGCGCGAGGCGGCGCTCGGCGATCTGGCGTCCAACGCCGCCATGGTTTTCGCCAGGGAAGCCAAGGCCGGCTTCGGCAATCCGCGCGCGCTGGCCACCGAGATTTCCTTCGCTCTGGCCGAGGATTCCGACGTGGCGCAGGCCGAGGTCGCCGGCCCCGGCTTCATCAACATCCGCCTGAAGCCGCACGTGTTTTCCGCCGTGCTGCGCGCCGCGCTCGCCGCCGGAAACCGCTTCGGCGCCGCGCCGCAGGGCAGGGCGGGCGCCGGCCAGAAGATCAATGTCGAATACGTGTCCGCCAATCCGACCGGGCCGATGCATGTCGGCCACGGCCGCGGCGCCGTGTTCGGGGATGCGCTGGCGAGCCTGCTCGAATTCGCCGGGCATACGGTGACGCGCGAATATTACATCAACGACGCGGGCGCTCAGGTCGACGTGCTCGCGCGCTCTGCGCACCTGCGCTATCGCGAGGCGCTCGGCGAGGATGTCGGCGCGATCCCGGAAGGGCTCTACCCCGGCGATTATCTGGTCCCCGTCGGCCAGGCGCTGGCGCAGAAATTCGGGCGCGATCTCCTGGGCAAGCCGGAAGCCGAATGGCTGGAGACCGTCCGCGTCGCCGCCATCGACGCGATGATGGACATGATCCGCGGCGATCTCGCCGCGCTCAACATCACGCACGAAGTCTTCTTCTCCGAACGCTCGCTGACGCGCGGCGAGGGCGGCGACAAGGTCGCCCAGGCGATCGATTTTCTTCGCGCGAAGGATCTGGTCTACGTCGGCCGCCTGCCGCCGCCGAAGGGCCAGCTGCCCGACGATTGGGAAGACCGCGACCAGACGTTGTTCCGCTCGACGCAGTTCGGCGACGACGTCGATCGTCCGCTGCTCAAGTCGGACGGCGGCTACACCTATTTCGCCAGCGACATCGCCTACCACAAGGTCAAGATCGACGGCGGCTACGAGACGCTGATCGACGTCTGGGGCGCCGACCACGGCGGCTACGTCAAGCGCATGGACGCCGCGGTGAAGGCGCTGTCGGGCGGCAAGGTCGCGCTCGACGTGAAGCTCTGCCAGCTCGTCAAGCTGATGCGCGCCGGCGAGCCGGTGAAGATGTCGAAGCGCTCGGGCGATTTCATCACGCTGCGCGAAGTCGTCGACGAGGTCGGCGTCGACGCCGTGCGCTTCATGATGCTGTACCGCAAGAACGACGCGACGCTCGAATTCGACCTGGCCAAGGTCATCGAGCAGTCGAAAGACAACGCCGTCTTCTACGTCCAGTACGCCCACGCCCGCGTGAAATCGGTGATGCGGCAGGCGCTGGCGGCCTTCCCCGACCTCGACATCTCGTCCGCCGCTCTGGCGAAAGCGCCGCTGGAGCTGCTCGAAGACGAGGGCGAACTCGGCCTCGTCAAAATGCTGGCGCAATTCCCTCGCGTTGTGGAAGCGGCGGCCTACGCCCACGAACCGCATCGCGTGGCGTTCTACCTGCACGAGCTCGCCAGTCTGCTGCATTCGCAGTGGAACAGGGGCAAAGACGATCATGGCTTACGCTTTGTTAATGAAAACAAGAGAGATTTGACCTGCGCCAGGCTCGCGTTGATCCTTTGTTTATCGACGGTGCTGGCCACAGGACTGGGGGTCCTGGGAGTGAGCGCCCCCGACGAAATGCGCTGAGCCGGGCAGGCGATAGTCCTCAGCGCGCGCCGGGCGGGAGTTCCGTCCAGCGGCGATTGCGCCCCGGGAAGCCGGGTTCGATCGCCAGCGAGGTTGCCAAATGAGTGCTGCTGCAGAACGTCGCGACCCCATCGATATCGAGGAATTCGAGCGCCGCCTGCGTGCGCCGGAAGTCCCGGAGCCGTCGCGCGACCCTCTTGCCGATCTGGCGCGCCTGGTCGCCGGGCAGGGCAAGCCGAGCCGCGATCCGCTCGCGTCGATCTTCGCCGACACGCCTGCGCACACGCCGGCGCCCAGCGTCGAGCACGATGCTTTCACCGAACAGGCCCGCTTCGCCCAGGAACTGCCCGATCTCAGCCAGATGATGCGCGGCGGCTTCGATCAGGGCGGCCACGAACCGCCCCGGTCCGAGGACACGCGGTTCGAGCCGACGTTCGATGCGCCCGCCGTCTACGAGCGGCAGCAGCCGGAACCCTATCGCCCCTCGGCCGAATACGAAGATTGGGCGGAGCAGGATTCCGTGCCGCCGGATGCGTCGGAGCCTGCGCCGCCGGCTCCGCGCTCGCGCAAACCGCTGTACCTGACCGCCGCCGTGATCGGCGTCGGCCTCGTCGCGATCGGCGGTACGCTCGCGTGGCGGGGCGGCGCGAGCAATCCCTCCGGCGTGACCATCATCAAGGCGGCGTCCGGACCGACCAAGGTCCAGCCGGAGGCCAAGGACGGCAAGGACGTCCCGGGCCAGAGCTCGACCATGCTCGACAAGTCCGTGTCGACGCCGCCGGTCAAGAAAGTGGTTTCGCGCGAGGAGCCGCCGATGGATGTGGCCGCCGCAGAAAAGTCGCCGCGGGTCATTCCCCTCGGCGGGGCCGGCGACGCCGCGCGCACAGCGCCCGTGCCGCCGCCGCCGCTGCAGCCGTCGCAGCCCGCGCAGTCCGTCTTCCCCGAGCCCAAGAAAGTGAAGACCGTCGCCGTCCGCGCCGACGGCACGATCATTTCGAGCGAGACGACGAAGCAGGCGCCGCCGGCCGCCGGATCGCCGCAGCCCGCCGCACGCAATTCGACGCCCAAGATGGACGCCCGCGCCGCCGCGACTCCCACGCCGCAGACGACGCCGCAGGCGGCCAAGCCCGCCGCGCCGCCGAAACCGCCTGCCGTTGCGGCTGCTGCGCCTGCGCCGAAGCCGACGCCTGCCGCCACCGCCAAGCCGAAGCAGCAGGTGGCCGCCGTTCAGCCGCCGGCCGACGATGCGGACGACGATGCGGCGCCGGCCAAGCCGGCCGCTTCCGCCAGCGGCGGGTTCGGTCTGCAATTGGCCGCCGCGGGTTCCGAAGGCGAGGCGCGCGCCACGGCGCAACGTCTCGGCGAGAAATTCTCCGGCGCGCTCGGCGGCCGTCGTCCCTCCGTCGTCAAGGCCGCCGACAAGGCGTCCGTCTGGCGCATCCGCGTGGGCGGCATGAGCCGCGAAGGCGCGGTCGGCGCCTGCGAGAAGATCAGGGCCGCCGGCGGCGCCTGCATCATCGTCCACTGAGCCGCAGGCCGTGGCGGCGCGCGCCTTCATCTGCGGCTGCTCCGGTCCGGTCCTGACCGCGGATGAAGAAGCCTTCATCCGCGAATCGGCCCCCTGGGGTCTGATCCTGTTCAAACGCAACGTCGTCGACCGCCCGCAGATGCAGGCGCTGACGACGCGATTCCGGGAGATCGTCGGCCGCGCCGATGCGCCCGTCCTGATCGATCAGGAAGGCGGGCGCGTCCAGCGCATGACGACGCCGGAATGGCCCGCCTATCCGGCCGCCGCGCGCTTGTCCGCAGCCACCGACGATCCGACCGAACAGGCCCGCCTCGCCTTCCTGGCGGCGCGCCTGATCGCGCACGATCTCGCCGAGGTCGGCGTCACCGTCGACTGCCTGCCGGTGCTCGACCTGCCGGTCGAGGGTGGGCATTCCGTGATCGGCGACCGGGCCTATGGCCGCGACGCCGAAACCGTTGCGCGCCTCGGCCGGGCTGCTGCGGAAGGGTTGATGGCCGGCGGCGTGTTGCCGGTGTTCAAGCATGTGCCCGGCCACGGCCGCGCCCGCGCCGACAGCCACCTCGAACTGCCGCGGGTCGACACGTCGCGCCAGGAGCTGGAGCGGACGGATTTCGCGCCGTTCCGCGCCAACGCCGACCTGCCCGTCGCCATGACCGCCCATGTCGTGTTCACGGCCATCGACCCGGATCGGCCGGCGACCCTGTCGCCTGTGGTCGTTTCCGAGATCGTCAGGGGCTTCATCGGCTTCGACGGCCTGCTGATGAGCGACGATCTGTCGATGAAGGCGCTGTCCGGCGGTTTCCGGGATCGGGCGGAGGCCGTGTTCGCCGCCGGGGTCGATCTGGCGCTCCACTGCAACGGCGATCTGGCCGAGGCGGCGGAGGTTGCGGCCGGGACGCCGGAACTCGCCGGCAAGGCGGCCGAACGCGCCGCCAAGGCCCTGAAAAGGATCGCGGAACAGCGGATCGCGTTCGATCCTGTGGACGCCCGCGCCAAACTCGACGCAGCGCTTGCTACCCAGACCTAGAGCCGTCACATTCCCGGCGCACAAGTCCTAGTAGCGGACGCTGAGTGATTCGGGATGGCGAGGGAACTACCCTTCGAGATCGAGGCCCTGGACAAAGGCGAGACCGAGCAGACCTTCCTCGTCGACGTCGACGGGTTCGAGGGGCCGCTCGATCTCCTGCTGGAGCTCGCCCGTCGCCAGAAGGTCGACCTGGCCAAGATTTCCGTCCTGGCGCTCGCCGAGCAGTACCTCGCCTTCATCGAGGAGGCGCGAAAAGTCCGGCTCGAACTCGCCGCCGACTACCTGGTGATGGCGGCCTGGCTCGCCTACCTGAAATCCCGCCTGCTGCTGCCCGAACCGCCGAAGGCGGACGAACCGGCCGCCGCCGATCTCGCCGCGGCGCTGGCCGAGCGCCTGCGCCGGCTGGAGCAGATCCGCACGGCGGCGGAACAACTCGTCAATCGCGCCCGCATCGGCCGCGACATGGCGCTGCGCGGCGGCGCCGAAGGCATCGAGACGGTCGCGACCCCGCAATGGAACGCCTCCATCTTCGATCTGCTGTCGGCCTATGCGCGGCAGCGGCAGAAGCAGGCGCTGTCGAGGGTGACGCTGCGCCAGCGCACCGTCTGGTCGCTCGCCGAAGCGCGCGAGGCGCTCGAGCGCCTGTCCGGCGTGGCGCAGGAATGGACCGTGCTCGACGACTACCTGTTGCAATATTGCGTTTCGCCGGAGGTCGCGCGCACGGTGCGCGCCTCGTCGTTCTCGGCTTCGCTGGAACTCGTGCGCGAAGGTCGTCTCGATCTTCGCCAGGATCGCGCCTTCGCGCCGATCTGGGTCCGCAGGAAGCAGGCCGAGGCGCCGATGCTTTCGGCGGTGGGAGAGTAGGAGCACACATGGCCGAGGCCGCGCGCGCATTCGATTTCGTCGAGGAAGAGGACGCCATGGAGCGGGACGCTCAGGCTGCCGCGCTCGCCGACGCCAAGCGCATCCTCGAGGCGCTGCTGTTCGCCTCGACCGAGCCCCTCGACGAGAAGGCGCTGGCCGAGCGTATGCCCGACGACGTCGACGTGCAGGACGCGCTCGCCGCGCTGCGCGAGGACTACGCGACGCGCGGCGTCAATCTCGCCCGCGCCGGAAGCAAGTGGTACTTCCGCACCGCCGACGATCTCGGCTGGCTGCTGCGGCGTGAAGAAACGCAGCAGCGCAAGCTGACGCGCGCCGCGGTCGAGACGCTCGCGATTGTCGCCTACCACCAGCCGGTGACGCGCGCCGAGATCGAGGACATCCGCGGCGTCGCCATCTCCAAGGGCACGCTCGACGTGCTGCTGGAGACGGGGTGGGTGCGCCTGCGCGGCCGCCGCAAGGTCGTCGGCCGCCCGATCACCTACGGCACGACGGAAAAATTCCTCGTCCATTTCGGGCTGGAGCAGATTTCCGATCTGCCGGGGCTGGAAGAACTGAAGGGCGCGGGCCTGTTCGACGGCCGCCTGCCGGCGGGCTTCGGCGTGCCGCAGCCCAGCGACAGCGACGCGCTGCGCGCCGACGAGGATCCGCTCGGCGACGATGGCGCGGAAGACGAACTGCCGCTGCTCATGCAGGTGGACGAAGACGAGGCGCAGGCGCCGGAACAGCCGGACGAGCCGGAGCGGCCGGACCAGGCGTGACCGGCTTGCTTGTCGGGGCAGGCGTCGAGCAGGCCCTCTGGACCGTCACCGCCTTCGGCGACGTGGAACTGGTCGCGCCGCTGATCTGCGGCATGTGCGCGGCCTTGTGGCTGGTCGACCAGAAGAAGAATGCGGCGCGGCTGTTCGCGGGCTTTCTGCTGTGTCTCGTCGCGATCGTCGTCGCCAAGCTCGTCCTGATGGTGACGTGGCGCGGCGGCCCGCTGCGCAGCCCGAGCGGCCATGCCGCCATTGCCGCCTATCTCTATGGATCGCTGGCCGTCATGCTCGTCGCATCGAGCCGGTCGCTGCTGGCGCGCGCGCTCGCCGCAGCGCTCGGCCTGCTTGTCCTCGGCGTGGCGATTTCGCGCTTCACCATCGGCGGCCACTCGCGCTCGGAGACGCTGGTCGGATTAGCGATCGGTTCGCTGTGCGTGTGGATCTTCAGTCGGCGCTTCACGCGCTTCAAGCGGCCGGCGTTCGCCGCGCTTGGCGTCGCCTGCATCGTCGGGCTCGCGATCGCGGGCGCGTTGCACTGGGTGCTCGCGCCCGGCTATGTCGACGAGGAGACGATCTGGGGAATTGCCCGCAAGCTGCGCGGAATTTTCCGCGCAGCCTGATCGCGTCGGTCAGTTCGTCTTGGAGGCGCCGCGCGCGTCGAAGATTTCGCCGAACAACTGCCAGCCTTCGCCCTTGAACGCCTGCAACTGCTCCTGCTGGATCGGACCGAAGTCGGTTTCCGTCGTATTCACCTTGATGCCCGGCAACAGCATGTCGGTCTCGAGGTCCTTGATGCTGGCCGCCTGCTTCATCACGTTCTCGCGCGTGAGGTCGTCGCCGCATTTCTTCAGGACATGCACGAGGCCCTGCATGACGTTGTAGCCGTAGACGAGGTTGCCGTCGGTCTTGTTGGCGCCGGGCATGTACTTGTCGATGAAGGCTTCCCACTTCTTGTAGCCCGCGTCGTTCTTCCACTGCAGGTCGGTGGGATCCTTCAGATAGCCGACGGAGATGATGCCCTGCGAATTCTCGAATCCGGCGGGCTTCAGCACCGCGCCGACCGAAGCCGACACGCTGTTGAGGAAGTGCAGCGGCTGCCACTTGATCTCCGCCGCCTTCTTGATCGCCATCGCCGCGAATTTCGGCGTGGTGACATTGTAGAACGTGTCGGCGCCGGAAGCCTGCAGGCGCGTCATCTGCGAATCGATGGTGGGATCGGTCACTTCGTAGGAGAGCGTGATGACCGGTTTGATCTTGTCGCCGAGCCCATCCATGAAGCCCTTGAGATAATCCTTACCGTAGTCGTCGTTCTGGTAGAGGATCGCGATCTTGGCGTTCGGCCTGTTCTTCAGGATGTACTTCGCATAGATGATGCCTTCGGCCTGGTAGCTCGGCTGCCAGCCCATCGTCCACGGGAAGTTCTTCGGGTCGTTCCATTTGGTGGCGCCCGTCGCCAGAAACAGATGCGGCACCTTCCCGCTGTTCAGATATTTCTGGATCGCCGTGTTGGGCGGGGTGCCGAGCGGATTGAACACCATCAGCACGTTGTCGCTCTCGACGAGCTTGCGCGCCTGCTCGACCGTCTTCGGCGGGCTGTAGCCGTCGTCGTAGGAAATGTAGTTGATCTTGCGCCCGTTGATGCCGCCCTGCTCGTTGATCATCTTGACGAAGGCGGTCTCGGTCTGACCGATCATGCCGTAGGCCGACGCTGCGCCCGAATAGGGCATGATGTTGCCGATCTTGATCTCGGTATCGGTGACGCCGGGGCCGTATCTCTTCTGTGCGACCGCCGAAGTCGCAAAGCTTGCGCCAGCCAGGGCCGTGGCAAGCGTCATCGATAGCATCTTCATGCCTTGAATCCTCCCTCTGTCAGGACTGCGCGGTATTCCGCTTGCAGTCGCCCGCGCTCCGGCGGGTCGGTCGGGAGCCTAGCGCATCCGCGAACAGTGTCACGCCGCAGTGCGAAGGACGGCAAGCGCCTGCGCGCCCGCCATCGGCTGCTCCTTCGGCCATGCGAAAAAGTCCCCTTCGCCGCCGACCGCCCGGTCGAGCATCCGTCTGTATTCCGGCCGCGGCACGGCGACGGCGCCGAGCGAGGCGAGATGCGGCGTCACGAATTGCGTGTCGAGGAGCTGGTATCCCCCGAGCCGCAGCCGCGCGACGAGATGGACGAGCGCGACCTTCGAAGCGTCCCGCTCGAGATGGAACATGCTCTCGCCGAAGAAAGCGGCCCCGATCGCGACGCCATAGAGGCCGCCGACCAGCGCGCCTTCGCGCCGGCATTCGACGGTGTGCACGAAGCCCGCATCGAACAATTCGCGATAGAGGGCGCGGATGCGCGGGTTGATCCAGGTGCGCTCGCGTTCGGAGCCGGAATGGGCGCAGCCTTCGATGACCGCGTCGAAATCGGTGTCTGCGGTCACGACGAAACGATCGGATCGAACGGTCCTGGCCAGGCTGCGCGAGACCTCCAGCCGGTCGAGCGGAAACACGCCGCGTTCTTCTTCCGGGTCGACCCAGAACAGCCGATCGTCGGTCTCGTCTTCGGCCATCGGAAACAGGCCGACCGAATAGGCGCGCAGCACGATTTCCGGCGTGATCTCGGGACGCGGCGTGGTGCGGGACATCGGGGGAAAGTGGCCGCGCCGCGGCGGCCGGTCAACTGCCCGTCGACACGCGCGGATCGAATGGCGCAGGTCGAGGCGGTCGCCTTTTTGACCGGCGTCAAGCGAATTGGATCGAAGTCGAACGATTGCGCAAATCCTTCGACAACGAGCGCAGGTTACCGTCCCGTTATCGAAGCTGCGTACCGGGGGTTAACCATGAGCGCACCGCAACTCGAACCCGGCGTCAGGCTCGTGCTGGTCGACGAAGAGCCGCACTATATCCGGCGGATGCTGACGACGTTGCTGGCGTTGCCGATCGTCCTCGCCTCGATCCCGATCTGCGAACGGCTGATCTGACCGCGCGACAGTCGATCGACCGTCAGCCGAACGTCTTCCAGAACATCAGCGCCGTGATGCAGGCGTTGAGGCAGGAAATCGCGACGCGCGCCTTGGCCGGATCGAGCCGACGCGCCCAGTGCGCCGCGAAATAGCCGCCGATCACCGCGCCGCCGAGCATGGTCAGCGACTCTCGCCACCAGACGAGCCCGCCGACGATGAACAGGAGCGACGCCGTCGCGTTCATCGCTGCATTGAGCAAGTTGCGCGAGGCCTGCAGCGACGAGACATGCGATGTCGTCAGCAGGCTCCAGGTCGCCAGCATCATGATGCCGACGGCGCCGCCGAAATAGCCGCCGTAGAGCCCCAGGAAGAATTGAACGACGAGAATCGCGTGCGCGGAAATATGCACGCGCTTGCGCAGCGCCTCGCCGGCCTGGCGACCGAAGGCGAACATCACCGTCCCGAACAGCAGCAGGAACGGCACCAACGTGTCGAACACGCGCTGCGGCGTGAACATCAGCAAGAGTGCGCCGCAGGCGCCGCCGATCACCGAAATGATCGCCATGGCGCGCATCGACACGCCTTCAAAACCCTTGAAGTCCTGTCGGTAGGCATAGGCGCTGGCGAGCGCGCTCGGCACCAGCGCCACCGTGCTGGTCGCATTGGCGTTGACCGAGGGAACGCCGGCCGCGATCAGCGCGGGCAGCGTGACGAACGATCCGCCGCCGGCGATCGCGTTCATCGCGCCGGCCATCAGTCCGGCCGCTGCGATCAGCGCGAGGTCGTTCACGCGTTCACGTCCATGCCGCCCGTCGCCAGAAAGTGCTCGAGCCAGTGAATGTCGTAGAGACCGTTCTGCACGTCCGGGTTCCGGACCAGCGTGCGGAACAGCGGCAGCGTCGTGTCGACGCCGTCGACGATGAATTCGTCGAGCGCGCGCCGCAGCCGCATCAGCGCCTCGTTGCGCGTGCGCCCGTGGACGATCAGCTTGCCGACCAGCGAATCGTAGTTCGGCGGGATCGAATAGCCCTGGTAGACGGCGCTGTCGACGCGCACGCCGACGCCGCCCGGCGGATGATAGTAGGAGATCTTGCCGGGCGAGGGCCGGAAGGTCGAATGATGTTCGGCGTTGACGCGGCATTCGATCGCGTGGCCGAAGAACTTGATCTCGTCCTGGATCATCGACACCGGCGAGCCCGCGGCGATCCTGATCTGCGCGTTGACGAGGTCGAGGCCCGTGATCATCTCGGTCACGGGATGCTCGACCTGGAT
>CXWK01019849.1_pt1 | contig 12084 bp, 8 predicted proteins | sample 590851 | NCBI WGS metagenome assembly CXWK01 (sample SAMEA3498364, study PRJEB10139) | wastewater metagenome | biome: wastewater treatment plant; material: activated sludge | place: Denmark | collected 2014-08-01
GCTGGCTGCCGCGCGCGCTGCTGATAGCGCTGTTGGCGGCCCTGGCCGTGGCTCTGCTGGCGCGTGCCCGGCCGCTGCTGACTGCCGGCGAGGTGGCCCGGCTGGGGGCGGCACTGGCCGTGGCCGCCGTGGCTCTGGCGGCCGTCGTGACCCTGGCGCGGCGCCGCTCGCTCCACGAGCAGGCCCAGTTCGCTGACCAGCGCTTCGCCCTGCGCGAGCGGGCCACGGCGGCAGTGGAGCTTCGCGCCGGCCGGCTGACCGCGCCGGACGAGGTAGCCGCGCGACAGTTGCGCGACGCGCTGGCCGCGGCCGAGGGCGTCGATCTGGCCCAACAGATGCCCCTGGCCTCGCGCCCGGCCGAGTGGCTGCCGGCGCTGGGCGCGGCCGTGGCTCTGGCCATTCTACTCTGGTTACCCAACCCGCAGGAGACAGCGCTGCGGCAACAGCGGGCGCTGGGCGCGGCCGTGGCCGAACAGGCGGCGACCGTGGCAGCGCTGGCGGAGCAGATCGCCGCCGATGAGACGCTCTCGCCCGAGCAGCAGGCGGCGCTACAACAGCCGCTCGAGGAGGCCCTGGCGACGTTGCGCGAGCCGGGCATTGATCAGGCCGAGGCCGTGGCCGCATTGTCAGCGGCCGAGACGGAGTTGCGGCGGCTGGCGACTGAGTTCGAGGCCGCCGGAACGACCGCCGCCGCGGCCGATGCCGCCGCGGCGCTGGCCGCAAACGCCGACGCCGCCGAACTGGGCGAAGCGCTGCAAGACGCGCAGCCGGCCGGCGCCGCTGCCGCAGCCGGGGCGCTGGCCGGCTCCTTGCCCCAACTGAGCGACGCGGCGCGACAGTCGTTGGCCGAGGCGCTGGCCCAGGCGGCGACCGAGATAGGCGCGGCCGACCCGGCGCTGGCCGGTGCGGTGGCCGACGCCGCCGACGCGCTGGCCGCAGGCGACACAGCCGCCGCGGCCGACGCCCTGCGCATANNGTCAGGCTGAAACGACGCTGGCCCGGCAGGCCACGGCCGACGCCGCCGCGGCCCAGGCCGGTGACGCCGCCGGCCAACTGGGCGCGGCCCGGCAGGAAGTGGCCCAGGTTGGTGCGCCGACTGATGCCACCCAGCCGGGCGCGGGCGAGGCCGACCAGACGGGCGGAGCGGGCCAACAGGGCGCCAACGCGGGCGAGGGCGAAGGCAACGGGGCGGGCACAGAGGGTAGCGACGGTGAAGGGGTTGCCGGCCAGGGCACGGCCACAGGCGGCCCGGCCCCCGGCGGTGGCCACGTGGAGAATGTCTTCGTGCCCGCGCCGGTCGAGCTGGGCGGGGCGGGCCAGGACGTGGAACTGGAGACGCAGTGCCTCGGCGCGGCCTGCGGCCCGGCGGCCGAGACGCCCAGCCAGTCGGGGCCATCCGGCGGCAGCTCGGTGCCGTTCGATCAAGTCTTCGGCCAGTACCGCGACGCAGCCTTCGAGGCGCTGTCAGGCAGCGACGTGCCCCTGGGCCTCCAGACCCTCGTGCGCGACTATTTCACTGCCTTGGAGCCATAGGCTGGGTTCGTAGTCCAGCGCTTCAGCGCGGTCTTCTACCCGTGCAGACCGGTCTAAATCGCCCAACAACGAACAAAAGCGGCCACGTCGCGCGAGAACAGCGCCTTGCCGCCGTGACCGGGGTGGCGCGCCTGCGCCGCGGGCATACCCCACGCCGCCAGCGCCACGCCCGCCTTATTCCCGACAGCTAACACCCGCTCGATAGCGAACAGGTCCACCAGTGCTTCGACGGCCGCGCGTCCCATCTCCAGCTCCGCCCTCGTTGGCGCTCGGTTGCTGTCTGGCCGGCCCGGATGGTGGGGGTGAAAGGGGCAGGCGTTCCAAAGCAGCGGCAGGCAACTCTGCGCCACCAGCGCCTGCCACAGCACCGTGGCCGTGGCCTCGCGCATCGCCAGCGGCGCGCCGGCGCAACGGAAGCCGGCCGCCGCGCCGAACAGACCGAAGGGCGACGGCTCGTCGAGCAAAACGGATACGCTGGTGAAGGGCACGCCCGTCACGGCGCAGCCACGATAGCCCGGCGCTTCGCCGACCAGCAGTGCCCGCGGCCGGCGCGCGGCCATGCGGGTCAGGTAGAGGGCCAGATTATCGCGCCGGACGGCCGCCGGGCCGTCCCCGGCGTAGGGGTTGATAGCATGGGGCGGCGCGACCAACGCCGCCAGCCGTTCAACAAAGGCGCGATAGGCGTCCACTGAAGACGGAGACCAATAGGAAAGAGTCCACCGATCACCCAGATTTCACAGATTACTTTCGGGTAATCGGTGAAATCTGGGTGATCGGTGGACTCTTCTGTTAATACCGCAAGATGGCCCCGATGCGCCCGGCGGCTTCGAGAGCCGGATGCTCGGTGATGATCTCAACGTGGCCGCCCTGGGCCACCGTTTGGGCTACGGCGGCGTCGATCACGTCTTCGACTTCGGCCAGTTCATTCTCGGCCAGCGGGCTGCGGGCCAGATTGGCGATAACGTAGCCCGACGTCTCATGAACGTAGCCGGGATAGCGATAGCCGTCGCTGATGACCAGCGCCTCGACGCGCTTGTCGGACACGGCTTGCAGCGTGTCGTCGAGACCGACGACGGCATTGGCAGCCATGGCGTGGAGCGTCACCAGACGCTCGACGAGTTGATCCTCGCGCTCGGCGTTCACCTGGTGCAATAGCTCCAGCGCGCGGCGGCGCACTTCCGACTCGCCCATGTCCTTGTCCATGGCGAAGGAACCGGCCAGGCAGCTTTGCAGTTGCTTGGGCAGCATCTCGCGGAACGGGGCCAGAGTCTCGCTGGTGCCGCCCAGGAAGAGACGGCGGATGGGTCGCTCGGCGTAGAATCGGCCGGCCGCTGCGGCGCAGTCGCGCAGATTGCGGGCGGCCACCTCCTCCTCATGGTCGCCGCCGCCGGGGCCGCTCTCGCCGCCGCCGCCGCGCCGGCCGACGGCCGATGAACCGCCGCCTCGCTTCGCCTTGCGGACTTCCGCGCCGGTGAAGCTGGCGGTGGCCTGGAGTTCGCCCAGGTGGTACTCATAGAAGCGGCCGTTGACCCGGTCGACGACGATGACGCCGAAGTGGGCGTAGTGGTCGAGGAAGTGGGCCAGCGGCTTCACGTAAGGCCGCGGCCCCAGTCGAATGCGGTTGCGAAAGGCAACGGGCGATGGATAGGAACGGAAGAAAGCCCCACCCTTGCCGCAAAACAGGGCGAGGCCCGGCTTGGCCCAGTCGTAACTCAGGTCCAGGTAGCGCTCAATGGTCTGCGCCTCCTTGTCATGCTGCGGTTGAATCTCCTTGAGCAAGCCGCGGGTTGTCAGCTTGATCGCCTCCACTGACTGGCGGGTCTGATCGGTGTCGAGATAGACACTGACCACGCCGTCGCCGTTGCCCTCGTAGCTCAGCAACTCTTGCATGTGATCCTGGCTGAACATGGATGCCTCCTACGTTGTGTTGTCACCGGCCCGTCCGGGTGGCTTCCCGGCGACCGGCGTCATGGTGGATAGGCTTCGCCCAGCGTCGCGGCCAGCCGGGCTAAGGACGCTGGCCAAGCGTCAGGGGCAGTTCGATCTGCTCGCCGCCACGGATGATTGTCAGAGTGATTGTCTGGCCGACCTCCGTTTCAAAGACCAGGAAACTGATCAGCTCATCCGGGTTGCCGACCGGGCGGCCGTTAGCAGCGATAATCAGGTCGCCACCGGACAGCAGCGCCCCCGTCTGGCCCCGGCCCCCGGCGCGCACGCCGGCCGCGTTTGCCGGGCCGCCGGGCGTCACCTCGGTGACGTAGGCCCCAGCCGCCTGCGGCACGCCCAACTCTTCCTGCAAGGCTAGATCGAGCGGGGCCATGCTGATGCCCATGAACGGGTAGTGGTAGACGCCGTCGCTGATGAGCGCCGGAATGACCCGTCGCACCGCGTTCACTGGAATGGAGAAACCCACGCCGGAGTTCGTGCCGGTGCTGGTGCGGATGGCGCTGTTGACGCCGACGACCTCACCCAGCAGATTCAGCAGTGGCCCACCCGAATTGCCGGGGTTGATGGCCGCGTCGGTCTGAATGACCTGGGGCAACGAGTAACGACCGCCTCCTTCGGCGATGCGGTCCGAATCGAGGCTGCGTCCCAGCCCGCTGACGATGCCCAGCGACAGCGACCCGGCCTCGCCAAACGGGTTGCCGATGGCAACGACGAACTGGCCGACCTGCACCGCGCTGGAATCGCCCAGCACCAACGGCTGGAGGCCGCCGGGCGGATTGTCGATGAGGATCACACCCAGGTCGCTGTCGACGTCGGTGCCCACGACCTCGGCACGGCGGCGCTCGCCGCCAGGAAAGACCACTTCTAGACCGCTGGCCCCGCTGACGACGTGATTGTTGGTGACGATGTGGCCGATGGCGTCGTAGACAAAGCCCGTGCCCGTGCCGACAGGGTTGCCGGCCTCGTCGTAGACGAAGATGCTGACGACCGACGGGTTAACGCGCTGATAGAGGCTGACCATGGCGGTCTCAAGATCGGTGCTCAGCGGATCCAGTTGCCCGACGACGGACGGAGCCGGCTGGCCCGGCAGTTGCGCGGTGATGGTCGCCACCGCGGCATCGATCAATACCTGTTGGCCGGCGGCCGGGGTGGGCGTGGCCTCGTCAGATTGTCCCAGCGAAAGCCGCTGGCAGGCCAGGGCGGAGAGGGCAAGCAGAGCCAGGAGTAGCAGGAGCGGGGAGCGTTGGAAACGGTACATTGTCAAGAATCGCTACGGGCGAACGCAGAATGAGACAGAGACGAACTTATCCACAAGGATAAGCCTATTCTAGAATCGCGTCCAGTGACAAGTCAAGTGACAATGATCATGACTTAGCCAGCTATCAGACGCGATCAACACCCTCATGTAGCGGAGAGGAGAGACGGCCATTATAGCGTGCGTGGCCAGACAGGAGCGCGGCGCTGACCAGGCAGCGCCGCGCTCTTATCAGGCCGAATCCGCCGGGGACGAATCAATACAGGAACATCGGCTTGCCCAGCACGTGGCGCACCTTTGGCCGGTACTGGCTGGTGTCATATAGCTCGTCCACGTCGACGCGCTTGACCCCGCTGGTGACCATGCTCATGGCCACGTGCGTGTAAGCGCCGTCACGCAACGCAACCATGCGTCCGCTGGAACCAGCGACGAGCAAATCGACGGCCAGATGGGCGTAATTTGTGCCCACCATCAGGTCGAGCGCGTCCGGCGCGCCGGAGCGCATCAGATAGCCCAGCTTCTGGCTAATGATGTTCTCGCCGGTCAGCCTTTTCAGGGCGTCGCCGGTGATGTCGCCGATGCCGCCGAGCTTGCGGTGGCCGTAGGCGTCAGCCTCGCCGAACTCCACCACAGCCCCACCCGACAGGTGCGCACCTTCGCTGACGGTCACCATGGCGTAGTTGCTGGGGTTCGTCTTCTTGTCGTCCACGACGAACTTTGCCAGCCGCTCCGGGTCGAACGGCACTTCGGAGATGAGCGCCCGGTCGACGCCGGCCAGATAGGAACTGATCAGGCTGGTCTCGCCGGAATTGCGGCCGAACAGCTCGATGACGNNGTCCATCGTCTTGGGGATGGCCACGACGGGGAAGCCCTCGCGGTGCAACCGCTCGCCATAGCTCAAGGTGTCGTCGCCGCCGATGGGGATCAGGCGGTCGATCTTCAGATGCTCCAGATTCTGCAGCACGTGGGGCGTGAAGTCGCGCGTCGACTTATCGGCCGCCTCCGCCTCCAGATTATTGGGGTCTTTCAGGAACTCCGGCACGTCGCCGGGCTTCACCTTGCCGGGGTTGGTGCGGCTGGTGTGGAGCATCGTGCCGCCGGTGCGGTCGATGGTGCGCACGGCCGACGTGGGCAGCGGCATGATGTAGTCGTCAATGGTCTGGGGGTCGTCGCGGTTCACCAGGAGCAGACCGGCCCAGCCGCGGCGAATGCCCACGACTTCGTGGCCCGCGTCCACGGCGCGGTTGACGACCGACTTGATACACGGGTTCAGGCCCGGCACGTCGCCGCCGCCTGTTAGAATGCCGATTCTCATGACAAATCTCCTCGTTGATAAGATGATTGCTGCGATTAACCTTGTTGGCCCTGACCACGCTGCGCGGGGCCGGGCGCGGCCAGGATGCGGGCGATCGGCCGCAGGTCCATCCACCACTGTTTGTGCGGCCGGCTGTGCAGGTAGTCCATCAGCCGCGGCACTTCGTCGAGGCTCAGATAGCGCAACTCGCCGCCGACCTCGCCGATGCACGAGCCGGCCGCGCCGCCCAGGCCGGCCTGTTGCTCCAGCGTGATCATGCTGCGCACGGCCAGCCGCGTGGCGAAGATGCGGTCGAAGGGCGACGGCGAGCCGCCCTGCTGCAGATGGCCCAGGATGGCCTGGCGCACGTCGAATAGGTCGCCGCCCTCTTCCTCGAACAGGGTGCGCATGAAGCTAGTGGTGTAGACCTCGTTGGCCTTCTCATTGCGGATGATCAGCCCCAGCCGCTTGCCGGCCTCGAACGCGCGGCGGAACTCGTCCACATCCTCCACTAGGTCGCGCATTGTCACACCTTCCTCGTGCAGATAGACCCGCTCCGCGCCCGTGCCCAGCGCGCCCATCAGAGCCAGGTAGCCGCAGTAGTAGCCCATCACCTCTACGATAAACGCCCGTTGCGAGGCCACGGCCGACTCCTTAATCTTGTCCACGGCCGAGACGATGCTGTTCAGCGCCGTGTCGGCCCCCACACTCAACTCTGTGCCCGGCAGGTTGTTGTTGATCGTCGCCGGCAGGCAGATCATGGGGATGTCGAAGGCCGGATAGTTGTTCCTCTGACCATACAACTCCAGGATGCCCTGATAGCCCGTCCAGCCGCCGACCATCAGGATGGCGTCAACGCGCTGCTCTTCCAGGTGGCGGGCGATGGCGTAAAGCTCGCGACCCTTGGGCACAGTGCGGTTGGTACCCAGCTCCGAGCCGCCGCGCGTGGCCCAGCCGTTGACGCTCATCCAGCCCATCTCCTCCAGCTCGTTGTGGATCAGGCCGCGAAAGGCGTTGTGGACGCCCAGGATGACGTGACCTCGGTCCAGGCCGGTGCGCACGGCGGCGCGTACCGCGGTGTTCATGCCCGGCGCGGGGCCGCCGCCGTGCATGACGGCGATGCGCAGGCGGCGCTGGCCAGGCTCCGGCTGGTGAGGGGTGGCCCGCACCATCGTGCGCACGATCTGGAACGACTCGGCGTAGGCGTTGCCGCGCAGGCGCAGGGCCTCGTCGTAGTTCTTGGCGGCCACGGCGTCGGCCACGGCCCGGGTCTTCATCAGGGCCACGTCGAGCCGGGTGCGCGTCAGTTTGTTTCCCTGCATGCCGACGATGAGCGGTTCGCCGCCGGGATCCATCGTGGTGATGGCCTCGACCGCCTCCGCGCCGAGCAACGTGCTAAGGTTGCGGTCGTAGGCGCTGGGCGCGCCGCCGCGCTGCACGTGGCCGAGGACAGTGATGCGCGTGTCTTCGCCCAGACGCTCTTCCAACACCTGCTTGACGTGCTGCGTCGTGATGGGCTGGCCGTGGCGGTCGCGCGCGCCCTCGGCGACGATGACCATAATGTCGCGCCGGCCCGCTTCACGACCGCGCATCAGCGACTCGCACATCTTCTCTTCCCAGTTGTCAACGTCGGGCGGCGCTTCGGGAATCAGCACCCAGTCGGCCCCGGAACCCATCGCGCTCATCAGGGCCAGATAGCCGCAATGGCGGCCCATGACCTCGACCACGAACGTGCGCTGGTGGCTGGCGGCAGTGCTGGAGATGGCATCGGTGGCCTCGATGATGCGGTGTAACGCCGTGTCCGTCCCGGTAGTCAGGTCGGTGCCGAACATGTCGTTGTCGATGGAACCGATGATGCCGACAATGGCCAGCGACTTGTGCCGTTCGGCAATCTCCGGCGTAACCTGGCCCGTTTCCACCAGCTCGTGCACCAGGCCTTCCCACTCCCGGTGCAGCAGATCCGCGCCGGTCAGACTGCCGTCGCCGCCGACGACGATCAGCCCTTCGATACCGTGGAAGAGCAGGTTGCGGGCGGCGCGCAGACGGCCGGCGTGCTCGCGAAACTCCTTGCTGCGGGCCGAGCCGATGATCGTGCCGCCCAGATGCAGGATGCCGCCGACGTCGCTCCACTTCATCGACCGGAACTGGTCACCGCCGGCCAACATGCCGGAGTAACCCTCGTAGATGGCATAGACTTCCAGACCACGGGCCAGGCCGGTACGCACCACGGCGCGAAGGGCAGCGTTCATGCCCTGGGCGTCTCCTCCACTCGTGAATACAGCAATTCGCTTCATGTGTAATACACCATTGTTCTCTGCCTGGGTGGGTGTCGTTGCCGGTGCGCGTCCTGCCGCTGATCGTAACCGTGCTCACGACGAACGGGGCGATTCCGCGCGGCCCGCCGTGGGCGACTGCGTTAAGCTATCAGCGTGCAGTGGTGTGGGAAATACCAAGTGGAATAGTACTAGGTTCAGGGCGGGAGGCAACTTTTCTTTAACCGGGCCGAGTCGTCAGCGGCGCGCGACTCGGCTAAAATCAGCCCTGAAGAGCGTCCCCGTAGCTCAAAGGATAGAGCAATCGCCTCCTAAGCGATAGATCACGGTTCGAGTCCGTGCGGGGACAAGGGAATTGGGAATTAGAGAGTGCTTTCAGGATCGATATCCACCACCCAGGGGCGCGGGATGGGCAGGTCGTCGAGCAGGCGGTGGGGGTCGGGGGTGTAGACGATGATGTGCCAGCGGTAGCGGCCGTCGAGCCGGCCGAAGAAGGCCGGTGTCGGGCCGAGAATCTCCGTCGCCGCCAGCGCCCGCTCGCGCACGGCCAGCCCCAACACCCGCGCCATGTCCTCGGCCATGCGCCGGGCGCGGTCGCTCACCGGGTCGCTAACCAGCAGCCGCACCATGCGCCGGAAGGGTGGCAGCGCGCGCTGCGTGCGGAAGCGCATCTCTTCGATGTAGAAGCCGGTGTAGTCATGTTCGGCGGCCGCGGCGATGGCGTAGTGCTCCGGCTGGTAGGTCTGGATGACGACCCGGCCGCCGAGCAAGCCGCGCCCTGCCCGCCCCGCCACCTGGGCCAATACCTGGAAAACGCGCTCGCCGGTGTTGTAGTCGGGCAGGCCGATGGCGACGTCGGCCGAGATAACCCCTACCAGGGTCACAAACGGCAGGTCTAGCCCCTTGGCGATCATCTGCGTGCCGACCAAAATGTCGGCCCGGCGGTCAATGAAGTCGGCCAGCAGGGCCTCGTGTGAGCCTTCGGCGGCCGTTGTATCGCGGTCCCAGCGGATCGGCCGTGCCTCCGGCCAGCGCTGCCGCACCAACTCCTCCAGCTTCTCCGTGCCCAGGCCGAAGAAGCGGATGCGCTCCGAGCCGCAGTTGGGGCAGACGGCCGGGTTCTGCTCGCGCCGGCCGCACTGGTGGCAGACCAGCAGCAGGTTTGGCTGGTGGTAGGTCAATGGAATGCCGCAACGCGGGCAGTTCATCACGTGGCCGCAGTCGCGGCAGTTGACGAAGGTCGCCGTGCCGCGGCGGTTCAGGAACAGGATGCACTGCTCGCCGCGGGCCAGCGTCTCGGTCACGGCCGTGTCCAGCGAGCGGCTGAAGATGGAGCGGTTGCCGGCGCGCAACTCCTGGCGCATGTCCACAATCTGGATAGGCGGCAGCGGAATGGTCAGGGCGTCGTCGAGGCGCATGATGTCGTCGAGGAGCGGGGGGGCAGGAGAGCCGGGGAGCAGGGGAGAAAAAGCGTCGTCCGCGGTCGCGCCGCTTTGCCCAAACGGTTGATAGCGGGAGGCCACGCCCAGCCGCTCGGCCTGCTCGGTCACGCGGCGGCGGTGGCCCATGATGCGCCGCGGCAGTTCCAGCAGTTGGTAGCGCCCGGCGCGTGCCCGGTGATAGGTGACCACGTCGGGCGTGGCGCTGCCCAGGATGACCGTGGCCCCGGTGAAGCCGGCCAGGGCGATGGCCGCGTCGCGGGCGTGGTAGTAGGGCGCGGGCACGGGCGGCGTCTGCTTATAGCTGGCGTCGTGCTCTTCGTCGACGACGATGACGCCCAGGTTGGGCAGCGGCGCGAAGAGGGCGCTGCGAGGGCCAATGGCGATGTCGAACAACCCCTGCCGCGCCCGCCGCCAGGTGTCATACCGCTCGCCCTCCCCCAGCGCACTATGGAGCACGGCCACGCGGCCGGGGAAGCGCGCCGCGAAACGGCGCACCGTCTGCGGCGTCAGGGCGATCTCCGGCACCAGGACGATGGCCCGCTGGCCGCGCTCCAGGGCGTAGTCAATGGCGCGCATGTAGATTTCGGTCTTGCCGCTGCCGGTGACGCCGTGGAGCAGGAAGGGCGTTGTGGCATCCATCGGGTCGGTGGCGTCGCCGGTGGCCGGGTTGTCGCCATCTCCCTCATGTTCGCCGTCGCCCGCCGCGTCGTCATCCCACCCGTCATCGAACGCCTCGTCGTCGGACGAATCATCGTCTTCGCCCTCGATCATCGCCAGCTTGATCCGGCCCCAGACGCGGGCCTGGTCGAGCGTCAATTCGGGCGGCTCGGCCACGGCGAAGTCGCGGTCGGCCAGCGAGTCGCGCCAGACCTCGGCCGCGCTCAGCCGCACCAGGTCAAGTTCGGCCAGCCGGCTGAGATGCTTCAGCGTGGCCCCGCTCTGCTCGTAGACCTGGCTCAGCGGCACGGCGCGGGCCTCGCGGGCCAGAAGTTCCAGCACCGCGCCATACGTCTCGGCCCGGCGCAGCCGCAGGATGTGGCCGAAGACCTTGCCGCGGGCGACGCGCAGGCTGAGCGCCGCCGGCTGCGCTTCCAGACGGATGAGACCGGCGTCGAGCAGCGTCGCCAGCACGTCGGGCGGCAGTTCGTCCGGGTCGAGCGGCAGGCGGGCCAGGGCGCCGGCCTGCTCCGCGGGCAGCACGGTCCCGCGCCGCCGTCCGCCGCGGTTGGCGATGGCCACTGTCTGGGCCGGCAGGCGGGCGATCAACCCTTCGGCGGCCAGAGCCGCCAGATGGCTCTCCTTCGCGCCGGTCGCCGCCCGCACCTCGGCCTCGCCCGGCAGTGGGTCGGCCAGTTGGGACAGGTAGTGGAGCACGTCGGCGGCCTTGCTGGCCCCCCCCAGCTCGGTCGCTGCCGCTCCGATGCGCGGCCAGCCGGCGGCCAGTTCCACCAGGCGCACCTGCCTGGGCCGGGTGCGCGGCGGGTCGAGCACGGAGGCGCGCCGCAGGATGCCACGCTTAACGAGTTGCGTCGCCGCCGGCTGCCAGTCGGCTTTCTTGATGTGGCGGCCGATCTGTCGCCCGCGCAAATCGCCCCGTGCGCGCAGCAGGGGAGCGAGCGCCTGCTGCTTCTCGGTCAGCGGGCCGCTGCCGTCCCAGGTTGGGTTGACGTCGTAGGTCGCGTCAGCCCAACGCGTCAGACCAGGCGGCAGGAGCAGGCGGAAGCAGGCGTTGAGCGGGGCCATGTAGCGGCGGCTGAGCCAGCGGGCGAATTCGATCTGCCACGGCCAGAGCACCGGCTCCGGGTCGATCAGGCCGATGATCGGCTTGGTGTCCTCCACCGGGGCGCTGTCGGCGAAGGCGACGACGAGTCCCTGGGCCAGGCGGCGGCCGAACTCCACCTCAACCAGATGACCGACGGCCAACGCCGGCCTCAAGTCGGCCGGGATGTGGTAGTGGTAGGCGTCCGACAGCGCCGCTTCAACGTTGACGATGACTTCGGCGAAGGGGGAGGAGGTCATGGGGGTATTGTACCTCAAAGGTCAAATTGGGACATATGTTCTATTATAGGCGTTTTGGCAAATCGCTCTACGGCTGCGCGAATGGGGTACAATCCTCCTTGCGCGGCTTTGCCCGAGTGCTGCTGTCGCTGCGCCATTCCAACCAATCACCTGGAGCAGACGTGAGACTCGTTACCTACCAACACACAGATTACCCCACCCCCGGCCTCCTCCAAAACGACGCCATCATCGACCTCTCCCCCATCGCCCCCGACCTGCTCAGCCTCATCGACGGCGGCCCGGCGCTGCTGGCCGCCGCGCGCGACTATGCCACCAACGCAC
>CXWK01088651.1_pt1 | contig 12075 bp, 13 predicted proteins | sample 590851 | NCBI WGS metagenome assembly CXWK01 (sample SAMEA3498364, study PRJEB10139) | wastewater metagenome | biome: wastewater treatment plant; material: activated sludge | place: Denmark | collected 2014-08-01
GATTGTATCTTAGAACGGCAGGAGACTCAATTGAAATTACCTGGCCACATAGAATTTATACTGTTTCGGGATTTCGCGATTTACTGCCTAAATTCAGCAGTCTTGACCTAGGTCACACCTCAAGCCTTGATGCGGCTTTTTCAGTAAAGCTTGAATATTCCATTGATACAGGCTCGGGTTACGGAGCCTACCAAACAGCAACGCCTGCTAATCTTGCGTCTGAATCAGTTTCAACTACCACAGGATTCTTTATAAAGTTTAAACTGACGGCCCGCCCCGGGATGATGTTTTCTAGCCAAACAAATGCTTTTGTCGTGGGTGAGACAATTGAGGGAACATCTTCCGGCGCTACTGCGGTTGTTGATGAGCTATATCAACTTACTACTACAACCGGAGCTATTATTTTATCCAGCGTTACCGGTACATTCTTGCCTGCAGAACTTGTCAGACGCGCATCCGATGATCAAACCCGCGCAACCAATGTGGTGACAAACACTCAGTTTGCGCTCTTCCCTTCTTTTAACTCATATGTTGATGGACTAGAAATCTACACAAATACTGTAGGTCCCGGTGACTATCCGGGAACAACTGTAGATATAGTTCTTACAAATGTAGTCGCTGGGAGCAGATATTATGTATATAAAACCTCGGACCTGACACTTCTTGGATCAGGAACTGCTGCCACCTCTACTGTCACAATTACAGGTGTGGCTTATGTTTCTGATTTCGCCATAACCATTAGAGTTAGAAAATCCAGTACTGCTCCAAAATACTTCCCCTTGGAAACCCAAGCTACTGTAAATTCTGCCGGAGTCTCAGTCTACATAGGTCAACAAGCCGACTCAATCGCCAGCTAACCTACCGCTTTAAAAATAGTTGAGGCTGGAGAAAAAAGTCCTTTTACATTATTCTTACAATATTTGTTCACCCTTAAGGTGTACGCCTAAAAAACCGATCCCGCAGTATTTACAACAATAAAACTGCTGTGTTACTTTTAATTCAAAGGAAAAAATGAGTGCCCAAAATGCTGGTGCTGCCCCAAGCCAGGCAGCTCTCTGTTATTACGTGTGTCAATTCAACTCCCCTTCCTCACCCCAAAAAAAAGGAGGACAGCGTATAGCGTAGAGGGTACAGCGTATAGTTGAACAACAGTAAACTATACCCTGAACGCTCCACCCTGTACCCTAACAACAAATGGCCGACACAATTCTTTCCAGCAGGTGGGTCGTTTACTACGAATCAGAAAACCGCCAAAAACGCATCTGGCGCGATACCTCTGTTACGCCAACAGTTACCGATACGGTTAACGCCCTTTACTCTGCCCTCCAAAACCATTTTGATGAATTAGGCCAAATGGATGACGGTGTGCCGATGTCTGCCCAAACCCCTACCGAGTATACGATCGGTATTATCGATGCCGGAGATAAAGACCCCTGGTTTATTGATCGAACTTCAGTTGAATACTTAACCGGCGGTGCTCTCAAAACCGCTTCTTGGGACCGGGCAACCACCACCAACGTCGGTATTGTCCGTATTGGATATACTATCGGTACAGATTTCGACACCACCGATATCGGACGAACTATCACCAATGCTACTGGTGCAGATAGCGGAACTTTACTTGATTTCAATACTACCGGAGCAGTCAAATATGCCTGGATCAGACCAGCATCATTTGCTTCTGCCAATGATTGGGACTCAACCTCCGGTACTATCGCAGTAACAAATGACTCGATTAGCGTCGCTCTAAATTACGATGATTCACTGACGACTTTTGTCGACGACAGTATCCATGCCAACGATGCCACCAACGCCAATTGGGAAATATTCCCCGCTGCTGAAGCCTCCTCCGACTATGTCGCAATTGGCTACAGCCAAAAATTCAAAAAAGTCATTTTTGATAATGCCAACGGTACAGCCGGGATTGACGGCGGATCTTTAGCTACAGTCTGGGAATATTATAATGGTTCAACCTGGGCTTCTCTATCGGGTGTCACCGATGGAACCTCAGCTTCCAGCAAAGCTTTTACTGCTGCTGCAGCTGATGGCCAGACACTTACTTTTACCGTCCCTACAGACTGGACAGCTCTCTCGTTAAACGGCTCTCAAAGCTTATATTATATCCGCAACAGAATAACTGCTGGCTCTTACTCAACAAATCCAATTTATGATCAGGGATTTATCGGCGGAACAGTCTCAGCTACTCAATCAGTCGCTGCTGTGTCCGGAGGTGAATCTCTTTGGGCTAACATCTACTCAATCGGTACAATCGAATCAAACACTCATTTATATATCCAACAAAATAGTTTAAATCTAACAGCCTACAAAGCCACAACTGACTGGTGGTCTGACGGCCACTTTGATATTTTGGTCAATGTTAAAGAACTCGGCACTGAAACCGATGAAGGCTATATTAAGGTTTTTGCCCGTCAATATTCAAAAACCTACTCCTACTACACCGTGGACTTAACTACCGGAGGACGAAACCCTATCCCGCTTCAAACCGGAGCCGATTTGGACAATGCAACAGGTTACCGCACCGTTTCTTTTGATGGTGGTTCCGGAACTATCGCTGCAGGTGACGTTATCACAGTCAGTGCCACCTCAAGAGCAGTCGTTACTGCAGTTACCGGAGCGGCCTCTGCAACGGGTACTTTTGATTATTACCTGATTGGTGACCCAATAACTGACTTTACTAATAACGAAGCCTTCACTTCCACTACCGGTAAAGCCGGTGATATCGATGGCTCACCGGCAGCCGCCGGCCCCTCTGCTCTAGGTTCCCCACCCACGATCACTTTTGGTGGCCTTTCTACCGGAGGATCAGCCGATATCGATGAAAATGGAACAGCTGAAAATTACTCAATCACTCTTGATTGTAATCAAAACGCCCTCGCTGATGTCTACGAATACACTAAATATATTACCCGCCGGGGAAACACTGGAGACATCGATGCCGGATCCTTAACCATCGAAGGGCAATTCTATTTAGGAACTGAGTACAGACTGAGATATTCAGGCTCTGTAACCGGAACCATAGTTGACGGCAACACAGTCACTCAAGAAACATCAGGTGCCACCGGTATTGTTGTAAACCACAACACCACAGATAAAGTTATTATGCTCAGAAACACCAGAGGCACCTTCGCAACTCATGCCACAACCCACACTTTGACTGACGGATCAACCAGCGGCACAGTTGAAATCAATACCGAAGCAACCGCCGTTACCCCAATTGCAGCTGCTCCTTTCGGCACTTTCGCCGGAGGAACTTTCTTTGTTGCCACTGGTGTTTTACTTTCTGACTACTTAACAACTGAGGCTAATAATTTCCAGCTTAAAACTGACGAAGGAACGGTTATTGAGGCTCCTACAAAAGTTACCCTTTCAGTTGGTAATACCCGCGCTGGTGATAAAGTTGCCGTCTTCAGACTCACCGGTTCCGGCGGCTCAATCATCAAAAACAGATACAGCGCCACAGCCCAATCCGCTCTTGCGACCACAGCAGTCATGGGATCCTCAATCACTGCCGACGAACCCGGCAAATCAGTTGGAGGTATTATCCGCCTTGTCGACACCTCAGCCAGTGCTGAATATCGTATCCGTTTCTCAAGCTGGGCAAGTGCCACATTCACTTTGGCAAGTTCAACTATCGCCTCTGCAGATTCCGGAACGAACACCGTAACTATCGTCGAAACAGGTGCTTTCGCTGCATCTAAAGTGGGAGATATCGTTGTTAACGTTACCAGAGGCAATGCTGTCTCATATATCACAGTTATAACCGATGCCAATACAGTAACCATTTCCCCTGCAATCACCGGCCAAACCACAGCAGACGAAATCCGCCTTAACGTATTACCGGTTGCCGTAACCACTTCTCCTCAGGACACCTGGTATGTTCCGATGATTGATACTTATGAAACAACTGGATCTGCAGGTACTCCTGGCACTGAAACAGCTGAAGTTACTTACCTAGCAGATATCCCGGTCCGAGTTAGGGCTAGAAACGCCGGCAACATTATCCCTTACGAAGCTGATTCAACAGTCACTACTTCCGGTATGTCTAACAGTATCATTAGAACAACTGATACAATCTTTGTATAGAACAAATAAATTATGGATGAAATGAGCAAAGCTCTTTCATCAAAAATAAAATTATGGATGAAATGACACAACCAAAACCAGTAATCAGATTTGAAATATCCAGATCTCTAAACGGCAACAAAATCGTCTATATAGCCCGGGACCCATACGGTGTCGTTAGATTGCGTTCTGAAAACCGGGAAACTCTGGAAAAAATGATCTTTGACTACCGGCTCCCCGAACCGCCTAAACCAGCCGTCGATAAAGATGCTGTAATTGCTGCCAAAATCGACACCTTAGTAGAAGCGGTTGTCGAAGCACAAGCAGAAGCGGCCGATGAAGAAACCACAAAAAAAGTAGTAAAAAAATCTGCTCCAACTGAAACCCCTGAACAAACTGCAGCTCTCCAGGAACAAGCAGTTACCGACAAAAAAGAATTTTTGAAAAACGAATTAAAAGAAGCAATTGAAGATAAAAAAGACAGCAGTGAAAAGAAAAGTTTCTGGGACCGCTTAAAGTAGCCCTTCTACCCTCAATCCTTATGAATATTCCGAAAATAAATCGCAGAAATTTCGACCCGGATGCTTTAAAAAAAAGCGCTCAAAGACACAAAAACAACATTCAAATTTTTACTGATACAATTAAAAAAGAGCAGGCCTTTATCGACCATTTTGAATATGTCATCAGTCAAATAAACCCGGATCATCCGGATGTCAAAAAACTCAAACTTAACATAAGAAAAATAAAAGATAATATCCTCACCTTAAAAAAAGCCATCAGAGATGAGAGAGATTTAATTAAAAAAGAGCTTGCTCTTGCAAAAAAGCTTGACCCGTGACTCTTGACTCTTGACCCGTGACTCTTGATACTTAAAAAATGGCCACTTCTTTTGATAAAACTACTAAAATAATCACAGTCCTTGATCCTGCAACAACCATAACTGTTCAAGATCTGCACGACGACATCCGAATTTATGAGGCTGATAATTCAAATTTGGAAATAACTCAGATCGCCAACGCTTCAGGAAAACAGGATTTAGGTGGTGGTGTCCGGGTAGGTATAACCCTCGAACTGATAAATGACTGGCGTTTAGCTTTCGAAACCCGAGACGGCCCAGATACTATCCTATGTACAGTATCTGGAGGTAATCTCGTCGCCACAAATCAGTACGGCAACACCGCTATCTACCCAACTGCGTACACCCAGGTAATCATCTCCCAATCCTCGTCAGCCACAATTTCTGATGCCTCTGCAACCACCACCACTAATATCATGTATATGCTCGAAAGCATGCGAACCGGTGGTAATCACGCTGGAGTTGGAAGCATTTATTATTGGGATCCAACCGGCGGTAGTGACACCAATAACGGAACTACACCTCTCACCGCCGTTGCTACCTTTTCAAAAGCTCAGACTTTAGCAACTGCCGGAAACAACGATATTATCTTTTGTCTTGCAAACGATGCAGCCGGAGTCAATACTGTGACTGAAGTCCTTGCTATCACCAAAAATAACCTCAAAGTTCGAGGACCTGGTTTTAACTTTCAATTCGTTCCGGCAGTCACCAACGCGGACACCATCACTATCAGCGCCGATAACGTCGAAGTCAGCGGACTTTATATTGAAACTGCCTCTTCCGGTTCCAGGGATGGCATTGTCATAACCGGGGACAACGCCCTGGTTAAGGATTGTTGGATCTCCAACGTCCGCGGCAACGGCATCAACATCAGCTCAGCCACCAGAACCAGAATCGAAACTTGCGCGATCGAGGATTGCGGAAATTCAGGAACCGGCGACGGTATTAAAATCGGCGACAGCACCACCAGATCCCTCATCACCAAATGTGTTCTCTATTCCTGCATTAATGGGGCATCCTTAGCGGGCACCGGCATCTCCGATAACATCTTCGAAAACAACTTGATTTATTCTAATTCAGGTTATGGAATCACAATTGGTTCAGGTGTCGCCAGAACCGGAGTCAGATCAGGCCATACTTTCTCCAACAATACCTCCGGATCAACCAGTGATTCCGGATCCAACACCTTCATCGAAACCCCGGCAGGCGGTGCTTCCGCTACCGATATCGCCGATGCAGTTTGGGATGAATTAATAACAGATCACTTGGCGGCTAATTCAACCGGAAAAACTCTCAGAGATGCCAAAACCCGCGCCACTCTTGCTTCACTAAAATAACTAAGCTTCATAAACCTGATTATGGGTGCCAATATCTACAAAATATGCAGTCTCGTTATGAATGTAATAAACAACTCTTATATCCCCTGTTACTGAGAATGCCCTGTGTCCTTCCAGTTTTCCCGACAATAAATGGTCCTGCAGCAGATCACTCTTATGATCAACCTCAAAAAACCTTACCCTCTCAGCAAATCTCTTCTGAATATTTGATTTATGAGAAAAGCGTTTCTTAAAAATTTTTATGAAGTCGTGTGTAAACTCAACTTTCATGACTGTAGCAACTTTAGAAGTTCATCAACATTCTCAGTTTTTGTGACATTTCTACCAGCCTTAATATCCTCTACAGCCTTTTTGAATTTCCTTTCAGCTGCCTTAGAAAGATGCGTTATATCTTCCGAATTCTCCTCAACCTTAATATTAAATTCACGCCTCGCCAGCTTAGTCAAAAGCACTCTGATCGTCTCCTGAAGGGATGAAAACCCCATATCCAAAGACGCAATCTCCGCCTTCTCTTTCAGCTCTTTACTCATCGGAACCTGAACCACAATCCTTTGCATAATACAATTATACCGGTTTTGTATAAAACATCAATTAGCTGATAGCTGACGACTGAAAGCTGAAGACTACTTCCTATTATCCTCAACATCAAACCTAACAGCTTTTTTGAGCATAGCCTCAGCCTCTTTAATTTTTCCCATCCCCCGTAATAATTCGCTCAGATTGTAATAAGGATCAGAAAATTTAGGAGCAATCTTTATAGCTTGTAGATAGTATTTAAAAGCTGTTTCCAATCCCCCTTGTGCCTGATATAAAACCCCCAGATTGTTGTAAGCATCGGCAAACTTGGGATCTATTTTGATGGCCCGATGATAATATTTAAGCGACTTTTTATAGTCCCCTTTCAGCTTGTAGATATTACCTAAATTTGAAATGGACGGAACCAGTTTTGGATCAATTTTAAGAGCTCGTTTAAATTTCGCTTCAGCCACCTCAAGATTGCCCTGAATTTTATAAATCACACCTAGATTATTCCAAGCCTTAGGAAATTTTGGATCTAGAGACAACAGCTTGCCATAGATTCCGATTGCTTCGTCAAACTCAGCCTTTTTCATATGGCCGAGTGCCAATTTGTGATAATTTTCAATTATTCCGGTTTTTTCAGTCATTATTATCTATTAGCTTTTGATATATTTTTCCAGACCAAGAAGGCTGTTGTATAACCAGCCTCTGAAAAATTACTAATCACTTCTGCCCCTTCCTTAAGATAAAACTTGAGAGCATGATCTTTGATATCACCAACATAAGCATAGATACTGTTGATACCGGTTTTTTGGGCGTAATTTTTGACTTTTGCAAATAACTTTGACCCCAAACCTTTTCTTCTTAAGTCTTCACTAACATATAAATACATTAACTCGAAAGATGCAATACCAGTCTTAAAACCAGGCTTAACCCAAGCTTCTTCTATAAAAATTTGCTCCCATTGTTTCATTTTCAGAGGTGAAATTGCTATCACAGCAAAGGCTGCATCAACCCCATCTTCCTTGGCAAAAAATACCTTCATCGCCACCGGTATTCCTTTTTCAATACTGTTTTGAAAATCCTTTCCCACCCGATCACCTAAATGACGATATTTCAGATCGGGTTTCAAAATAGAAGTAATCCTCTTCAAATCATCGTTAGTCATATAATCTACTATCTGCTACAGATTGTAGCAAATTTGCCCTATTGCATTATTAATTAACCTGGGTATATATTAAATACATGCCCTTTCTACCAAACCTTGGAGCCACTGAATGGATAATAATAGCAGTACTAGTTATTGTCTTATTTGGAAGTAAAAAACTTACCGAACTCGCCAGAGGCTTAGGTGAATCTGGTAAAGAACTCAAAAGAGCCAAAAAAGAATTCCACTCCGCAATCTCAGAAACCAAGGAAGATAAAAAAGACTAATATGGCTAATTTTGGATTAACTGAACTTTTAATAATTGTAGCCTTAATTGTTCTATTCTTTGGAGGCAAAAAAATCCCTCAGTTCGTCAAAGGATTAGGTGAAGCTGTTAAAGAATTCCGCAAAGGCCTTAAAGAAGACAAATAAATCCCTAAGCTATGGAAACCGCTTCCGAATCCTCTTCTTTCACAGGGATCGAAGAACACTACGTAAAGTATTTACCTCTTATATCAGAAATCAGAAAAAGATTATTTTTTCTTGTCGCCATCTTAATCATCACCTCAGCCATCGGTTTTATATACTACCAAAAAATTATCGCATTCAGCCTGAGTCTTTTCGATTTAGATGGTATTAATGTCGTTTTCACCTCACCCTTTCAATTTGTTTCTTTAGCCTTCACTTCTGCTTTTCTACTAGCCACCCTCATAATCTTTCCGCTTATCATCTACCAAATTCTCTCCTTCCTAAAACCTGCTTTACATCCCAAAGAGTACAAAACCATCCTGGCTCTTCTCCCTTTTTCTTTAATTCTTTTTGCCGGGGGTTTTAGCTTTGGAATCTTAATTATGCGCTATGTCATCCAAATCTTTTATGAAAAATCACAAGAGCTTCAAATCGGTAATTTCCTGGACATTTCAAGTCTGCTCTCCCAAATTCTTATAACCTCAATACTAATGGGGCTTGCCTTCCAATTCCCGGTTGTACTTACAATACTTGTTCGATTAAAAGTTATTGCTTACCGAACATTAGAGAAACAGCGGCTTGTGGCTTATATAGCCTCAGCAATCTTCGCTACGCTACTACCGCCGACAGATTTACTCTCGTTAGTCCTTTTATTCCTACCTCTGGCTTTACTCTTTGAACTGACACTTCTGCTCAATAAATGGGTTCTGAGAGCCCATAAATACTAATGACTCCATTCATACCATTAGTTGCAGCAATCGGACCTATGCTGCTCTGGCCAATAGAAATTTTTCTCCCTTATCCTTTTATTATTGAGGAAGTCTTCAAAGCTATAATCGTCTATTCTATTCTTCGCTCGCACAATACAAAACAACAACAAGCTTTAGTAATTACCTCAGCTCTTCTATTCTCTTTTTCAGAAAGCATTATGTACCTTTTCAATATCGCTCTATCGGGAGATACTGAAACTTTCTTACTACGACTCTTTTTAACCACCACAATACACCTGTCAACATTCCTAATCATCTATCTATTTGGGAAATTTAACATAAAACTTATACCCCTAGGAATTCTAGTGGGAGGCTTTATCCACTATCTATATAACCATCTAATATCAATATCCTTCTAAATCTAGAGCTCATTTATTCCTCCCATCGATCGCCCGCTAAAATCAGTATATTTGCCTGACACCCAACCTGATGTACCATCATCGAGTAAAATATTTAACCAACCACTTTTCGACTCAAGTACTGGATATTTTTTACCTGGATCAATCTTTCCTAACTCTTTTCCACCAGGTCCACTTCTTACTCTTAAAAATCCTGTTGGTGTATCCAGCACTGTTACAAGTTTCAAAATCCCTGAAGACACCTTCTCTACAGCCTGCGTGACTTTTGAAGTTTCAACAACTTCAGGTTCTGAATTAACTTCAATAAAATCACCATCTACCCATCCAACAATTTTTTCTGACTGGCCTCTGTCGATTACCACTTTAGTCCAACTGCCTGAAGTACCCAATCTCTGGACTGACTGCGATAATCCTAAATCAGCCAAAACTTCTGAATCAATCGTTGGCTCCTTCAAAACAACCACCAATGATTCATTTGGCACAAACAACTGAACTTCCTCACCCTTCAGATCTTCCTGCAGTTTACCACTTTCAGTCGCTTCACCTAGAACAACCTTTTTGCTCTCATTTACATCAGACACCAGAGATCTAGCCGTCTGAGACCCTCCAATATTCATCGCAATAAAACCACCGGCTACTCCAACCCCAATTACTGTAATTAAACTAACCACAGCCAACCTGAGCCCTTTGTGACCTTTCTTCTTTTGCTCAAGCTCAAACTCCTCATCAAAACTCTTAGTCTTTGATCTTCCTTGATTCTTGACATCTGACTCTTGACCTTTCAAACTACCGCCTCTAATCATCCTCAGATACAAAGCTAAGCCTACAAATCCGGTTATCAGAATAATCACCAAACCCCACACCGCCAACACTTGTGCCCCTCCAACAAACCCTAATAATGTGCTAGCAGATCCAGAGCTGGTGGCAATCTCTTTCAGCTTATCAAGCTTCTCACCTGTTGAATCCATTATGATTTTTCCTTCCCGGTACGCTCTGATCTTCTCCTCAGGTGTATTAGCCGCCTTCTGCAAACTCAAAACTTTATTTAAAGAAACATCAATATCACTCTTTAAAGTCGCCCCTTGCGCAAAATAGGAGGTGTTCTTCAAAGGCTCAGCTAATTCCTCAGCCTGCTTTTTGATCCCATTTATTTCATCCTCATTAAATGCAAAAATCGCATCATCAACCCTAATAGTCAAAGTTTTACTCTCACCGGGTTTAAGTTCAAAATTACCTGAAGCAAAATATTGATCTTTTTCAGCATCAAAATTAACAGTCAACTCCTTATCAATCTCCAAAACATTCTCCCGCTTTATCTCTTTAGGCAAATAATACTTGACCGGCACTTCTTGGGATATCTTCTCAGAAGGGTTAGTAATTAATGTTTTAAATACAATACTTCCAAGTTCCAGCCAAGTACTCGCCATTGCATCTCCAGGTTTCTTAGCTAAAAACTGTTTGTTGGCATCAATCATTCCCAACAGACCTAATATTTTATTCTTCAGCCCCTTTTCTCCAGGTTCAGGCTTAGCCAAAATACTCTTTTGAACTTTAGGAATAAAATTAACAGCCGCGACATCTCTTGAAAGCTGCTCTGTCTGTTTGTCATAGGAGGCGGGCTCACCTTGACCAAGAGAAGCATACAATTTACCCAGTTCTAGAGATTTAGACTGGTATGACTGTACAATTCGAATCACTTCATTCAACCTATTGAATACAGTCTTTGATTTTGAGGATGAAGCATTATTCCCCATCAGAGCCTGAATCTTATCTGCTGCCAATATGATGGCTTTGAGTTCATTCTTCGCTCTGGCAGTTTTTCCTTTTTTACGAATCTCAGACTGCAGAGAACTCAATCTCACCTGCAGTGCTTTCGCTTGGCTCTGAACAGCCTGAATTTCCTGCCATTTCCATTGGCTCTCAATCCAGGTAGAAACTCCTAGCACAGAAGATTGATTGGTAGTCGCTTTTGAACCGACTTGCACATTAATATCCGCAATACTCTTAAGAACCTGAGCATCAGATAACTGAACCCATTTACTATCTATATATCCGGCCTTACTTTTTATATATTTAATTCTGGAGTTCAACTGAGCAGTCACCTTCTTAGTTTCATCAATCTTAGACTCCAAACTAACAGCCGGACCATTCTCTAGGCTGCTCTCTAAGATTGGCTTTTTAATAATTTGTTCAAGCAGGTTATTCGTTTGACCAATCTCCGCTGATATATTATTAATAGTAGTTGAACCGCTCACATCGGTTTTCATCGCCAAAGACCCTGAGTCCAAATCAGCCCCGGTCAATGTCCTGTCGCTGTACCCCCAAATGTTTGCAACCAAGTCTCCTAAATCAGCACTCGATGACCTTGAACTATAATTCCAAACACTTGTAACTAAATCACCAAAAGTAGACAAGCTTCTGTTTGAATATCCCCATGTCGCTGAAGCAATATCCGAAGTAGACGGCATTACATTCTGCATTACCTCTCCAAACGAACCTGCCGTATTATATGCAGACCTGTCAGCATTCCAAACCG
>CXWK01003280.1_pt3 | contig 12073 bp, 12 predicted proteins | sample 590851 | NCBI WGS metagenome assembly CXWK01 (sample SAMEA3498364, study PRJEB10139) | wastewater metagenome | biome: wastewater treatment plant; material: activated sludge | place: Denmark | collected 2014-08-01
GTCGGCGCGTAGCCGGCAACCTTATCGATTATTGATCAAAAAGGCCCTGAATGAACTGGTCCGCGTCGAACGGGGCCAGGTCCTCAAGACGCTCGCCGGTGCCGATGAACCGCACCGGCAACCCCAACTCGCGGTAGATGGCGAATACCATGCCGCCCTTGGCCGTGCTGTCGAGCTTGGTAAGGATCACGCCACTGACATTGACCGACTCCTTGAACTTTTCGGCCTGGGTCAGTGCGTTCTGGCCCGTGGGCGCATCCAGCACGAGCAAGACGTCATGCGGTGCGGCATGGACACTTTTGCGGCAAACGCCGTAGACCTTCTCCAATTCTTTCATCAGATTGAACTTCGTGTGGAGTCGCCCGGCGGTGTCGATGAATAACATATTGTAGCCGCGCGCGCGCGCCGCCCGGATGCCGTCATAGGCCACGGCCGCCGGGTCTCCGCCCGGTTGCCCAGCGATCACCGGCACATCCGCTCGCTCGCCCCAGATGGTCAGCTGATCGATTGCCGCCGCGCGAAACGTGTCCCCCGCCGCTAACATGACTTTGTAGCCCATGTTTTTATAGCGGTTAGCCAGCTTGCCGATAGTGGTCGTCTTGCCGGAGCCATTGACCCCAACGATCATGACAACCGTCAGCAAGCGCTTCTCTTCCATCCCAAAGGCCGGCGGATCAACAAGGATCGCCCGCAACTGCCCACGCAAGGCATTCACCAATTGATCGGCGCGAAACAGCCCCTCGCGGCGGGCTTGCTCGCGTAATGTATCAACCANNGTTTCCTCGGTAATATCCCCCGCGCCCAAAACGCCGGCGATCTGACCGAACACCGATTGACGGGTGCGACTTAACGACTCGCGAATGCTCTTAAACAAGGCAACCTCAATACTTGTAACGCGTGAATTAGGAAAAATGACGGGTGGGGTCAATTCGGCGGAATGAGGGTGATAATCTCACCGTCTTCCGTCAATTGCTCAATCCGAAGTTGGGCATTATCGAGCAACGTCCCACAGCGTGCGGCCAAGCGCCGCCCGCGCTCGAACAAGTCCAGGGAATCATCCAGGGTGAGATGACCGGATTCCAACTGGGCTACAGTCTGCTCGAGTTCCAGTAATGCTTCCTCAAACGACAAGGCTTCAATCTCTGCGATCATACGGGCGATTGTAGTTCAAAACAGGAGGAACTACCAGTAGCCATCGAAACAAAAAAAGTGGAGACCTCGAAAGGCCTCCACCCACTAAAACAAAATTCACCTGCGTGCCCGACTTATGACTTCATCGGAGCGCCGATCGCTTGCGCTTCCTGTTTCGAGCGCATGATGGCCCAACCGAGGATGGCGATTAGCACCACACTCACAAGAATGACGCCGAGACTCCGATCGTTATAGCGCACGACGATGGGCGCGATGATCAGGCTGACAAGGTTGACGACCTTGATCATCGGGTTCAGCGCCGGGCCGGCGGTGTCCTTCAACGGGTCGCCGACGGTATCGCCGACGACGGCCGCCTTGTGGCGTTCCGAGCCTTTGCCCGTGTTGGCATCGATGTTACGCTCCTCATCCTCGATGAGCTTCTTGCCGTTATCCCAGGCACCGCCGGTGTTGGACATGAAGACAGCCAGAAGCATACCGGAGACGATGATCCCCGCCTGGAATCCGCCGAGCGCCTCCACCTGCAAGAGCAGCCCAACGGCGATGGGGGTGACGACGGCCAGTATAGCCAGGTTGATCAGGTCGCGTTGGGCGGCAACTGTGGAGATCGTGACCGCGCGGGCGTAGTCGGGTTTCTTGGTTCCTTCCAGGATGCCCGGAATGCGGAACTGGCGACGGACTTCGTCGACCATCTGACCAGCGGCACGGCTGACGGCGCGAATCGCCAGGGAAGAGAACAACCACGGCAACGCGCCCCCCAGCAGCATGCCGACGAAGACGATCGGCGAAGAAACGCGAATGCCATTGGCCAGCGCCTCCGGATCGACAAGCGAGACGTCGGTGATAAACGAGCCAAACAATGATACGGCGGCGATAACCGCCGATCCGATGGCGATACCCTTGGTAATAGCTTTGGTCGTATTACCCACAGCATCCAGGTCGGCCATGATCCGGCGCGCCTTCGGCTCCAGTCCGGCCATCTCGCCAATGCCGTTGGCATTATCGGAGATCGGCCCAAAGGAGTCCATGGCCACATTGTTGCCGGTCAGGGTCAACATACCGATGCCGGTCAGGGCAATGCCGTAGAGCACAAAAGTGAACTCAATGAATTCGGCCGAGAACCGTCCCGATATAAACTGCTCGGCCGGAATGTTGGTGTAGATCAGGATCGCCCCCACGATGGTCGCGGCGATGACGACAACCGACCACACGGCCGACTCATAACCCGACGCAAGACCGGAAAGGATCGTCGTGGCCGGGCCACCGGACGTGCTGTCGCGGATCTCTTTCACAGGCCGGTAATGGGTTCCGGTGAAGTAGTCGGTCAGACGATCGATGACGATCGCCAGAGCGACACCCATGGCCGTCGAGAGGAACGGCCGCCACCATCCACCGGGCACAGTGTCCATATACAACAGGGCGATGGCGCCGAAGAGAACCACCGAAATCGCCGCCGAGGTCAGGAACCCCTTGAAGATAGCCTTCATGGCGTTGCCGCTATCATCGGATTCACCCTTGACGAGGTACGTGCCGACGATTGATGCTATGACGCCGATACCGCGAACCAGCAGCGGGAATAGAATATATTCATTGTGCCCGGTGATCAGGGTCAGGGTTACGCCCAGGATCAAAGCGGAGACAATGGTAACTTCATAGGATTCGAAAATATCAGCAGCCATACCGGCGCAGTCGCCCACGTTATCGCCGACCAGGTCAGCGATAACCGCGGCGTTGCGCGGGTCATCCTCAGGCATGTCGTGCTCGACCTTGCCAACCAGGTCAGCGCCCACGTCGGCCGCCTTGGTATAAATACCGCCGCCTACGCGCATGAACAAGGCGACGAGCGTGGCGCCGAAGCCGAAGCCCAGCAATGCATCGGGAGCCGCCTTACCGAAGATCATGAAGATCAGCGTGCCACCCAACAGGCCCAGGCCGTCGGTGAGCATCCCCGTGATCGTTCCGGTGCGATAGGCGATACGCAGCGCGTCCTTGAAACTGGTGCGGGCCGCATTCGCCACGCGCACGTTGCCTTCCACAGCCATGCGCATCCCTAATTGGCCGACGGCCAGGGAAAACCCCGCGCCCATGACGAACGCCACCGCGCGGCCGATGCCGACGATAAGCCGAATCGTGTCCTCGCTATATCCCGCAAATACTTCGAGAGAAAACTCCGTTGGGGGAACGATATAGACACTGAGGAAAAGGGCGACTGTCAGGACAGCGATAAACGGCAAAATCGTGCGGAGCTGGCGAGTTAGATAAGCATTGGCACCCTGACGGATGGCTTCCCAGACCTCCTGCATTTTTTCTGTGCCTTTGTCCTCGGCAAGGATCTGCCGACGTAAAAACAAGGCATAGATCAGGCCCAGGAAGGAAACTCCCAGCACGAACCAGACGGCGATCACCTCAAATGACGTGAGGTTCATCTCCAGAAACCGGAATATCTGTTCCATACTTGCTATCAAACCTCCTATTGGTACAAATTAAAGTAGAGCGACAAAATTATTGAAGTCGCCAATTTTATCCATGGGTTCAGGGATTAATCTTGCGTCGATTCTTCCCCGCCCCACGGGATTGACCATGGAAATACCAACAAGCGAATTTGCCATGCGCGCACCGCAAGCCCTCTACCTCTTGTTCATTGTGCGCAGACGATTCATACGATCTGCCATAAAGCACATAAACATAAACTGTTTGTAAAAATAGACAAATTTTGGATCATAATTGACCGGTTTCATCCAGACAGGAGATAAAGGCATATCAATCCATGCCTCGACAAGACGTATCATTTGGGACGGCGCGTTCGTACTTTCGAGTATAATCAGGCGCAATTCCAAATAACTGTTGAAAGCCATGACAACGATCCTGACCTACGCGCCTGCTCCCGGCCATACGAAAGCACAACACCCCGAAAGCTTTTCGCGGATGACCGGATTGATCCCGGCCCTCGAACAACATGGATTGCTGACCGACCTGAGTCAACTGCCGCCTGCGCCGGCCACGGTCGAGCAATTAAGACGAGCACACACAAATGAGCTGATCGAATACGTTCGGCATGTCTCGGAGCGAGGGGGTGGGTTGCTGGATCAGGGCGACACCTACGTGACCGGTGAAAGCTTCGCGCTGGCATGCCTGGCGGCTGGTGCTTGCACGGCGGCCGTAGACCAGATCATGACTTCTCAGGCCCAAAATGGCTTTGCCTTGGTTCGCCCGCCGGGCCACCATGCCGAGACCGACCGGGTGAGTGGTTTCTGCATTTTCAACAATGTTGCCGTGGCCGCTCGCCATGCTCAGGTGGTGCACAAGGCCAAACGGGTGGCGATCGTCGATTTCGACGTGCATCACGGCAACGGCACCCAGGACATCTTCTTTGAAGATGATTCCGTTCTGTTTATTTCTACCCACCTTTATGCGCCCTATTTCTATCCGGGCATTGGGGGAATGTACGAGATTGGGGTCGGCCGCGGACGAGATTACACGTTTAACGTCCCCCTCCCTCCTTATGTGGGCGATATAGGGTATCGACGCGTATTCGACGAGTTGATCGAGCCGCGCCTTCAAGCATACCAGCCCGACCTTATCCTTGTATCGGCCGGATTCGATGCCCATTGGCAGGACCCTCTGGCGATGGGGGGCCTGAGCCTGACGGGCTACGCAGAGATCACGCGCAAGCTACTGGGCTATGCCCATGACCTTTGTGGAGATCGCATCCTGTTCATCCTCGAAGGAGGCTATCACCACGAAGTTCTGGCTGCGAGTGTTGTCAATGTCTTTCATGCGCTGCTCGGCCATGACGAAATACTTGACTCTTTCGGCCTGATGGCTACGCCGGAGCATGACATTGATGCTCTATTGGAACGCCTGAAGGCCCATTACTTGCTTAAATAAGGCATCCGCTCGATAATAAAGCACGGAAGTTGACCATAATTCGTCGATCGGATGGGTTCCATCGAACCTGATTAGGATGTGTGCGTGCGCCATTCGGGGGTGTGACACAACAAAACTGTCGCCGGCGCAAAGGAAATGCTATGGACGATCATACCGATGACCGCGACCCCGACCTCCCACCGGTCGGTACGCCGGAAGAATTGGAAGAAGCCCTGAAGTGGCTGGAGAATTTGACGGCCAGACAGGGCAAACCCGCCGAAAAATCTGCGTCGGCGCCGGCAGCCTCTCTCGATTCACCGTTCCGGGGACTAATCGATAGCGAAGATGGCGATCTGCCCGACTGGTTGCACGAACTCCCCGTCTCCCAACAACTGGACAACAACGAGCCGGAAAGCCGACTCGACTGGCTGGCCAAGATGGCTCAGCAGGAATCAATCGAAGAACTGCCCACCCTGGAATGGCGGCGGCTTTCCGAGCCGGCCCAAAATGCCATCCTGAGCGGTCAGAACGTCGAAATGCTTACAGAAGCTTATCCCGGACCTACCCATCACGATGAACCCGGATCCGACGCGCCTGAGGAACTTTCAGCCGACTCCATCGACGAAGCCGCGGGCGAACCAGTCAAACAGTCGTCGGTTGAGCTGCCGGCGGAGCCGACGACTTATAGCCTGGAAGAGACGCCGTTCATGGAAATTGAAGCGGCGGCCGAAGACAATGTCGTCGACGAAGCAGGGCAGCCCGAGCCTACGTTACCCGAATTGGGTCTGGGGAATCACGATGAGGGGTCGCTCCATGCTTCGATCGGGCCGGTGACGATGGGTCTCAACGAAATTCTCGGCGAAAATCGTCCGCTCGAGGACCCAACCGAAATGCTTCCGGACAAGTTGAGCAATGACGACGGGCCGCTGGATGATCTGGATGCGGCAATGGCCTGGATAGAGGAGCTGGCCGCCAGCCAGAACGCGCCGATTGAGGAGGTCCCCAGCGTCGCCGATCGGGTGCTTGCTTCCAAGCTGATGATGGAGGCCGGGCTGACCCCCACCGTTTCTCCGCTGGATGAATTGGGATCCGACTCCGACTTCGTCGAAGGTCTAACGCCAACCCATCCATTCATCGAGGAAGAGGATTTCGCTGACACAATTGTGCTAATGGAGACCCTCACCGCCGATCAAGGTATCGCACCTGAGCCGGCCCGGGAGCCTGAGGATATCCCGGTAAATAGCTCCGAAACCGGCTTCATTGAGCAGCAGGAAGCTCTTGAGGAACCGGAACGCCGGGATGATATTGCGGCTGAAATCGAAGAGTCCATCGTCCTGGAAGAGACCCCGGAAGAATTATCCTTTGAAGAGGCGATGGCTTTTCTTGATGAGATCGCGGATACACAGACCCCGGTCGAAGACGAAGCCATAGAACCCATCATTCCGGAAATCGAGGGGTTACCCACGGCTGTGGCGTCAATCGATGAGATTGCGCTGGAGGACGCGGCGACTGAACACCATGAAGAGACCTTGGCGGAAGACATTGATGACGACGATTCAGTTGTCGTCGACTTCCGCGAGATGGATACGGATGCGCTTGAATCATTGTCGGCCGATGATGCGCCGTGGCTCGATACACCGGCCGAGGAAATGGCCGTTGTCTCGCTGGTAGATTACGACGGAGGCGAAGATACGAACCAACCTAACATCGAAAATATGAATGGCAATGGCTACGGTGAATTGGAAATGGCTTTGCTAAGCCTCGATGCGCTCGCATTACCACCCGGCAGAACGCTCGATGACGTAGCCGCGAAGTTGACCGCCGCACAGATGGCCCCGTGGCGCAATATGGACTCAGCCCTCGATTGGCTGGAGCAGACGCTCAATGAGGAGGCCATCCCGGTTAGTGAGCCATCCGTCGAACTCGACGACGCAAGCCTTATCGAACAGATGCCCGAGGACCCCGACGCGGTGCTGGCCTGGCTGGAACAAATCGCCGCGCAGGAAGGCGCACAGGCGACCGAGATCGAGGGGTTCGCTCGGGAAGAATCGTCGGCCATCATAACGAAACAGACCCAATCCGAACCTTTCGTCGAGGAACTGGCCGAGGCCGACCTGCTCAATATGCCGGATGATCCCGACGAAGCAATGGCCTGGCTCGAAGGGTTAGCTCGTGGCGGCCAACCCGCGTCATCCGTGGCCAAGGAGCAAGCATTAGCTCCTGCCAACCAGCCAGAGGATTTCGCCGAAGCTGAAGCAGTTATTGAGGAGGAAGCCGCGACGGGCGAACCGGAAGCTGAGAGTATCGACACCGCGGCCCTTGATATTCAGGCGCTCGAAGAGCCGGAGAGTGAGTTTTTCATTAGCCAAGAGGTTGTGTCGCCTGATGTGGACATCGAGGATTACGCCGTGACATTGCCGGAAGCACCCACCGAAGGCGAGAAGGCATCCTTCGAAGAGGCCGAGGTCGTTGAAGGCGAGATATTCGACGGCAATAGCGAGGCCACGGGAGATTCCTCAGGTGATGAGCTGTTCGCCGAGGATATAGTCATCCTCGATGAGCCGACGATCGCAACCGAAATCGAGATCATCGACCTGCCGGAGCAACCCACCGAAGAACCAGCGGTGACTGTCGAGGAAAAACCACACCTGCCTTCGTGGCTCGACTTGCTGAGGCCGCTTGATTAAACTCACCCGTTGAGTGGATAGATAACAAAACTGAATTGGAGTTTTCTAAATGGAACAAACGTTGGTATTGATAAAGCCGGATGGCGTGCAACGCGGGCTGGTCGGCCAGATTATCACTCGACTTGAGCGCCGCGGGCTTAAGCTAATGGGCATGAAATTCATGCAAGTATCGAACGAACTGGCCTCGACCCATTACGAAGCCCACGTGGGCAAGTCATTCTATGAAGGGCTGGTCAGTTACATCACCTCCAGCCCCATCGTTGCTATGGTGTGGGAAGGAAAGGATGCGATTCAGATCGTGCGCACGACGATGGGCGCGACGAACGCCGCCACAGCCGCGCCGGGCACGATCCGCGGCGACTTTGCCGTGGAGATCGGCCGCAACCTCGTCCATGGTTCAGACGGTGTGGAAAGTGCTGCCCGAGAAGTATCGTTGTTCTTCGAAGCCGATGAACTGGTCAACTGGAAACGCGAGAACGACCGCTGGATTCGCGAATAAAGCGAGTCGCACACTACTCTGCATAAATAAAAAGGGGCCTCGCGAGGCCCCTATTGCATTCTGACGATCACCCGGCCTTTGTGCCACAACGATTCAAGGTCGTAATAAGCGCGCTTTTCCTCATCAAACAGGTGAACGACGACGTCTCCAAAGTCAATCAGAATCCAGCCATCGGCCGGAGTTCCCTCGACGCCCTTGGGCATCCGGCCGCCTTTTTCCTTGGCCTCAATTTGCACGGCCCGCATTAAAGCCCGCAACTGGGGTTCGGACTCACCGCTACATATGACGAAGAAATCAGCAAAGACCGCTTGAGAGTGAATGTCCAGCACAAGAATGTCGATGCCCTTTTTATCCTGCAGGGCGTCAACCAGTAAGTGGGTTAATTCAAGACCTTCCAGACAGCACCTCCAACGCATGGTAATTGATACGCGCATTGTAGCGTGTTTACCCCCCACTGACCATAGGCAAGTTGCCCCCCTGCCCGCCGCGGGTTAGACTTTGGCCCATTGTTTCATTCGTGAAGGCACCTATGTTTCCTTTCCTGAACCAACCCGCCCGCGAAGACCGCTCCGTCTGGAGCGTCAGCGAACTAACCGCCTATATTCGCGAGATGTTCGAGCTGGATTATCGCCTGCAAGAGATCGAGGTGACGGGCGAGATTTCCAACTTCACTCGCGCCGCTTCAGGCCATCTCTACTTCACGCTCAAAGACGGAGCGGCCCAGATCAAATGTGTCATGTGGCGCTCGCAAGCCGAACGACTGCGCTTCAGGCCGGGTGAGGGAGATGCCGTGCTGGCGCGCGGCCGTATCTCCGTCTACGATGCCGGCGGAGTTTACCAACTCTATGCCGAGCAATTGCAGCCGGTCGGGCGCGGCGATCTGGCAGTCGCCTTCGAACAGCTTAAAGAGACTCTGGCTGGTGAAGGGTTATTCGACGCCGAATTCAAACAGCCCATCCCGCGTCTGCCGCACAAAATCGGCATCGTCACCTCGTCGGGCGCCGCGGCGCTGCGCGACATTCTGAATATCCTCCAGCGGCGCAATCCTCTCGTCTCGGTTCTCATCGCGCCGACGCTCGTGCAAGGGGAAATGGCGCCGGCCCAGATCGTTCGCGCGCTGCGTTGGCTCGACGGCCGGGACGACATCGACACGATCATCATCGCGCGGGGCGGCGGTTCCATCGAAGATTTGTGGGCGTTCAACGACGAGCGCGTGGCCCGCGCAGTCTTCGCCGCTCATCATCCCATCATCAGTGGCGTGGGACATGAGACCGATTTCACCATCACTGATTTCGTCGCCGACCTGCGCGCGCCGACGCCCTCGGCCGCGGCCGAGTTGGCCGTGCCCGACCTCTCCAACATTCAACCGGTGTTGCAGGAGTTCGCTGAGTCAATAGACAAGACAATACGGGACGTCATCGCCATGCGCCGCGAAAGTCTACGCGCTCGGGCGCAGATGCTATGGCTCCTCAACCCACGCCGGATGGTCGACGCGGATCGCCAACAGGTCGACGCGATCACCGAGCGATTGGGGCGAGCCATCCATCGTATCTACGAACGACAAATCGGCCGGTTGGCGATCGCTCAAGCCGAACTGATGGCCTTTAACCCCGAAGCGGCTCTGGCCCGCGGTTTTGCGATTGTTCGCGATGTCGATGGTCGGGTTATCGTCAACGTCGATCAAGCACGCTCAGGAGAGCAAATCTCAATCCGAGTTAGTGACGGCGAATTTACCGCGCAAGTCGCAGAGTGAGGCGGAACGATGGGGCTGGGCTAGTTCTCGCTCCAAAAGGCGATAGATCCCCCCGCCAGCTCGTATGGCCGCCCCCCGGCCGTCGAGACCACCTGGATGGAGTCGCGCTCGCCTTCGCGCACCGGCAGCAGGATAGCGCGGCTGTCGGGCGACCACAAGCGATGACTGAGCGCGTATTGGTCGAAGTAGGGCAGAAACACGGACAGGAACGGCGCCGTAGGTTCAAAATCAAGTAGTCTCAACCCGGTTCCCGATTCCACATCAATGACGGAGAGGGACAAAAATCCCCGGCCGAACTGAGCCACCGGCTCGTGAGCCACCGGCTCGTGAGCCACGCGACTAACGCCGGCCGTTTTCGCCGGCGCGCCGGCATTGATGGTGTTGTCTTCGTCGAAGTTGCCGCCCAAGGTGATGAAAGCGATTTGCCGGCCGTCGGGCGACCAGAAGAAGGCCAGAACTGTCCGGGTACTCAACACTTTCTCTTGGCCGGTCGCGGCATCCAGCACATGGAGCGGTCCCCAAAACGGATGGCCATCCTCAAACCCCTTGGTGAAGGCAATCTGCTCACCGGTGGGGCTCCAACTCAAAGCCGTCGATCCAACCTGCTGATGGGATGAGCGCTCACCGGTCCGGGTATCCACCACGACCAGGGACGTGAGACCCTCATCAGCTTCGGCGAAGGCCCAATAGCGGCCGCCCGGGCCAATGCCGGGAGCCTGGAAATCTCCCGGGACGGCCAGATTATCGGCCTGTATCCGGCCATCGACATTGATCATAGCCAGCATATTTTCGACGCCACGATGACCGGCATGGACCAACAGTTGGCGGCCGTCATCCGACCAGTCCCAGTAAAACGGCGCACCTGTTGCCAACTCCCGACTCTCGGCCGCTTCGTCTGTGGCCACCACATTCAAGCTCAGCAGGTTGCGGTCCCGGTTAGCAAGAAATCCGAGGTTCCGATTATCCGGCGACCAAAAAAGATACACCGGTGCTTCCTCCACGCTGTAATAAACCTGGTGATCGCGCAATCCGCCGGATCGGGCGGCATCCTCCAGCACGTAGATGGCTCCCCCCAACGTCCGGTTGCCGATCAGAGCTAAACGCCGCCCGTCCGGTGACCACGCCGGAAACTGGAAGCGCGCATTATCGCTCGCCAAAGTCAGCACGCGCCGGTCATCTCCGGTTGGCGACATCGTCTCGATCTGGCCATCGGCATTGACAATGGCAATACGGTTAATCTCAGGGGCTATGGCAGCCGGCTCAGGTGTCGGCATCGCTACCCCGGCGGCAGCCACGACAGTCGCGGGCGCGGCCGTGGGACCGCTTTCAACCACGCGAACAACCCGTTCCATCACAGTCGTCTCGGTTCGAGTTTCATGACCGGTCACGACAAAATAAGTCAGAATTGAAGAAAAAACGAGGCTGGCAATGATGACGAGTGTTATCGTCAGGTAGAGACAACTGCGTCGGGAAGATGACGAGCCTAACTCCTCTTCACTCAGATCATCCGGATCAATTAGGTCGGGTGCTTGCTCGTCATACATGGGATGATTGTAACATCACAGGTGGCGGTGCTCTAACCGGTTTACCAATTATTCAGCAACCACCAATCGTGACCGGAAAGATCGGTGCGTGGTAAAATCAGGGCATGAGTATCCAGGAAGGTTCTGTTAAGGAAAATGCCCTGTCCGGCTTCATCCAGGCTGCGGGCGTGATATTAGCTGTCTCTTATCCGGTTCTCGCTCTTTCGGCCGGTGTGCGCGCCGTCTACCAGTTATTCCTGAAGGAAAACGTTACCAGCTATGTGCCCGCGGTGCTGAGCGGCATTGCCGCGCTGGCCTATCTGCTGGCAACGGTCGGCTTCGTCGTGCGCAAGCGTTGGGCCTGGCGTTTGTCAGTCTCCGCGCTGGCCTTCGAGCTGGTCATGGTCTTGCTCATCGGTACGCTCAGCTTCATCATCCCCGACACCATCGGCCGCACCGTCTGGAGCCATTTCGGCGCGGATTACGGCTACTTCCCATTGATCCAGCCGTTGCTGGGCCTCGCCTGGCTCTTCCACCCGCAAACGAGAAAGGTCTACAACATCGGCCGCGCGGCCGTCGAGACGGCATAAGCCCC
>CXWK01025057.1_pt2 | contig 12060 bp, 7 predicted proteins | sample 590851 | NCBI WGS metagenome assembly CXWK01 (sample SAMEA3498364, study PRJEB10139) | wastewater metagenome | biome: wastewater treatment plant; material: activated sludge | place: Denmark | collected 2014-08-01
AGCATTCATCATTTTTCTTGCAACTATCTTTGCCTGTTCTACATTTGGCTGATCGTAAGGTTGAATTTGCATTACCCTGCCAGTAACAGCAGTTGCAAATTCCCACAAAAAGAATTGTCTACCAAGATCATAAATTGAATCAAGCTCAAGTTCAAGAACCGGAAAACCTGCGGATTTAATCTTTTCAACTTTGTCATCATAAGTTGCATCTCCTTTTAATTTGATATAAACAAACAATCTATCACTTGAATAAAATTCTGGGGCTTCAATCGATTCTAAATCAACTGGAAGAATTCCTTTTCCAATTTTGCCCGTACTTTCAGCTACAAGCTGTTCTATCCATGCACCGATGTAAGAGAATTTTGGTGAAATGATATAAGTAAGTTTATCAACTCCCCTTTTACCCAAAGCACCAATTATTGCTCCCGTTACTACCGCTACATTTTTTGAAATTTCTTTACTGGATTTTTTACAATTTAGTGTTTCCTCTGTCGCAAGCGATAAAAACTTTTCAATATCTACTCCGACTAATGCTGCAGGAACTATTCCAAACAGTGATAAAGCAGAAAATCTTCCACCGATGTTTGGATCGTTAAGAAATATCTTTCTAAAGTTTAATTCCTCAGCCACTTTTTGTAATCCACTTCCCGGATCTGTAATCGCAACAAAATGTTTTCCAACTTCATCTTTTCCAAGAACATGTAAAACATAGTTATAAAAGAATTTCATAAAAGAAAATGTTTCCACCGTTCCACCGGATTTTGTAGAAACAATGTATAAAGTTGTTGCGGGATTTAACTTCTTTGCATAATCCATTACAACTTCAGGATGAGTTGAATCGAGTACGTTTAGATCTAAATATCCTTCTTTAACTCCAAATGTTAATCTAAAAACTTCCGGGGCTAAAGACGATCCGCCCATTCCCATTAACAAAGCGTTTGTAAAGCCAGCAGCTCTAACTTCATCTACAAACTCATTTATTTCTTTTACAGATTTTCCGGTTACATCAACACTATCAAGCCAGCCGAGTCTGTTTGATATTTCTGTTGGATCATTACTCCAAACTGTATGATCTTTTTTCCAGATTCTTTCAACTACATTTTCTTCACCAAGTTTTTTTATTATTTCATCAACTAACTTTGAATTTTCACCAATTGAATATTTAAATGACATTTTTAGTCCTTTCGTATAAAAAAAATTATCTATTTGAAATATAATCACATAATCTTTTATGAAATAATTTTGATTAGCTGTTTTGTGGTCCAATCATTAAATTATTATAAACTTTAATAGATTTTTTTTTGAAGAAGATATCAAACAAAGCAACAGCTTTTTATTTAATAGTAGTATGGGTTATCGCTGCCTTCTTACTGGAATCAAGTGATCTATGGATTTCCATTAATCTTTATAATCCAAACGCCACTTGGGCAATCTTTATCGAAAAGTATGGTGAAATACCAGGTTTACTTATTGTATTGATTGGAATTCATATATTCATCGTAACTCTTAAAGCCTCATCAAATATAAAAACAATTCTGTTTAATGGATTTCTTTTAACTACTGGTTCATTGATAACACTTTACATTTTTTGGTTAATAACACTTGCATTATCAAACAGTACTGCTTTGTTTAATGATAATAGAAGTTATTTTTTTCTTTCAGTGATCATTTTAAACATTTTAATCTCTCTATTATTTAGAAGAAGATATAAATTTTCGAAAAAGTCAGTTTTATTTTCAAGAATAACCTTTAAAACTTTTTTTTATGGATATCTCTTGATTGCTACTCCATTAAAAATATTTTGGGGAAGAATTCGTTTTAGGGATTTAGCTGAAAATTATTCTGATTTTACTCCCTGGTATTGGCCTAATGGTATCACAGGAAATCAATCATTTCCCTCAGGGCATGCAGCGATGAGTTTTATAATGATAGTGTTGTTTGTTTTTTTTATAGATAAACCTTTTTACAAAAGAATTATTCTAAAAGGATTAGTAATAAGCTGGGGCTTGGCGGTATGTGCAAGCAGAGTTGTTATGGGTGCTCATTTTACTTCTGATGTAGTATTTGGAGCAATGATTGTAATAGTTGCATATCTGTTCCTAATAAACAATGCAAAGAAAACATTAAAAACTGAAACAGATTAGTTTTACTTTTTACCAAAATGTTTTTTGTAATTATCCTGAGTAATCAAACCGATTGGACCATCATAAATTCCACCGTTTCTAAATCCATCGTAAACTCGTACTACAATTGTATTTCTCTCGCCGTACTTTAGTATTTTTTGCGGAACAGAATATACTCTGTTCGTCAGATATTCTTCATTGCTATCATAATCAGTTGGAACATCTGTAAAGTTCCATTTACCAGTTGAACCAACAGGAATACCATTTACAAATGTCTGATCAATATCATCTATCTTACCTAAAAGTAAAATCATGCTTTCATTTGCAAAATCTTTTGGTAGATAGAAAGATTTTTTGTACCACCCGAATCCATCATAATCCTGGTAACCTTGAACATCCCAGTGAGCAGGAACCATAAGTTTATCTGCGCTCGAATCAGTTGTTGCCTTTTTCAGAAAAAGTGAATCATCTCCTGTTTTAAAATCCCAGATTCCACTTAAGTTTACATCTGGTTCAAATCCGCCTTCATAAGTGTACAATCCAATTTTACCGCTCATTATCCCGCCATCAAGTTCGTCATCGTAAATTCTTACGGCAATAATATTCTCACCATTTGTGTTTAAATATTCCTGCGGTATAAAATATTGTCTAAATGCATTGTAAGCTGTACGATAGTTGGAAGGAAATCCGCCCGAAACTCCAATAAGTTTGCCATTAATAAATGTTTGATCAACATCATCAACATATCCAAGCACTAAATAAAGATCATTGTTTTTTGTATCAGAGCTTAAAGTAAATGAAGTTCTGTACCATGCATAACCATCATATCCATGAAATCCTTGATTCTCCCACGATGATGGAACGTTTACTTTTTCCCAATTATTATCGTTGAATTTTTCTTCTTTCCAACTGATATCATCGCCAAGACTAAATTTCCATCTGCCTGATAAATCAAGCACTAACTTTTCTTTTTTACTGCTCTGCGGCGACTGATTATGATACTCAACGCATCCAACAAAAAAGTGAGTTAATAAAAACAATAGCACTATTATAAAGATATTTAATCGGTTCATACTTTTACTTAATTTTTCTTAGTTCTAACCTAAATTATTAAATCGTTAACATTATCACTAAGGGGTAAACAATTGTAAAAAATTGTCATGGTTTTGATTTGAGAGATAGCTCAAATTAGCTATTTTCTAAGTGAATTATATCAATATTCTTAAAGAACAAAAATGAAAAAGCTTTTATTGCTGCCGGTGTTCATCTGCCTAATGGGATCTGCTAATCCACAAACTCAAAATCTAGAAATCGATTCCACACTCTGGAAAAAAGCTGTATTGCTTTGCAAGGAATTTATAGTTGCTGATACACACATCGATTTGCCCGATTGGCTTTATGATGAATGGTTTGATGTAACACAACTTAGCAAAGGTGAGATTGATTATCCGCGTGCAATTAGAGGTGGACTTGATGTAGCATTTATGTCTGTTTACACATCACCAAGTTTGGAAGGAACAGGGAAATCCAAAATTAAAGCAGATTCAATGATCAGTCTTGTTCATAAAATGGTTAGAACCTGGCCGGATAAATTTGTTTTTATACGATCGACATCAGACATCGAAAAAAACATTAAACAAGATAAACTTTTATTAACTATGGGATTGGAAAATGGATCTCCAATAGAAAATAATCTGAGTAATCTTAAGGAATTTTATGATAAAGGAGTTAGATACATAACACTTTCGCATTATAAATGGAATCACATTTGTGATTCTGCAAACGATACGATAAGAAAATGGAATGGCTTAAGTCCTTTTGGTGAAGATGTTGTAAAAGAAATGAACCGCTTGGGAATTATGGTTGATATTTCTCACGTTAGTGACAGCACTTTTTATGATGTAATAGAATTAAGCAAAGCACCTGTGATTGCTTCTCATTCCTGCTGTAGATTTTTTACTCCTGGTTATGAACGCAATATGAGTGATGAAATGATTAAAGTTTTAGCAAAAAAAGGTGGAGTAATCCAGATAGCGTTTGCAAGTTTTTTTCTAAGGAATGATATCTATCAACAATACACAAATGGTGAAGATCACATTAAAAAATACTTAAAGGATAATAATATTAAGTCCGGAACAGATAATGCATGGAAATATGAAGAAAATTACTGGAAAGAAAATCCACTTTCTTCAGCGACAGTAAAAGACGTTGCAAACCAGATTGATCACATAAAAAATTTAGTTGGAATAGATTACGTTGGACTTGGCTCTGATTTTAATGGTGTTGGTGGCTTGCTTCCTGTAGGATTGGAAGATGTTTCCAAATACCCTAATCTTGTTTATGAACTTTTGGTTCGCGGTTATTCAGATGAAGAAATTAAAAAAGTACTTGGCGGAAATTTGTTAAGAGTTTGGAAACAGGTTGAAGAAGTTTCTGAAAAGCTGAATTAGCAGAAATTGTCATTGCGAATGAGTCTTCGAATGAAGCAATCTAAATTTTACTAGCAAAATTAGATCACTTCGTCCCGATAATTCTTGCATAAGAATATAATATCGGGACTCGTGATGAAATATTATTTTGTAACTACTATTCATTTCTGAACGTCCGCAGTTCTATTAGAATTATTAACAAGATACTCACTATAAATTGCAGAACTCATTCTTCTTACTCTTGGATTTTCATCTTTTAAAGCAAGTTTCTGCAATTCATTCATACCTTTTTCGCTACCCATTCTGTATAAAGCTAAGCCAATCAATACTCTAATATCAGATTTCTTTTCAACTTTTAATTGTTCTATCAATGCATTTTCGGTATCGATAAATCTGTACTGTCCTGCAAAATAGATAGCACTTTCTCGTACACCTTCGTTTTCAGATTTAATTCCAATCTCAAGATTTTGTAAAGCAAATTTATTTTTTGCCAAATCAGATACTTTTTGGTTTTGACCAAAAGAATCTGTAACCAATAATAAGAAAAGTATTGCAGCCAATATGAAGTAAGACTTTTCAACTCTGTTCAATAATGTTGTTTTCATTTTGTACCTCTTGTAAATAAATAATAAATATATTTAAGCTTCTGGTACAAACGTAGTTTAAGGAATTGTAAGTGGTGTCATCTCAAAGTAAAGAGATGTAAAGAAATGTCATGGCGGTTTAGAATAGAATTAATAATTAAGAATGAAAGTATTGAAAATTGAGCCTTCAGCTTTGAACTTTTTTCACAATACCAACTTATACCCAATCCCATGCACAGTTAAAATTATCAGAATCTAATGCATTATCTCGATGTGTTAATTATCTCAATCGCTTTATTTAATAATTCATCTACACCATTTTTTATTCCCTTAATTGTGGGTTGCATTTCTATGTCGGGAATAATTCCAACTCGTTGTGTTTCAGTTCCATCCGGATAATAAACACCAATACCTGATATCATAGTTCGGATATTTCCAGGTAAGATAATAGTCGAAACATTTCCATCTGCACCGGCAGTGGTACTTCCTAACACTATTGCATTCGGAGCTACACGAAAAGCCATTGTATGATATTCAGCTGAACTCTGTGTTAATTCATTTATAATTATTACAATTTTATTTTTATAATAATCCATTCTGTTCTCTCCAACTAATAGTGGTTGAGTAAATATAAACTCGCCGGGATTGACCATACTACCAACTGAGAACTTTACAAATTCTGTAGGTTTGGGCATCAGGTATTTTCCTAAACTGAAGACTATAAAATCAGATGGATAACATCTGAAGTCTATTATCAAACCATTCGTATTTGCTAACACTATCATAATACTATCAATCTCACCTTTCTTGATACTGCCCGGAAAAATATAACCAATATTGTTTGCTAATATTTTATAAGATGGAGTGCTGTTTTCCCAATATTTTATTTTCCCAAAATCTATGCAATTAGTTTTCATATTATTTGAGGATTTATCCCGCTGAACAGTCAATTCGAGGAAGTCATTATTAGTCCTTAAAAGTCTTCTAGAAACATCTCTGAGCTTTGTGGGTAAGTTTGAAGCAGGACAATATTTTATTTTTTCATCAATCAGTTTTTCAATTGCTTCACCATTTATATGAGTTATAATATCTCCGTTTTTTATATCAACATTTTCATCAAGCTCATCATATACTTTTGTAACAATAACTTGATTGTCAATTATCTTAATCTCGACAGGTGCAGATTTCAAACCATAAAACTTGCTTAACATATCATCTCGACTCCAAATGTTTGCATGTGTATCGTTTATCTTTCCAATTAATTCTAATAGTGTCAATTTATATGAAAGTTCATCATCCGCTGAGACTATTTTAGGAATAAAAGTTTTAAGCACTACATCCCAATTTTCATCAATAAGATTTCTATACGGGAAATAATATTGAATCATATTCCAGTACCGGAAAAGTCCGACCAATTTAATTCCATCATCATCGAAACTCAGGTTTGAATAAGTGTTTTCGTTCTTAAAATTCGGATTCCCAATACCTATGACAAAGTCCACATAGTGATTATTTTGGGGTCTGGCAGCATTCTTAACAGCAGTGAGAATTTCAGATAGTTCAGCTCCTAAAAAATCTGTATTACCACTCCAATTAAGATCAGCTGAAAGTTTTACTTCCTTAACTTCGCTTTTCGTATCTCTTTTTGTTATGGAACCTAAATCGTTAATTCTGTTAAATAGGATACGATTTACATTTGCATTTTGATTCAATACCTCTGGAAGGATTTTAATTAATTCATCATCCCAATTATAATTCCCTTTTAATATTTCAGGATGATAATATTTTAAGAAACCCCAGACTTTTCCAACCTTATAAAGATTTTCGATTTGAGCATCTGTGAGATTTTCTATTACTATTTTTGAAGGTTCCTGTGCATTACATCCTGAAATAAAAATTAGAAAAGAATAAATAAACAGAAGTGACATTCTTAAAGTTTTCATTTTTTCCCTTAAAATCTGGTTATTGGCATAACCATTTGTTATTGAAACTATTCAAGATATTTTAAACTAATAAATTTTAGATGTTCAAATCACCAACTTATACCCAATCCCATGCACAGTTAAAATTACTTGAGGATGATTTGAATCAACTTCAACTTTTTGTCTTAGCTTTAAAATAAAATTATCAACGGTTCTTGTAGTTGGAGTTTCATCATAACCCCAAATTTCTGTTAGTAAATCTTCACGACTTACCGTTGAATTGCGATGCTTCCATAAGTGATGAAGTATTTCAAATTCTTTGTGAGACATTGCTACATCTTTATTTTTTGATGTTGCTTTATATCCATTAAAATTTATTTCTAATCTGCCAATTCTTACCTCACGATCTGCATCGTTCATTACAATATTTTCACCTCTGCGTAATATCGCTTTTACTCTTGCTAGCAGTTCTCGTAAACTGAATGGTTTTGTTACGTAGTCATCAGCACCAAGTTCTAGTCCAACAACTTTATCTATTTCTTCTCCTTTAGCTGTTAGCAAAATAACGGGAGTAGTAATTCCAGCTTTTCTAACTTCCATACAAACATCAAATCCTGATTTTTTTGGCATCATCACATCAAGAATAATTAGGTTATAACTATTCTCAAGAATTTTTTTCAAACCTTGCTCACCGTCGTTTGCTGTTTCAACATCATAACCTTCAAACTCAAGATTATCTTTTAATCCGGTTCTCATATTTTGTTCATCATCAACTACTAAAATCTTAGGCATTTTTTTCTCCATTATTTAACTGAGATTTTTTTGAAAATGAAAGTTTGAAACTGCTTCCTTCGCCAATCTTACTTTTAAGAATAATTTTCCCTTTGTGTGCATCCATAATTTGTTTTACTAGTGAAAGCCCAAGTCCTGTCCCTTTCGTGGTATGAACAAGTCCTGAAGTAACACGATAAAACTTATCAAAAACTTTTTTTTGATCTTCTACTGAAATTCCAATTCCTTTATCCTGCACTTCTATAAAAACAGAATTATTTTCATTACCGATTACCATTTTAATGAATTTAGTATCACCGCTGTACTTTACTGCGTTATCTAAAAGATTTACAATTGCTTCAGAAACCGCTTCGCGATCAATAACTACTTTTGGAATGTCAATTCCGGGTTCATATTCAAAATCAAATCCCTTATTGTAAAGATGGTAACTGTAATTCTGATAAACCTGAATAACAACTTCATTTAAATCTTCTTCTGCAAAATTAAACTTTCGTTTCCCAGCCTCCATTTTAGAAAAGTTTAAAATCGTGTTAACAATTCTTCCCAAACGATTCGACTCGTGACTAATAATTGAATAATATTCTTTCTTCTTCTCTTCAGTTTTAACCCGATCCATTTCAAGAGTTTCTGCAAACATACTTATCAATGCGAGTGGTGTTCGTAGTTCGTGAGAAACATTAGAAACAAAATCCGCTTTTGCTTGCGCTAGTTCTAATTCTTTTTTCACTGCACGATAGACAAACCAAACAGCAACGATTAATACTGCGAGTAAAATCCCAATAAGAATCAAATTGTTCATTGCACGTTCTGTAATTAGATCTTCAATGGATTTCCCAACCAATGATATTCCTAAATTGTAATCGGGAAAAATCCATAAAGTTTTTTGAGCTTGCACTGATCGTTTTTTAAAATCTTTTGTAGAGTTGTATTGATATCCGGTTTTGGGATTTATTACAGAAATTATAAATTCATTTTTAGCAACTTCCTGTAGTCTCGAAGAAAGAATATTTGTAATAAATTCCTGTGGATTTATAACTGTTCCATAAATTCTTTTTGATTGTGTGTTTAATCCTGTAAACACCAGCAAGGATTGATTGTTTGAATTAGGTAGAACAATAGGCTCAATTTTATTATACCCAATATCCCTATAACCGTAAAGCTTATTTATTTTATTGGCATTATTCTCAATAACTTCTTTAAAGTATTGCTCAAGTGAGTCAAGATTTGATACACCACTATTTCTCTTAAAATAAAATGTTATATGTTCAGGATTCAGACTATCAATTGTAAAAATAAATGTTACTAATTTATTTTCGTTCAACAAATTGTTAAAAGTCTCTGCGCTGCTGGGGGAATTGTTGATGGATTCAAGATCCTCAATTATACTATTGGCACTGTTCCTTACAACATCTTCAGAATATTGATTTACGGAAAATAGAATTGCCTGGAGCTGATTGTTATAGATTTGTTCAAGAACCTGTTCGTTCTCGTTTAACTTTCCAAGTTCATTTACCAATAGAAATGCAATAGGCAGTATGATTATTAGTATAAGTATTAAGCCTATTTTTTTCATAAACTAATAAATTAAATTCTATTTAGTAGTTAATTCCTGTCATTCCCGTAAAAGCCGGAATCTATTTTATTCAACGATGTAGATTCCCGCCTTCGCGGGAATGACAAGCAAAATTATTTTTTCAATCGTTCAGAAACTTTACTTTGCACAATATCTTTTAATGTATCATAAGAATGATTTTCTGGTAAAATTGGCTTTAAGAAATTAACATTAATTTTTTTCCATGGCTTTGGAAAATGAGTACCGCGTGGAAGTGCATCATAAGCACCGCTAATTGCAACAGGAACTATCGGAACATTTAACTCACGACTAAGTATTGCAAATGTCTTTTTGAAATCACCAATCTCTCCTGTTTGCGTGCGTGTTCCTTCAGGGAAAATGATAATATTTTTTCCACGTTTAAGAACTTCTGCCATTTTTTGCAATGATGTTTTTAAATCACTTAAATCCATAACAATAACATTATTCTTGGCAGCTAACAATTTTAAGAAACTATTTTTTACATGTTTTTCTTTTGCATAAAAATAAGTTTGCTTCATCAATTTATTTTTCAAGAATACAGCAACAAATAATCCATCAAAAAAACTTTGATGATTTGGCGCCAGAATAAATGGACCCTCTGGAAGGTTTTCTAATCCTTCACCTTTTATTCTAAAGTATAATTTCAGAAATACTTTAGCGCCATTTTTCATAATGTTATGAGTAAACCAACTTTTAGGAAGATCAAGATCAAGCTTTTCTTTAAATATTTTTCCCCAATCGATTGCTTCAACACTTAGCTTAGTTTTTTTATCACGAATGTTCTCTGCAAGCTTAACTACGTTTGGAAATCCAACCAGCTCTGCTTCTGAAAGTTTAACGCCAAAATTAGATTCCAGATAAACGCCTAAGTTTACCTTATCCAAAGAATCAAGTCCCAAATCAATTTCCAGATGATCAGATGGATGAATAGTTGTTTCTTTTTGCTGTTGTAAAAATTCTTTAAGTAATGTGTATTCTTGAAAAGTCGGTTCTGTGACATTTTCTAATTTTTCTTTTGAAATCTGTTCAAGTGTAGGAAGTAGAAATCTTTTTAACTTCAATAATCTTGTTCGTGGAAGTGGCTCCTTAACTAAACTAAATTTCATAACTTTTTTATATGGTGTGACTGCCTGATTATACTTATCAATAACCTGCCATTTGATCATTTCTTCTACATTGTCAATCCCAAGCTGTTTTGCTTTTTGATAATCCGGATAAATTACAGCGTGAAGCATATCCTGTTTTTCAAAAACACCAATTTCTGTTATAACATCTGAATAAGTTAAAATTTTATTTTCAATTTCTTCAGGATTAATATTTTTTCCATTAGATAATACAATAATTTCTTTTTTTCTTCCGGTAATAAAAATTCTGTTATTTTCTAAATGTCCTAAATCGCCAGTATAAAGCCAACCATCTTTTAAAATTGCAGCAGTTTCTTCAGGGCGATTAAAATAGCCTTGCATAACATTTCTACCACGATTAACAATTTCACCATCAATAACTTTTACTTCATTTGTTTTAAGTGGTTCACCTGCAGAACCCGGAAGTACTCTGCCTGGTCTCGTAAACGTAATCATCGGAGCACATTCTGTCATTCCGAATCCTTCAAGAATTTCAAACCCAAGTGTTAAATAATCTTTTGCAACCTCTTTATCTAATGCAGCACCACCGCAAACCATGTATTTAATTTTTCCGCCAAATTTTCTTTGCACTGAACCAAATATTTTTCTAGAAAAAGTTAACGAGTTTTTCTTTTCAGCAATTCTAAAAAGAAGCTTTGCAATTCCGCTTTTATTAATCTTATCTCGTATTCCCTTTCGTATTAGATTGTACAAACGCGGAACACCTATGATAATTGTAATGGAATGCTGCAGGGTTGCCATAATATCTTCAGAAGCCATTGATGGAGAAAAGACGATCGTGCCGCCTACACTCAAGGGAATAACCATTGTACCCATTAGAGGAAAAATATGATGCAATGGAAGCAGCACCATTACTTTATCTTCTTCTTTATAAATGTTTACATCATTTGTTACTGCTTCGATGTTTACTAGAAGATTATCATAAGAAAGCATAACTCCTTTTGGCGAACCTGTTGTTCCTGAAGTATAAATGATTACAGCAGTTTCATTTGGATCTGGTTCAGGGAAAGTTGCATTAACATTGGACTCTTCAATTTTTATTTCATCAAGATTTATTTTTTCAATTTTATGATTCAACTGAGCAATAGCTTTTTCACAAACTTCTTTTGTGCTATTCGAATAAAAAATGACCTCAGGTTTGCAATCGTTAAGAATAAAAGCAACATCTTCAGCAGAAGACATAAAATCAATTGGAACTGCAACTGCTTTTTTGATCCACACAGAATAAAAAGCATATACCCATTCAAATCTGTTCTCAGAAAAGATTGCAACTTTAGAAAGATTATTATTAGGAAGCAAAGTAGAGAAAGCGTTTACTTTATTGATTAAATGTGTGTAATCAATTTTCTGATCTTTAAGGATCAATGCTGTTTTTTTGTAGTCCTTTAAAAACAATCTTTTACCTTTAATTTGATGAAGTAATGAATCTAAAATATTAAAATAAATGGTTAAAAACTTTGCCAATAAATCT
>CXWK01019511.1_pt1 | contig 12057 bp, 10 predicted proteins | sample 590851 | NCBI WGS metagenome assembly CXWK01 (sample SAMEA3498364, study PRJEB10139) | wastewater metagenome | biome: wastewater treatment plant; material: activated sludge | place: Denmark | collected 2014-08-01
ATGCGAGATCACCCACGCGAAGATGCATTTCGACGGCTGCGAGGACGGGCTCGCCGAGGTGCTCCGCGTGCACGGGCAACCCGCGCCCACGGACATCGTGATCGCCGGCTGCGAGACGCACGTGTGCCTGCTGCAGACCGCGCACGGGCTCCTGCGCGCGGGGTTCGGCGTGTGGGTGGCCGCGAACGCCTGCGGCACGCGCAACGCGGTCGACCACGAGTTCGCGCTCACCCGGCTGCGCCAGTCGGGCGCGGTGCTGGCGACGGTCGAGATGATCGTCTTCGAGTGGCTGCGCGGCTGCGAGAACGCGCGCTTCCGGGAAGTGCTCGAAATCCTGAAGGCCCGGCGCGACTGAAGCCGGGCAGGCCGGGGCCTGCGCCCCCGCCCTACCCGATGTCGAACGTGACGCCCTGGGCGAGCGGCAGGTCCCGCGAGTAGTTCACGGTGTTGGTGGCCCGGCGCATGTAGGCCTTCCACGCGTCGCTCCCGGATTCGCGCCCGCCGCCGGTCTGCTTCTCGCCGCCGAAGGCGCCGCCGATCTCCGCGCCGCTCGGGCCGATGTTCACGTTGGCGATGCCGCAGTCACTGCCCACCGCGGACAGGAAGAGTTCCGCCTCTCCGAGGTCCCGCGTGAAGATGCTCGATGCGAGCCCCTGCGGCACGTCGTTCTGGATGGCGATGGCCTCGCCCAGATCGCGCCACGGCACCACGTGCAGGATGGGCGCGAAGGTCTCCCGCCTCGCCACGTCGCCCTGCACGGCCGCCTCGCAGATCGCGGGTTCCGCGTACCAGGCGTCGGGAGCGCCGGGCATTTCCCGCCGCGCGCCGCCGGAGACGACCGCGCCCTCGGCCCTCGCCGCCGCGAGCGCGGCTTGCATCGCGTCGAAGGCGGCGCGGTCGATGAGCGGACCGACCAGCACGCCCGCATCGAGCGGGTTGCCGATCGTGAGGCTCGCGTAGGCGCGTTTCAGCCGGGCGACGAGGTCGTCGCGGATCGACTCGTGGACGATCAGGCGCCGCAGCGACGTGCAGCGCTGCCCGGCGGTGCCGACCGCGGAGAACGCGATCGCGCGCACGGCGAGGTCCAGGTCCGCGCTCGGGGCCACGATCGCGGCATTGTTGCCGCCCAGCTCCAGGATCGCGCGCCCGAAGCGCGCCGCCACGCGCGGGGCCACCGCCGCGCCCATGCGCGTGCTGCCGGTCGCACTCACGAGCGGCACCCGGGGGCCGTCGACCAGGGCCGCGGCCGCGGCGGCATCACCGATCACGATTTCGCCGATCCCCTGCGGGAGATCGGGGAAGGCCGCGAGCGTGCGTTTCCACAGCGCGTGGCAGGCGAGCGCGGTGAGCGTGGCCTTCTCCGAGGGCTTCCACACCACGGCATCGCCGCAGACGAAAGCGAGCGCCGCATTCCACCCCCACACCGCCGCGGGAAAGTTGAACGCGGTGATCACCCCGCACACGCCGAGCGGGTGCCAGGTTTCCATCATGCGGTGGCCCGGGCGCTCGGTGGCGATGGTCAGGCCGTGGAGCTGCCGCGACAGTCCCACCGCGAAGTCGCAGATGTCGATGATCTCCTGCACCTCGCCGCGCCCCTCGGAGAGGACCTTCCCGGTCTCGATCGAGACCATCTCGCCGAGTTCGTCCTTGTGCGCGCGCAGGCGCTCGCCGAAGGCGCGCACCACCTCGCCGCGCCGGGGCGCGGGGACCGGGCGCCAGTCGAGGAAGGCGCGGTGCGCGGCCTCCACGGCGGCGGCGGCCTCGGCCGCGGTGTGCGCCCGAAGCTCGGCGAGCGTCTCGCCGGTGATGGGCGTGCGGGCGCGCACGCCCTCGCCCGCCAGGGCGCGCAGGTCTACGCCGAGCGCGAGGGCGATGGCGCGCGCGCGCTCAGGCAGCGCGGAGTGTTTCGGCATGGTCATGGTGCTTCTCCGGCGAGAGGTTTGCGTCGCCCGCGTAGTGGCGGCCGAAGCGGTTGGCGAGGAAATCCTCGAGGGAGGCCTCTTCCTGGCGCACGAAGCCGCGCTGCGGAAGCCGGCCTTCGCGCTGCAGGTCCACCATCGCGCAGATCCCGGCCGCGGTGGTGAGCTGGATGGCCGAGAGAAGGTGCCCGTTCACGCGCTTCGCGTAGACCTTCCTCACGAAAGTCTCCTGCGTGAGGCGGCCCTCCTTGTGACCCGTGACGGTGACGAACACCAGGACCAGGTCCTGCTTGGTCATCGGGATCGCGGACTCGAAGACGCTCTTCAGGACGTCGCGGTGCTGCCCGAGGCGCAGGTCGCGGATCAGCATCTTCACGATGTCGCGGTGGCCGGGATAGCGCACCGTCTTGTAGTTGAGGTTCTCCACCTTCCCGCCCAGCGTCTCGCAGAGCGTGCCCAGCCCGCCGGAGGTGTTGAACGCCTCGTAGCCCACGCCGTCGAGGGAGAACTCCTCGATCTCCTCGAGCGCCGGCACCTCGCGCACGGACCCGTCGACGATCGCCTCGCAGGGATTGCAGTACTCGTTGATCAGCCCGTCGGTGCTCCAGGTGAGGTTGTACTTGAGGGCGTTGCTCGGGTAGATGGGGAGCGCGCCCACGCGCATGCGCACGTCGCGAAGGCTCTCGAAACCGAGGGTGGCAGCGTGCGCGGCGATCGAGATGAAGCCGGGAGCGAGCCCGCATTGCGGCACGAACGCGGTTGGCGCCCCGTCGGCGAGCTTCTTCACCACGCGCGTGGAGGCCACGTCCTCGGTCAGGTCGAAGTAGTGCACGCGGGCCTCGCGCGCGGCACTCGCGACCAGCGGCGTGAGGAAATAGGGGCACGCGGAGATGACGGCGTCCTGGCCGCGCAGCACCTTCACGAGTTCGCCCTCGTCGCCCAGGGCCCCCGCGACCGCGCGAACACCCGTGCCCTCGAATTCGCGAAGCCGCTCCGCGTCCTGCTCGAGGACCGTGATCTTGAAGTCGCCGGCCTGCGTGAGCAGCGCCACGATCGCCTCGCCGATCTTGCCGGCGCCCGCCAGTACCACCTTCGACTTGCCCATGACCGCTCCCCTCGATGCTGAATCACTCACTTTACCAACCGGCAATGTCAGAGTGAAGCCCTTATATTGACGGTATGGCGCAGTAATTGATACATTATGACGACATCATGCGACGAAACGACCAAATCGATGAGGCGGACCGCAAGCTCCTCGCCCTGCTGCGCGAGGACGCGCGCATGAGTACGGCCGCGCTCGCCCGCAAGCTGGGCGTCGCCCGCACCACGGTGCTCGAGCGGATGAAGCGCCTGGAGCGCGACGGCGTGGTGGCCGGCTACACGGTGCGGCTGCATTCCCGCGTGCAGGGCCGGATGNNGATATTGACGGTATGGCGCAGTAATTGATACATTATGACGACTTCATGCGACGAAACGACCAGATAGACGAAGCGGACCGCAAGCTCCTCGCGCTGCTGCGCGAGGACGCGCGCATGAGCACGGCCGCGCTCGCCCGCAAGTTGGGCGTCGCCCGCACGACAGTGCTCGAGCGGATCAAGCGCCTGGAGCGCGACGGCGTCGTGGCCGGCTACACGGTGCGGCTGCATTCCCGCGTGCAGGGCCGGATGCTGCGCGTGCACGTGCTCCTGAGCGTCGACCCGCGGCAGGGCGAGGCCGTCGTCGAGGCCCTGCGCGCGATCCCGCAGGTGCACGGCGTCTACGCGATCAGCGGCGCCTTCGACAGCCTCGTCTTCGTCGAAGGCGAGACGACAGAGGAGATCGACGGGGTGCTCGATGCGATCGGAACGCTGCCCGGCGTGGGCAGGACCCAGAGCTCGCTGGTACTTTCCGTGAAGTTCGACCGGCGGTAGGTGCCCGCGGAAAGGCGTATGCTGGCGCGGCGTTTCGGCTCGCACACGGAGGAAAACCATGAGAATCGCGAGAGCGCTCCACGCAGCGGCGGTGACGGCAATTGCCTGCATCGCCTGTCTTTCGGCTTTCGCCCAGACCACCGGATCGGAGCCTCGCCTCGTCATGAAGGGCCACGATCCCGTGGCCTATTTCACCGAAGGCAAGCCCGTGATGGGATCGGCGCGCTTTTCCCATGACTGGGATGGCGCCCGCTACCAATTCGCGAGCGCGGCCAATCGAGACCTTTTCGCCGGCGACCCGGACCGCTACGCACCGCGCTTTTCCGGCTACTGCACGGGCTCGATGACCAAGGGCATCCGCAACGAAGGCGATCCGGATATCTGGACCATCGTCGACGGCAAGCTCTTCCTGTTCGGGTCCGGCAAGAGTCGCGAAGTGGGTCTCGCGGCGAGGGAAAGGATGCGCGCCGACCCCGCCGGAATGCAGGCACTCGCGCAGAAGAACTGGGACGCGCTACGGAGGTAGCGCTTCCCGCAGCCCCGCGTTCCTCAGGCTGTCGTGGAAGCCCGCTGCCTGCGCGCGATCGCGCAGCTGGGAGGCGAAGAGATCCGCCCGGGCGAACGGGGCCACGCGTCGAAGCCGGGCAACCGCTTCCCTCGCCTCGTCCTTCATGCCCATCCGGCCGAGCGTCGCCGCGCGCACCGCGTGCAGCAGGGGCACTTCCGGGCTTTGGGCGATCGCCGCTTCGACGCTGGCCAGGGCGTCGCGATCCCTTCCCGCCAGGTAGTAGGCAAGCGGCAGCATGATGTCGTCGAGACTGGGATCGAACCGGCGCACCGTCTCGAGAACGGCGATCGCTTCCTGCGTCCGGCCCAGCCAGACCAGCGCGGAGCCCTGCGAATAGAGCGCAACGGTATCGCTCGGGTTGAGGGCGATCGAGAGATCCGATTCGGCCAGCGCCTGGTCGAGATCGCCCCGCTGGGCATACATCCGCGAGAGCTGGGCGTGGGCGCGCGCGTGGGCGCCCGTGTCGTCGAGGCTCAATGCCTTTCGCGCATAGGCCTCGACACGACGTGTCGCCTCTTCGGGATCCTCCACCCATCCCTGATCGGCGCGCCGGTACTCCGCATGGGCGAGCGCCACGTACGCTTCGGCGTAATCGGGCTCGAGCTGGACAGCCCGGGCGAGCAACTCTCGGGCCTGGCGGTTGTTTTCCCGGGACACGCGATAGATCAGCGCGCGCGCCCGCAGCACGAGATCGTGGGCCTCGAGGTTCCCCACCGGCCGTGAGGAAGCGCGTTCCTGCTCCACCCGGCTCACCTTGACCGCGAGAGCCCCGACGATGTTCGTCGTGATCCGGTCCTGGATGTCGAACACGTCCTTTCCCTCGCCCTCGTAGCGGTCGGACCAGATCACCGTCCCCTTTTCCGTGTCGCTCAGCTCGACCGCGACCCGCAGCCTTCCGCCTGACTCGCGCACGCTGCCCTTCAGGACGTAGCGCGCGCCCAGCTCGCTGCGAAGGGCCTTCGGCGCGACCGGCCGGTTCCGGAACGGCTCGACGGCGGCGCGAGACATGACCCTCAGGGCGGAATAGCGCCCGAGCGCGGCGATGATGTCCTCCGTCACGCCGTCGCTGAAGTAGTCGCGGGCCGCGTCGCCGCTCAGGTTGGCGAGCGGAAGGACCGCGATCACCGGCCTCGCGCGCGCCGGCCCTCCATCGTTCGCGACCAGCGGCCAGGACAGGCCGAGCGCCCCGCCGATCTCCGGGAAGCCGCGGATCACGCCTGCGGTGGCGAGGAGGATGGCGACCGCGGCGGCGAGCCAGAGGGCGCGGCGTCTCGACGGGGCCCGGGGCTTCGTGTCCTTCGCGGTTTCCGCGGGACCCGCTTCCCCGCCGCCGACCGGAGCGAGCAGGCGGTAGCCGCGTTTCGAGATCGTCTCGATGTACCGCGGGCTGTGGGCCTCGTCGCCCAGCGCCTTGCGAAGCTTCGCGATCGCCTGGGTCAGCGCATCATCCCCGACCACCACGCCGGGCCACACGGCCGAAAGCAGCGCTTCCCGTCCGACCACGTCCCCCGCCTTCCCCGCGAGGTAGACCAGCACTTCGATCGCCTTCGGCTCCAGGCGAATCGCCTCGTCGCCGCGCCGCACCTCGTTCAAGGCCGAATCCACGAGCCAATCCCCGACCCGAAGCTCGCGCCTGGCCTGGCCTCTCGTCTCCGGCTTCTGGTTTTCCATGTCGAAAGCACCGCCAGGAAAGTCGTAACGTCTTGTTTTATAGACGCAATTCTTTGTTCGTCGATCCTTGAGCTTTTCGTCAGTACCTTCTGCCGGCGGTCTCCTTTGATGCGCCTACACGCATCGCCGGGAGAACGCCGTGAACCTCGCCAGATTCGTTGCCGCCGCCGCCCTCGCCCTCCTCCAGGGCTGCACGCTCCTGAAAACCGTCGTCCACAATACTGCCGACCTGGACGACTACAAGATCTTTCCCAACCGCTCCGTCGCCACGGCCGGCGCGCCCTCCCGGCTGGGAACGCTCGCCCGGATCCCCCCTTTCCTGGCGAACCTCCGGGTTCCCGACGAGCGCGGCGCCCTCCACGAGCTGGGTCGGCACCTGGAAGACACGCGAACCGTCGCCTTCGTGGTGATGCGCGAAGACCGCATCATCTACGAACGCTACTCCCGTGTCTACGACGAGCGCTCGCTCCTCAATTCCTTCTCCATCGCCAAGGCGATCGTCGCGACACTCGTCGGCATCGCGGTGGGCGACGGCGTCCTCGCGCTGGACGCCACGGTCGGGAACTACCGGCCCGAACTGGCGGAAACCGCCTATGGCGCGGTCACGCTGCGAAAGCTCCTCACCATGACTTCCGGCGTCGGGGACGCGCCGTCGTTGCTGCCCGGCCGCGCGCAGTTCTACTACGGCGACGACCTGTACGACGTGGTCGCGCGCTCGGTTCCCGCGCAGGGGCTCTCGGAAGACTGGCGCTACAGCGAGGCCGACGTGCAGGTGCTCGCGTTCGTGCTCGAGGCTGCGACCGGCATGACGCCCTCCGCCTACCTGGCGGAGAAGCTCTGGAAGCCGCTCGGTATGGAATCCGAGGCGCTCTGGGCGCTCGACCGGGAAGGCGGCTCGGAGAAGGCCTTCTGCTGCATCAGCGCCCGCGCCCGCGACTTCGCCCGCTTCGGCCGCCTGTATCTCGACGCCGGGCGGTGGGACGGAGCCCAGTTGGTTCCCGAGCCCTGGGCGGGCCGCCGCGTGCTGCACGGCATCCGCACGAAGGACGGCTACCGCCACCAGCACCTCTGGTGGACGCCGCCGGCGAGCCAAGGCGACTTCTACGCCTACGGCCACCAGGGCCAGTACGTCTTCGTGGACCCGGAGTCGCGCACGGTCATCGTCAAGTTCAGCGAAGGCGACCGCGAGGACCCGATCGGGATGTTCCGGGCGATCTCCGCTTCGCTGCGCTCGCCCGCGAATCTCGCGCAGATCGAGCAGATCGACGCGACGGCGGTCGCGTCGCGCTGACGCCGTCCCGGCGCCGGCCGGTTTCCGGGCCCTAGCGCGAGAGCCGCGCGGCAAGCCTCGCCGCGACCCGCGCCGTCCGGCCGTCGAGGTCGAACGCGGGATTGAGCTCCGCGATGTCTGCGAGCGCGAGCTTGCCGCTCGCCACCACGTCGCCCACGATCGCCTCGACGAGTTCCAGCGCCACGCCGCGCGCCGCCGGCGCCGAGACGCCCGGCGCCACGGCTGCGGGCAGCGCGTCCAGGTCGATGGACAGTTGCACGCGATCGACACCGTCCACGAAAGCGGCGAGTCGATCACGCACTTGCTGGAACTGGCCCGCTCCCATGTTTTCGTCGAGTTGCCACTGCGCGCCCAGCCTTTGCGCCGTCTCGAAGAGCGCGCGCGTGTTGGCATCCCGGTTCACGCCAAGGCAGAGGTAGCGAAACGGCCGGCCGGCGGCCGCGCAATGCTCGGCGATCTCGCGAAAAGGCGTGCCGGAGGTCGCGCGTTCCCCGGCCCGCAGGTCGAAGTGCGCATCGACGTTCACCACGCCGATCGTCCCGCCCGAGGGCGCCGTGTGCCGCGCGAGCCCGGTGAAGCTTCCGAACGCGAGCTCGTGCCCGCCGCCCAGCACGATCACCCGGTGGCCTTCGTCGAGGAGATCCGCGACCGTTCCGGCGAGATAGGCCTGCCCACCCTCGAGGTCGTCGCCCGCCTCATTCACGTGAACGTCGCCCGCGTCCCACACGGGAAGCTCCTGGTGCCACGCAAGGTTCGCGAGGACGCGCCGGATGGCCACCGGCCCCGCGGCCGCGCCGGGACGCCCGTGGTTCCTGCGCACGCCCAGGTCGCAGGCGAAACCCACGAGCGCCACGCCGCGGGGCGATCCGCGCAGCCACGGCTTCACGTGCTGGTGCCAGCGCGTGGCGTCGCCCTCCTCCCCCGTGTCCACGCGGCCGCGCCAGAGCGCCGGGTCAGTGGGCAGCAATTCGAAGGACATGGCTTTCCTCCCCGGCAACGAAGGTGTGCAGGAGCGCGTTGAACCCGAGGTGCGCGGCGAGCCCCGCGGGATGGTCGAGCGCCCAGACCGCGATATCGGCGCGCTGGCCCACGGCGAGTCGCCCGCGGTCGGCAAGCCCCAGGGCTCGCGCGCCCACGTGGGTCGCACCGCGCAGCGCCTCGGCGGGCGTGAGACGGAAGTGCGTGCAGGCGAGGCTCATCGCCGCGAGGAGCGAGGCCAAGGGGGACGTGCCGGGATTGAGATCGGTCGCGACCGCCATGGGCACGCCCGCCGCGCGGAGCTGCTCGATGGGCGGCGCGCGCGTCTCGCGCAGGAAATGAAACGCGCCGGGCAGCAGCACCGCCACGGTGCCCGAGCGCGCCATCGCGCCGATGCCCTCCGGCGAGAGCCATTCGAGGTGGTCCGCGGAAAGCCCCCGGTAGCGCGCGGCAAGCGCGGCGCCGCCCTGGTCCGAGAGCTGCTCGGCGTGGAGCTTCACCGGCAGGCCGAGCGCGGCGGCGGCGTCGAAGAGGCGCGCGACCTGCGCGGGCGTGAAGCCGATCGTCTCGCAGAAGGCGTCCACCGCATCGACCAGCCCCTCGGCCGCGAGGGCCGGCAGCATGTCGGAGCCGAGGTGGTCGATGTAGGCATCGGCACGGCCTTCGTACTCCGGCGGCAGCGCGTGCGCGCCCAGGAACGTGGTGCGCACCGTGCGGCCGGACTCCCGGCCGAGCGCGCGGGCGACGCGCAGCATCTTCGCCTCGCTCGCCCGGTCGAGCCCGTAGCCGGACTTGATCTCGATCGTCGTCACGCCTTCGGCGCAGAGGCTCGCGAAGCGCGGGCGGCTCTGGGACAGGAGCTGCGCCTCGTTCGCCGCCCGCGTGGCCCGCACGGTGGAAGCGATGCCGCCCCCCGCGCGCGCGATCTCCTCGTAGCTCGCGCCCTCCAGGCGGCGCTCGAACTCCCCGTAGCGGTTTCCCGCGTAAACGAGATGCGTGTGGCAATCGACCAGGCCCGGCGTCACCAGCGCGCCCGCGAGGTCCACTTCGCGCAGCACCTCCCCTGCGGGCAGCGCGGACTCCGGGCCCACCCAGGCAATGGCGCCGTCGCGCGCCGCGAGTGCGCCCTGCTCCACCAGCCCCCAGCCGGTGTCGCCCGCGAGCGTGACGAGCCGCGCGTTGCGCAGCAGCAGGTCGGCGTCGAGTCGCGCCAAGGCTCGCTACCCCTCGCCCAGCATCGGCAGGTGGAGGCCGGCCTGCTTCGCGGTCTCGATCGCGAGCGGGTAGCCCGCATCGGCGTGGCGCATGACGCCGCTGGCCGGGTCGTTGAAGAGCACGCGCTCGAGGCGCCGGTCCGCGGCCTCGCTGCCGTCGGCGACGATCACGAGCCCGGCGTGCTGCGCGAAGCCCATGCCGACGCCGCCGCCGTGGTGGATCGACACCCAGGTGGCGCCACTCGCGGTGTTCAGGAGCGCGTTGAGGAAAGCCCAGTCGGAGACCGCATCGGAGCCGTCGCGCATCGCCTCGGTCTCGCGGTTCGGGCTCGCGACCGAGCCGGTGTCCAGGTGATCGCGCCCGATCACGATGGGGGCCTTGAGTTCGCCCGTGCGCACCATCTCGTTGAAGGCGAGGCCGAGTCGAAAACGATCGTTCACGCCCACCCAGCAGATGCGCGCCGGCAAACCCTGGAACGCGATCCTTTCGCGCGCCATGTCCAGCCAGTGGTGCAGGTCCGCGTCGTCCGGCAGCAACTCCTTCACCTTCGCGTCGGTGCGGTAGATGTCCTCGGGGTCGCCCGAGAGCGCCACCCAGCGGAACGGCCCCTTGCCCTCGCAGAAGAGCGGGCGGACATAGGCGGGAACGAAGCCGGGGAAATCGAAGGCGTTCGCGACACCCATCTCGAGCGCCATCTGGCGGATGTTGTTGCCGTAGTCGAGGGTCGCCGCGCCGCGCGCCTGCAGTGCCAGCATCGCCTCCACCTGGTGCGCCATGGACTGCTTGGCCGGCTGCACGATTGATTGCGGGTCGCTTTGCTGGAGTTCGCGCCACCGGGCCACGGTCCAGCCCTGCGGCAGGTAGCCGTGCACGGGGTCGTGGGCGGAGGTCTGGTCGGTCGCCACGTCGGGCGTGATCTGGCGGCGCACGAGTTCGGCGAAGACATCGGCCGCATTGCCGAGGAGCCCCACGGACACGGGCTTGCCGTCCTTGCGCGCCGCTTCGATGAGGCCGAGCGCCTCGTCCAGCGTCGCGGCCTCGCGGTCGAGGTAGCGCGTCTTCAGGCGCATGGCGATCCGCGTTGCGTCGCATTCCACCGCGAGCATCGAAAACCCCGCCATCGTCGCCGCAAGCGGCTGCGCCCCGCCCATGCCCCCCAGCCCGCCCGTGAGGATCCAGCGCCCCGCGGCCTTGCCGCCGAAGTGCTGCTTCGCGACCGCCACGAAGGTCTCGTAGGTGCCCTGCACGATGCCCTGGCTCGCGATGTAGATCCACGAGCCCGCGGTCATCTGGCCGAACATCATGAGCCCCTTGCGGTCGAGCTCGTTGAAGTGTTCCCACGTCGCCCAGTGCGGCACGAGGTTGGAGTTGGCGATGAGCACGCGCGGCGCGTCGGCGTGGGTGCGAAAGACGCCCACGGGCTTGCCGCTCTGGACGAGGAGCGTCTCGTCGTCGCCCAGCCGGCGCAGCGTCTCGAGGATCGCGTCGAAGCACGCCCAGTTGCGCGCGGCCCGGCCAATGCCCCCGTAGACGACGAGTGACTCGGGGTGCTCCGCCACCTCGGGGTCGAGGTTGTTCTGGATCATCCGGTACGCGGCCTCGGTGAGCCAGCTCTTGCACGTGATTTCGGTGCCGCGCGGCGCGCGGATGCGACGGGTCGTGTCGACGCGCGGATCGGTGGTCGGGGTCGCGTTCAGGTCGTTCATGGGCGTGTCGTTCCGGATTGGGGATTCATGCGGAGGCGGCGGAAGAAGTCGATGCGGATCCTGGGCACGCAAGCGTGACCGTCGGATGGGTGCCCGGAAATCCGGGGCCAGGCAACACACGCCAGGCCCCGGATTTCCACCCATCTACAGACGGGGGCGCTTCGCTCGCCCGCCCGCGACGGTCGCGTGCCAAGGATCCGCATCGACTTCTCCCGCCGCCTCCCCTTCGCGCTCCGTGGAAACGGCGTCGAGTGGCCGAACGCCGGACCGTGCACGTTCGATGCCGAGGTGGTCTGGGCGCCGATCACCGCGACACCGCAACGCGCGCGTCCGCAGCCCGATGCGCCACGCTGCCCAGCAGCAGGGGCCGGGGATGGCAGAAGCGTTTCCAACTCCTTGGCTCGCGACCGTCGGGATGGCACAGCGAAGCGGCGCCTTCCGCCAATGGGTAAGAAATCGGGGCCTGGCGTGTGTTGCCTGGCCCCGATTTCTTGGGCACCCATTCGACGGTCACGCTTGCGAGCCCAGGAGTTGGAAACGCTTCTGCCAACCCCGACCGCCTCCCCTTCGTCGCTTCCCGCAGCGCGCAGCGTCGCATCTGCGCATTGGCCCGCTATCCCCGCGACATGGACACGCATATCAGAACCGCCCCGTGAACTGGTGCCGATTGCCGGGATGCCAGAGCCGCGCGGCAGAGGCCACGCGCCCGCGGGACCAGGTGCGCCGGCGAAGCAGCAGGCAGGGCTCGTCGCGGCCCATGGCGAGGCGCCGGCGGGTCTCGGCGTCGGGCTGGCGCGCC
>CXWK01035671.1_pt1 | contig 12055 bp, 17 predicted proteins | sample 590851 | NCBI WGS metagenome assembly CXWK01 (sample SAMEA3498364, study PRJEB10139) | wastewater metagenome | biome: wastewater treatment plant; material: activated sludge | place: Denmark | collected 2014-08-01
TTGAGCTTGGTTACTGGGGTTTTGTTGAGGCTCGGGTGCTGCGCTAGCAATAAGTATTGGTGAGAATGTTGCAAAAAACAATACGAAAAGACTGGTCACCAAAAAAACGGTGCGCAGTCGATACTTATGTATTAGTAAGCTTAGTGCACTCTTCATAAAATCACATACTAACTCTTTTAATATTTAGTCAAGATTTAATGCTTGCTAAATTGAGTTAATCGATAATCTTATCAGATTATGAGCTATTTGTAAAGATTATTAGCATAAGCTAAATACGATATTTGATGTTTTTTTGAACCATTAACTACTCTGTTGTAGGCGGTGGCTCGGGTGGTTCTGGAGAAGGTAGTGAGCTAGGTGTAGGTGGAGAAGTAGGCGGTGGTGTAGGAGTTGGTCGTGCGCCAGTACGTCGGCTGGTTGCGCCCGAAGGTGTTCCACTAGCGGTTGTACCACCAGATGAACGAGGTCCTCCAGTGGGTGTAGGAGGTGGTAACGGAGTTGATGGTGTTGAGCCTGTACCACCACTCGGTGACCCAGTTCCTCCTGGAAATCCTCCGGTACTTCCAGTTGAGCTTGGTGATGGTGACCCTCCTGTTGGTAAAGTACCTACTCCAGGTGAACCAGGTGTAGTTCCCCCGCTACTATCTTCTATAAAAGGGTTATTTACATAACCGTTACTGCCAGCCGGTAATGTAGTTCTTGCGACGCCGAGTTTACCATTATCAGTAAAATGACCCGCTCCTTCTAACTTTTCTAATTTCTCTAGATCGCCGTTATTGAGTACTCTTTTGTTGAGTATATCATCTCGTTTTTTACCAATTGCTCTTTTGGCAGCTTCACCGGCCTTACCTTTACCCCCAGTATCATTGAGTATTTTTAACTGATCATCAAAGTCTAAAGTTTCTACCTTTTTAGATATATTGTCTGATACAACATCTTTCTTAGCCGAACCTCTTGCTTGTATTAATGCAGCCCGGTCGTGTCCAAGACGTTTCTTGGCAAAGTCAGACTTGCCAAACTTTTCTTGTGCCCCACCTCTTACTTCTGCAAGCTTTCCTTCTTGCGCACTCTTACTAACTGCTTTGCCAGCTCTTGAATCTTTAGCATTATTGTATGCTTTACCAACAGCTTCTTTGGATTTGGACATAATGTCGCCACTCACCTTGAGGGTCTTGGGTACCAGTAAGAGTACTATGATAGGAACGATAATAGATATAAGAGAAGTAAAGAAATCTTGGAATATACCAGTTGGTCCAGCTCCACTAAATACATTACCGTCAGCAAGCAATTTTACAAACACTGCGCCCATTACAAATAGTAGATTTACCAATAAGAACATAATAGACAGCTTGATAAAGTAAGCCCACCATTTTTTGAAGAATTGCTCTGTATTGGGCAATACCCACATAGCAAAAGCAATAGGGCATGCAAGTACTAGACCGATGAGGAATAGATACCTAACTAGAAGGTAGAAAAATGCAATTATTGCGACAATAATACCTACAATCATAGTGAGCTGGAATATCATAAATTTACCAAGCTCTTCAAATAAATCACCTATATCTGTTATGTTACTAATCTGAGGAACTATAGTTTGTGCAAATGCTTCTGCTGGTGTACCGGGGATATGGAAGGCTTGAAGTATTTGGGTTGGCAGAGTTACGGCCAATATATTACCGAGATCCAGAATAGTTTGGCATATTAGTAGCGAGAATTGTGTGAGTATGATTGCCGCTATCAATTTCGGCAGAGTCTTTTTGATGGTATAGTTGTCGAGCCCCGGTATAGCTACAAAATTCGCGATGATGATAAACAAGAATATCAATATATAGAATGAATTGGCTAAGGTTACCATACTACCCAGGGCTGTTTTTAAAGAGTTACTTCCGGTTAATTTGGGGTTCTCTAAAAGCTTAGTAAGGGTTTCAATGATGGTAGTGAGCGTGCTGGTTATAAAGTTGTTGATAGGGCAGAGCACAAACGACAGTGGGTTGTTTAGTCCATCTTCACAAGATCTATCAGCTGCTTCTGTTTCAGCAGCCCGCTCTAGGCCTTCATTTATTTCATCAACGTTAGTATTTAGTGTTTGTAGATTTGCTGTTGCACCAGACCTAAAAAATTGTGGCTTTCCATCAGCTCCACGACTTCCCTGGAAATCATCGTAATCATTACCGTTCCAAGGTTGACAATTGTTTGTTCGTATCAGTGAACAAAACGGTCCACCGCTAGAACCGTTTCCATTTGCCTCAAAAGGCTCTGACGCATGTGAATAGTGTTCTAGGTCGATGTGGTCACCACTATCAGGGTCGCAAGGTGGGTTGTTCGAGTTTATGCTTCTCACTACTGCATCCCCGGCTGAACAGATTATTAAGGCGTCACCAGTGTGTTCGACAAAAGAAGGATAGCCGTTTCTTAGACTAAGTACTGGATCGTACTTGTAAACTTCTTCACCACACTGGAGCTCTCCAGCCGACAAAAAGTTTGCGGTATCATCTGTGCTACATGCAGCGAGTGCTATATTCTTGGTATTAAAGATCGCAAACAATGTAACAGCAAAGAGAATAGAACCGATAATTAAAAAGAGTCTTTTTAACTTACCTTGGCTACTAGCTTTTACATGAGGGTGATTTTGTGAGGAGGGGGTTGTAAGATTCATGATTTGCAAAATAAACTAAGTTAATGAAAGCGAATTCATAACACTTATGTATAATATACAACTTATAGCCTATTCTTACAAAGCTAAATATGAAATAAAAACCTAAAATGGTATACTGTTGCTATGTATATATCTTTGATAAAACCTATGTTTGCGGCTGCTGAATGCGGCGTACTAGATAGTTTGCCAGGTGGAGTAAACCTATGCAACGAATCAGACCTAAATGTAGTAGTTGCAAATATTGTAAACTTTTTGACTGGTTTCATAGGTCTGGTACTGGCAATAGTAATAATAGTAAGCGCTATAGAAATAGTAACTTCAGCTGGTAGTCCGGACAGAATGAAGTCGGCCAAAAACAGATTAATGCAGGCAGCCATAAGCATAGCTTTGCTGGTGTCTTTCCGTGCTATAATTGCCTTATTCGGTATAACCTAAGTCAATCTATATGATGAAATTATTTCTAGCAATAACATTATTTGAAGGCGTAGACGTAACTAGCTTTGCTGGTGTGCAAAAGCTACTAGAAAACGCTGCACTTATGCTAATGGGATTTGTTGGCGCTCTCTCTGTAGTATTTATAATAGTTGGTGGTATACAGTACATATCTTCGGCCGGCAACTCTGACGGTACAGCAAAAGCTAAGAAAACTATTACCTATGCTATAGTTGGCCTGGTACTGGCTCTATCTACTACTGCGATAATAAGTCTAATAAATACATTGTTTTATTAAACTTGTAGACTTGCAACAAAACACACTACCAAAGTAATATATATCTATGAGATCAATCTTCTACATCGCAGCACTTACTGCACCACCCGGACTTGGTGGGCCAGCTAGCTTTGGCGACATAATAACTATAGTTACTAATCTACTCCTAGGTATAGCTGGCTCTATAGCAGTGATATTTATAATAGTAGGCGGTATCCAGTATGCTGTCTCTGCAGGAGACGATGGCAAGGTGAAATCTGCAAAAGATACCATACTCAATGCAGTGATAGGCCTTGTAATAACCGTAGTGGCCTATGCGGCAGTTAACTTTATAGTATCTGTATTTAGATAATCAAGCATAACATTTTTGATTTTATTATCAGGTTGCGGTATTATTAAAAATAAGCTAAAGTAAAACTATATTTAAGGAGAAAATAATGTCAAAGTTAGAAAAAGTATCTAAGTTCGCAATTGTTACAGGCTCTAGTACGGTAGCGCTACTACCAGTTACAGCTCTTGCCTTAACCGATGCATCAGTAGGAGCCGATTCAGCAGCACCATCTGGCGCGCCAACCGATCTAAATGCCCAAGTTCAAAATATTACCAATACCATGTTGCTTGTTATAGGAATAGTTGCGGTTATTATGCTAATTGTAGGTGGATTTCGATATGTATTGAGTAACGGTAACGAAAAAGCCATTAGTGGTGCCAAAGATACCATACTATACGCTATTATTGGTATTGTAGTAGCTCTACTTGCTTACGCTATCGTCAACTTTGTACTCGGTAGATTCTCTTAAGCAACCATAGATTAAATCTTATGAAACAAAAATTACTAGTAACATCGAGCCTATCATTGGCGTATCTCACACTCTACTCCACCCGAGTGTATGCTGCTTGTAACATTACTGGCGGAGTACAGAGCGGAGCTGATTGCGCTAAAGGTACCAATGTGCCCACTGATCTAAGTCTGCAGATTCAAAATATTACAAACCTGCTACTAACAGCTATCGGTATAATAGCTGTAATAATGGTAATAATAGGTGGTATACGCTATGCCGTATCTGGTGGAGATGAGAATGGCACTAGAGCCGCCAAAGACACTATACTATACGCCATTATAGGTCTTGTAGTAGCACTTCTAGCTTATGCTATAGTAAATTTCGTACTTCTGAGAATTATTTAAAATACAATAAGTAAACTAATAGTAAAAATGTAGCAGTCTATTTTGCTACAATAATAATATGAAAAACAGAGCACTTACGATAATAGCAATACTACTAGGTGCTTTTATAATTGGCGCGGTTATATATCTTGTTACCCAAAAGACTGCACAACAACAAATAGGCTCGTACAAAACTGGAGTAGCTTACCCTACAAGCCCGATTAGTATGAGTCTGTGGCTACCAAGCGACGAAAAAGACAATATTGAACCAATAATAGCTGAGTATAATAAAATTCATCCCAATGTATCTGTCGTAGTAGAGTATAGTGACAATTCGCAGTATCAAGCTAAGCTACTTAATGCCATTAGTACCAACACGGCTCCAGATATGTTTGTATATCGTGGAGGGAGCCTGCCTTTGTACAAAAAAGCCATTAGCCCGGTTCCTGCCAGCGTAATAGAGGCCAAGGACTATACTAATACTTTTGCAGAATTTAGCACAAAGCAACTTGTGAGTAGCAACACTATCTACGGTATGCCGTTAGGTATCGCAACTCTTGGGCAAATATATAATACCCAAAGATTTAGTGATGCCAGTATTTCCCAACCCTCAAAAGACTGGAACGAATTCGTATCCAATAACACAAAGCTAAGAAAACTAGATGGTACTAATTTGGTTAGCTCTGGTGTGGCACTAGGTACAGCAGCTATTCACAATTATCCAGATATTATTAGCATATTGATGATTCAAAACGGTGCTACTATGACCAACCAACCGCCAACCCAAGCTACATTCGATCAGCCAATAAGTGGTGGGTATTATCCAGGGGCAAAATCCTTGGCTTTTTACGCAAGTTTCGCACAATCCAACAAACAAAACTACTCTTGGAATGATACTCTCGGCGATAGTACAAATGCATTGGCAACAGACAAAACTGCACTTATTATTGATTATCCTATGTCTGTAAAACAGATTCGTAAAGCCAACCCAAGTATAAATGTCTCAACCTCAGCTTTGCCACAGACCAATGTAGATCTACCGTACAATTACGGTGTAACACTGGTTGGTTCTGTATCCAAAGACTCTAAATTATCAGAAATTGCTTGGGATTTTTGGGGATTTGCCACCACAAAACCAGCTCAAAGAATTTTCTCTCAAAATAGCTACTGGCCTGCCAGTAGAAAAGATCTTATTGAAGAACAGAAAAATGACAAAGACCTAGGGGTGTTTGCAAACCAAACAGCAACGGCAACGGATTGGTATAAAGGGTTCAACTTTACAACCAATGCTGAGCTATCAAATATGCTTAGCTACTATTTGACTGGGCTCGACCCACAAATAACTGTAAAGAACGCAGCTACCAACGTAACCAAGTCTATACAGCTCAGTAATCAATAATAGTTATTTTTTGGCTACTACTACAGCCCAAACTTTTTTGGCACCAGCTTGTTTTAATGTTTTGGCGCATTCATTTACCGTAGCTCCAGTAGTTAATACGTCGTCTACAATTAGAATGTTTTTACCTCTATAACTCTTACTGGGGACGAAGTTGCCTTTGACAGAAGTTAGACGCTCGGGCCTATTCAGTCCAATTTGATCGGTGTGAGATACCCTAGACAGACTATTGTGTAGAGGAATAGCTTGAATTTCAGAAATTTCTTTGGCGAGTAATTTTGATTGATTGTATCCACGTCGTCTTTGGTTTTTGCCTGTTGCTGGCACGTAGCTAATGTAATCAAGTTCCGTATCGTCTAGATACTTATATATATTACCAGCCAGGAACTTTGCTATTTCTCTATTATGGTAATACTTGAGCTCGTAAATACATTGCTCTACCAAGCCATTTAATCTATATGGTATTATGGCGCCATCTAAATGGGTCTTTCTTTTGCATTTTGGACAGGTTTGGCCGTCTTTACTTAGGGCATTACACCAAAAACAAGGAGGCGTTCTTAATGGTACATTGGGCTCCCAACATTTTTGGCAAACCACTTGACCTTCGTTGTTACAAACCAAACATTCATATGGAGAAATAAGGTTTACAACTTTCTCTATTGCACTCGTCAACATATCTGGCTATAATAAATAATGAAACAGAAAAGAGCAAACATAAGGAGTAATTTTTTATGGCACGACGCAATAATAAAGTCGACGAAGAAATTTTGGCAGAGGATTTTTTGGAAGAAGATCAGAATCCAACAGAAGAGTGGATGAACGAAGAAGAGTTCGAAGGACAACTAGCAGTTGACGTATTTCAGACTAAAGATACTATTGTTATCAAAGCCCCTATAGCTGGTGTAAAACCAGAAGATATTGATGTAGCAATTTCCGAAGATGTAGTAACAATTCGAGGAGACCGCAAAGAAGAATCAACGATTGAAAAAGACAATTACTATGTACAAGAATGTTTTTGGGGTAGCTTTAGCCGATCGGTTATCTTACCTACTTCAACAGTAGCGGAAAAGGCCAATGCTAGCTTGCGAGACGGAGTACTTACTATAGAGATTCCAAAGGTAGTCCCAGAAGACAAGATCAAGAAGATCAAAGTCAAACCAGTCTAATCAAATTAAAAACTCCCGGTAATCAAACGGGAGTTTTTAATTGTGGTATAAATACCAATGGTCTGCGAACTCAGACTTGTTCTTGAGGGTATGTTTTGAGTATTGTTTTAGGTTGGTTGATCTATATTCAACAGATACTAGAGTATTGTTATTACTAATAAGCTTAGTAAACTTTGATTCTAGTCTATCTAGTAAGCTAGGTAGTAAGTATACAAAAACAATATTGTCTTTTGTGAAGTCGTATTTTGCAATATCACCTAATATTATTTTGATGTTGTGGTGTTTTCTAGTCTTGTACTTAGCAATTAGGTATGGGAATATTGCTTTTTCTACTCCAATACAGTGTAGTTTGGGTTGAAGCTTGGTGGCTTCTACTAAGACTCTGCCGTCGCCACATCCAAGATCTATCAATGTTTGGTTGGGCCTTATATTTAGAGCAGATAGAATCTCTCTAATGGTAGTGTCCCTCAGTAGTTTATATGGTACTTTTCCAACGAATATCTTGTCGTAAGCAAATATACAAAATATTGTTAGTAGAACGGATATTGTGAAGAGTACTGTGTACTGATAAAACTCAATAGTTATCATGTCTATGTATGTAATTTGATATCTTGGCGGAGAGAGCGGGATTCGAACCCGCGAGACGATTGCTCGCCTACACGCTTTCCAAGCGTGCGCCTTCAGCCACTCGGCCACCTCTCCGCGTCACAATAATGTATTAGTTTGCACTATATTGTACTATTACAATTTAGCTTCAACTTTTACATTATTACTCCTTTCGAACCAACAAAATTTTTTTGTTAGTTCGGTTAGAGTAACTGATTTTTTCAGCTTCTATTATCGCACATCAATTACCCTTGGATAAACAAATAGGCCTTGTTTAGCTACTCTCGACTAAGCTTCTAAAGCCAAGTTTTTTTTGAAATCTTCAATTATATTGACTGGAGTTGGATTGACATCATTGAGTATAGCTAAGTAGGCTGATACATAATCACCAAGTAGTATAATCTCTAGTAATTGTTGTATATGATTTTGCCCTTTGGCTTGAATAGTTGTAGGTGAATATCCATATTTGGTAAGTGTCTCTTTGGTAAGATCAATTCTTTTTAGTATTTCTTTGGGCTCAAACTCGGAACTTAGTATGATAGATGCAAAGGACTTGTCCTTGGGGAACTGCCAGCCTTGCATCTCATTGTGATTGAGCTCGGTAAAGGTATCACAAAACGCCATTTGTTTGGCATTCTCGTTGATGCTGATCTTCCATTTATAGCCAGCACTTTCAAGAATTGGGCTAGAATATATTATGACAGGCTTATCGCGAAGATTAGTTGCTATTTGTTTGGCTTCGTTGCCTCCCTGCTTGTCTGTTGCCCAAAGTAGCTTTGCGCTATCGAGATAGTTTGCAGCATCTATAAGCTCGCGACGCAGATCTACGCTACTTACCAGCTGAGTGTCTTCGAGTATACAAGCTAAGGCTTTTAGACATGCAAATACGGATAGTCGAGGCTGCGTGGTTTTGGGTAATTGCAGGGTAGTAATACCAGCTTTTTTGGCAAGATCTAGTAATTTACCACCATTAGTAAGTACCATTACTCTAGCACCCAGACGAATTGCTCTTATAAATGCTAGTATTGTTTCTTCTGTATTGCCTGAGTAGCTAGAGATAACTACTAAAGTGTTGTTACCTACGAACTCTGGCAGACTTTCTCCTCTTATAACTGAGAAAGGCACAAGCATGCGAGCCGAAAGCCAGTTTCTTACGATACCACCAGCCAGAGCTGACCCACCCATACCAACAAGTACAATACTTTTGATACCTATACCGTCTTTTTTGGTGATATCTTCTCTAAGTGTATCGGCATAGTTTTGTCGTAATTGATTGGGTTGAGAGTCGATAACATCAAAGATGCGTTGTTTGTCGAGACTATCCAATTTAGCATAAGAATTTTTGTCCATAGAGCAATTATAGCAAAAACTACTAGTATTAACTTATACTAGTAATCGTGTAAAATATTATCTTTCTCATAAATACTTGGCTCAAGTAACTATGGGAAAGAGACAAAGCAAGATTCTCTTTCGGTAAAACCTTGGGGTCGGTAGCTAGATTCGAGAGGAATCATACTGCGCTACCGACCCCGGTCTTGGTGGACTAGTTGCTGCCACCGCCACGGCGAGTGGGGTTCTTCTTGGCACGCTCGGAGCGAGCCTTCTGCGAGAGACCCGCACCACCAACGGCGACACCTCGCTGCACCGGCCCAGCCTGCTGGTTGGGCCGGTTGCGAGATACCGCACTGTAGTCCACGAGGGACTTGCCTCGACCATTGGCCACATCGGCAGCCCTGTCCTCGGGGTTGCGAGCGCGGGACTTCTTGGCGCTGGCGTGGGAACGGGTCTTGCCGCGGTAACCAACCGGAGCATCGGCGATGCCGAGAAGCTGGGCTCCTCGACTTCCGTTGCCTCGGTTCTGGTCATTCAGCTCGTCGAAGGCGGCCTGCAGCTGCTCGGTCGACCAGAGAGAGATGATCTCGCTGGCCTTGAATCCGTGCTCACGCAGGTAGTTCACCATCTGACCGTTGCGTTGCTTCCACTCGAGCTTGTCGAGCAACCACGTGCGGTTGCACCACTCGAGGATCTCTCGGAGCTGCTTGAACACGTGTCGCTGACGTGCGAACACGTCGAGCGTCGTGTCGTTGTCCACGAGCCACAGCTTGAAGCAGGGGTGCCCGACGACCTTGTCGTAGAGCTTCTGCCATGCCGCCTGAGAGCCCTTGGGCTTCGGCTTGCTCACCTTGGTAACACTCATCTTTGACCTCCAGGGTCGGGTTGGTTGTAGTAGTAGTGTTTTATAGCTCATCGCATCCAAATAGATTGGATAAAATGAGCTATAAAACACCCTAGATACCATGTGAGTGTGGTTTTAAATATCTTGCTTTGTCAATGTATCGATACATAACCGTATCGCATAGTATTGTAACATAAGTAGTATAAAAAGTCAATAGCAAATATATATAAATACAAATGACGAAGGGCACCCCGGTGGGGTGCCCTTACGTGGCGACATTGGCGCAGAGAGCAGATCTTTTTCTGGTTGTTGTGAAGAGAATCTTGGGTTAAGCGTAGTGGTGCTGTATATTGCATTGCACCTAAGACCTTAACACACGAAGTTGCTTACTCACCTTTACCAGTGTCTGTTCCATCTGTCCTGATCGCACACGAGGAGCTCTATCGGGCCTTTTTGTCGATCCTGTCGACTGGGTTGTCTCTCCCAAGGGGGTTCCCGATAGAGCTATGCTCTGACTTTTATTGTCATGTATTGAACCTTTCGGTTCGTGGCTGTGGGGTGCGGTTTCTCTTGTCGGTTTGGAGCATTTCCCGCTCGTTTGTTGAGCGATTGGTTACTATAGTAGCATACTATACTACTTATGTCAATACTTTTTATGCTCGTAATTTATTATTGGTAAATATAGAATATAGATATTCGCACCTTTCAAAGGAGTATTATGACCAATCTTACACGTAATGAGGCTATTGTTCTAAGGGTATTGAGGGACCCAAACAATCGCTATGCACATGCCGAAGATATAGCTAGAGTTGCGAGATTCACAGAGAAGAAAGTCCAAGACATATTGGTTGCACTACGAGATAAAGGCTATGTAGCCAACGGTATGTCTACCTGGTATTCTACCCATCCCAGATGGAGATATCGGTGGTCAGATCTAGAAAGAGCTGGAGCGATAGCTAGAGAATATGTAAGTAGTCAGCGTATGGCTTGGAATTATTGGCCAGGCGGACATTGTTGCGTTACTAGCCTGCTACTAGCACCATTGCTTCGAGCCAGTCTAGAACAAGATTTTGCCGTTGTGGTAGGAATGGTACAGTACTGTGGTCGGCAAGAAATACATGCCTGGATAGAGAATCTAGAAGGAGACATAGTAGACCCAACCTTTGGTCAGTTCGATGGTGGCCCAGTAGTAAGAGTCTTACCAGTATATAGATCTGATGAGCTTGGGCATTGGGGTGAGATACGACTTACACCAGATCAAGAAGAGTTCTATCGCAATTCTATCCGAACTCGTACGGGCGATGAATCGGGATGGGACCCACTCTGTCGTATACTCGAACTGTTTGGTGAATGGCCATTGGCTCGCAATACACCTACTAGATCTGCACAACTCAAAAGGACCCAGTAATCACCAGGTCCTTTTCTATTTGTATTTGTTTTATAACTATTAGAATTACATCATTCCGCCCATACCACCCATGTCTGGCATGCCTCCACCTGCAGGAGCTTCTTTTTCTGGTAGATCTACTACTGCGGCTTCGGTAGTAAGTAGCATAGCAGCAGCGCTAGCAGCGTTGAGCAAAGCACTCTTAGTAACCTTGACAGGGTCAATGATACCAGCCTTGAGCATGTCGGTCTTTTGATTCTTGGCAAAGTCCCAGCCAAGGTTTTTGTCGCCACTTGAGATAGTTTCTAAAATTACAGCAATATCGGTAATACCGGCGTTTTCGGCTATCTGTCTAATAGGCGCATATAAGCTAGTTTGTACTATATTGACTCCTATTTGCTCTTCTTCATCTTCCAATACTAGCCTATCTAGAGCTTTATTGGCCTTAACTAGTGCAGAACCACCGCCTGGGACAATACCTTCGGCTACAGCGGCTTTGGTAGAAGCAATAGCATCTTCAATACGCATCTTTTTCTCTTTGAGTTCTACTTCGGTAGCAGCACCCACCTTGATGACAGCTACTCCGCTTTCAAGTTTGGCAACTCGTTCTTGTAATTTTTCGATCTCATACTCAGATGTTAGCTCGGCAAGCTGTTTTCTCATCATAGATACCCGATCTTTTACGGCTTTTTGCTCACCCCTACCCTCTACTATGGTGGTGTTGTCTTTGGTAGCTATAACCTTGCGAGCTTCACCTAGCATTTCTACAGTGGCATCTTCGAGCTTTAGTCCAA
>CXWK01033887.1_pt1 | contig 12054 bp, 6 predicted proteins | sample 590851 | NCBI WGS metagenome assembly CXWK01 (sample SAMEA3498364, study PRJEB10139) | wastewater metagenome | biome: wastewater treatment plant; material: activated sludge | place: Denmark | collected 2014-08-01
TTCAGCGGCACCCTCGACGGCGCGCCGATCATGGCCGAGGGATATATTGAGTTGACGGGGTATGCGGGGTCGATGGAGGGGAGGTTATGACATTTGAGTCTATAGAACAACAACGCCTATAATCTCGAGATCGACGCTTATTCCAGTCTGGAACGGCTCAACCGCGAAATCCGCCGGCGCACACGAGTGGCGGTCTTGTTTCCCAATGAGGCGTCCTGCTTACGCCTGGCTACCGCCATCGTGATGGAGGTTAGTGAGGAGTGGCAGACGAGCCGAGTCTACCTCCGGCTCGACCAGGATTGATTGTTGAAGACAGCTTAACTTGATGACCGGGGTTACACGCGTTTACAGAAAGTTTGTTGCATTACCGCCTACCCTGCGTCTTCGTAACAAGTAGCACTACGCACAGGAATAACACTGCTAGTGTTATCCCCAGCCCTACCGAGTACAACACTGGCCGAAACCTAAACACATACGTATGCTCCCCCGCGACCATCGCCGCGCCGAGGTAGCCGTTCACCGGTCGCATCTCAGCCGCCTCGCCGTCAATCCATAGCCGCCAGCCGGGATAGTCGCTGACCAGGACGATGAGTTGCTCGCCTGCGGTCTCGGCCGTGGCGGTGACGACCGCCTGGTTCGGCCCGTCAAGCCGCACCTCGACCGGCCGCGCGGTCGGCGGCAAGACCGGCTCGCCGGCGGCGACGCTGAAGGCGAACGGCAGCACGTCGTCGCGCCGCCACAGGTTGATGTCGTGAAACACCGCCACCAGCGTCGCCGTCGGAGCGGGCGCCGGCTGGTCGGCCGTGGCCAGGGTATAGCGGGGCTGGGCGTAGAACGGCGAGAGCGGGCTGACCTGGGCGTCCATCGAGCGCACGCGCCGGTTGTAGCGGAAGTTGATCACCGGCATTTCCAGTTCGTAGGCGTAGGCCATCCAGTCCCAGTAAATGAAGCCGCCGCCGATGTTGGTGTAGTACAGACCTGGGTCGTAGTCGCGCAGCCAGGCCAGCGCTTCGCGGGCGATGACGTTGCGCGGCTGGGGGATCATGCCGAAGGAGCGGTTGGCGCGGAAAACGTTGACCGCCGAAAAGGTCAGAAGCACCAGCGCGGCCACGTTCAGGAACGGCAGCAAAGGCACGCCCCGGCCCGACCGCTCTCGGCCCGGCCGGCCGCCGCCCACCACACTCAGTTGCGCCCCGCGCCACCGGCCGCGCGCCCCAACCAACGCCCCCTGTAGCCCCAGCGCGGCCAGGGCCAGCAGCGGCGACACGGCGATGATGATCAGCCGGCCGGCGAAGCGAAAGGTGTAGAGGAACGGCAGCCAGTCGTAGAGCCAGCGCACCGGCGGCTGGCGGTTGGCGCTCCAGAGCAGTAGGGCCAGCAGCAGCAGCCCCAGCGCGGCGATACCGCGCCGTCGCCAGCGAAAGCGGCCGTAGACCCACGCCAGCAGCGCCAGCGCCGCCAACGGCAACAGACCGACGTAGTACCAGCCCCAACTGCTGCCCTTGTTCAGCGCGTCGGCGAGATACCAGGCCCGGTCGGAGACGACGGTGTTGAAGAGGGCATAGGCGACGGGTTGCGCCGTCACCTGGCCCAGGTCGGGGGGCGCGTCGCGGGCGGTGTAGCGCCAGCCGTCGACCAGCGGCAGCAGATAGACGGCGCTGAGGCCCAGCCCCAGCGCGGCGACGGCCAGCGCGCGCCGCAGTACTCGGCGGCGCTCGTCCCAGCGCTGGCCGAGGGCCACCAGCGTCAGCGCGCCCAGTCCCAGGGTAAGATAGAGCGGGTAGTAGCCGCCGCCGGTCGTCAGCACCAGGGCCACGGCCAGCGCCGCGGGCACGAGCGAGCGCCGGTCGCGCCGCGCCAAGGCCCGCCAGAGGAGCGCAAAGCACCACGGGAACCAGGCCGCGCCGACGAGCAGCTCATACCAGCCGCGATACCAAAGCATCGCCAGCCCGCCCGACAGGGCCAGCAGCAGCCCCGACCACAGCCGGAAGATGCCCCGCACGCCGAAGACGTGGGCCAGATACCACTGCCCCAGCCCGGCCACCAGCAGCGACAGAAAGACCGACACCTTCAACCCGTTCACCCCGCCCCAGACCAGCACCGGCAGCGTGGCCACCGGGTTCCAGAAGTGGTTGACGAAGTCGCCGGCGTGGGGGAAACCGGTCAGCATGTACGGGTTCCAGAGCGGGATCTCGCCGTAGCGCAGCAGGCCGATCTCGGCCAGGATGGGCAGCGTGGCGCTCTCGTTGTGCTCGCCTGTCTGCTGCAATTGGTGGGGGTCGAAGTCAAGCAGCGTCGCCCGGCTGTAGAGGACGAGGGTCAGGGCGATGATCAGCCATTCCAGCCACCAGGACGAGGCGGGCACGCGTCGCAGGCGACTCGTCTGGGTGCCGGGCGCGGTCGGGTTCATGAGTGGTAATCATAATCGCACTGCCGAAAAATGCATACGGTTGCCGGCGCGCAGTCCATAGAATGGACGTTTCGCCGTCGCCGAGGACGTGCTACCATGCCTGGCTAGAAGCGTCCCGTCGCTTGCCCTCGGCCGCCAACTTCGTGTCGCGGACAACTGAATCACGCGCTCGCACAGTCGTGCGAAAAGGAGAGTTATGTCTCGAATTGTCTTGCGTATCGTGCGAATGATCGCCGTCGTCGCCCTGTTGGTCGGCGGCGTCGCTCTGCTGGCGGCCGCCCCGGCCGCTCCTCAGGCCGTCTACAAACNNCCACTGCCCATCGGCGGCGACGTGTCCGATTTTGCCATCAGCGCCGACGGACTGTACACGGTGTACCTGGCCGGCCAGGATGCGTCTGACATCCGCCAACTCTACGCCGCGCGGACCGACGGCAGCCAGGGGACGGCGCGGCTCAGCGATTTGCCAAACTCCGGTCACAACATCGTAAGCTTTGCTGTCAGCCCCGATAACGCCCACGTCGTCTATAACGCCGAACAGGACGAGCGGGATACCTACGAACTCTACAGCGCCCCACTAGACGGTAGCGCCCCGTCCGCCAAGATCAGCGGCGAGATGGTCGAGGGCGGCAGCCTACCCGACTTTTGGCACGGCTTCGTCATCAGCCCCGACGGCAGCCGCGTCGTCTACCGCGCCGACCAGGACACCGACGAGCAAGAGGAACTCTACAGCGCGCCCACCGACGGCAGCGCCGCGCCGGTCAAGCTCAACGGGCCCCTGCCGGCCGGCGGTCAAACCGCTGCCTTCGACATCAGCCCCGACGGGCAGTACGTGGTCTACACGGCCGACCAGGATACCGATAACGTCGTCGAACTCTATCAGGTCCCCCTCGACGGCAGCGCCGCGCCGGTCAAGCTCAACGGCGCGCTGACCGCAGGCGGCCACGTGTCTGACTTCAAGTTCAGCCCCGATAGCACCACGGTCGTCTATCGGGCCGACCAGGACACCGATAACGTGACCGAGCTATACGCCGTGGCCATCGGCGGCGGCCCGTCGCAGAAGCTCAACGGGCCGCTGACGCCGGGCGGGAACGTCGGCTTTGGCAGCACGTTCTACATCAGCCCCGACAGCCAGCGGGTGATCTACCTGGCCGATGCGGAAACGGTCAACACGTTCGAACTATACAGTGTACCCATTGGCGGCGGGACGGTGGTCAAGCTCAATCCACCGCTGGTCCCTGGCGGCCAGGTGAGTTGGATCTGGGAGCCGCAGATCAGCCCCGACAGCGGCCGGGTCGTCTACCTGGCCGATCAGCTGACCAACGACGTGGACGAGCTTTTCAGCGTGCCCATCGCCGGGGGCACGGCGACGCGACTCAACGGCACGCTGGCCGCCGCCGGGCTATATGATTTCGCCATCAGCCCCGACGGAGAGGACGTCGTCTATCGCGCGCGGCAGGACTCGGCCACCCAATTCGAACTGTATAGCGTGCCCCTGGCCGGCGGGGTGGCGACCAAGCTCAACGGGACGCTGGCCGCGGATGAGTACGTTAGCAGCTTCCTCATTACTCTGGACAGCGGCCACGTCATCTACCAGGCCGACGGCGGCGCGGCGGCGGGTGACGAGCTTTACAGGGTGGAGCTGCCCTGGGGCACGGCGGCCAAAGTCAGCGACACGCTGGTGGCCGGCGGCGCGGTCTGGCGCTACGCCATCACCCCCGACAGCGACCACGTCGTCTACATCGCCGACCAGGAGACCGACGAGGTGAACGAGTTGTTCCGCGCCCTGCTGGCCGCGTCCGGCCCGTCGGACAAGCTGAACGAGACGCTGGGCATCGGCGGCGATATCTGGGGTTCGGAGATCACCGCTGACAGCCAGTACGCCCTCTATGTGGCCGACCACACCCGCCTCGACCGCAACGACCTCTATCGCGCCCGGCTGGACGGCAGCGACACTCCCACCCGCCTGAGCGAGGGCCTGCCGGGCGACTACACGATCTATGACATGGAGAGTACGTCCGACTCGGCCTACGCGATATTTGAAGCCCAGGCCAGCGGCCTGCCGGACACGCTCTACAGCGTGCCCCTGTCCGGCCTCCAGCCGCCCCTGGCACTGAGTACCACGGCGCTCCCCAACGGGCGCTTCCACTACTTCCGCCTCAGCGATGACGGGCAGTGGGCCGTCTATCGCGCCGCCCTGGATGACAGCGCTATCTGGGAACTCTATAGCGCCCCCACCGACGGCGGCAGCCCACAGGTCAAGCTCAACGGCCTGCTGACGGCCGGCGGCGAAGTCGACGACCTGACCATCAGCCCCGATAGCGCCCGGGTCGTCTATACCGCCGACCAGGACACCGATGAGGTCGTCGAACTCTACTCGGTGCCCATTGGCGGCGGGACGGCGACGAAACTCAACGGCACCCTGACGGCCGGCGGCGACGTGGACAACGGCTTCGGAGTCAGTCCCGATGGCGATTGGGTGGTCTACTTGGCCGACCAGGACACAGATGAGGTCTACGAACTCTATCGTGTGCCTACGGACGGCAGCGCGCCGGCCGAAAAACTGAATGGCCCGCTCGTGGCCGGCGGGAATGTGCTCTGGTTCCAGTTCAGCCCCGACGGTGATTATCTTGCTTACAACGCCGATCAGGACGTAGACGAGCAACATGAGCTCTTCGGGGTGTCCCTGACTGGACCGAGCGAGATCATCCAGTTGAACGGGCCTTTAGTGGCCGATGGGGACGTCCGTGATTTCCGCTTCAGCCCCGACAGCGCCTACCTCCTCTACGTCGCCGATCAGGTGACCGATGAGCGCACTGAGTTGTACAGCCTGTTCCTACCCAACGGCACACCGATTCGGCTCAATCAGAACCTCGGCTCGGGTGAGTCTATCAGCGACATGAGCTTCAGTCCGGACAGCAGCTTCCTGCTCTACGACCTCTACCACGAGCCTAGCAACGACAGCCGGCTCTATCGCGCTCAGCCCGACGGCAGCGGCGAACCGCAACTGCTCAGCGATCCGCCGGGCGGCAACTCCGTCGGCGGTTATGAAGTGTCGCCTGACAGCCAGAGGATCATCTACCAGGTCTACTGGGACGACGAGGGCACGAACGAGGTCTACGCCGTCGCCGCCGATGGCAGCAGCCCGGCGGTCAAGGTCAACGGCCCATTGGTCGCGGGTGGCAACGTGCAGGGCTTCCAGATCAGCTCCGATGGCGGCTACGTAGTCTATGGGGCCGATCAAGAGCGCGATGAGGTTGTGGAACTCTACGCGGCCACCATGCCCGAACCGCCGCCAGCGGAACTCAGGCTATTCCTGCCTATGGCCGTGCGGTAGAGAAGAATCTCACACAAAGATGCAAAGAACGCCAGACCCGGAAGCCTCCGAGCTTGGCGTTCTTTGCGTCTTTGCGTGAGACTTCTTATCTCGGCTTGCGTCGCAGGACGACCACGAACAGCAGCGGCAAGAGGAACGCCGCGGCGCAAGGCTGGTTGACGCCCACGCCGAAGGCCTCGACTCCGCCGGGTGTTGGCGTCGCTCCGGTTTGGGCGACGGCCTCAGCGGTGGGCGTGACCGCTGCTGGAGGCAGGTCGGCCGTCCCGTCGCTCGCCCCGGAGGTGATGCGATAGGCCGCCCCCTCGATGACGACAATGACCTCTTCGCCCAGCGCCAGCGCTTCGCCCAGTTCCGGTCGCGCGCTCAGCAGATCGAAGTAAGCGTCGGAGGCGAACGGGATGATACCCGGCTCGCCCGCCGCCGCGTCATAGGCGCTGTCGACCCAGACGCCGCCGCGTAGGAAGAACGTCCGGCTGCCGGCGACGCGCAGCGGCGCTTCGGCCACGGCCTGGCCCGGCGCGCTCGTGCCCGCCGCCATCGTTGGCAGGGCTAGCGGCGCTTCGGCCGCCGCCATGTCGCCCTCGGCCGCCGCCCGTTCCACAGCCTCGGCCCCGCTCGGCTCGGCCGGCGCGGCCAGTTCCAGCGCCGCCTCTTCCATGATCAGGTCGTCGGTCTGCGCGGTGATGTCGTCTTCCTCAATCAGGAAGCTCGTGTAGGGCGTGATGATGCCATAGCGCGTGCTCAGGCTGACGACGCTGCCCACCAGTTCCTGGTCTTCGCCGCGCAGCCGGATCTGCTGCATCAGGTGGCCGATGGCTCGTGTGGCCCACAGGCGGGGGATAAACGCCTCGCCGCCCTCGGCGCGGAAGGTCTGATCGGCATAGGTGAAGCTCTGCGGCCGGCCGTTGGTCGTGCCGCTCAGGGTGATCGTCGCCGGGCCGCCCTCGCGGTAGCGCCCGGCTACGACGAGCTGCGTCCCGGCGAACAGGTCGGGCAGTTGCACCGGGTAGACGTCGTGCGTGGCGATGCCGCCCATGTCGAGCACGATGTCAGTCAGCACCGGCGCGCCGATGCGGGTGTAGAACGCGCTGACGGCCTCGTCGATGGCCGCGCCGGGGCGCACGTAGGTGGTGGCCCCGCGGTGGTTGGCGGCCAGCGTGTCCAGCAGCGTCGTGTCTACGTCGTCGCCCACGCCGAAGGCGAACAGGCGAGCGTTGTCGGGCAGCGCCTGGGTCACGGCGTCGAGCAGCAGCGCCGTGTCGGTGATGCCCTCAGTCGCCAGGCCGTCGGTCAGGAAGAGGATGGTCGTCGGCCGCTCCGGCTGGACCATCGCCGCCGCCTCCAGCAGCGCGCCGCTGATATTCGTGCCGCCGGCGGCGATGAGCGCGTCGATATAGGCGCGGGCCGTGCCGGCCTCAGCCACCGTCCGCAGTTCCGGCGCGTAGCGGCCGATGGTCGTATTGAAGTCGACGACGGCGAAGCGGTCGTCGGGGTTCAGGTGCTCGACGACGTAGGCCGCCGCCTGGCGCGCCTGGACCATCTTCTCGCCCTCCATGCTACCCGACGTATCCACGACCAGAATCACGTCGCGGGCCACGACCTCGCCCGGCTGGATGCCCGGCGCGACCAGCAGCAGGAAGAAGCCGTCTTCACCCGCCGCCTTGTAGCTGAGCAAATTCAAGCCGATGGCATCTGGCGAGACGCTGTAGAACAACTCGAAGTCGGAGTTGGGGGCGACGTCGGCCGCCTCGTGGCCGACGACAGCGCGGAACTCGTCCGGCCGGTCGATGGCCACCCGGTGGCTGGGCGAATAGACAGTGCGGATGGCCTCGTCAGACGCCACCTCGACGCGGATGCTTTGCTGCCGCAGCGGCGTGCGCGTGTAGAGATCGGCCGACTGGGGATAAACGTAGCGGAAGACGCCGTTGTCGGCCGTCAGAAGCGTGGTGTACTCGATCTCCACCCGCCGCTCGCCGCCGGGCGGAATGGGGAAGACGTTGGCCTGGATGGCGTCCTGGCCGACGTATTCCAGCAGGGCCGGGTCGCGCCACTGGCGGACGATTTCGTCGTAGATGGCGCGCGCCTCGCCCGCGGCCAGCAGCTTGGCCTCAATGGGCACGCCGTCAACCCACATCGTCAATTGGCTGACGGCCGCGCCGGGCGGCAGAGGGAAGAAGTACGTCCCTTCCAGCATCGCTTCCGTCGGGTTGCGGAAGAGTTGCTCAATGTGGGTCACGGCGACCTGGTCGGCGATGGTCACATCGACGCGCTGATAAGGAATCTCCAGCCCGTCCATGCGCCACACAGGCCCGCAGTCGTCGATGCAGACCGGTTCGTCGATGGGCGGCGGCACAATGGGTTGTTCGGTGACGCGCGGCGGGATCTGGTCCTGAGCCAGCGCGGTGGGAGCCAGCACGGCCAGCAAAAAGAACAGAACAAACAAGGGGAGCTTCTTCTTCATGGCGTTCCTCCAGAATAAGGCACGGAACGCCGGAGTAACTCTGGCCCGCGTCCCGTTCAGTTGGTTCTAAAGAGGAGACGCGCGCTGTGGCATGATGGTTCCCTCAAGGGCAGGCCGCCTCGCCGCCAAAGCCGATGACCGCCGGCAGCACACCCACCGGCCGCCGGCCGGCCGCCGTGCCCAGAGGAGGCACGGCCGCGCCCTCTAACCGGCGCAGCGCCCCGTTCTCATAGCGGTAATGGTCGGCGTTACTGCTTAACATGAGTGTGTCTATCGTGTCCAGCGGCGACACCCAGCCCATCTGCCCACCCGGCGCGTCGGTTTGCCGGAAGGAGCGTTCGACTGTGCCATCGGCGGCCAGCCAGTGGATCTGCCGCCCGGCCAGTGGGTCGTCGTGGGCGATGGGCAGGCTGTCGCCGATGACCAGCAGCCGCTCGCCGGCCATGTCCCAGACCAGCCCGCGGCCGGTCTCCACCGCGCCCAGCATCGGCAGCGATACCCGCACGGACGCGCTACCTTCCAGATCGAGGATACCCACCCAGCCTTCATCAGCGGAGTCGTAGGCATACGGTCGAGGCGAATTCAGTAGATTGACCACGCCATAGGCCAGCCGCCGGCCGTCGGGCGAAAGGGCGAGGGCGTTGATCTGGCCTAGCGATGCGGTGTGGGCCGTCATTTGCTCCCGGCCGCCGCCCGCCGGGTCAGCGCGGTAGACCTGAAGGATGCCCTGCGCATCAAAGTCGGTGTAGAGTAGCCACGTCGTATCGGCCCACAGCAGCGCCGCCGGGTGGCCGCCGCCGTTAGCCGTCAGCAGGAAGCGCTCGAACGGCGGGCTGAGGCGGACGACTTCCACGTCGCGCCGTGTTGGGCGGCCGTCGGCCGCCGCGCCCGATTCGACCACGTGGGCCAGCCAGGCGCGGTCGGGCGACAGCCTCGAGTCTCGCGCGTCGCTTACCTCGGTCGCTTCATCGGGCGTCCAGACGACATTGCCACGCAGGTCGAACAAGCGGCCATCGGCATAGAGGCCGCAGCCGCCGCCAAACCAACTGGCTGTCCCCGGAGCGACCCCCACCGTGCCGAGCAGATCGCGGAAAGCCCCTGTCGCCGTATCGAACAGGCCCAGGTACATGTCCTGATAGCTATCTTCGACGGTGAAGGCGATGACCGGACTGGTTAGTGGCGCATCGGGGGCGACGACCGGCGGCGCGGAAGTTGGCGTAACCGCCATCGGCGCGGTGGCGGTAGCGGCCGGCGGTATGGCGGCAACAGTCGGGGCGACGGCCACCGGCCCAGCCGCGCCGCACGCCGTCAACAGGCCCAGGAAAAGGATGGTGACCAGTTGTTGTCGAATCACAGCAGCTTTCAGTATCAAAATAACCACAACAAGGCTTCCTGCCGATAGTCGTGCTAGAGCGACTTTTGCGCTTTGACAAATCAATACGGACGTGGGCCACGGGCCATATCCGTATTTATTTATCAAAACGCTGGAGCCGCCTGGGAGCGACAGCGCCAATCAAGGCCCGCGCCAGCACCAGCGTCGGGTCGATCAAAGGTGTCCCGCCGGGGTTGGCCCGGTCGAAGGCCAGCGGCATCTCCGTGCAGCCGAGGATGATCGCTTCGGCCCCGCGCGAGCGCAAGACGGCCGCGCCCCGCGCCAGCTCGGCTCGCGCCTGTTTCGTGACGCGCCCGGCCGACTTGATGCCATACGTCGGGGCGTAGATCGCGGCGTGGATGGTCGCTTGCAGCGCCTCGTCGGGCACGACGACGCGCAGGCCGCGCGGCTCCAGCAGCGCCGGATAAAGCCGCGTCTGCCACGTGCCGGTGGTCGAAAGGACACCGACCGTTCGGAGGGACGGGTAGCACGCTTGCAGATGCGCCGCCGTCTCTTCGATCATGTGCAGCAGGCGCAGCGGCTGCGCGAAACCAGCCACCCCGGCGCGAATCAAGTCAAAGATGGCCGGGGCATGGGCCGTGTTGCAGGGGATGCCGGCCACCGTCGCCCCCATCTCAGCCAGCAGGCGCAACTGGGCCACGATGGCCGGGGCGGGGTTGGCGGCGCGGCCGAGCAGGTACTCGGTGCGGTCGGCGATGGGGCCGGGCCAGGAGATGCTGAACACCGGCAGGTGATCCTGATCGCGCCCGGCCATGGTCTGGGCGACGATCTTGGCCTGCAAGTCCAGCCCGGCCAGCGGTCCGACGCCGCCGACGATGCCGATGATGCCCCGCTGAGAGTCTGTCTCGTGCTGTCCCACAGGCGCTGACATTTCCACTCCACTGCATTACACTCGCTGTGGCATTTGCCTCAAGCGTGTGACGCGAAGCGTACCACGCCCGGCGAGCCGCTTCAAACCTATGGACGAACCATTTGACCCCCTGACCTATGTCATCGCCCCGCCGGATGAAGCGTGGCTGGAGCGCCGCGACAACGCCCTTGTGCTCCGTTGGGCGGCCGGCAAGGCGCCTACGGCCCTTTATGCCGGTCATGACGCCGAACGGATCGACTACGACGCCCCCCTGGCCGCGGCCATTGATCCCGTCGCCCGCTGCGCCGCCGTCGCCCCGGACACGTACCCACCGCGCCCGGTCTTCGCCCTGGACTTCGGCCCGCGCCGGACTATCGTCGCTGAGCGCACGCTGGCCCTGCCCGGCGGCGTCAACTTCCGCGACGTTGGCGGCTACAGGACGACCGACGGCCGCGCCGTGCGCTGGGGGCGGGTTTTTCGCGCCGGGTCGCTGGCCGACCTGAGTGACGACGACCTGGCTGTCCTGGGCCGCCTGGGGCTGCGTCTGGCCTGCGACCTGCGCTCGGCCGACGAAGTGGCCCGCCACGCCGACCGCCTGCCGCCCGGCGCGAGCCACCTTCACCGGCCCATCGTCGGCGAAGTCGGTCGCCTGCGCCGCGTCGTCACGCTCTATCGCAAGCGCCACCGCGTGCAGGAACTCCTCGCTGAAGCGTACCGGGTCATGCTCGACCAGAACCACGTTACCTTTGGCGACGTCCTGCGGCTGGCGGCCGACCCGGCAAACCTGCCCCTGGTCATCCACTGCACCGCCGGCAAAGACCGCACCGGCCTGGCCGTGGCCTTGCTCTTGCTGGCCCTGGGCGTGCCGGAGGCGACGGTCATCGCCGACTACACGCTGAGCAACCACGCCTTCGACGTGCTGGCCGGGCGCATGCGGCCGGAGATGTCGCGCCTCTACGCCTTTGGCTTTGGCGAAGTTCAACTGCGCCCGTTTCTCCTGGCCGAAGCGCGCACCCTGCGCGACGCCCTGGCCTACCTCCGCCGCCGCTATGGCTCCATCGACTGGTACCTCCACCGCGCCGGCGTGGGTGAAGAGACGCTCGGCGCACTGCGTTCAGAGCTTACCACCGCCGGCCGCTGACGGCCGTCGTCCCCACTGACCTGCTGAATACTGACCACTGCATCCTGCTTCCTGTATACTCCCCCCATGACCTACCCCACCTTCGCCAAAGTCCTCATCGCCAACCGCGGCGAGATCGCCCGCCGCGTCATTCGCGCCTGCCACGAACTGGGCAGCCGCGCCGTGGCCGTGTACTCCGACGTGGACGAGGGTGCGCCCTGGGTGCTCGAAGCCGATGAGGCGTACCCGTTGGGCGGCAGCACGGCGGCCGACTCCTATCTCGACCAGACCAAGCTGCTGACCCTCGCCGCCAACTGCAATGCCGACGCCATCCATCCCGGCTACGGTTTTCTGAGCGAGAATGCCGCCTTCGCCGAGGCGTGCGCCGCGGCCGGCTTCGTCTTCGTCGGCCCACCGCCGTCGGCCATGCGCGCCCTGGGCAGCAAGGCCGCCGCCCGCGCCCTGGCCGTGGCTCATGGCGTGCCT
>CXWK01005613.1_pt3 | contig 12047 bp, 8 predicted proteins | sample 590851 | NCBI WGS metagenome assembly CXWK01 (sample SAMEA3498364, study PRJEB10139) | wastewater metagenome | biome: wastewater treatment plant; material: activated sludge | place: Denmark | collected 2014-08-01
CTTCATCTTGAGCATCAGCCAGCGCGGCTCCTCGTCTTCGTCGGTGGCGACGCGAATCAACGCATAAGGGCCGTCGAGCTTATCGCCTTTCAGATAGACCTCGACCTTGCCCTCCGCCAGCGCCTCGGCCATCGACAACGACTCCTCGCTGCCGTCGCGCAGGTTGCGATAAGCGCCGCGATCCCATATCTCCACCTGGCCCGCGCCATACTGCCCCTTGGGGATGCGCCCGGCGAAGTTGGCGTAGGCCATGGGGTGGTCTTCGGTGGGCACGGCCAGGCGGCGGTCGCCCGGCCGCTCCGGCGGCCCCTTGGGTACAGCCCACGATTTGAGGACGCCGTCCACCTCCAGGCGCACGTCGTAGTGGAGGGTGCTGGCGTCGTGGCGCTGGATGACGTAAATGGGGCCATCGTCCGAGTCTTGTCTCCCATCGGCCGGTTCGTTGGTCTGGTCGAAGTCGCGCTTGCGACGGTATTCGCTTAGCGGATCAGACATGGTTTACCTCTTGCCGGTCAGCCGCCAACCGCGGCCGAGACCGAAGCATGGTCTTGATCCCATCCTACTTTCTGCCCAAGCCGTCCACCAGTTGCGCGGATAGAAGAAAAGGCACAAGTTGGGGTACACTTGGCCACGATTTAGTTCAGACGCGACAAGAATTTCTATGCCCGATTCGTCTCGCCGCGCCCGCACCGTTCGCCGCCTGCTGACCGGCGGCCTCTTGCTGTTGCCGCTGCTCTTCTTCGCCCTGTTCTACTTCTATCCCCTGGGGGCAATCCTGCGCCTGGGTCTGTGGCCGGAGGGGCGGCTGGACACGGCGGCGCTGGGGCAGTTGTTCACCTCGCGCGCCATCCTGGGCGTGCTGTGGTTCACGCTGTGGCAGGCGGTCGTCAGCACATTGCTAACGCTGGCCCTGGCCATGCCGGGGGCCTACGTGCTGGCTCGCTACCGCTTTCGCGGCCAGTCGCTCATCCGCGCCGTGGCTACCCTGCCGTTCGTGCTGCCGACGGTCGTCGTCGCCGCGGCCTTCGTGGCCCTCGTCGGCCCGTCGGGGGTGGTCAACAACTGGCTCATGGACGCGCTGTCGCTCGACGCGCCGCCCATCCGCCTGTCGCAGACGGTGTGGATCATCCTGCTGGCCCACGTCTTCTATAACTACAGCGTCGCCCTGCGCCTGCTCAGCGCCTACTGGCAGAACCTGCCGCCGTCGCTGACCCAGGCGGCGCAGATGCTGGGCGCGTCGCCGGGGCGGGCGTTCGTCGAGGTGACGTTGCCCCTGTTGCGCCCGGCCATTCTGGCCGCGGCGGCGCTGGTCTTCACCTTTACCTTCACCAGCTTTGGCGTCATCGTCGTCCTGGGTGGGCCGCGCTTCGCTACGCTGGAGGTGGAGATTTACCGCCAGGCGGTCAACCTGTTCAACCTGCCCGTGGCCGCCGCCCTGTCGCTGTGGCAAATCCTGTTCACCTTCATCCTGATGCTGTTCTACACCCGCACCCAGGCGCGCATCAGCCGGCCGCTGCGCCTCGGCGCGCGGCGGGCCATCGAGCGGCCGGTGCGGACGGGGCGCGAGAAGCTGCTGGTCTATGGCAACGCCGCGGCCATCCTCGTCCTCATCGGCGCGCCGCTGCTGGCGCTGGTCGGCCGTTCGTTGCGCGGCGCGAGCGGGCCGACGCTGGCCTACTACCGGGCGCTGTTCACCAACCGCGACGACTCCCTCTTCTTCGTGCCCCCGGCCGAGGCCATCGGCAACTCGGTGGCCATCGCTCTGGCGGCCATGCTCCTGGCCGTGACGCTGGGCGTGCTCAGCGCCCAACTGCTGACCCATTGGGAGCGACGGCCGGGCGGGGCGACCGGCCGCGGGGCGCTACTGGCCCGGCTGCTCGATCCGCTGCTGATGCTGCCGCTGGCCACCTCGGCGGTGACGTTGGGCCTGGGCTATCTGATCGCCCTCGGCCGCCCGCCGCTCAATCTGCGGGCGTCGATCCTCATGCTGCCCATCGCCCACGCCGTCGTGGCCGCGCCCTTTGTGTTGCGCAGTGTGCTGCCCGGCTTTCGCGGCATCCTGCCGTCGCTGCGCGAGGCGGCGGCCATGCTGGGAGCCGACGGGCCGCGCGTCTGGCGCGAGGTGGACTGGCCGCTCATCCGCCGGCCACTGCTGGTGGGGGCGCTGTTCGCCTTCACCATCAGCCTGGGCGAGTTCGGCGCGACCATCTTTCTCGTTCGCCCGGAGACGCCGACGCTGCCCATCGCCATCTATCGCTTCCTGGGCCAGCCGGGGGCGCTCAACTATGGGCAGGCGCTGGCCATGAGTGTGCTGCTGTTGCTGGTCTGCGTCGTCGCCTTTCTGGCCATCGAGCACTTTCGTATTGGTGGGGAGGAGTTTTAGAAGAGTGAATCATCCGCAGATTGGGCAGATTGGGCAGATTGAAGAAAGGGGAGAGCGGGGATTATGGCGCTGTTAGAGGTGCGGGACGTGACCAGGTCCTTTGTGCCGGGGACGGCGGCCGTGGCTGGGGTCAGCCTGGACATCGCGCCGGGCGAAATCCTGTGCCTGCTTGGCCCGTCGGGCTGCGGCAAGACGACGCTGTTGCGCATCATCGCCGGGCTAGAGACGGCCGACCGCGGCGCGGTGCGCTTTGATGGCCGCGACCTGGCCGGCGTGCCGCCCCACGCGCGCGACTTCGGCATGATGTTCCAGGACTTCGCCCTGTTTCCGCACAAGAACGTCTTCGACAACGTGGCCTTCGGGCTGCGGATGCGGCAAGCGTCGCGGGCGGAGATCGCCGCGCGGGTGGCGGAGATGCTGGCTATGGTCGATCTGGATGGCTTCGGCGCGCGCCAGATTGCCCAACTATCGGGCGGGGAACAGCAGCGGGTGGCTCTGGCTCGCGCCCTGGCTCCGGGGCCGCGGCTGCTGATGCTCGACGAGCCATTGGGGGCGCTCGACCGGGCGTTGCGCGAGCGGCTGATGGTCGACGTGCGGGCCATTCTGAAGCGAGTGGGCATGACCGCCGTCTACGTCACCCACGACCAGACGGAGGCGTTCGCCGTGGCCGACCGGCTGGCGGTGATGAACGCCGGACAAATCGAGCAGGTGGGCGCGCCGCCGGCGGTCTACGAGCGGCCGGCGACGCCGTTTGTGGCTCGCTTCCTGGGCTTCGAGAACCTGCTGCCGGGGGTGGCCGGTGGGGCGGGGGAGATAGCGACGGCCGTCGGCCGCTTCCGCCCGGCGTCGCCGCCCAGCCGGCCAGGCAAGGTGACGCTGCTGATCAAGCCGGCGGCAGCGCAACTCGAAGCGGCGGCCGGCCCGGCTGACGTTGTGGCCGAGAATACCATCACCGGTGTGGTGGAAGCCGCCGCCTTTCGCGGGCGGTTTTGTCAGGTGTGGCTGGCGGCCGGTGGGCAGCGGTTGCTGTTCGAGGTTGGCAGCGAATTCGACTACCAGATCGGCGACCGTCTTCGCATAGCCATTAGCCCTGATCAGTTATTAGTTTATGAGGCGGGATAGTGTTGGCGCATCTTCTTCGCGTCCGGTGCGTACAGCCGGTATACTTAACGTGATCTAGCGCCATATGCCTACGCCCGGCCGAAGTTTGGCCGGCGAGTATAGAGAAATAATATGCCCGATCTATCAACCATCATCGCCCGCGTTATCGTTCTGATCATCGCCTTCACCGTCCACGAGTTGGCCCACGCCCTGACGGCCGACTACCTGGGCGACCCCACGCCGCGCCGCATGGGGCGCATCACCCTCAACCCGCTCAAGCACCTTGACCCCATCGGCACGCTGATGCTCATCGTCGCCGGCTTTGGCTGGGCCAAGCCGGTCATGGTCAACCCGATGAACATGCGCGGCAATCCGCGCACGTCGATGGCTATCGTCGCCGCCGCCGGGCCGTTGTCGAATTTGATCATGGCCGCCATCGCCGCGCCTTTCTTCCGTCTGGGGCTGGTGTCCTTTACCCAGGGTGGGGCGCTCACGGCTTCGTTTCTACTATCTGAGTTCATCGTAATCAATCTGATCCTGGCCTTCTTCAATCTGATCCCCATCCCGCCGCTCGACGGCTCCAAGATTCTGTTTGCCATCCTGCCCGGCGAACTGGTCTACCGTTTGCGGCCCTTAGAGCAGTATGGATTCCTTATCTTGATGGCTCTGGTGTTCTTCGGCCGGGGCATTATGAGCACTCTGATCGGCACGCCTGTCTCCGCCATGCTGCAACTCCTCATCGGCTGACGTGCGCCTGCGCTACCGTCTGCGCCAACTGCGCGACAACCTGACCGCCGGCCCGCTGAGCGAGGCGGCGCGGCGCGAGGTGGCCGCGACGCTCTCGCCGGCCGAACTGGCGTTGTTCGAGCGCTTCTCTCCCGCCGACCAGTGGCATAGCTACCGCGTCTTATGCGACCTGCGCCGGGCGGGATATAATGACCCCGACCTGCTGACCGCGGCCCTGCTCCACGACGTGGGCAAGACGCGCTATCCGCTGTCGGCCGGGGATCGTACGCTCATTGTTGTCGGCGCGGTGCTGTTCCCCCGGCGGTCGGTGGCCTGGGGGCAGGGGACGGTGGATAGCTGGCGGCGGCCGTTCGTCGTGCGCGCCCGCCACCCGCAGTGGGGCGCGGAGATGGCCGCCGCGATTGGCGCGCGCCCGGCGGTGGTGGCGTTGATCGCCCGCCACCAGGACAAGCCGCCGGTCGAGGACGAAGCGGCCGACACGTTGCGCGCCCTGCAATGGGCGGATGATCGCAACTGAGTTAACTTGTAGCACAGGATTCTTATCCTGTGCTCCTGCAGCGGCACAGGATAAGAATCCTGTGCTACAACATGATGGAGAAGGGTATGCAAGCGCAAACAGTGACCATCGTCGGCATGGGGCGGGTGGGGGTGTCCATCGCCCGGGCGCTGCGGGCGTCCGAGGCCGGGCTGACCATCGTCGGCCATGACCGCATACGCCAGCTGGCCGAGGAGGCCAAGGAGAAGCTGGGGGCCATCGACCGCGTCGAGTGGAACCTGGTCACGGCGGCGTCGGTGGCCGACATCCTGGTGCTGGCCGTGCCGCTGGCCGAGTTGGAGAACACGCTGATGGTCATTGGCGAAGAGGTGCAGCCCCACGCGCTGGTGCTCGACCTGGCCCCACTAAAGGCGCAAAGCCTGCGCTGGGCCGACAAGCACCTGAAGGCGGGGCACTACGTCGGTGTCATGCCCGTGCTGGCGGCGGCCTATCTGAGCGACGGCCGCGACGAGCCGTCGGCGGCGACGCCCGACCTGTTCCGCGGCAGCATCTTTTGCTTGCTGCCCTCAGCCAAAGCCGACCCGCAGGCGGTGGATACGGCGGTCAACTTCGGCCGCCTGCTGGGCGCGTCGCCCTACTTCGTCGATCCGTTGGAGTATGATAGTCTGGCCCAGGCCGTCGAGACGCTGCCGGGGCTGGCCGCGGCGGCACTGTTCGGCGCGGTGCAAAAGTCGGCCGCCTGGCGCGATATCCTGCGCTTCGCCAACCCGTCGTTTGCCGTGGCCACCCAGCCGCTCGTACACGGCACCGACATTACCAGCCTGGCCCTCAACGACCCCGCGGCCACATTGCGCTGGATCGACGCGCTGCTCAACGAACTGACGGCCATCCGCCGGATCATTCAGGAGGGGGATCGCGAACTGATTGACCTGACGCTGGGCGGCCTGCTGGTGCAACGCGAGCGTTGGCTGAAGGAGCGCGAGGCCAACGACTGGGCCGAAGTGGGTGATAGCCCGGTCGACCGGCCGACGATGAGCGAGCAGGTTCTGGGCGGCTGGCTCAGCGGCAAGATGAAGCGCGACAAAAAGGGCGGGGAGCGTTAGGCGGGGGAAGCCGGCTTGCGTGTGCTGATGATCGCGCCGACGTCGTTCTTTAGCGACTACGGCGGCCACATTCGTATCCTGGAGGAGACCCGGGCGCTGCAAGCCAGGGGCGTCCAGGTCGCCATCGTTACCTATTATAAGGGCAACGACGTGCCCGGCCTGGACATCCGCCGCACCGCGCCGCTGCCGTGGCATACTGACTACGAGGTCGGCTCGTCGCGCCACAAGATCGCCTTTGACGTCTACCTGGCCATGAAGGCCGCAGCCGAGGCGCGCCGCTTCCGGCCGGACGTCGTCCACGGCCACATGCACGAGGGGGCGCTCATCGGCGGGGCGCTGGCGCGGGCCATTGGCGTGCCGCTGGTGTTCGACTTTCAGGGCAGCCTGACGGCCGAGATGGTCGACCACCACTTCCTGAACCCACAGGGGGCGCTCTACCCGTGGGCCTATCGCCTGGAGACGGCCATCACCCGCCGCCTGCCGGATGCCATCTTGACCAGCACCGGGCTGGCGGCGACCCTGCTGCGCGACGAGTTCGGCGTGCCCGCGGCGCGCATCCACACCCTGCCCGACTGCGCCGACGCCGATCACTTCGACCCGGCGCGCTTTGCCCACTTGCAGACCGACCATCCGTTGCGGGTGCACTACGGTATCGCCCGCGACGCCGTAGTCGTTGGCTATCTGGGGCTGCTGACTGACTACCAGGGCATTCCCCATCTGATCGAGGCCGCCGCCCGGCTGAAGGAGCAGGGGCAGTCGATCCACTTTCTGATCATGGGCTATCCCAACGTGGAGAGCTACCAGATGGCCGCCCACGCCTGGGGGGTTGACGACTGCGTGACCTTCACCGGCCGCGTGCCCTTTGCCGACGCGCCCACCTACCTGGCCGCCTGCGACATCGCCGTGGCCCCCAAGATGTCGAGCAGCGAGGGCAGCGGCAAGCTACTCAACTACATGGCTATGGCCCAACCGATTGTGGCCTATGACACGCCGGTGAACCGCGAGTATCTGGACGATCTCGGCGTCTACGCGCCGCCGGGCGACGTGGCGGCTTTCACCGCGGCCATCGCCGAGCTGGCCGGCGACGCGGCGCGGCGGCGGGCGTTGGGGGCGGCGCTGCGGCGGCGGGCGCAAGAGGAGTTCAGTTGGCCGGTGGCCGCCGAGCGCATTGCGAATCTGTACAATCGCTTGACAAATAAGGTCGATTAGTCTAAACTACAGGTTCGCGCAAGTATGCCTCTTGAACGAATTGTATTGTGTGGCCGTTAGTAAAGAGAAACAGCATGTGAGCAGGGTGCAAACCAAGGGTTGCACCTTTTCCGCGTAAGGTGGTGGCAATCAATAGTGGCGAAGGACGCTTCGCCGCGTAGGGAGCAGGTGACTTTACATGTCCAGTACTTACACCAAGAGCTACGCCCGTACTACCCGCCCGATGGATCTGCCGACGCTCATCGACATTCAGTTGGAGTCGTTTGAGCAATTTATGGCCGAAGGGCTGGCGGAGCTTTTTGATGAGATTTCGCCAATCGAAAGTTTTAACGGCGACTTGAAGCTCTTCTTCCCCAGCAAGCGGCCGGAAGTCGAAGGCTTTAACCTGAGTTACTGGTTTGGCGAGCCGAAGTATAGCGTCGAGGAGTGCGTGGAGCGCGACATGAGCTACGCCGCGCCGCTCTACGTGCGCGCCTTGCTCTATAGCTCCGACATCGACCAGCCCATTGTGCAGGACATCTTCATGGGCGACTTTCCGCTCATGACCTCGGCCGGCACCTTCATCATCAATGGCACGGAGCGCGTCGTCGTCAGCCAGCTCATTCGTTCGCCCGGCGCTTACTTTGACGTGGAGGAGGAGCGCACCACCGGCCGCCCGCTGGCGATGGGCAAGCTCATCCCCGACCGCGGGGCGTGGATGGAGTTCGAGACGCGCAAGACCGACTATCTGACGGTCAAGTTTAACCGCAAGCGCACCGTGCCGGTGACGCTCTTCCTGCGGGCCATGGCCGCCATTCCCGATGGGCTGGACAACCCGCTCATCAAGGAAGGCACCGACCAGGAGTTGCTGGCCCTCTTTGCCGACGTGGACACCAACGGCGAGCACCTCTACATCCAGGGCAGCATCGAGCAGGAGCCGCACTGGGACCCGGACAAGTCCATCCCGGAGCAGGCGCTCATCGAGTTCTACAAGCGCATGCGCCCCGGCGACCCGCCGACGCTCGACAACGCCTCGCAATACCTGCATGAGCAGCTCTACGACAGCCGGCGCTATGACCTGGCCGCCGTCGGCCGCTACAAGCTCAACAAGCGGCTGAACATGCAGGGCGTTGTGCCGTTGCAACACCGGACGATCACGCAGCAGGACATTATCAACCTCGTCCGGCACATGATCCTGATCAACAATGGCCACGAGGGGGCCGACGACATTGACCACCTGGGCAACCGCCGCGTCAAGACCGTCGGCGAACTGATCCAGGCCAAGTTGCGCGTCGGTCTGCGGCGCATGGAGCGCGTCGTCCGCGAGCGCATGTCCATTCGCGAGAGCGACAACGTGACGCCCATCGCCCTGATCAACATCCGCCCGGTTGTGGCCGCCATCCGTGAGTTCTTCGGCAGTTCGCAGCTCAGCCAGTTCATGGAACAGGCCAACCCGCTGGCCGAACTGACCCACAAGCGCACCCTGTCGGCCCTTGGTCCCGGCGGTCTGCGGCGCGAGCGCGCCGGCTTCGAGGTGCGCGACGTGCACCACAGCCACTACGGCCGCATCTGCCCCATCGAGACGCCGGAAGGCCCGAACATCGGCCTCATCGGTCGTCTGGCGACCTACGGCCGGGTTAACAAGTATGGCTTCATCGAGACGCCTTACCGTCGCGTGCTGCACAAGCTGGCCGTCGGCGATGAGCTGGTGAATCACGACATCTTCGCCGCCGTGGCCGATCCCGGCACCGGCGAAGTGATCATCGCCGCGGGCGAGACCGTCACCGCCGAGCACGTGGCGCAGATGCGCGAGGCGGGGGTGGCCGAAGTCCAGGTCAAGCCGTTCCTGACTGAAGAAGTCATCTACATGTCGGCCGACGAGGAAGACCACTACACCATCGCTCAGGCCAACTCCAAGATTGACGAGCGCGGGCAGTTCGCTTCCGCGCGCGTTTCGTCGCGGCGCAACCAGCAGTTCCGCTTCACGTCAGTGCAGCGCGTTGACTTCATGGATGTGGCTCCGCGGCAGATCGTCGGCGTTTCGGCCGCGCTCATCCCGTTCCTGGAGCACGACGACGCCAACCGCGCTCTGATGGGCTCCAACATGCAGCGCCAGGCCGTGCCGCTGCTCCAACCGGACGTGCCGATCGTTAGCACGGGCATGGAGGAGCAGGCCGCGCTCAACTCCGGTCAGGTCGTTCTGGCCGACGTGGTGGGCGAGGTGATCAGTGTGTCGGGCGAGAAGATCGTCGTGATGGGCGAGAACGGCCCGCGCACCTACAAGCTGCGCAAGTACAACCGCTCCAACCAGAGCACGTGCATTGACCAGCACCCGGTGGTCTATCGTGGCCAGCGGGTGCAGATCGGCGACGTGTTGGCCGATAGCTCCTCGACGCGCATGGGCGAACTGGCCCTGGGCCAGGACGTAGTGGTGGCTTTCCTGTCGTGGGAAGGCGGCAACTTTGAAGACGCCATCCTCGTCAGCGAGGCGATGGTGCGCGGCGACCGCTTCACCTCGGTTCACATCGAGAAGCACGAGGTCGAGGCGCGCGATACCAAGCTGGGGCCGGAGGAGATCACCTACGACATCCCCAACGTCAGCGAGGACGCGCTGAAGGACCTGGACGAACGCGGCATCATCCGCGTCGGCGCGGAAGTGAATGAGAACGACATTCTGGTCGGCAAGATCACGCCTAAGGGCGAGAAGGAACTCAGCCCGGAGGAGAAGCTGCTGCGGGCCATCTTCGGCGACAAGGCGCGCGAAGTGAAGGACTCCAGCCTGCGGCTGCCCAACGGCGCGCGCGGCAAGGTGGTGGACGTGCAGGTCTTCGACCGGCAGCACGACCGTGACCTGCCGGCGGGCGTCGAGACGATGGTGCGTGTCAGTGTGGCCCAGCGGCGCAAGATCTCCGAGGGTGACAAGATGGCCGGCCGCCACGGCAACAAGGGCGTCATCTCCAAGATCGTGCCTATCGAGGATATGCCTTATCTGGACGACGGTCGCTCGGTGGACGTCATCCTTAGTCCGTTGGGTGTGCCCGGCCGTATGAACATCGGCCAGGTGCTGGAAACTCACCTGGGCTGGGCCGCCAGTCGCATCGGTTTCCGGGCTATCACGCCTGTCTTCGACGGGGCGACGGAGCGAGAGATTTCGGCCGAGCTGGCCCGCGCCTGGCTGGTCGACCGCGCCTGGAATATCGCTAGCGAGTGGGCCTGGGATTGGCTGGCCGAGATCGGGCATGACACGTCGCAGTTGGAAAACCAGGAGCACGCGCGCCAGTTGTTCATCGTGGCCTGGCTGAGCGATCTGGGCTATGACCCCGTTCAGTTGGAGACGGACACAACGTATGCCCGCCGTGCTGCGGCGCGGGAATGGCTGCGCAGTCGCGATTGGGACCCGGATGAGGTGTTGCCCGACAACCCCGACACTCTGCCCAAGTCGCGCTGGCAGGCGATTGACCCCAAGGCGCTCGAGATCTGTGTGCGCGAGTGGTACGCGATGATGTTGGAGAAGCATGACCTCGTGCTGCCGGAGCAGGTTAAGGTTGATCCAACGACGGTTGACCTGGACGAGTTGCAGCGGCTGGCCAACGAAATCACCGTCCATACCCACGTGCCGCTGCCGATTCTGGGCAAGGAGCGCCTGTTTGACGGCAAGTCGGGCCGGCCGTTCGACCAGCCGGTGACGGTCGGCGTGCTGCACATGATGAAGCTGGCCCACCTGGTCGAGGACAAGGCCCACGCTCGCTCCACCGGCCCATACTCGCTGGTGACGCAGCAGCCGTTGGGCGGCAAGGCCCAATTCGGCGGCCAGCGCTTTGGCGAAATGGAAGTGTGGGCGCTGGAGGCTTATGGCGCGGCGCACACGCTGCAAGAGATGCTGACCGTCAAGTCTGACGATACGCAAGGGCGCGTCAAGACCTATGAGTCCATCGTCAAGAATGAGCCGATTGAGGAGCCGGGCGTGCCCGCCTCGTTCCGCGTGCTGGTGAAGGAGTTGCAGAGCCTGGGTCTGGCTGTCGAGGCCGTGACCGAGGGCGGCGATGTCGTACGCTTCGGCAAGGAAGACGACAAGCGCAGCAGCCGCAAGTGGGCCGGCGACGACTTCATGTCGTTGGCACGGGCGAATCGCTAACAAGATCAAGCGCGCAGCCGGTGGGCGGGCCAAAACACCTATCCGGCGGCGCGCCAATTGATAAATAAAGCCTTGTAACCCTTGACATCCGGCTCGACTCTGGTAAGATACTAATTCGTATGTCTGTCCAGGACGGTGGCATGCCGCCGTTACTAATCGAATAGTATGGAAACGATGGAGGCCATCGCTATCAGCAGTGAAGACGATGGCCTCCATATTGTCGGGTCGTGGCGGGGTGTCTCTGTCCCCTCCCCACAGTGTGTGGCCACATCGTTCGCCGATTAAAATCGCGCGATTTCAATCGTTATTCACAACCGAATAAAAGCGTACTGACTACTGCGGGTGATAAGGAACGAGCTTATTCGTCTCCTTCCAAAGCAGAAGTTTGTGGCGTTTTGTGTCTGCCGGCCCAGACCGGCCGAAATCGGCGTAACGAAGTGTTTGGTAAGGAGAAACGATAGCGGTGCCTACAATTAATCAACTTGTCCGCAAGGGACGGAGTTCTAAGTCAAAGAAGAGCAAGTCTCCGGCCTTGCAGTACACCCTCAATTCCTTCAAGCAGCGGCGGACTCGCCAGCCGATGGGCGCGCCGCAAAAGCGGGGTGTCTGCACGCAGGTGAAGACGATGCCGCCCAAGAAGCCGAACTCGGCGCTGCGCAAGGTGGCTCGCGTTCGTCTGTCCAATGGCATTGAAGTGACGGCCTACATCCCTGGTGAGGGGCACAGCTTGCAGGATCACTCGGTGGTGCTGGTGCGTGGCGGCCGTGTGAAGGACCTGCCCGGCGTGCGCTATCATATCGTCCGCGGCACGCTGGACGCCGGTGGCGTCGTCAATCGCAAGAAAGGCCGCTCCAAGTACGGCACGAAGGTCGGCAAGGGGCCGGGCAAGAAGTA
>CXWK01008893.1_pt2 | contig 12027 bp, 8 predicted proteins | sample 590851 | NCBI WGS metagenome assembly CXWK01 (sample SAMEA3498364, study PRJEB10139) | wastewater metagenome | biome: wastewater treatment plant; material: activated sludge | place: Denmark | collected 2014-08-01
GACGGCTATCTCGCCGCCTTTCTGAAGACGGGCGAAGCCAAGATCATCGGCGTCGGCCGCGAGATCGAGGCGCGCCGCAAGGACGGCGGCCTGTTTTCGGCCGACCTCGCCGTCGCCGAATGGCGGCTCGACGAACGGGTCTTTTTCACCGGCATCATGCGCGACATCACCGAGCGGAAGGCGCGGGAAGACCACGTCCGCTTTCTGCTCGGCGAGGTCAATCATCGCAGCAAGAACCTGCTCGCCGTCGTTCAATCGGTGGCGCGGCAGACCGCCGGCTCGAACAGCGATTTCGCCGCAAAGTTCGGCGGCCGCCTTCAGGCGCTGTCCGCCAACCAGGACATGCTCGTTTCCAGCCAATGGCGTTCGGTCGAAATTCACGCGCTGGTGTCGGCGCAACTCGACCAGTTCGGCGATTTCACCGAAGACCGCGTGACGATGGTCGGCCCGGCGCTCGACCTGACGGCCAATTCCACCCAGGCGCTGGCGATGGCGCTGCACGAACTTGCGACCAATGCGATCAAATACGGCGCCCTTTCGAATACGAGCGGCCGCGTCGACATAAGGTGGGACGTCGACGACGCGGAATTCAGGCTGTCGTGGAGCGAAAGCGGTGGACCGCCCGTAGCGGCGCCGACCCGCAACGGCTTCGGCGCGATCGTCTTCGAGCACATGCTCGCGCGCGCCGTCGACGGCGCGGCCGAATTGAGCTTTGCGGAACCAGGCATCGTCTGGCGATTGCGCTGCCCGCGTCGCAACGTCGTCGAAGGCAGAGAAGAAAACGCCTGAAGCGCAACCAGCGCGAGGCGCGCCCCTGATTGCAAGAGATTGCGATCCTTGTCGGATATGCTGTCCTAGGCGAGGCCGACTTTTTGCAGCGCAGCCTGCTGGCTGTTCGCCAGCGCATCGAGCCGAAAGACGCCGAGGGCCTCGTTGAACATGCGGTGATAGTTCAACTCGGCGCCCAGATGCAGGAAGACCGCGCCGAGGCCGACGGCGGCGCGATCCATGAAGACGAATTCGCGCGGCACGGTGATCGGGCCTTTTTCCTTCAGCGCCTGATGCACCTGGAACGCCTCGCGCCGCCCGTAGCGGCCGGGTTCGATGCCGTCGGCGATGGTGCGGACGCGGTCTTCCAGCAGCGGGCCGTAGATGAAGCGCGCCCAGATGTTGAGCACGTCGATCACGTCCTTCTTCAGCCCCTTGAAGCCCCAGGTCTCGTAGGCGTGGACGATGCGCTTGTCGTCGCCGTGCTGCAGGCCCTCGTAGAGATCGACGACGCCGCCGACGAATTTTGGCGGGAAGATACGGACGCAGCCGTAGTCGAGCAGGTTGATCCCCTCGCCCGGGGACTTCTTGCTGCCGAACACGCTGTAATTGCCGAGGTGCGGGTCGCCGTGGATGACGCCGAAGCGCGAGAACGGCAGCCACCATGCCTTGAACATGGCGACGCCGATCCGATCGCGTACATCCTGCGGCGCGCTCTTGAACGACAGCAGTTTCTCGCCTTCGAGCCAGTCCATGGTCAGCAACCGGCCCGTCGAGAGATCGGGATGCACGCCGGGCACGCGGACCTCGTTGACGCCGTCGAGCATGTGCCGATAGAGGGCGGCGTGTTTCGCCTCGCGCAGATAGTCGAGTTCTTCGCGCACGCGGGCGCCGATTTCCTTGGCCGCCTCACGCGTGTCGATCACCGGATTGAAGCGGCGATGGATCGCCATGAGCACGTCGAGCTGCTTGAGATCGGCTTCGACGGCCGACTTCATGTCCGGATATTGCAGCTTGCAGGCGAGCGCGGCGCCGTCGTGGCTGACCGCCTTGTGCACCTGGCCGAGCGAGGCAGCGGCGGACGGCTTCAGATCGAACGACTGGAACCGCTTTTCCCAGCCCGCCCCCAGTTCGGCCTGCATCCGGCGCCTGACGAAGGCCGCGCCCATCGGCGGCGCCGACGACTGGAGCTTGGCCAGTTCGTCGGCATATTCGGGCGGCAGCAGGTCCGGGATGGTCGCCATCAGCTGGGCGACCTTCATCAGCGGTCCCTTCAACCCGCCGAGCGCCTGCGCCAGGGCGGCCGCGTTGGAGGCGTCGCGCTGCGAACTGCGCCCCCCTGTCAGTTGCTGGGCGGCGAAGCGGGCGGCGGCGCCGCTGACGTTGGCGCCGACTTTGGCGTAGCGGGCGGCGCGGGCGGTGAATCGGTTGGCTTCGCGATCTGTCATGGCGCCTATATGGGCTCTGGCCGGGCTTCGGCCAAACTATCTCGAACCGCCGGTGATCGTGCTCTGACTCGGCGGCGACGGTCGAGCGCGAACGGTCTGTCGCTGAAACGCGCCGCCGGCGAATGCGGCCGAGCGGCCGCTCGACATCTGCGTGTAGAAACCGCGCGCGCTCGGTATGACGCTGAGCAAGCTAGCGCGGCGCCGGATCGCTGTGAAGCGCGGTCGGCCGGGCTCTCACTGCCGCGCCGCCGCGCCGATGCCCTGCAGAACCGTGCCGAACATGTTGAGCATCATCTGCTGCTGCTGGAGCTGCTGCGCCTGTTGCTGCTGGTTTTGCTGCGCCTTGACGCGTTCCTGCTCGACGGCGATCTGCGCGCCCTGATGGCCGAGCTGTGCGGCGCGCGACAGGAGCGCGAATTTGGTTGCCTGCGGATCGGCGGCCGGCGCGTGTCCTTTCTCGACCAGCTCGGCGAGCGTCACCAGCGAGTCGGGATCGTCGAGTTGCGCGCCTTCCTTGAGCACCGCCACCGCGCCGGAGATGTTCTGCTTGCGCAAGAGCAGATTGGCGAGATTGTCGAAAGCGGCCGGATACCTCTGCCGCGTGAGCTGGCGGTAGATGGAAATCGCCTTGTCGGGATCGCTGAAGCTGAGGGCGCGCGCGTACTGGTACTGGTACCGCAGTTCGTTCGGATTGTTCTCGACCGCCAGCCGGCAGGTCTCGGCCGCAGCGCCGGCGCGCTGCTTCAGTTCGTCGTAGCGAACGCCGGCGACCGAGTCCGACTTGCGCTTGTCGTTCGGATTCGCCGCGGCCTGATCGCAGAGTTCGCCGGCGGCGGCGATGCGGCGCTCGCGCTCCTCGCGCTGGATCCGTTCCGCTTCCTGGCGCCGTTCGTCGTCCCGCCGGCGCTGGTCCATCAGCGAGGATTGGCGCCGCCATTCGGCGATGGTCTCCGGGGTGATGACGGACAGGGGCTCGCCGGTCTGCGGATGGAATCCTTCGTTATCGAAGAATTCGTACCGGTTGCCGCCGTCGCGCGAACGCCAGTACCAGACGCGCGGCTCCCCGGTCACGCGGTCGAAGAACGGAAAGCGGTCGGGATCGATCTGCTGCGGCGGACGCTTGCGCGCCTTCGCCTTTGCCGCCTGGGCGGCCCATTGCGGCGGGATTTCCTTGGTGACGGGCTGCAGTTCGTCGCCGTTCTGCGGGTCGAAGCCCATGAGATCGAACAGGCGGAGCGCGCCGGCCGCGTCCTTCGAATACCAGAGCGCGGGATCGCCGGTGCGCAGGTCGAAGAAGGTCGGCGCATCGTCCGTCACGAGCTTCGGCCGGGCGCCCTTCTCGTATTCCTTCAGCCGCTCGATCAGGCCTGCCGTGAGTGGCCGGCACAGGCGGCCCGTCGCGGCGTCCACTCCGGGCTCGCGGCCGTAACGAACGGAATCGCGCGTGATGACGTAGCATCGCTGCGAGGCGCGCTTGGCGTAGTCGGCCAGCGCCTCGCGCGTGATCTGGACGAGCGGCTCTCCCGTGCGCGGATGAAATCCGCTGTAGTCGTAGAATTCGTATTGCCCGTCCGGCGCCTGCCAGTACCAGACGCGCGGCTGGCCGGTGCGCGGGTCGAACGGCGCGGTGGTTTCGACATCGACGCGGGCCGGCGCACGCCGGTTCTGTTCGGCGCTCTGCTTCTTGTAGGCGTCGGCGATTTCGCGCGTCACGGCCAGGAGCTCTTCGCCGGTTTCCGGGTGGAAACCCATCAGGTCGAACAGTTCGACCCCGCCGCTCCTGCCTTTGGCGTACCACACGATCGGTTCGCCGGTACGGGGATCGAAGAAGACGGGGTTAGCGGCCGCGATCCGCTCGGGACGCTTGCCCGTCTCGTAGGCTTTCAGGCGTTCGAGCATATCCGCCGTGTAGGGGCGGCAGGGTCGTCCACTGTCCGGATCGACGCCGGTGCGCTCGAGATATTTCACCTGCCCGGTGCGCGTCAGGACGTAGCATTTGCTCGCCGAGCCGCCGCGGTCGAAATACTGGCGTTTCGAGCCCTGCCAGAGGATCAGCGAATTGGCGACGAGCAGGGCGAGGATGCCGGCATAGCCGACCCGGCGCTTGGCGCTGTCGAAGGAGAGCGCGCGGCCAGCCAGCCAGGCGAGCAGGACGAAGGCGCACAGCGCCAGCGCATCGGCCGCGTGCCGGTTGATGTTGAAGACCCAGGCGATTTCCTCGACGTAGCTGCGCGCCGTGAAATAGAGGATCGTCTCGTTGAACAGCCAGAGCAGGGCGACGGCGAAGAGAACGACGATCGCGCCGATGACGATCGCCTGCATCGGCGATCCCAGGCCGGCGAGCCGGCCCCGCGCAGTTTCCCGCCACGACGATAATGGATTGGTCACGCGCCCCTGCCCGACTACGCTTGAAATGACCGTCCGATACTACGCAAAGGGCCGGCGCCGGCAAGGACGGCGGGGCTTCCGCTGGAAACAAGTCAGGCGTGCACCGGTGCGTTGTCGGGGACGATAGACGTTCCGAAAATGAAGGAGGTTGCGGCATTCAGGCATATGAGGCATTATTACATATGTAATAACGGAGCAGCGCATGACCGCTTCGTCCAAGCCCGATTTCACGGCGCTCAAAGTAACCCAGGTCGGCAATTCGCTCGGGGTGGTCCTGCCGCGAGAAGTGCTGGCCGAACTGAACGTCGAGAAGGGCGACAAGCTCTACCTGACGAAATCGCCGGACGGCTATCGCGTCACCAAGACCGATCCCGATTTTGAGCGCCGCATGAAGCTCGCGCGCGAAATCATGAAGAAGCGCCACAACGTGCTGCGCGAACTCGCCAAGTAGCGCCATGTCGGAGTGGCGCTTTCTCGACCGCGCCATCGTCCTCGCCATCCACGAGGAGCAACTGGCGCGACACGGCGGCGGCGTGGGCGCGCGCGACGAGGGCTGGCTGGACTCGGCGCTTGCGCGACCCGTGAATACGGCGGCGCACAACCCGAAGGCCGACGTGGCGTTGCTGGCGGCGGCCTATGCCTTCGGCATCGCCAGGAACCATCCCTTCATCGACGGCAACAAGCGCACGGCCTATGTCGCGATGGAATTGTTCCTGATGGACAACGGTTGGGTGCTGACCGCCAGCGACGAGGAGTCGCTGCTGACGATGCTGCGATTGGCGGCGGGCGAGATGGGCGAGGAAGAATATGCGGGGTGGGTGAGGGCGAACGTCGCGGAGTTGGAATAGCGCGGGCAAAGTGCGGCCTACGGGGCTCTTTCAAGCAGCCACTACCCCTCCATCCCCTCCAGCTCGACGATCAACTCCTCGATCATGCTCAGCCCGATGTTCCAGAACGCCGGGTCTGTGGCGTCCAGGCCGAACGGGGCGAGCAGTTCGGAATGGTGCTTGGAGCCGCCGGCCTTGAGCATGTCGAAATAGCGTTCGACGAAGCCCTTCTCCGCCTTGCAATAGACGCCGTAGAGCGAGTTCACGAGGCAGTCGCCGAAGGCGTAGGCGTAGACGTAGAACGGCGAGTGGATGAAGTGCGGGATGTAGGCCCAGAAGGTCTCGTAGCCCGGCTGCAGCCTGATCGCCGGGCCGAGGCTCTCGCCCTGCACGCCCATCCAGGTGCGGCAGAGGTCGTCGGCGGTCAGTTCGCCGTCCTTGCGCGAGATGTGGACCTCGCGCTCGAAGGTGTAGAAGGCGATCTGGCGCACGACCGTGTTGATCATGTCCTCGACCTTCGAGGCGATCAGCGCCCGGCGCTGCGCCCTGTCGGTCGTCTTCGCCAGAAGCGCGCGGAACGTCAGCATCTCGCCGAACACGCTCGCGGTCTCGGCAAGAGTCAGCGGCGTGTGCGCCATCAGCGCGCCTTGCCGCGCGGCGAGCACCTGATGCACGCCGTGGCCGAGTTCGTGCGCGAGCGTCATCACGTCGCGCGGCTTGCCCTGGTAGTTGAGCAGCACATAGGGGTGCGCCGAGGGCACGGTCGGATGCGCGAAGGCGCCGGGCGCCTTGCCGGGCCGCACTGGCGCGTCGATCCAGCGGTCGTCGAAGAACTTTCGCGCGATGTTCGCCATCTCCGGCGCGAAATCGTTGTAGGCAGACAACACCGTCTCGCGCGCATCCGTCCACGAATAGGTGCGCTGGGCGACCTGCGGCAGCGGCGCGTTGCGGTCCCAATGGTTGAGGGCGTCCTTGCCAAACCACTTCGCCTTCAGCCGGTAGTAGCGATGCGACAGGCGCGGGTAGGCGGCGCGGACGGCGGCGACCAGCGCCTCGACCACTTCGCGCTCGACGCGGTTCGCCAGATGGCGGGAATCCGCCACATCCTCGAACTTGCGCCAGCGGTCGGAAATCTCCTTGTCCTTGGCGAGCGTGTTGGTGACGAGCGCGAAGGTGCGCAGGTTTTCGCGCAAGGTGGCGGCGATGGAGTCCGACGCCTTGTGGCGCACGTCCTCGCTCGGATCCTGCATCATCGACAGGACGGGTTCGAGCGACAATTCCTTGTCGTCCACCTTGAAGTGCAAGGCCGCGATCGTCTCGTCGAAAAGCCGGTTCCAGGCGCCGTGGCCGGTGACGGACTTTTCGTGGAACAGCTGTTCGAGCTTGTCGTCGAGTTCGTGCGGCTTGTCCTTGCGGATGTCCTCGAGCCACGGCCGGTAGTGCGCAAGCGGACCGGACGCCATGGCCTTCGCCAGCAGCGCATCGTCGAGGCGATTGAGTTCGAGCTGGAAGAACAGCAGGTCGGTCGAGAAGGCGGTGACCTTCTCCTGCGCGTCGCCGTAGAATTTCGCGCAAATGGGATCGGTCGTGGCGCCCGCGTAGACGAGGCCCGCATAGGACATGATGCGGCCGAGCAGGTCCTGCAGGGCCTCGTAGCCCGCGACCGCGTCCGCCAGTTTCTTCGATGCGCCGGCGCCCTTCGCCGCCGCGCCGAGCTTGCCGCGCCATTTCGCCGCAAAGGCGCGGCATTCCGTTTCCGCGCGCTTCAGATCGGCGGCGAAGGCCGGCGAATCGAGGCCGCTGTAGAGATCGGCGAGATTCCACTCCGGCAGCGCGCCGAGGTCGGCGGGCTTCGATGCGGCTTTGACGGCGGTCCTGGTCGGGCTCATGCGCGGCTCGGAGAATCAGTGAACGGGAAATCTCCTCATCATATTTGCCTTGGCCGGGCGCCGATCAAGGTGGAAGCCGCCGAAGGGCGCCGTCGAAACCGGCGGTTTGCCAACAACCTGTACGAAAACGGGAAATCTTGGGCTGCGCATTAACAGGGCATTTACCCTGTTGGCCGACGATCCCGGGTGAAAAGGCGTTCCCGCCCCGGCCCGAGGACTTGATGATTTCGACCATTCTGATCGCCGACGACGATCCCGTTCAGCGTCGACTGCTTGAAGCGATGGCGCGGCGGTTCGGATATGAGGCGGAAACGGTCGAAAGCGGCGAGGCGGCGTTGGCGCGGATGGAGCGCGCCGAAGGCCCGGCCATCGACCTCCTGATCCTCGACCTCGTCATGCCCGATCTCGACGGCATGGGCGTACTCGCGCGGATGCGCGACCGCAAGAACACGACGCCCGTGATCGTGCAGACGGCGCACGGCTCGATCGAGGCGGTCATTTCGGCGATGCGCGCCGGCGCCTACGATTTCGTGGTCAAGCCGGTCGGCGCGGAGCGCCTGCAGTTCTCGATCAAGAACGCTTTGCGCGCCGATGCGCTGGAAGAGGAAATCCGCCGCATCAATCGCCGCGCGACGGGCACGCTGACCTTCAAGGATCTCGTCTTCTCCGGCGAGGAAATGGCGCGCATCGTTCGTCTGGGCGAGCGCGCGGCGAAGTCGACCATTCCCGTGCTGCTCGAAGGCGAATCCGGCGTCGGCAAGGAACTGGTGGCGCGCGCGGTGCAGGGCGCGTCGGACCGGCGCGGCAAGCCGTTCGTGACCGTCAATTGCGGCGCGCTGCCGGAAAACCTGGTCGAATCCATCCTGTTCGGCCACGAGAAGGGCGCCTTCACCGGCGCCGTCGACAAGCATGTCGGCAAGTTCCAGGAAGCCAACGGCGGCACGCTGTTCCTCGACGAGATCGGCGAACTGCCGCTGGAAACGCAGGTGAAGCTGCTGCGCGCCCTGCAGGAAGGCGAGATCGACCCGATCGGCGCCAAGCGTCCGGCGCGCGTCGACATCCGGCTGATTTCCGCGACCAATCAGAACCTGATCGAGCTGGTGAAGGCCGGCAAGTTCCGCGAAGACCTTTATTATCGCCTCAACGTGTTCCCAATCACCATTCCGCCGCTGCGCGCGCGAAAAGGCGACATCGGCGATTTGGCGCGCCGGTTCTGTGCGCGGTTCGCGGCCGAAGAAGGCAAGAAGATCCGCGGAATCGCGTCGGAAGCGCTGGCGTTGCTTTCGAGCTACGACTGGCCCGGCAACGTCCGCCAGCTCGAAAACGCGCTGTTCCGGGCGGTGGTGCTGTCGGACGGCGACGAACTGACGATCGCCGAATTTCCGCAGATCGCGGCGCAGGTCGATGGCTTCGACGTGCGCGTGCCGAGCGCGCCGACGATCGCGCCGGCGGGAACGCGCGTCGAGCGCGAGATCGTTCGGGTTGAAGTGCGCGATCCCAATACGCGCAAGATGCTCGACGACCACGGCGAGGTGCGCAAGCTCGACGACCTCGAAGCCGAGACGATCCGCTTCGCGCTGGCGCATTATCGCGGGCAGATGTCGGAGATGGCGCGGCGGCTCGGCATCGGCCGGTCGACGCTCTACCGCAAGATGAAGGAATACGGCTTCGACGAAGCGGGCGACGACAAGATGATCGGCGAGGATTCGCACGCCGCCTGACGCTCGACGGCGCGGCCGCGGTCGTCCATAAATCCGTCGGCCGGAATTTCCGGGCCGACGGAGCGACCATGCCGACCTTCGCCGCCAATCTTTCGATGATGTTCACGGAATGGCCGTTCCTCGACCGGTTCGCCGCAGCGGCGGACGCCGGATTTTCGGCCGTCGAATATCTGTTCCCCTACGAACATCCGGCCGACGAAATCGGCGCCCGGCTGCAACGCCACAGGCTGACGCAGGCGCTGTTCAACATGCCGCCCGGCGACTTCGCCAAAGGCGAGCGCGGGCTCGCCGCGCTGCCGGAGCGGTTCGACGAGATGCGCCGGGGCGTCGAGACGGCGCTCGCCTATGCGCAGGCGACCGGCGTGAAGCGCATCCACCTGATGGCAGGGCTCGCCGACTGCAACGATCCGAAGGCGCAGGCGGCCTACAGGCGTTCGGTCGAGCATGCGGCTGGCGAACTGGCGAAGAAGAGCATCGACTTGCTGCTGGAACCGATCAACGCGCGCAACATGCCCGGCTATTTCCTGAACGATTTCGATCGTGCGGCGGCGGTCATCGCCGCCGTCGGCGCTGCGAACGTGAAACTGCAATTCGACATCTACCATCGCCAGATCATTCACGGCGACGTGGCGACGGGGCTGCGCAAGTTCGCGCCGCTCATCGGCCATGTGCAGATCGCCTCCGTGCCGTCGCGCCACGAGCCGGACGGCGAGGAGCTGACCTATCCCTATCTGTTCGATCTGCTCGACGAGCTGAACTACCAGGGCTTCGTCGGTTGCGAATACAATCCGCGCGGCAAGACCGTGGATGGTCTCGGCTGGTACGAAAAATACAGGAGAGCGTGATGCCGATCGTGCTCGGCGCCATCGCCGACGATTATACGGGCGCCTCCGATCTCGCCAACACGTTCGCCAAGAACGGGCTCGCGACCGTGCAGACGATCGGCGTGCCCTCGGCCGATCTCGACTTGCCGGCCGCCGACGCCGTGGTCGTGTCGCTGAAGATCCGTTCGGTGGAATCCTCACGCGCGGTCGCTGCGGCGCGCGACGCGGATCGCTGGATGCGCGGGCGCGGCGCGCGGCACGTGATGTACAAGATCTGCTCGACCTTCGACTCCACCGACGCCGGCAATATCGGCCCGGTGACCGAAGCGTTGCGCGTCGACCACGGCGACCCGCTCGTGCTGGTGACGCCGGCGTTTCCGGAAACGGCGCGCACGGTGTTCCACGGCCATCTGTTCGTCGGCGACGTGCTGCTGGCGGAAAGCCCGCTGAAGGATCACCCGCTCAATCCGATGCGCGATTCGAATCTCGTGCGCGTGCTGGCGCGGCAGTCGAAGGGTCGGATCGGACTGGTCGGCCTCGATTTGATTTCACAGGGCGCAGACGGTGTGCGCGCGCGCATGGCGCAACTGGCGGGCGAGGGCTGCGTCGCCGCCATCGCCGACGCGGTATTCGCCAGCGATCTGGAAACGCTCGGCGAGGTCGCATTTGCGCAGCCCGTCTCGACCGGCGCCTCCGGTCTCGGCCTAGGCCTCGCACGCGCCGCAGTGCGCGTCGGCGCGGCCAGGGCGCAGGCCGGCGCGGTGCAGGCGTCCGCGGTCGGCGGGCTGGCGGCGGCGGTCGCGGGCTCGTGCTCGCAGGCGACGTTGCAGCAGATCGCCAACGCCGAGCAGGTCATGCCGGTGCGCAGGCTCGACACGGCCCGTCTGATGTCCGGCGCGGCGCAGGAGATCGCCGACGCCGTCGCGTGGGCGGGCGAGCGGATCGGCGCCGGGCCTGTTCTGATCGCTTCGAGCGCGTCGCCGGACGAGGTGGCGCGGCTTCAGGCGGCGCACGGTCGCGACAAGGCCGGCCATGCAATCGAGCAGGCGACGGCCGAGATCGCTGCGGCGCTGGTGGACAAGGGCGTGCGCCGGTTGGTCGTCGCCGGCGGCGAGACGTCGGGCGCGGCCGTCGACCGGCGCGGCATTCCCGCCTTCATGATAGAGCAGGAGATCGCGGCAGGCGTGCCCATCTTGCGCACGGCGGGCTGGACAGGCCCGGCGATGCGGCTCGCGCTGAAGTCCGGCAATTTCGGGGGCGTGGATTTCTTCGAAAAAGCGTTCGCTATGATGGCGTGAGCGGAGTTGCGCGTCTCTCTGCGTCATGCCTGGGCTTGTCCCGGGCATCTACGCCGCGTCGTTCGTAACGATCTCGAAAATTGCGCCGCAATCATCCCGCGTGGATGGCCGGGACAAGCCCGGCCATGACGGTGGAGAGGCCAGTGGCGCTCACCGATCGTGCGTGCACCCCGGCTCCGCACACTCATCCGCATCCGAACAGGCGAACCGCGACACGGGAATGTCGAGCTTGAACGTCGTCGCCACGTCCTGCACCTGTGCGCGCGTCAGATAGCGGGCGCGGCTATCGCGCAGCAGCATGGCGAGTTTCGCGCTCTCCTCCAGCTCCTCGCAGGAGAAGACCGCCGCCTCCAGACCGTCGCCGGCGACGACCGGGCCGTGATTGGCGAGCAGGATCGACGTGTGTTTTCCCTCGAGCGCGCGGATCGCGTCGGCCACGGCGGAATCGCCCGGCCGGAAATACGGGACGAGCGCCGTCGCGCCGCAACGCATCAGCTGGTAGGGCGTCAACGCGGGCAACGCGCAATGCGGATCGAGGCCCGGCAGCATCGACAGCGCGACGCAATGTGTCGAATGCAGATGGACGATGGCGCGGGCGCTCGTGCGCGTGTCGTAGACGGCGCCGTGCAGCGGGATCTCCTTGGTCGGTGGATCGCCGCCGATGTGCCTGCCGGCGGCGTCGACGCGCGAAATCCGCGCGGGGTCGAGGAAGCCGAGCGAGGCGTTGGTCGGCGTCACCAGCCAGCCGCCGTCGTCGAGCCGCACGGAAATATTGCCGGACGAGCCCGGCGTCAGGCCGCGCTCGAACAGCGACCGGCCGTAGCGGCAGATGTCGTCTCTCAGTTTCGTCTCGCCCATGCTTTT